>OGNQ01000861.1_pt1 | contig 26434 bp, 20 predicted proteins | sample 1573481 | NCBI WGS metagenome assembly OGNQ01 (sample SAMEA2581920, study PRJEB24529) | metagenome | biome: Human gut stool | place: China | collected 2011 | reverse complement strand
CTTTATTTTCACAGCCTCTTTCAGTGTCACAACTGAGAGAGGCTTTTTTATTGTCTGCGCATGTCTGCGCGTTTGCGCGTTTGCACACTCATCTGCTTAGGTCAGTAGTTGTCAGAAATGCGCTGCTCTAAACGCTACCACTAATAAAACGCTAGCTCTAAACGCTAGCTCTAATGGGGGCGACGCGTCTCGCGTCGGAAAAGATGCAGCTATTATTTAGCAGGGGGCGTATTACCCTACTTTCTCTGTTCCTCTCTGTCCCGACGCGGGACGCGTCGCCCCCATTAGAGGTAGCGTTTAGAGCTAGCGTTTAGAAGTTGCGTTTGGTGATAGCGTTTAGAGCTTGCGCTTTCATTCAGATTGCCCGGTTGATAAGCGAATTTAAGAAGCAAACGCAGCATATCTGTATTTCCGTGAGCATAATGAGCGTTGTTATACTTGATGTTTTGTTAACCAAAAAAGTCTTATCTTGTTAATAATAGGTTGATATTAGATAATTGTTTATGTTTCCTTGGCGTTGATTTAACAATAGCTATATCTTTGCATTATGAAGAAATCGACGATATGGGTCATCGCGGGAGTGATGGGTTTCCTGTTCCTCGCGTTGATCTTTTTACAAGCAAAATACTTTGAAGAGGTAATCAATATGCGCAAGGAGCAGTTTGATGAATCTGTAACACGCAGTTTATATCAGGCAGCTCGCAATTTGGAACTCAACGAGACTAAACGTGGATTGGAACGTCGTTTTGGAAAACCAAATGCTTCGCAATCTAATGACTCGTTACAGACTGCAAACAATGGAGAAACTCCTTTTGAAGCAAGGATGCGGTCGACTATTCCGGCTAATGTGCCAAAGGGATTGTTTCTCGACAACTTGAATTCCAATTCTGTTGATGAATCTATACGTGACTCTGTTCGACAGCGCTACATTTATCAAAAAGCCTTGTTGAATGAGGTGGTATACTCTGTGATGTATACGCCGAGCGATTTGCCTTTGTCTGAGCGCGTGGACTTTCGGGCTTTGGATAGCGATTTAAGAGCAGAGTTAAGGAGCAACGGCATAAATATACCTTACCATTTTTACGTAACCACGTCAGATGGCAGGTTGGTTTATCGCTGTTCTGATTATACAAAAGAGGGCGACAGATACATTTACCGCCAGGTGTTGTATCCCAATGACCCCTCAGCTCAAAAGGGATTGCTTTACATTCATTTTCCTGACATGAAGAGTTTCTTATTCTCAAGTGTCAAGTTTATGATCCCGGCTATAATCTTCACCTTGTTGTTGCTGATAGTCTTTATCTTTACAATTTGGACAATCTTCCGCCAGAAGCGCTTGTCGGAGATAAAGAATGACTTCATAAACAACATGACGCATGAGTTTAAGACGCCTATCTCTACCATTTCATTGGCAGCCCAAATGTTGCGTGACCCCTCGGTGGCGAAGAGCGAGACAATGTTCAAGCATATTTCGGGTGTTATTGTCGATGAAACCAAACGCTTGCGTTTCCAGGTGGAAAAGGTATTGCAGATGTCGATGTTTGACCGCAAGGCTACTACATTCAAGAGTAAAGAAGTCGATGCAAACGCGCTTGTGCATGACACGGTAAATACTTTCCGGTTGAAGGTGGAGGCTGCTGGTGGCAAGATTGATGCCCATATTGATGCTGAAGATGCAATAGTGTTTGTTGATGAGATGCACTTTACGAACGTAATATTCAACTTGATGGATAATGCGGTTAAGTATAAGGCTGAGAACAGGGACTTGCATCTTGTGGTGACAACTCGTAACGAGTCGGATAGCAAACTTGTTATTTCGATAGCAGACAATGGTATCGGAATCAAGCGTGAGGACTTGAAAAAGATTTTTGAGAAATTCTATCGTGTCCACACAGGCAACCGTCACGATGTAAAGGGTTTCGGATTGGGCCTTGCCTATGTGCATAATGTAATTAAAGCGTTGGGCGGTTCGATACATGCCGAAAGTGAATATGGCAAGGGAACGACGTTTGTAATAACGCTTCCTTTGATGGAATAAAATAACTGAAACAAACAATATAAAACAGAATACGATTATGAATACTCCCGAAGAAAAGATGAGCGTCCTGCTTTGCGAGGACGATGAGAACCTTGGTATGTTGCTTCGCGAATATCTCCAGGCAAAGGGCTATGACACGGAACTCTGTCCTGATGGCGAGGCTGGTTATAGAGCTTTTACACAAAACAAATATGACCTGTGTGTGCTGGACGTGATGATGCCTAAAAAGGACGGCTTCAGCTTGGCACGCGACATTCGTCAGATTAACGAGGAGATACCTATCATATTCCTTACGGCAAAGACGTTGAAGGAGGATATTTTAGAGGGCTTCCGCATTGGTGCTGACGATTATTTGACCAAGCCTTTCTCTATGGAGGAATTGACGTTCCGTATTGAGGCCATTTTGCGTCGTGTGCGTGGTAAGAAGAGCCGTAACCGCACGCATTACAATATTGGTTCGTTCTCGTTTGATACGCAGAAGCAAATCCTCTCGCGTGGTGACGAGCAGACAAAGTTGACAACAAAGGAGAGTGAACTCTTGAGCTTGTTGTGTGCTCATGCCAATGAGATTTTGCAGCGTGACTTTGCATTGAAGACCATCTGGATAGATGACAACTACTTTAATGCACGTTCAATGGACGTTTACATTACAAAGTTGCGTAAGCATCTTAAAGCTGATGAGAATGTCGAGATTATCAACATTCATGGCAAGGGTTACAAATTGATTACTCCCGAGCCAGAGGTTTGATGCTAAGGTACACAAATTAAATGGGTAAAGAGGCGTGTGGTTTTGTGCTACGCACCTCTTTCATTTTTGTGATAATAAGTGTATCGAATGCAAAAAGGTCTTTCTTTTATTGTTCTGTCGTATCTTTTACAAAGTCAAGTTGTTGCGCACTTCGAGTTTTTCAGTAACTTTGCACAGGATAGACTGTGCCACGGCAAAGATTACAAATGAACTTGTATCTCTGCTCACGGTTCGCACAATCTTTGCACAAAACATTACTCCCTAAATAAAGTATGAAACATAAATTGAATATAGCCTTGTTGCTGATGTTTGCTTTGGCATCAGTGTTTCAATCGTGTAACGATGACGAAACCTATGCAGATAAGCGTAAACGCGAAAACAAACAGATAGCATGCTTTATACAGACTGGAGCGCAAGTTAAAAGTGCTGATGATGAAGATGAATATTTGCTGAATATCCCAGGCAATATCAAGGTGATATCGGAGTCTGATTTTTACAAAAATGATAGCACGACCGATGTATCGAAGAATGAATATGTGTACTTTAACCGCACGGGTGTATACATGCAGATAGTGTCGAAGGGGGATGGTGAAAAGATAGCTGACGACAGTGAACCCAAACGTGTGCTTGTGCGTTACACCGAGTTCAACATTGCCGGCGACAGCATTCAGACATCAAATGGTCTGCAAAATGATCCGGACATAGTCAGTGTAACAAATACTTCGGGCTCGTTTACGGGTACATTCTTGAGTGGCATGATGTATGATTCTTACAAATCTTCAGCAGCGCCTCCAGCATGGCTCGTGCCTTTCACTTATGTCAAACTGACGCGTGACACGCGCAACTTGGCGCATGTGCGCTTGATTGTACCAGGTTCTTATGGTCAGGCAAATGCTTCGGCTAATGTCTATCCTTGTTTTTATGACATAACTTATCAGATGGGACGATAAAACGTCTTTTTGTGTTGAGACTAAAGGCTTATGATAAAGAATGGTCATGGCCTTTAGTTTCAATTTGTTGTTTTGTAACCTTATTCATAGCCTTAATAAAACCATGCCATTATGATAAAACAACTATGCTTGTTGCTCGTTTTATTGTTGTCCCCGTCTTGCATGATGGCACAGATTGAGGACAAACCGTATATGACGTGGGACGAGTTTGTGCAGACTTATTATGAGGGAGAAAATGGTGAAGAAGACGAGTCCTTGCTTGAAGAACAAAGAGAAAGGTTGCAAGTGCTGATGCAGCACCCCATGCAAATTAACCGGTTGAGCAGGAGTGATTTATTGCAATTACCCTTTATTGATGAAACACAAGCAGATTCAATTTTGAGCTATCGAGAAAAACGTCATGGTTTCTTATCGTTGGGCGAGCTGATGCTGGTGAATGGTATGGATTATTTTACGCGCAGTTATTTGTCTTTGTTTGTGCGTTGTGATTCTGCCATGTTACAGTCGGAAGCGTATGTACAGCGCATGAGGGAACAGGACCGACTCATTGCCAAACTTGTACGTGGTACCCATGAGGTTGAAACACGTTTGAATATACCTTTGTATAGTCGTGCCGGGTATAAAGATGTTGAAAATCCGACTGCTACAAACTATTATACGGGTAATGCCCTGCATCATGTTGTAAGGTATCGTTATCATTACAAACGTGAGGTGCTTTACGGATTGACCTTTGAGAAAGATGCGGGTGAGCCTGTTGCGGTGAGAGGTTTTTACCCTTATGATTATATTTCGGGGTACGTGCTGCTAAGGCCACGCGGCAAGAAATGGCGTGTTGTAATGGGAGACTATGATTTGCAGGGCGGATATGGTTTGTTGTACGGGCGTCAGGTATATGGTAATAAGGCGCAGGCTTTGAGCAAGGTGAGCGGTAATGTAACAACCTTTCGCGCTCACACATCGACACAGGAGAGTGACTTCTTTCGCGGACTGGCAGCCAGTTATTGTAGCAAAGGGTGGCAGATGATGGCTTTTGTGTCATATCGAAAACTTGACGGAAGAACGCAGACTGGCACAGACACAGTACGTACTATTTTGACAACGGGATTGCATCGTACATTGTCTGAGATAAATTCACGTCGCACTTTGGGGTGCTTGACAAGTGGTGCACAGGTTGTGTACAGTAAAAAGCAGTGGGGAATAGGTTTGGACGGCTATGTGGCACATTTCAATAGTGTGGTGTGGCCCAAGGTGCAAATTTATAACAGACATTATTTTCGTGGACGTACTGCCGGCAATGTAGCTGCAATTTATTATGTAAGCCAGCGGCGTTGGAATTGCCAGGGCGATATAGCCTTTGATGCCAACGGGCACATTGCCACACAACATAGTTTGTCATGGAACGTTGGCACCAAACTGAATATAGGTGCACAATATCGGCAGTTCTCACCACGCTTTGTAAGTTTGTATGGCAAGGCTATACAACAAAACACGCGTGTGGCAAACGAACAAGGTCTGCTTGCCACCGTACGTTATTTGCCGCAAAAGAAGTTAGAACTAAGTGGTTATCTGGACGTGTTCCGCTTTCCGTGTCCAACATTCAATTCGCGTTTCGACAATGCCAAAGGTATTGAAGGCATGTTGCAGTCGCTTGCGCAAATTGGTGCAGGCTGGCAGTTAATGGCTCGTTATCAGATCAGGTCGAAACAGCAAACTTACAATTACAAAAGCCAGGTGTTGAAGGAGTATGTGATGTGCCATAAAATACGTTTAAGTTCATTGTTCAAGGCCACTCGCGGTGATGTTGCTGTTCAGTTAGATGCAGCCTATACCGCCAAGCAGCGTGGTACATCGAGCAAAGGCATCATGGCTTCGTGTCGTGGCAGTTACAAGGCCAACAAGCGGGTTACGGCCAAAGCGTTTATGGGCGTATTCTTTACGGACGATACTGATTCGCAGCTTTATGTGTACGAGCCTCAGTTGTTGTACACCAGTAGCTTTAATGGCTATGCTTATCATGGTATGCGGGGCGTGTTGTTGTGCAGTTGGCAAGTGCTAAAGTCTGTTGCGTTGTCTGTCCGCGCATCATCGATTCATTATTTCAACAAAAGTAGCATCTCATCGCGTTTGGACTTGATATCATCATCATGGAAGAACGACCTCGCACTGCAGTTGCGTTGGATACTGTAACACTATAATTTGAAATGAAAAAAGTATTTATGTTTTTGTTGGTTGTGACCATATTGTTTGCAGCCCGTGCTCAATCATCAATTAGTTTTCCTGTCACGTTGCAGCGTGTTGCGCCTTCAGTGATAGGGCCTGGCATTTATGCAATAAGTTCGTTAAATGCGAATAGTACCGAATACTTTATGACCAGTTGCCTTTATCCTAATTCAAAGAAAGGAACGAAGTTGAAAGGTGAATGTTGTGTAGTAGATGCAGATGAGCGCGTAACATTAGATGATGGCAACGCCCTTTGGCAAGTGGAGACGCTTGGCCAGGACAAGGTTGCGTTATACTCATACGCAGAACAAAAATATTTAGCGCGCAAGGCCGATGGCAAATTAGGTTTGACTTTTGCGCAATCCTTGTCAGACCAAGTTATGTGGACTTGTACCGTATTGTCCAACGGTAATGTGTCATTTTCCGATGACGGGCGAGCTTTAGCACTTGATGAAAATGATAGTCACGTGAATTTGTTCGACAACTATTCGAATGAGTATCTGCCCCACATGAAAAACGGCTTGAAACTTTACAAATTGGGGACAGCAGTGTCGCAGGGAAATATGAAAATGCCAAAGAATGGCCATCGTTATTGTATCGCTTCAAACTATACGCTTTGCTTGAAAAATGGCAAAGAGCATAGTAACACAGATGCATTACTGTGCGATGGCAGTGTAGCGCCATTTGAACAGTTAGCCGTGTGGACAGCCCATTTGCAGGGCGACAGTACCTTTGTGCTGAAAAATGACGAGGGCTATTTAGATTATAATTTGAAGACAAATACCTCCAAGTTTGTTTGGCGTTTGCGTAACGGCTATTGGCAGACAGACGCGGCAGAACCGCGTTATGTGAGTTATGCCGATGGCGCTTGGGTTGTGTCAACATGGGCTGAAATGCAGCAGCCTGCATTACTGTCAGAGGTAGCCGAAGAGCCGGGTAGGGGTGTAACAGCGGCAGGCACATGCTTGTTGACGGGAGGCTGGACAGCCTCGGGCTTGAAAAATCTGGACTTTGATGGTATAAAGTGCTTAGATGTTACAAAGGCCATATTGCCTAAAGATATCAAAGCCTTTACACAGCAACAATATAATTGCCCTGTGTTTGTAGGCGAAGCGCAAGCAGCAGCAGTGCAAAATGTATGGCATTTTGTGGTGCTGTGCAGAGGTGCTGATTGTGAACTGCTCGATCAGAAATTGGTGATAACAGACAAGCAGCCACTTAATACAGACCGGGAAATAAGGATAGCTGAAGGCCAGGTAAGTTACAGACGAACAGCCGAAAACTCCACGGCTTGGCAAACATTGAGTCTGCCGTATGATGCCGAGGTTATAACGGGAACAGCCTATGCTTGCACCGGATTGTCAGGTGATAGTTTGAGCTTTGAGCAAGTCAAAGCATTGTCGGCACATACGGGCTACATTATAAAGCCTTCAAAAGATGGCGTGATAGAAGTATTGTCGGTAAAAGGACAGATAAACGTGACCAGTGCAGGTACGCAACAAAACTTGTTGAAAGCTAACGAATATGATTGGTTGGTAATAGCAGATGGTCAAGCTACTTGCTATATGCTGCATCCCACTTTGCAGAATTTTGTACCAGCACCATCTAATAGTCGTTTAGCTCCATTCAGAGCTTACATGCGCATGGTCAAAAGCAAGGCTCTACACATAAAAGTGCGTTGAACCATTTCAGCTTGTGGTGCAAAGGTTAAGGCCTGATCCAGAAGGGTTTAGGCTTTTCTTTGTTGAATTGCGAAGTGCCAAGGCTGATGATACTGATTTTTGTGCCCTCGGCCTTTAACACCGCACGTGCACAGGCTCTTGTAGTACTGCCGGTTGTAATGACATCGTCCACAATCAGTACATGCTTGTTTTGCAGTGCCTCTGCATCGGCCAGTTCGAATATGCCTTGCACATTCCTTCGGCGTTCGCTAATAGACATGTGTGTTTGCGTAGGATTGTCAACATTGCGTATGACAGACGTTGTGTCAATAGGAATGCCCGTAATAAGGCTAATGCCGTATGCAAGTCGTTCGCTTTGATTATAGCCGCGTTGCTTCATTCTTTGCGGTGACAATGGCACCGGCACCATACAATCAATGCCCTCAAAAAAATCAGTCCCTTGAAGCTCCTGTGCCATCATTCTGCCAAAATTCACTGCTATTTCAGGGCGGTTATGATACTTGAACATGAAGTAGATGCGGCAGTAATTTGATTTCGAACGATAGTAGAGCATGCTGTTGGCATGTTGTGTATAAACGGCATCGTCCCAAAGAATGCGCTCAAAAGTGCTGCCCTTTTTACCATGCAAATTAGTCATGGGCAACTCAAACAAACAGTTGAGGCACAAATCCTGTTCGCTTTCGAGCAGCCGTCGCCCGCACACGCAGCAGTAGCGTGGAAAAAGCGTGTTAAGAATGCTTTGGCCTATATGCCGAAGGTGTATGTTCATGGTAAATATCGAAAAGTGTATTTGCTCCCTAAGTCTTTAACTTAGCGGTTGTTCACTTTACGCGTACAAACGTCATATCGCCAGACACTTTCACAAGTTTGCGTCCCACAGCTTTTCGCACGGCATTTCCGCCTATGGCGTGGTAGGCATAGGTGTTGTCGTCTTTAATTTTCAGTTCAACATCTTGCGTGTCAGAGCCAATGTCATTGCTAAAGCGAATGTGTGCACAACTACCATCAATATGGCATTTTGTAATCATCCATGTGCCATAAATGCCGTCCTTCATATAGCCGTGCATCTTGCCAAGAAAAGAAAATCCAGGAGCGGTAAGCGTTTCCTCGTAGAGGTTGATGTACAGGTTAACGCCGAGCTCCTTGCAAAAGAAGTGCCCCTCAAACGGTCGTTGCGCCATGGCGCACATGCAGCTTGTCAGAGCCAAGAACAGCGTAAGAAGTGCTTTTTTCATTGTTTGCTAAAGTGTTTGAAGGGTTATCAATCCTCGTCATCATTGGTGCGCAAAATCATTGTTGTGGCCCCAATGGTAATGATATCGCCATCATTGATAATGACACGGTCGCGGTCGCCCAAAATTTCGTTTTGCAGGAAAGTGCCGGTGTTTGATGGCGCATCGCGCAGTGTGAAGCGTGGCGTGCCGTTGGGCAGCAACTTGGCAGTAATGATGCAGTGCGTCGTATCCATGCTTGGGTCAACCGTCTTGATGGCGGCATTGGCATTAGAGCCTTTAACAAGTCGCCCAACAACGTTTTCGCCAGGGTACAGGGGAATTTCCTGCTTAAAGTGAAAGGCATTCTCCAACACTACCAATTTGCCAAGGACCGGAGTTTGTTCCGTGTCCTCCTCATCTTCTGTGGTAGCGGCAGGCTTGGGTTGAGGTATGCGTATTTTGAATTGTTTGTGGCACTCGGGGCATTCGAATACTAATACACGTCCTGGCTCATATTGAGTTTCGTCAAAAAGAATGGATTCGTCACATTTAGGGCAGCGTATACGTTTCATAGTGTTCTGTCATATTAGTTCAGCCATCTTCGTCAGCTTGTGCGAAGTATGTCTGTATAGTGTTAATAAAAAAAGGAATTAGGAACTTAATGTGTATTGTCTGTTGTCCTAATTCCTCTATTTAATTTCCATCACCCAAGCATCAGTAAAGGCTTCATGCCTTCGCAGCGTGTTGAGTGCTTTTTGTGCCTCATTTTCGTTGGCATAGTGTCCGTACACCACTCGCACCATTCTGCCGCGTTTATAGGCTGAGGCATCTTTCATGCCTTCTTGTTTCAACTTTTGTGCAAAATGCTGTGCATTGCTTTCGCTTATGGCACTTGCCAAAACCAGGGTGTAACGCCCAACTTGCGTCGGCATTGTTTTAGCTGTCGGCGTTGTGTTGTTGGCGGTAGCAGCGCTTTCGGCTTTCGGCTGAACGCTTTTGGCCTCCTGAGCCACATTAGTTGATATATTATTGTCTGAGTATGTATTGCTCAACAAAGCGTTAGTACTATCAGCATTTGTGGCAGCGTCTTGCATGACGGCAGGTCCAACCTCCTTAGGTTGAACTACCTTTTGTGTGGCGTTGTCAAATAACTGCTCATAAATGGCAGATGCTGCCTGCTTGTCATTCTGTGGCGAATTGCTGACAGGTGTTGCCCACAAGAAGTAGAAGAAAATGGTTACCACGGCAGCTGCCACGTAGTTAACCAATTCGCGGTTAATGCTGATGGTATAATTTTTCTCAGTGCGTTTGATGTGCACTTTCTTCTTGTCATGTGCAGCTATGGCAGGCTTTTGCTTTTCGGCTTGTGCCACATTAGGTATGCTAACGGTGTCAAGGCCGTAAAGTTCGGGAGACAACACACCAGCTTCACATGGTGTGAAATTATATTTTCCGCCGATGCCAAGCGTCAAACGTCCAATACCCGAAAGCTCGTACTCGCCATTTTCTTGCAGTTCTTGTTTGAGCTGTTTAACTGCATCGTTGATGAGTTTGATCGTTTCGGGATAATTTGTGTCGTAAGCTTGCATGTATGACTGAACGAGCAACCCATCATTAAGTGTGAGTTGCTGATTAAAGCCCACAGTGCGGCATGGTGGCAAAAACAGTTGCTCACCTTCAACACGGCGTGCTGGCACATATTGTGTAACAAAACCACCCAATCCGGGCACAATTACACAATCATGCTTTAGCATAAGGCTTTCAATATGTCTGGAGAGTTCAATCATACTGCAAATTTACGCCTTTTATTTCGATTTATGCAAAGGTGCAAAGAGGTTTTTTTGTACTTTTTGTGCCGTATAAAAATGACAAACATGTTAAGTTGCTGATAAACAACAACTTAACATGTTTGCGTATGAAATGGGCCAATCTTCCATATTGCGGAGTAGCTCTTGTAAAGGGTAATTATTAGAGCCACCCTTAAGGCAGTTTCAAGTCCATGCCAACGGTGATGTTGTTGGCGTCCTTGAGATGGTTTGCCTTGATAATCTTCTCAGCATACTCGTCCGAACCATAATATTTTCGTGCAATGCGGTAGACGTTGTCGCCAACTTTAATCTTGTGCGTGGTGGGCCTGGTCGTAGCCTCCTTTGCATGGGTTGCCTTTGCGGTTTTGGCGGTTTCTGTGTCTTCAGTCTTTGGCGCAGCAACTTCTGCCTGTGTGGTGGCTGGTTGTGTGGCGGTCTTTACAAGCGTATCGGTGGGGCTGCTGCTCTTGGTTGTGTCAACAGGTTGCGGTTGCGCTTGAGGTGGCACAGGCAGAGTGTTTGTAGCGTTGCTGTCGGCAGCAATGGGTTCGTCTATATTGTCGTTACAGTTAGGGCAGAGCATACGGTAGTAGCCGGCAAAGTAGCTTGCTGCCATCAATATTAAAATGCCCAGTATGGCGGTTGTCACCTTCCACCAGTTTCGTTTGTGCGGACCGGGCACTTCGCTATAAGTGTATCCAACTGAGGCATTCGTATTCTGATTGTCAGTGCCAGCACTGCTTGCCGTTTGATTGTTGATGGGGGCGGGCGTAGTTACCACGATGTCCTTTTCTTCCTCATCGTGTGCTTGCTCTGCAGTGTCGGTTTGTGCAGCGGGTTGCAGCTCTTGTTCTTCGCGGTGTTTGTCATCGCCCTTGCTGTTGTCCGGTTCCGCAGGCGCTTCGACTTCTGCATCTACTGCTTCTTTAGCGGTCTCCGGTCCATTGTCGTTATCAATTATATCAGGTTGTTCTGGCTCATTTTGGGCATCGCCAGCGGTGGTGACCGGAGTCGCTGCCGTCACAACCGGTTCCTGTTCCTCATTCGTGTTCGGGGTTTCGGCTGTGTCAGATGAGTCTTGGTCCTGGTCGTCGCTATTGTCAGCACTGTCATCGGTGGCAGTAGTGTCAATGTCGGCACAGTCGCCCTCGTCAAGCTCTTCTTCCTCCATTTCCTCATCAATCACTTCAAACTCCTTCGTGTCCGTATCGTCGTTCAAGTCAACAGCCTCGAAATGGGCAAACGGGCGATTGACAAGCTCTTTCATCGTGCTGTCTGGCGTGAACGAAACTTTGGTGTGACCGCTTATCTGAAAGCGCTCTCCCGTGTTGATGTTAACACTCTCACGTTCGCTTACGGCCACTAATTTGAAGGTGCCAAATCCCTTGATTTTAACAAACTTATCGTCGATAAGGCCCTCTTCAATAATGTCAAAGAAAGCACGCACAAAGGCCTCGGCTGTTGTTTTGTCAACACCCTCGCTTTGTGCAATGTAGTCTGCGAAATCCTGTAACGTCAGTTTCTTCTTCATATCGTTGGCCACTTTTATTTCATCTTTTCCTTAAGCACGGCACTTGGTTTGAAGGCCAGCACCAGTTTGGGCGGAATGAGTTTGCGTTGTTTGTTGGCGGGGTTAACCACGACGCGTTCCATCTTCTTTTTTACTTCAAAAGTGCCAAAGCCTTGAACGGCAAGTTGTGTGTCATCGTCAAGTTTCTCGGCAATGCTGCCAACAAAAGCTGAGGCCATTTTTTGTGTGGCCTTTGCTGTCATGCCTGTACGTGCGGCAATAGCACTGATAAAATCTTTGTTATTCACAGAACTGCGGTTTTTGTAGTGTTATGTAATGGTTCGCGTCTTTTTAATAAAGCTGATGCCCTGCATGGAGCATAGGTGTGTGCGAAATCAGTCAACAACTTCGCCATAAAGGTCAAACTCCTCGCTACCGGTGATTTTGACATTGTAGAAGTTTCCAATTACGAGCGGCTCATCTTCATTGCGTGCAATGAGCACTTCGCAGTCCACTTCGGGTGAATCGGCCTCCGTGCGTCCGATAAAGTATTCACCCTCCTGTCTGTCAACAATCACTTTAAGCGTTTGTCCAACCTTGTTTTCCGACAATTCGGTAGCAATGTCCTCTTGCAGCATCATCAGCCTGTCAAGGCGTTGATCCTTCACCTCCTCGGGCACATCGTCGCGGTAATGTTTGGCAGCGTATGTGCCTTCCTCCTCGCTATAAGCAAATGCTCCCATGCGGTCGAAGCGTGCTGCGCGTACAAAGTCCATCAGTTCGTCAAAGTCTTTCTCCGTTTCGCCGGGGAAACCAACCATGAGCGTTGTGCGGATACTGATGCCCGGCACTTCGCGGCGCATGGTGTCGATGAGTTCGAGCGTCTCAGCTTTGGTAATATGGCGCTGCATGCGGCTGAGCATATTGTCAGAGATGTGTTGCAGGGCAATGTCCAGATAATTGCACACATTGTCGTGCTCGCGCATAACGCGCAACAAGTCTGTGGGGAAGTGGGTGGGGTAGGCATAGTGCAGCCTTATCCACTCCACGCCGGGGATTTCTGCCATGCGCTCAATCAGTTCGGGCAGCCGTTGCGCTTTATAGAGGTCAATGCCGTAGTAAGTGAGTTCTTGCGCTATAATTTGAAACTCCTTTACGCCTTGGCCCACAAGTTCGCGCACCTCGTTCAGTATGTCCTCCATCGGGCGGCTCTTGTGTTCGCCGGTAATGATAGGAATGGCGCAATAGGCGCAGTGCCGGTTGCACCCTTCCGATATTTTGATGTAGGCATAGTGCTTGGGCGTGGTGGTGACGCGTGCAGCCTCGCCACAAATGGGGGTGCTCGGTTCATTGTCCTCCGCCTCCAAGTCGTTGATGAGTTCCTTCCAGTTAAATTTGCCGTAGAACTTGTCCACTTCGGGAATTTCCTCGCGCAGCTCGTCCATATAGCGTTCCGACAAGCAGCCCATTACAAACACCTTGTTAAGTTCGCCGTCGTTCTTCAGCTCGCAGAGTTCAAGAATTTCGTTGATACTTTCCTCCTTGGCCGAGGCTATAAAGCCACATGTGTTGATGACAGCAATGTCGCCATGTGTGTGTTCGGGGTTATGGTGCACCATATAGCCATGCTCTTGAAACATGCTGAGCAGTTTTTCAGAGTCCACAAGGTTTTTGGAGCACCCCATGGTTATGACGTCAATGTCGTGTTTATATTGTTGCATGTTGTCGTTGTTCATTGTCTGTTAAGTAGGGTGTTCAAAATTGGTATCAAAAATGAGACCGTTTGAGGAATATCTGTTCATTGTTGTTGCTGTTCGGTGAGCAGTAAACATGCGAACGGATTCAAGCACCAAACGCTACCTCTAATGGGGGCGACGCGTCTCGCGTCGGTAAAGGGTGCAGCTATTATTTAGTAGAGTTCGTATTCCCCCTCCTTTCTCTATCCCGACGCGGGACGCGTCGCCATTAGTGCTTGCGTTTTTTTTGCAGCGCGTTTCAGGCAACTTAAAATGCCCCAAAACGGTCTCGTTTTCGATGCCGATTTCGGACACCCCAAGTTTGATATACCAGCTTGTTATTTCAGCTCAGAGTTTTCAAAGAGCGAGTTGACAAACTCTTGTCGGTTAAATGGCTGCAAGTCGGTCATTTTTTCGCCAAGTCCGATATATTTTACAGGCACTTTGAGCTGGTGTGAAATACCTATTACAACACCGCCCTTAGCCGTGCCGTCAAGTTTGGTTATAGCCAGGGCCGTCACATCAGTGGCTTTAATAAATTGTTTAGCCTGTTCGTAGGCATTTTGCCCAGTACTGCCATCGAGCACGAGCAATATCTCGTCGGGAGCAGAAGGCACAACCTTTTGCATCACCTTCTTTATCTTGGTCAGCTCGTTCATCAAGCCAATTTTGTTGTGCAAGCGGCCTGCTGTGTCGATAAGCACCACGTCCGCCCCTTGCGCTTTAGCCGAATTTACGGTGTCGTATGCCACACTGGCGGGGTCGCTGCCCATTTGCTGCTTGATAACGGGCACGCCTACGCGTTCGCCCCAAATGACCAACTGCTCAACCGCGGCTGCGCGGAATGTGTCGGCAGCACCGAGCACCACTTTCAATCCGGCTTTCTTAAACTGGTAAGCCAGTTTGCCAATGGTAGTAGTTTTGCCCACACCATTTACCCCCACCACCATAATGACGTAGGGTTTGCGGTCGGTTGTAATGTTAAAGCCTTCAGTGTCGTCATTGCCGCTTTGAGTGAGCAGCGCACCGATTTCGTCTTTCAATATGCTGTGCAGCTCGGCCGTGTTGACATATTTGTCACGTGCCACGCGCTCCTCTATACGGTGAATGATGTCGATGGTAGTGTCTGTACCAACGTCTGAGGTGATGAGTATCTCCTCAAGTTGGTCGAGCACTTCGTCGTCCACCTTGCTTTTGCCGGCAATGGCGCGAGTGAGTTTGCCAAAGAAGCTGGACTTGGTCTTTTCAAGTCCGGCATCAAGAACTTCCTTCTTTTCTTTTTTTGAGAAAATGCTAAATATACCCATGAATTTGTGTTGTTTTTATCACCTTCAGAGCCCGTATAGCAAACACGTTGCTATCATTGTTGCGGTGGAAGAAACTATTTGATGGGATTGCCCCAAAATATTTTTGCAAACTTACGAAAAAAGACTGAAAGAAACGAGAATTAGGCTCGAAAAGCAATGCCAGTGCACCAGGGGGCTATGCAGTGGGCTACTTAAAGCAGCTCGGTGCGCAAGTGGGCAGACTGCAATACTGAAGCCCCGCGATATGCACATGCCGTTTCTCTCACGGAACTTTTTGTGCAAATTGTCTGCACTCTGCACTTTTTGCCTGCACTGCGTTGACTTTCAAGCATTTACGCAGTGTATATAACCCCGAATTTTGTCTGCACTATTACCTGCACTGCCTGCACTATTACCTACACTACCTGCACTTTTGCCTACACTACCTGCACTTTTGCCTACACTACCTGCACTTTTATCTACGCTGCCTGCACTTCTATCTACACATTTGTTTGCACTATCTACACTCTTGCCTGCAATGCGTTGATTTTCAAGTAGTTTCGAGTGTATACAACCAACTTTTTGTCTGCACTACCATCTACACGACCTACACTGTTGCACAACCAAACCCGTGTGAACGTGGTACATGCAGTGCCAGTAAGTTTTGACGGTATCGGGCGAGCGAGAAACTTGTCGGAGCAACAGAATTTTCGCCCTCCCTATGCTCGACAAGCACGCCTGTTATGCCATAAAAAGAGCACTGCCGCCTGCAACGCGTGCAGACGGCAGTGTATACAAAATTCAGACTTGTCTACACTGTGCAAAGCTTTGAAAATCAGCGCAGTGCATACAAAAAGTGTAGAGTGTAGACAAAACTCAGAAAAAAGATTTTCCAGACAATGAGGAAGGGGACTCTCGTGCTAAAATCCCTTCATTCGCGGGGTGGGGGGGGGGCTATCCCTTAATTACCGCCACGGGCAGCAAACGCGTCTTGACTTTTACGAGGTCGGCTTCGTTGTGAATGACCGTCTCAATGTCCTTGTACGCACCCGAAGCCTCTTGCATGTCGTCTTGGCAACGAATGGCATGTACAATGCCAAGCGATTCCAAGCGCGCCACCTCCTCGTTCAGGTTGAGGTTATGAATTGCTGCCGTTCTCGACATCAGACGACCGGCGCCGTGTGAGCACGAACAGAAAGAGTCGGGGTTGCCCAACCCCTCTACAATGTACGAAGCAGTGCCTTGCGACCCGGGAATAATGCCCGTTGTACCCTTGCGGGCCAAGGTGGCGCCCTTGCGGTGTACAATCACGTCGTGGCCGAAGTGGTTCTCCCAGGCTGCATAGTTGTGTGCAATGTTAATCATTGGTTCGAAGATTATGTTGGGCAAGGCGTCGGCCAGCACCTCTTCGATGCGCGTCATCATCACGCGGCGGTTACACAGGGCAAAATCGATGCAGTATTGCATCTCTGCCCAATAGTTGGTAAATTCAGGCGTGCGCACAGGCAAGAAGGGCAGTCCGATGTTGGGCGACACTTGAGAGTACCATAGCTTGTTGAGCGTGGCAGCCCTTTGGTTATAGTAGTCGCCCACCTGCTTGCCCAGGTTGCGCGAGCCCGAGTGAATCATTATCCATAGCAGGCCCTCCTCGTCCTTTTGCAGTTCGATGAAGTGGTTGCCTCCGCCAAGCGTGCCAATCTCCTTCAGTATGGCTACTTGGCGGCGTTTTACTATCTCGAGCTTGTCGATGTCGTGCCCTTGTGAAAGCAGACTTTCGTCCTGCGCCAGTTTGTGATGGTTCTTGCCCAATGGTATGCGCTTGCGTATGCCTCGCATAATGCGCTTGCGCAATACTTCGGTTGAGATGTCGGCCACGTGCCAATTAGTTTTTACGGCACACATGCCGCAGCCAATGTCCACCCCCACGGCGTTGGGTATAACAGCATTCACACAAGCCAGCACCCCACCTATGGGCATGCCTTTGCCAGTATGTACATCGGGCATGATGGCCAGGTGGTGATACAGAAAGGGGAGCGTGGTAAGGTTTGCAATCTGTTCCATTGCCGAATCTTCCACCTCATCGGCCCATATCTTTACGGGCCGGTCGTTAATCATTTTTACTTGCATAAAGTTTTGATTATTTATGAGCGGCCTCGGTTCATGCGTCTGGGTGTTTCTCTCTATAAGGACTATAGTTCTGTGAGGTATCACTCCCCAGAAAGACTTTGGCCGCTCAGTAGGTTAATTAAGGTGGTGCGTATAGCTCAGCGGTGCAACCGGGCGTTTCCCGATTGCGAGTGCAAAGTAATGAAGACGCTCCGCAATGTTTCTGCGTAGCAAACAAAAAGTGATAAAAAACAACGGGAAAAGCGCATTTTAGTCCCTCTGCGCAGAAATATTGCGTAGTTTTACCGGACTGCGTTATTTATTTAACGACAATAGAAACAATCCCCTCCTTTGTTGTCTCTATTGTCGTTAATATAACCCGTTGGCTGAATTTCAGGTTAACGGGTTAACAAGTAAGTATGCTTTACACCACTTATTATGTCAAAGCCAGAATGACAGGGAACTTAAAAAGCTCGGCAAACTTACCTGTTAACCCGTTAACTCGTCAACTTGTTTACTAATTCCGCCAACGCGTTAATATAGCATTATCTATGCCGCCGCCTCAGCCGTTCCTTTAGGTTGAGGCTTGGGCACGAACCCCAAAATAGCTACCAGGCAGCTCATGATAGGGCTGATAATATTGAAGAAACAGAAAGGCAGATACACCAGTGTGGGAATGCCCAACACCGTGCTCTGCGTCATGCCGCAGGCCGTCCAAGGCACCAATACGGAAGTCACCGTTGCCGAGTCTTCTGTGGAACGGCTGAGCAACTCCGGGCGGTAACCACGTTCGGCATACTCGTCGTGATAGATAGACACGTTCATGATGATAGACAGAAACTGGTCGCCCATCACAAGGTTGAGTAACACGCCCGATGCCACGGTGGAGCACACCAGCGAGGCTGTGCCCTTGATGCCTTTCAGTATGATGCGTGTAATGCTCCTCAACATGCCGCTCGCCACCATGCACGAACCAAAGCACATGGCACAAAGAATGAGCCACACCGTGCTAAGCATGCCCACCATGCCTCGTGTAGCCACCAGAGAGTTGATGGCCTCAAATCCCGTGTCGATGTTGGTCTTGGTATAGCATGTGAGCATCAGCCCCTCAAACAGACTCAGTGCATTGACCTGCTTTTCGCCCGCAATATGCATCAAGGCTTCGGGCTGGAGCACTACGGCGCACAAGCATGCCGCTAATGACGAGAGCAACAGCGTGATGAGCGAGGGCATCTTTTTATAAATAAGCAAGGCCGTAAAGAGCGGTACGACCATGGTCCATAGCGATATGTTGAAACCATTGTTCAGTCCTGTAAGGTACTGATTAACCTCCACTTCCTGTCCGTTGTAGAACAATCCGATTACCAAGTAGAGCACTAAGGATATGACAATGCTCGGCACAGTGGTGTAGAGCATATAGCGAATGTGGCTAAACAAGTCGGCGCCCGCCATTGATGAGGCCAACACGGTGGTGTCGCTCATGGGCGACATTTTGTCGCCAAAGTAAGCACCCGATATGATGGCCCCCGCCGTGTAGGGTTGTGGAATGCCTAAGGCGTCGCCAATGCCCATAAGGGCAATGCCGATGGTGGCAATAGTAGTCCACGAAGTGCCTGTAATCACCGATATAAACGAGGAAATAATGCAAGCGCAGGGCAGAAAGAGCCATGGCGACATCAGTTGCACGCCATAGTAAATCATGGTGGGCACCACGCCGCTCACCATCCATGTGGCCGACATCATGCCGATAAGCAGCAGAATGAGTATCGACACGCCAGCGTCGCCCACAGTCTTTTTAATCATCTCCTCAAACACGGTCCACTTTGTTTTGTACACCAGCATCGATAGGGCCACGCACACCGACGAGGCCACCATCAGTGCCACCTGTGAGGCTCCGCTCAGCGCATCGTCGGGAAAAATCCGGAGTACCAGAGCAATCAGTGCAATCAACACAGCCAGCGGAAGCAGGCTAATCAAGGGGTGGGGGTGTAGTGTGTTTGTGTTCATAGTTTTATTGTCGGGGCAGTCATACAACATTGCCCATTGAAATATTTAAGTAAATACAGTTAAGTTTTGTCTTAGCATTTGCGAAGGTAATAAATAATTGTGAATTTTCTTTTTAGAGTTGTGCCTTTAATTCTGATGTTAGGCTTGCGTGGTAATGTAAGAGTGTGCTTCTCGATAGTAAATGAATGAGTATAGAGGAGTATGTGACTGAATATACGATTATCAAAATAAGCGTTTTCAATAGCTTACAAATCCACACATAGAATAAGGCTATTCATTTTCCAGAATGAATAGTTTCCTCTATAGAGAACGAATTAGAGTGAACTTGTCAGAGGGAAAAGTAAATCTTCGCCTCATTTCCTGTGAATAACAACAGGGTGGGGCGAAGACTGTAAATGGAGAGATAATAAAACTCAAGTTTCGAATTTAACTTGAACGGGCTAAATCATCGGCTGCGGCTAATTCAAGCAAGCTTGATTGCATTCGCCTTGCACGATGATTCAGCTCGCACTTGCTGAATCCGAAACTTGAATTATTTATCATTTCGTATTTCGTTTACTCTTTTGCGTCCAATCCAAAGAATAGACAACGCTCAGCATAAAATAGCGTGGCAGAATGTCTGTGTAAGATTCTACACGACTTGTGGCATTGATGCTTGAATAAATGTTGTTTTTCGGAGTAAGTATGCCATTGGCTATCAGTTTAACAGACAATTGGTCTGACAAGAAACGGCGTGCCAAAGAAGCGTTCCACTGACAATGTGCCTTGTTGACAGAGGCATCGGCAAAGCCATTGTAGATGTTGGCACAGAAGTCTGAAGCCAATTGGAGTTTCCAAGGCAAATCCCAACTAAAGTCGGCTGCCAACCTCGTTTCGCGATAGTGTGTGTCCATACTACTTTGCTTAATAGTGCTAAACGCTGTATTCCATCTGCTTGAGAAGCGGAATTTATTGCCTACTGTTCCACGAAGTGTTGCATTGGGGGTTACTCCGTATTGCTGCAATAAGCCACCCTTTTCGGTTGCTGCACTAAGTTGTGACATATCTGCGTTCTGACGATAGTTGCCGCGTACCGAAAGAGTGATATAAAATCTTTGATTCTTATCGAGAGGCAAACTATACCCTACATCGCCATTGGCTTCATGCGTGCGGTTGGTGTTAACCATTTCGTAGATGCGTCCACCATTCTCTGTATTGTAGATAGAAGATGCAACGATGTTGTTATGCGTGCGAGTGTACTGTAACGAAATATACATATCGTGTCGAGTCTTACGTTGACTCATGCCATAGCGGAAAGCTAATCGATGAGCGTACTCGCCCTGAAGTGAAGCATTGCCGCGGAAAAGGCTGAGAGGGTCGGCATTGTCTTCTATCTGAAGCATATTGAGCAGGGTGGGCAGTTGCTGCTTGCCTGTGTAGTTGAGTCGAAGCTCGGGCGACCACTTGTGTTTTCCATTCGACCGATACTCCATGGTGAGCGTGGGACGGAATGAATAGGCATGGCGATCTATATCGTAAGATTGCTCGTTACGCTGATAGTCCAAATGCTTGTATTGAAGCACGGCACCCAAGTCGGCATCGAATTGAATATTGCCACGCTTTAGTCCTGTCAATTTATGCGAAAGACGCATACCGACACTACCCGTTTGCTTCTTTTCTTTGCTATAATAGCTGTTTTCTACTTTAAAAACAAATGGCTTGCCATTCGCCATCGGGCAATATGCCTAACGAACCTTTTGTCCAATCCAATGCATCTGACCACTCTTGCATACGTTCCAAACGATAGTAAGGGTGTGATAAGTTGCCGTAGGTATGGTTAAAGGCTATGTAAGGAGTTAACACACCATCATATTGATCGTTTTTGAAGTATTTGTAGGCATAGTCAATGGTGGCATCAACCATTGTGTTGTGCTCCGTATGATTATTATAGATGCGACGGTGGTCGTTGTCTTGCGTACTAAGATAGTCTAACTTATAATTATTGTACAAGTCGTTTTGTACATTGTTGTGATTTACTTGCAAGTCTATATTAAAGGGATTGCCACCTAAAACCAATGATGTTTTCCACTCGGGCTTGTACGTAAACGTTTTTTGCTTTTGTAGAGTGGGATTGAGCAGCGTGTAAAGCATGTCGTCTGACGACAAGCGCGTTACATTATTCCAAATGCTATCCACCTCCCAAGTATGCCAATCCTGATCTCCCCTTTTCCAAAAGGCAAGTGTAAGGGCATCTTGTGCATTGCGCATATTGTCAAAAGTAAAGTCAAACTTCAGTTCGCTCTGCCATTTCTTCGTCTGTCTGGCGCGAAGGGCGGCATAAGCGTTAATGCGCGTGTTTTTATCCGAGACGAAGGTTTTGTTCTTCGCCATTAGGTTATCGGGCGTGAGGAATGTTTCCGTATTCGTCCACGTATGAGTCTTTTGCTCTTTTTGTTGTACTGAGGCGTTGCTGCTAAATCGCCACGTGCTATTAGGCTCAAAAAAATACTCAATATTTGCTACTTTATTTTTATGTCTTCCCGTTGGATAGCTATTAACCATGTTGCCTATATCTACCATTTTACGTTCTTCATTGAAGTTATTGACGTCTGCATCAATGCTAAGCATTTGTCTGTCATCCATACGCATCAAGAAGCCTTGTCCGCCCCATAGCTTTTCAGTGGCAACATCAGCTTCAAGTTTAGCCATCCAGGTGCCAAGGTATTCACGCTTCAAATGTACGTCCATCACATATTGCTTATCGTGCATATCGCGCCCCGTCAATTCGCTCAGTTCTCCTTGCTTGTCGTATACCTTTAGCTTGCTCACAATGTAGGCTGGCAGGCGGTCAAGCGCAGCATCAATGTTGCCATTGAAAAAGTCTTTTCCACTGAATAGCAAACTCTCAATGGCTTTGCCGTTGACATAAATCACACCTTCTTCAATTTTGGTATTAGGTAGTTGCTGCACCAATTTGCGAAGTGATTCATTCTTGAGTATATTAAAGGCATCAGCATTATACACCAACGTATCCCCCTTATAATACATTTTAATCTTCGTCGCCGTAACCGTAGCTTCGTTAAGATTACGCTGCTTCATAACGGGAAGGAGGTTAATCGTTCCCACATCGATGCGTTTCTTTACCGAATCTATATGTATGTTTTTCTTTACGCTATCGTAGCCCGAAGCACTAACTATTAGCACTACGTCTTGAAAGTTTGAAGAGATTTTGAGCTTAAAAACGGCACCACTATTCTTGTCGAGATATCCCGTTGAGTTTCCATTTCTTTCCTCCACAATCATGTTGAGCTTAGCCTTGGTTGATGCCAACACGCTATCGTTGGCTGCATTCATTACCTTTACGGTGGCTTCATGCAATCCTTCGTTGGTAATTGGATTGATTACTTCACCCGTCAACACAATATTCTGAGCGGAGGATACTGAGAAAAATGTAGACATTAGCAAAATAAAGAGTATTTTATACATGGCAGAAAACGTTTTAAGAAAGCGAGTGTGTAACCTTATTGCAGCTGCACACTCGCATACGTAATCCCTTAATGGGATGAGATCATTAGATAAACGTGATGTTCCTCTCTAGTCGTCTAGACAGACCTCAAGCATGAAGTAACAGGGCGAGGAAGTCTCTTCAGTTTGCTTTCGGCATTCGGCGTCGCCGTGTTCTGTCCAAGTGACGCAGAACACGTTGAGTTTAGGATAAATGTTGGCTAGCTTGGAAAGGGGCATATACTCCTTGTCGCGCTGGTTGCGAATAATGCAGGCATAATAGCCTGGCACATCATTGAAAGTTTGGAAAAGAGTGACATACTGCGAGGCATCGAGCTTGAGTTGCAGCGTGTTAATGAGGTACTTGTTGATGGTGACAGAGAGCAACTCCTGAGCCTCTTTCCGCTGGTCGGACCAGTGGGTGAGTTTTTGGAGTATTTTGATGTTGGTGTCGAACACGGTAGACGAACTTGCAAAGTTAATAGAGAGTGTGCTGCTGAGGCTCTTTCCCATGAGACCATGAAGGATGAATACTTTGAATCTCACTTCTTCTTTTCGTCCCTCTTTGTAGAGCCACCATTCCATGCCCTCGGCGGTACGATACGAGGGATTACCTGTATCTTGACAACGCATGGACATGTAGCAACGTCCCGGGCCGCCAATAATAAACTCTTGTTCGTCTTTTTTGAAGAAGTGGGCCACGCGGCGCGATTTTATTTGACACCCATTGTTTAGTGGAGCTATGGAGCTGTAGGAATTCAAATTCTTGCTAGCGCTTTCGAACTGCGATTGGATGCGCTCTATCAGCTTGTCGATGTTGTTTTTATCGCTCTTGCTAGAATAAGGCATACGGAATGTATATGCGCGTAAATAGCATAAGGAGTCGAGGTCGTCGTGTCCTTGAATCTCTTCCGTGTTGATGAGTTGGGCTTGTGGGGCAGAACTTAGCTCCTTGTACGCCTTGTGGAAAAACTGTGCCCGAAGTTGTATGGCTGATGCGCATGCAAGGGCGAGGAGGATGAGAATGCGTTTCATAATGTATTGATGTCTTGATAAGTTAATGCATAGTTGATTACGGTATCAATGAGTTGCAACTCAAATAGGGCGTTTTCTATTTGTTCTTGAATTTGTCGTCTTTCGTTGGAGGATATGGAGTCAGTGCTGGCAGTCATTTCGAGCGGTTGCTCCTTGACTATGGACACCTCATTGGCCTCTTCCGGGGGAGTTTCTTTAATTACTGTTTGTTTGTGCTGGGGCGAGGGCGCCTTCTGCGGTAGTAGTTGCGGGGCTTCGGAAGTAGTCAAAGAAACCTTTTGAACTATTGTAGGGGAAAGTTTCCTCGTCACACTTAGATGCATGGCGGTAGTGGACTCTTGAGACATATTGTTTGTAAAATGCCACGCAGCCCATGTACCACAGATCACGCATACCACGCAAGCTGCTGCATAACGAGCTATGGCAGGCCAGCATCGACGACGTTGGGCGTGACGATGTTGCGCGAGCAAGCGATCATATTCGCGTGCGCCAGGTGTAAGCTCTTTCAGCATCTGCTGGTATAGCGCTTCGTCGCTGGGTAGATTTCTTTTATTTTTCATTGTCAATCAGTCTTTTAAGTTTGGCTTTTGCCATGGATATCATGCTCTTTACCGAGGGCTTGGGCAGATGTGCTTCGGCTGCAATCTCGTCCACACTCTTATCGTCAATGTGGCGTGCTTTGAAAAGCGACTGTTCGCGAGGCGAGAGCTGGCGCATGGCATGGTCGATACGTTGCATCGCCTCTTGGGCTAGAAGTGGAGCATCGGCTTCAGTGGTGCATGGTGCGAGCGATTCTTCCAGAGGCGAGGTGGGTATTTGCCCAAGTTTGTGATAGCGTTCCACGCAGACGTTCTTGGCCACCATGACTGCTAGTGCCTCTAAGTTGCGCTGAGCGTTGAGCTTCTCGCAGTAAGTCCACAATCGAATCAGACTATCTTGTGCCACATCCTCGGCATCCTCTGCATTGCCAAAGAAGTCGCGTCCCACTCTGACCATGAGTGGACGAAGATGGGGAATTGTATGTTCAAACTCTGCGTGTGTCATATCTACCTAATATACTGCTCAGCGAGGAAAAAGTTAAGTGCGAGGGTGGCACTTTTATAGTGATTATTCCTTTTTTAATTCTTTCCTCCCTCCAGTGCTGCGTGAGAATAGCTTTCTTACTTCGCCTTTTCGGCGCGAAGATACAGTCTTTCTTCTGGGCACGCAAATTATTCTCTCTGTGTAGATAGAATTCCCCCCCTTGCGAACAGATAAATACATACGTTGCAAGAGCTAGCGAGAATACTGTGTACTCTCTAACAGAGACAATGCAGATGTGAGACGCGTCGCCCGCAAAGCTATTTATGTCACCTCCGTGGAATGTGATAAAAACTCAACTTTCGGATTTAGCAAGTGCGGTACGAATAACGGCGGCGATCGTCCGTTGTCAAACGAAAAGATGATGCACGTGTGGGAGTGATGAAAGCACAAACCCAAGCCCAAGTCATGCCACATCGAACGAAGTAAGCACGTTGAACGTACGAAGTAAGCACGTTGAACGAACGTAGTAAGACAACTCAAGCCCATGGCAAACGAAGCGACACCCTGGGTCTCCCCGTGTTAGAGCAGACCGTGCGAATCTAAATCCGAAACTTCAGTAAAAATCAGCGAAAAAAACGCATTTTGGTCTTTCTGCGCAGAAACATTGCGCAGATTGTGTTACATTTGTCCTTGCATAACCAAAACCTTGAAACTATGCCAGCCAACAAAAATGCTTTAATACGCTATAAATTAAGATGAGATTTTCCAATCACATGCCCACGAGATAAAAAAGGGACCGCAGCAAAACATAAATCAAGCCCGCTTCAGTTTCCTATATTGGCAAATGTTGCCAATATCCCGTATATTTGTGGGAAAACAGGCTCTAACGCCTAATTAAATTAAATGCTTATGAAAACTGTAGCAGGGCTTGATGTGCACAAAGATAGTGTATATCTCTGTATTTTGCGAGAAAACGGGGAGAAAATAGAACGCGTATACGGCGTTTTGACTCCACAACTCGATTCCATGCGCGATTTTATGGCAGAAAACGAAGTCAGCGAAGTCGCAATGGAAAGCACAAGTGTGTATTGGATTCCCATCTGGCGCGTACTTGTTGATTCATTTGAACTCAAGTTGGTTAATCCTTACTTTATTAAGCAACTTCCTGGGCGTAAAAGTGATGTCAAGGATGCTCAATGGATTGCGGAATGCGTCATGAAGGAACTAATTCGTGGAAGCTTTATTCCACCTCCTTTAATCCAACAACTCCGCTTGTACGACAGACGAATATTCGAGTTGAATGCGGAATTAGTAAGAAAGTATTCCAAGATTGATGCGATATTGCAGCGCTGTAATATTCGTTTGAGTAACTATGTGTCCAATACAGATTGCAAGAGTTACAAAAATGTTGTCAAGCGTATATCTGAAGGTGTAACTTCACCGCAAGAACTACTTATGCTCGTACACAAACGCATTATAAACAAGCATGGCGAGGATACGATACTGGCAGCACTTACAGGTGTCGTTTCCGAAGCTGAAATAGACATGCTTGCACAATATGTTGCAGAATCAGCCTTATTGGAGGATA
>OGNQ01000852.1_pt1 | contig 26717 bp, 19 predicted proteins | sample 1573481 | NCBI WGS metagenome assembly OGNQ01 (sample SAMEA2581920, study PRJEB24529) | metagenome | biome: Human gut stool | place: China | collected 2011 | reverse complement strand
GGGGAAGAGATAGTGTTGTGTACGGCTCTTTCGGGAGTAAGCATGGAAGGTGCTGCTAAAAACATGGCGGCTGAAGCACCTCACAATGATTTCGATAAATATTTGGCTGAAACTAAAGATAATTGGAACCGTCAGTTGGGAAAAATAGAGGTAACAGGTGATAACAAGGACGATAAGGTTAATTTTTATACAGCATTGTATCATACAATGATTGCCCCGACTATTTATAGTGATGTGGACGGGGCTTATTATGGTCCCGATAAGAAAATTCATCAGACGGATGGTTGGGTGAATTATGGAACTTTTTCATTGTGGGATACTTATCGTGCCGCACATCCGTTATTTACTTATACGGAACCTCAGCGTGTCAATGATATGGTGAAATCATTCATTGCTTTTTATGAACAGAACGGACGTTTGCCGGTATGGAATTTTTGGGGAAGTGAAACGGATATGATGATTGGCTACCACGCTGTACCTGTTATTGTCGATGCTTATTTGAAAGGTATTGGTGATTTTGATGCAGAGAAGGCATTGGAGGCTTGTGTGGCTACTGCTAACTTGGATGATTATCGCGGCATTGGTCTGTATAAAAAATTAGGATATATACCTTATAATATAAAGGATGAATATAATGCGGAAAATTGGTCGCTTTCCAAAACATTAGAATATGCTTTTGATGATTATTGCATAGCCGAAATGGCTCGGAAGATGGGGAGGACTCAATTAGCGGACGAATTCTACAAGCGTTCTCAGAATTATCGCAATGTGTTCAATCCGGCGTCAAGCTTCATGCAGCCGATAGATGATAAAGGAGTATTCCAACCTAATTTCAGCCCGGATGACTACACTGCCCACATTTGTGAAAGTAACGGTTGGCAGTACTTTTGGTCTGTACAGCAGGATATTAAGGGGCTAATTGCCTTGACTGGTGGTAAGGATCGTTTTACGGAAAAGTTGGATAGTATGTTTACTTATATCCCGGCTGGTAATGCAGATTTGCCTCTTTTCAGTACAGGTATGATTGGCCAGTATGCTCATGGTAATGAGCCTAGCCATCATGTGATTTATTTGTATAATAAGGTACGTCAGCCTTGGAAAACTCAGAAGTATGCGGCGCAGGTCATGCATGACCTTTATTTCAATGCACCTGCCGGACTGTGTGGAAATGAGGATTGTGGACAGATGTCTGCCTGGTATGTATTCAGTGCTATGGGATTTTATCCTGTCAATCCGGTAAGTGGTGAATATGAGATTGGTACGCCGTTGTTCCCCGAGATACAGATGCATCTGGATAATGGAAAAACGTTCACAGTACTGGCCCCTGGAGTAAGTCGTGAAAATATCTATATCCAGTCGGTGAAAGTAAATGGGCAACCATACGATAAGAGCTATATCACACACCGGCAAATAATGGATGGTGCTACTGTAGAATTTGAAATGGGTCCGGAACCGGGAAATATTTGGTATAGATAGATAATAATTGGTTCAACTTATTAAGAATTGTAATTGTACAGGAGGTGAGTTAAAAGTAATATTTGTTATCGTTTTGCTGTAGAGGCGGTTTGAATCTGCCTGAAAATTGTATGATGAGCGGAAGCTTTCTGCCCCTACAGTGGATGATTGGATCGTTATTTGGAACATTGGCTCTCTCCTTCATACAAAGGTGAATTATATAATATGAACGAGGAACTTGATGACACCTATAAGGCCGTCTTTCGTCAATGCTATCCTAAGCTGTTGTTCTATGCGACACGGCTGGTTGGTACCGAAGAAGCCGAAGATGTAGTGCAGGATGTTTTTGTGGAGTTGTGGAGGCGGAGAGATTCAGTCGTCATAGGAGAGCAGATTTTAGCTTTCCTTTATCGTTCTGTATATACCAAGGCTATAAATTTATTGAAGCATCAGGTTATAGAGAATAACTACAGTGCGGCAATGATAGAAATCTATGAACGAAAATTGCAATATTACCAGCCGGATCATGCCGAAGTCATTAAAAAGATAGAGAATCAGGAATTGCGTCAGGAAATTTTTGGAGCGATTAATGAATTGCCGGATAAATGTAAGGAGGTGTTTAAACTGAGCTATCTTCATGATATGAAAAACAAGGAAATCGCTGATACTCTTGGCATTTCTTTACGTACCGTAGAGGCACATATGTATAAGGCCTTGAAATTTTTGCGCGAACGTCTCAGCCATTTATTATTGTCATTGATTATATTTTCAGCAAAACTGCTAAGTGTTTTTACAAGTTGAATTGTTTACTATATGAATAGGGAAAAAGATGAGTAAACTTAACGAAGATATTATTATCAGGTATTTGGAAAACCGATGCTCGGAGGAGGATTTTGTTCTTATCAATGAATGGATGAAAGAATCTGATGAGAATGCCGGAGAGCTGTTCCGTATGGAGGAGATTTATCAGTTAGGTAAATTCCCCTTTGAGGAGGAAAATCTGGTAGTGAGGGCAGAGCGCAGGTTGGGTAGAAGATTGAAACGGGAAAATCAGAAGAAACAAGAGGTGTTCAAGCTTAGAAGTGTGTTGCGTTATGCAGCTGCTATAGTGGGTGTGATGGTGCTGGCTGCGGGATTGGCCTATTGGTTCCGGAATAAAGCGGAGGAATTGGTGGTAGCATCGGCTGCTCATGGACAAGTGCGTGAGATGTTGTTGCCTGACGGGACAAAAGTATGGTTGAACCAGTCGTCTGTTTTAAAATATCCGCGTGCTTTTGAAGGAAAGGAACGTCATGTATATCTGGATGGAGAAGCTTATTTTGAAGTAGCACGTAATCATGAGAAACCTTTCATGGTAAAAAGCCCGGCAATGGATGTCAGGGTCTTGGGAACCTCTTTCAATATAAAATGTCGTCTGGATAACAGTTTTGCGGAAACAACCTTGATAGAGGGTGAAGTTGAGGTAAAAGATAAATCGGACAAAGGAAGAATTACTTTGTTGCCGGGACAAAAAGCCGTTTTAAACAGGGTAACAGGGCGGATGCAAGTAAAACAGGTCGATCCCAAGATGGAGATAGTCTGGCATAATGACTTGATTCCATTTGAAAAGTCATCTATTTTCCAGATTGCGGCAGCATTGGAACGGTTCTATGGAGTGAAGATAATCCTTTCACCGGATGTAGACAGTACTAATACTTATTCAGGTGTACTGAAAAAGAAAGATAATATAGAGTCTGTGCTGAATTCTTTGCGTAACTCTATTCCTTTCAATTATAAGAAAGTAGATGATAACAATATATTTATCTCATCGGAAACAAAATAATTTTTAAATAAAGATCTATGAAAATCAACATGCTCTTAAGCGGCTGTCTTCTAGGGTTATTGTGTTTCACTGCATGTGATTCTGAGGGCTATGAAATGAATGATTACACCCATTATGTCAATCCTTTTATTGGTACAGGAGGCCATGGGCATACTCATCCGGGTGCTATGGTTCCTCATGGCATGATACAGCCGGGGCCGGATACTCGTATTGACGGTTGGGATTCCTGTTCCGGATATTATTATGAAGATACTACGATCAATGGTTTTGCCCATACACGTCTTAGTGGTACAGGGTGTGCGGATTTCGGAGATTTCCTGTTGATGCCGACTGTAGGTGTGCAGCGTACTGATTTCTTGGGAACAGAAAGCCAGAAGCGTCCTTTCGCATCGGCTTTTTCTCATGAAAAGGAATATGCCGAACCGGGATATTATTCTGTTTTTCTGGATACATACGGGGTAAAAGCCGAACTGACTTCGACAGAGCGTGCGGCAATGCATCGGTATACTTTTCCGGAAAGTAAGGAGTCTGGATTTATCTTGGATATGGACTATAATATTCAGCAACAAATCAATCAGGTAATGGAAGTGGAGGCAGTGAATGATACTGTGTTGCGGGGGCGCAAACGCAGTGCCTATTGGGCATACCGGCAGGATCTTTATTTTTATGCCGTATTTTCCAAACCCTTTACGTATACCTTGTACACGGATACTGTTCAGGAAAATGACAAACAGATTCCTGTATGTAAAATGCTTTTGCATTTTGAAACGGCGAAAGATGAACAAGTGCTGGCTAAGTTCTCTATCTCTTCTGTTGATGCGGAAGGTGCTTATAAGAACCTCCAGGCTGAGATGCCCGGTTGGAATTTTGATGGAGTGCGTGCCGATGCTAAGAAGAAATGGAATGAATGCTTGTCAAAGATTGCAGTCAAAACCAATGATGAAGACCAGCGTGCCATTTTCTATACGGCTATGTATCATGCTTTCCTAAGTCCCAATCTGTTTACAGATGTAGACGGGCGTTACTTGGGAATGGATTTGAAAGTGCATACCACCGACATGAAACATCCGGTTTATACCATTTTCTCTTTGTGGGATACTTTCCGTGCGTTACATCCGTTACTGACTATTGTCGATCCTCAGTTGAATACGGAGTTTATCCGTTCATTGATAAAGAAGCATCAGGAAGGTAGTATCTTTCCGAAATGGGACTGTGTGTCCAATTATACCGGGACTATGGTGGGATATCATGCGGCTTCGTTGGTAACCGATTCTTATGTGAAGGGATACCGCGATTTTGATGTGCAGGAAGCTTACAAGGCATGTCTGCGTGCAGCGGAATATGACACTACCGGTATTGTAGCTCCCGATTGGCTGATTCCATATGTTATGCCCAAAGCACGTTATTATAAGAATACTCTTGGCTATATTCCATGTGACCGTGAGAATGAATCGGTAGCGAAAGCATTGGAGTATGCGTATGATGACTGGTGTATCTCCGTGCTGGCAGACAGCTTGGGAGATACTGAAACCAAGGAGAAGTATGCCCGTTTTGCAGATGCTTACGAATTTTATTTTGATCCTGCCACCCGTTTCATGCGTGGATTGGATAGTAAAGGTGAATGGCGTACTCCGTTCAATCCCCGTTCTTCCAATCACCGTAATGATGATTATTGCGAGGGTACTGCATGGCAATGGACTTGGTTTGTTCCGCATGATATCCCGGGACTGGTGAATTTGATGGGTGGGGAGGATGCTTTCGTAGGAAAGCTGGACTCCTTGTTTACGGTTTCTTCCCAGTTGGAAGGGGAGGCTACCTCTGCTGATATCACAGGACTGATAGGCCAGTATGCGCATGGTAATGAGCCTAGTCATCACATTACTCATATGTATAACTATGTAAACCGTCCATGGCGTACTCAGGAATTGGTTGACAGTGTGCTGTATAACCAGTATTTCAATGCTCCTGACGGCTTGTCGGGTAATGAAGATTGCGGTCAGATGTCTGCCTGGTATATTTTGAATTCCATGGGCTTCTATCAGGTATGTCCCGGTAAGCCGGTTTATTCTATCGGACGTCCGTTGTTTGAGGAGGTGACGATTAATTTGCCCGACCGCAAGACTTTCGTTATCCGTACCCACAATAATTCGAAGACCAATAAGTATATTGAGTCGGTTTTGTTGAACGGAAAACCGCTGGATGTTCCTTTCTTTACCCATGATGATCTGGTACGTGGAGGAACGATGGAGATTACCATGAGTCCCGTACCGACGGAATGGGGAAAACAGGTGAAGAATTAAAAGTATAACTTAACCCAAATAGCAATATCATGAAAAAACTATTTCTATCAGTTGTAGCGCTGTGTGTCACGCTGTTTGTACAGGCAAAGGATTATGCAGACTATGTGAGTCCGTTGGTAGGTACACAGTCTTCCTTTGAACTCTCTACAGGAAATACTTATCCTGCCATATCCCGCCCGTGGGGTATGAATTTCTGGACTCCCCAGACAGGAAAGATGGGGGACGGATGGCAGTATGTTTATACGGCTAATAAAATCCGTGGTTTCAAACAAACCCATCAGCCCAGTCCGTGGATTAATGACTATGGTCAATTTTCCATCATGCCCGTAACAGGAAAACCGGAATTTGAAGAGGACAAGCGTGCAAGCTGGTTCTCTCATAAAGCTGAAATTGCAAAACCTTATTATTATAAGGTTTATTTGGCAGAACATGATGTCGTAACCGAAATGGTTCCTACGGAGCGTGCCGTAATGTTCCGTTTCACTTTTCCTGAGAATGATTCATATGTAGTGGTGGATGCTTTTGATCGTGGTTCGTCTGTCAAGGTGATTCCCGGAGAAAACAAAATCGTGGGCTATACTACCCGTAACAGTGGTGGTGTTCCTGCCAACTTCAAGAATTATTTCGTTATTGAGTTTGATAAGCCGTTTACTTATGAGGCTACGTTCTCTAATGATGTACAGCCTGAAAAACCGGATGGCAGTGTTCCTGTAACCTTGAAAGAAGGTAAACTGGAGCAGACTGATTTCCATACCGGAGCCGTTATCGGTTTCAAGACAAAGAAAGGCGAAGTAGTTCATGCCCGTGTGGCCTCTTCATTCATCAGTCCTGAACAAGCAATTCGGAACCTGAAGGAATTGGGTGGTGACAGTTTTGAAGTATTGGTACAGAAAGGTAAAGAGGCTTGGAATGAGGCCTTAGGTAAAGTAGAGGTGGAAGGTGGAACATTGGATCAATACCGCACTTTCTATTCCTGCTTGTACCGTTCCTTGTTGTTTCCGCGTAAATTCTATGAACTGGATGCCAACGGACAACCTGTTCATTACAGTCCTTACAATGGCGAAACGCTGCCGGGATATATGTATACGGATACAGGTTTCTGGGATACATTCCGTTGCTTGTTCCCTTTCTTGAACCTGATGTATCCTTCGGTAAATAAGGAGATACAGGAAGGTTTGGTTAATACTTATAAGGAAAGCGGTTTCTTCCCCGAATGGGCCAGCCCCGGTCATCGTGGTTGCATGGTCGGCAATAATTCAGCTTCTATCTTGGTCGATGCTTATCTGAAAGGAGTACGTGTGGAAGATGTGGAAACATTATACAAAGGACTGATTCATGGAACGGAAGCAGTACATCCTGAAGTTTCTTCTACCGGACGTCTGGGATATGAATATTATAACAAGCTGGGCTATGTGCCTTGTGATGTGAAGATTCATGAGAATGCAGCCCGTACATTGGAATATGCATACGATGACTGGTGTATTTATCAGCTGGCGAAAGAGTTGAAGCGTCCGAAGAAGGAAATCGCACTTTTTGCCAAACGTGCCATGAACTATAAGAACCTGTTTGATTCGGAAAGTAAATTGATGCGTGGCAAGCAGAAGGACGGCAAGTTCGCTCCTGAATTCTCGCCGTTGAAATGGGGAGGTGACTTTACGGAAGGAAACAGCTGGCATTATTCCTGGTCTGTATTCCATGACCCTCAGGGATTGATTGATTTGATGGGAGGTAAGGAAATGTTCGTTACCATGCTTGATTCTGTCTTTTCGGTTCCCCCCATCTTTGATGATAGCTATTACGGACAGGTAATTCATGAGATTCGTGAAATGACAGTCATGAACATGGGTAACTATGCACATGGAAACCAGCCCATCCAGCACATGATTTATCTGTATGACTATGCAGGCCAGCCTTGGAAAGCGCAATATTGGTTGCGTGAGGTGATGAACCGTATGTATACAGCCGGTCCGGACGGATATTGCGGTGATGAAGACAATGGTCAGACTTCGGCATGGTATGTATTCTCCGCATTAGGGTTCTATCCGGTATGTCCCGGTACGGATGAGTATATTCTGGGTGCTCCGTTGTTCAAGAAGGCGACACTTCATTTTGAAAACGGAAAGAACTTGGTAATAACCGCATCGGATAACAGCGATACCAACCGATATGTAGATGAAATGCGTGTAAACGGTACTGTTTATACCAAGAATTATTTGAAGCATAACGAATTGTTACAAGGCGGTACTATTGACTTCAAGATGACCGACCGTCCGAATATGCAGCGTGGAACACAAGAAAGTGATTTGCCTTATTCATTTTCAAAAGACGAAAAAGTAAAATAAAAGTTTCACCATGCACTTCTCTCTTGTAAAGAGAGGTTGGAGGGGGATGTTCTCTTTTGGCAGCATTGCAAGAGTACATCCCCTTTTTCTTTTTAAGTATTTCTTCTATACGTCAAAGTCCGATGATATTACTACTTTTGCCTTTCCTCTGCTTTTTTCTGGAAAATTTAGAAAAAAGAACAAGATTGAGTAAGTGTTTTCTTTTAGCTGCCTGTTTTTATTCTCGAAAGGGGAATGAGAACCCCTTCACTGGAGAAAAACAAGTCAGTGTTAACGAATTTATAAATTATGAAAGGCAATCAATTAATGAGAAAGCCCAAATTACTCAGGGCGCTTTTGATTCTTTTGTTTGTGGCTGCACCCATACAATGGACCCGCGCGCAAATCGTTCTTTCAACTCCCAAGACAACGCTTGGAGCAGTGATCAAGAACATTAAATCACAGTCTAACTATCAGTTTTTCTATGATGACAAGCTGGCTGAAATGCCGGTGAATGCCATTGATGTGAAGAACGGTTCATTACAGTCTGTACTTGATGCGGCTTTGCAAGGCAAAGGAATTACGTATAAGATAGAGGATAACATTGTCTATCTTTCAGCATCCGGAGAGCCTCAGACACCTCAACAGACAGGACAGGAACATACAGTGACCGGAACAGTGGTTGATGCGACAGGCGAAGCCTTGATTGGTGTAAACGTACAAGTGAAAGGAAATCCCACAGCCGGTACGATTACAGACTTTGAAGGTAACTATTCTTTGTCCGTTCCCGGAAATGGTGAGATTGTGTTCTCATACATTGGTTACCGTTCGGAAACATTGAAGCCCGATGGCAAGAATGTACTGAATGTAACCATGCAGGAAGATACACAGCTGATTGGCGAAGTGGTGGTAACCGCTTTGGGGATCAAACGTGAGAAGAAAATGTTGGGTTATGCGGTTCAGGAACTGAAGAGCGATGAACTGAACAAGACAGGTGACCCCTCGGTAACCAGTGCCTTGCAGGGCAAGGTGGCAGGCCTTCAGATGAATACCTCGGCTACCGGTCTGGGGGGCTCTACGAAGATTACCATCCGTGGAAACTCTTCTCTGACAGACAATAACCAGCCGTTGTGGATTGTGGATGGCGTTCCTTTCAGCGACACTAGCACTTCAAGCGCATCCCGCTATGATGGTGTGGACCGTGGTAGCGCTTCCATGGACATTAATCCGGATGATATCGAGAGTATTTCTGTTTTGAAGGGTCCGAATGCGGCTGCTCTTTACGGTTCACGTGCAGGTAATGGCGTTATCTTGATTACGACAAAGAAAGGTAGTAAGAAGGATGGTTTCGGAATCCGTTATAGTGGTAATTTCACTTGGACAGCTATCGGCGAGACATTGGATATGCAACGCCGTTACGGACAAGGACATATTGATACAAAAGATGCCAAGACTGCGGTGTATGACAAAACGGATAGCGGAAGCTGGGGCCCGGTATTGGATGGAAGCATGAAAGAGGCTTGGAACGGAGAAACGTACGCTTACTCTAACTATGGGGATAAGTTGAAAGATTATTTTGATACCGGTTTCTCGCATACGCATAACGTATCTATCAGCAACGGTACAGAGAAATCACATTTCCGTACTTCTTTCGGATACTCCGACAATGACGGTGTATTCCCCACTGAAAGTTTGAGCCGTGTGAATGCCGATCTGAATGCGGGAACGGAATTGAACAAATGGGTGTCTATGGACGGAAAAATTTCTCTTTCACGTACAAAAGCCGATAACCGTCCACTGTATGGAGATTACGGTGCTATTTCCCAGTTGATGAGAATCCCTAACAACGTCCGTCTGGATGACTTGAAACAATATTCTGATGAAACTCATGCGCATGTGAATTGGACAGGGCCTACTGCCAGTATCCGTAATCCTTATTATGTATTGCATCAGCGTCAGAATTCGGATGAACGTTGGCGTGCTTTCGGATATTATAGCATGAAAATCAATTTCACTGATTGGCTGCATCTATCTGCCAAATACGCTTTTGACTACTACCGTACCAGAGTGCAAAGCACCAATGCGGGGGATGGTATCAATGGAGAAGCCAATACTTCCATGATTACGAATGATTCAATGGACCGTAGTGAAGAAAACTTCTTCGAGTCAAATGCTGAAGTCATTTTGATGGGTGACCGTCAGTTGACTGATAACTTCCGTCTGGGCTTCAATGTCGGTGGTAACTTTATGTACCAGCGTTCGGAAACTTTGGGCGTGGGCGTAGGTAATATGGTGGACAAAGGTAACTGGATGCTGAATGCGGCCAATTTGTTGAGAACCGGTAGTGAGGATGGCTACAAGCGTGCCATGAACTCGGTGTTCGGCTCTGTACAGATGGCGTGGAAGGAATATCTGTCTTTGGATTTGACAGCCCGTAACGACTGGTCATCCACTCTTCCGTCAGGTAACAATTCTTTCTTCTATCCGTCTGCCAACCTCAGTTTCGTAGTGTCGGACTTCTTGCGCTCTATCGACAAACCGTTGCCAAGCTGGGTGACATTTGCCAAGGCACGTCTGTCTGCCGCACAGGTAGGTAAGGATACAAGTCCTTATCAGTTATACAACACCTACTCTTTCAAATTCGATAATGGTGTATTGACCCCGACCAAAGACAATGTGAAGATGAACGACCAGTTGAAGCCTGAAATCGCGACTTCTTACGAAGCGGGTCTGGATATGAAGTTCTTGAACAATCGCCTGGGATTTGATTTTACTTATTATTACAGCAAGACAAAGAACCAGATTATGAAAGTACCCGCAGCAGCTCCCTGGAGTGGAGGACAATGGGTAAATGCAGGTATGGTAACCAATCAAGGCGTGGAACTGATGTTGTATTCCACTCTGGTAGAAACAAAGGATTTCGCTTTTGACTTGAATGTGAATATGGCTCACAACGTATCGAAGGTGAAAGAACTGGCTCCGGAAGAAAATGTGAACTATATGTTCTTTAACGGTGACGGAAACTTCCCTGTAAAAGTAGGTACACGCGCCGGACACAAATTAGGCGAGATTTATGCTACGTCGCTTTATAAGCGCAATGAAAACGGTGATATTATCGTAAATGAAAATGGGTTGCCCATGACTGTGACCAATGAGTCCGAATATGTGAACAAACCTATCGGTAATATCCAGCCAAAGCTGACCATGTCTGTATCTCCTACCTTTACTTATAAGGGGATTACACTGTCCGCACTGTTTGATATGAAATTCGGTGGTGATATCTTCTCTTATTCCGAGATGCTGGCTACCGGAAACGGTTTGGCTAAACGTACCTTGAACCGTGGTGAGGAAAACAACTATATGATGGTATTCCCCGGTGTGACAGAGTCAGGCGAGGTGAATACAAAACAGGTGTCCGCTTCAGAATACTATGGTGCATTGCAGGCTGAGAATTTCATCTACGATGCTTCTTTCATTAAGCTGAAAGAATTGTCAATCGGCTATTCATTCCCCTCATCCATGCTGAAGAAGACTCCTGTCAACTCGCTGAATATTTCATTTGTTGCACGTAACTTGTGCTATCTGATGAAGCACACACCGGGTACAAGCCCCGAAGGTGGCTATGACACTACGATGTTCTCACAAGCCATTGACTATGCATCGTTGCCGTTTACACGTACTTTCGGTATTTCTATCAACTTAGGTTTCTAATTAATTAAAAGGAAAAACTGATTATGAAAATCAAATTATATAAATCCGTAGCCTTATGTTCGTTGCTGGCTTTGGCCGGATGCCATGATTTTGAGGAATTGAATACAAATCCTTACGCACCGATTTACGACCCGACTGTGGAGAATGTATCGGCCGACGGTATAGATATTGATTATACTTTGACGGAACATGCCATGGCAAGTTTGAAAGGGATGGAAGGTGCTATCGGAAGTATTTTTGCCAACTTCACCTACGAAGGTCCTTACAATGATTATCAGACAACAACCAATCTGACTCATGATATCTATGCCGGTTATTGGGGAAACAATGTCAGCGGCTTTGTGAATCAGGCGCCTACCTATTCTTATACGGATGGATGGTCGGCCAGCCGCTGGAAGCATTTCTATGATGACCGCAGCACTTCGGAATACAGCCAGTTGGTCAAGACATTCTATTTCTGCAATAAGGATTATTACCATACGGCATTCTATATCACCCGTATTTATTATGCTTTCTTGTTGTCCATGCAGACGGACACTTACGGAGATATTCCTGTAGCCTACTATGTGAAGGGAGCCATGCCACCGGAAGAAAATGTGACCTATACACCTCAAAAGGAAGTTTATAATATCCTTTTCCAGCTGTTGGATCAGGCAATAACAGAGTTGCATCAGGAAAATCTTCCTGCTGTCAGTCAGTATGATTTAGGTGACAATGACAAATGTTATGGGGGTGATGTGGACAAATGGCGTCGTTTTGCCAATACACTGCGTTTGCGCCTTGCTTTGCGTGTATCCAATGTAGACCCGGCTTTGGCCCAGACTCAGGCAAAGGCGGCTTTGACAGACCCTGCCGGTTTGATGCAAAGTCAGGATGACAATATGAAGCAGACTCCGAAACGTCAGTATATCGCCGGCGGTAATGAAAATATCTACGCGTTGTTGTTCAGTTGGACCGGCAATGCTGTATTGTCGAAAGAAATGGAACGGGCTTATAAGAATCAGGCTTTGAAAGAAGGTGCGGCAGCCGATGCCGTTACTTTCAATGAGAGTTCTGAGAACTGTTATCTCGACCCTCGTTGTGAAGTTTTATGGTTCCGTCCTACTCCGTTTGATTCGTTGACTACCAGTCCGCTTCCCACAGAGAATCTGAAGAGAGATTTCAACGGAGTGATGAATGGAGAAACCAATGTAGGCGGTTCTTATCTGAACAGATATTCTGCCAACCGCTGTATTCTGTCATCTGATGCCATGAACAAGGATTATTGGTGGAATCTGGCTCGTGAAATTGTCTGGATGGGTTATGCTGAAAGTTTGTTCCTGAAAGCGGAAGCGGCATTGCGCTGGCCGTCATTGGTGGATGAAACAGCCGAAGCCCTTTATTTGAAAGGTATCAAGGCATCTATGGATTATTATGAAATTGATGCGGACAAGGCCAATGAATACATCAGTCATCTGGATGGCGTAAAAGCATTTGCCGGTGGTAGCAAGGAAGAACAGTTGGAACAGATTATTACTCAGAAATGGATTGCCGTTTTCCCGAATGGAAATGAAGGATGGGCGGAAGTGCGCCGTACCGACTATCCGCGTTATCTGCTGGCTCCGGTCAATGGAAACAATTCCAATGGAGAAGTGGCGTCCGGCAAGCTTATCAAACGCATCAACTATCCTAACAGCGAGTCCCGTAACCCCAATAAACCGGGCAATGTGAACCAGGGTAGCCGTGTATGGTGGGATGTGGCCGATACGATGAATGATAGAGGTCAGTGGCATACTCCGAATAATTTCCGCTAGAAATTGCTATCTTTGTATCCTAGGGAACATAAAAAGAAACAAAATGAAGCAAATTCTATTTTTATTGGCAGCCGTCCTGTTATTGGGCGGCTGTGCGGAAGAGAAGAAGACCGACGTTCGTTGGGCTACTTTCAATATCCGTTACGACAATCCGCAGGACAGTTTGAACAATTGGCAATATCGGAAAGACCGTGTGTGCCAGTTTATTAAGGACCATGAGCTGGATATTGTCGGTATGCAGGAAGTCTTGCATAGCCAGTTTCAGGATCTTCGCGCAGGCTTGCCCGAATACGATGGTATCGGTGTGGGACGTGATGACGGGAAGACAGCAGGTGAATATGCGCCGCTTTTCTATCGTAAGGACAAATATGAGGTGTTGGACTCCAATACTTTCTGGTTGGCCGAAAATTCCGATAGCGTAGGAATGATGGGATGGGATGCGGTTTGTGTCCGTATCGCCACTTGGGCAAAATTTAAGGACAAGGCTACCGGAAAGATATTCATGGCTGTCAATACTCATTTTGACCATGTGGGTGAAGAGGCCCGCCGTCAAAGTGCATTGCTCATTATCCGTAAGATAAAGGAGATCGTAGGCGAACGTCCCGCAGTGGTTACGGGCGACTTTAATGTGACCGATGCGAGCGATGCATACGAAACAATCACCACCAACGAGTTTGTGATGAAGGATGCTTATAAGACGGCTGCCCGTGTGACCGGCGTTGATTATACTTTTCATGATTTTGCCCGTATCCCGGCCGAGGATTGTGAAAAGATTGATTTCATCTTTGTCACTCCGCAAGTTCTGGTGAAGAGTTGTGAAATACCGGCTGAAGTACCGGAAGCTTTACTTTCCGACCATAATCCTCAGTTGGCTGACTTGGAATTCTGATTTTTTAAATAGGTGAACTTACGCCGGTAGAGTCTTTAAAAGGGCTTTATCGGCGTTTGTTATTTTATTCTGTTGATACTTCTCATTATATGTAATCTTCTCCCATTTAAAATAATTTTCCTCCTTCGATAAGTGTGATACCTTACTTAATTGTTCTATATTTGTATCATTAATCCAATTTAATAGTATGAAGACATACAGTTACTATGTATTATTTTTGTTAGTTGTGTTTTGCGGATGTTCCCGTCCCACGGAATTAACATCGCCGGATGGCAATATAAAATTAGTATTCAACCTGAATGAGGCAGGGGTGATGACCTATGGAGTTTCTGTAGGAGGAAAACCGTTCATCACTCCTTCTGCTATGGGCTTTGAAGGCCGTGACGGGCTCAATCTCTCCAAAGATTTTCAGATAGAAAATACTGAGTTTACCACAAAGGATGAAACCTGGACCCAGCCTTGGGGGGAGAATAAATCTATCCGGAACCATTATAACGAGATGGCTGTGCGCTTGAAAGATCCGGCGAATACACGGCTGACCCTCCGTTTCCGCGTGTTCGACGACGGTCTGGGCTTTCGTTATGAATATCAAGTACCCCAAGTGGACAGTGTGTTCGTGATGGACGAGCTCACTTCATTCAATCTGGCGCAGGATGGCAAGTCATGGTCTATTCCCGCCAGTTTTGAAACCTACGAGTTGCTGTATCGTACCCTGCCCGTCAGCAAGGTGGATAATGCCAACACCCCGATGACTTTCAAAACAGATAACGGGGTATATGCCAGTATTCACGAAGCGGCTTTGACCGATTTCCCCGAAATGACTTTGAAGCATACCGAAGGTTGTCACTTCAAATCGGAACTGGCCTCCTGGCCCGATGGGGTAAAAGCCCGTTTTGCCGGAGGAACTTTCGTTACTCCGTGGCGCAGTATCCAGATAGCTCCCAAAGCGGTAGGTCTGATAAACTCCGGTCTGATACTGAATCTGAATGAACCTTGTGCGCTGGAGGGTGATTTGAGCTGGATACGTCCTATGAAATACGTAGGTATCTGGTGGGGAATGCATCTGGGGGTTGAAACGTGGACGATGGATGAGCGCCACGGCGCTACCACCGCTAATGCCAAACGATATATAGATTTTGCTGCTGCCAATAACATAGAAGCGGTGATGTTCGAGGGCTGGAATGAAGGCTGGGAAAGTTGGGGCGGTATGCAGACTTTTGACTATACCAAGCCTTATGCCGATTTCGATATGGCAGAGGTGGCACGTTATGCCAAGGAGAAAGGGATTGAAATAATCGGTCACCACGAAACGGGTGGCAATATCTTTAATTACGAACGCCAGCTGGACAATGCTTACAAATGGTATGCAGACCTGGGAGTGCACAGCGTGAAGACCGGTTATGCCGGAGGACTGCCGGGCGGTCACAGCCATCATGGACAGTTCAATGTACGCCATTACCGCAAGGTGGTGCAGACTGCCGCCGGTTATCATACAACCGTTAATGCCCACGAACCTATCAAAGATACAGGAATTCGTCGTACTTACCCCAATATGATGACGCGCGAAGGCGCCCGCGGCATGGAGTGGAACGGATGGAGTGAAGGTAATCCCCCCGAACATCACGAGTTATTGCCGTTTACCCGCTTGCTGGGCGGTCCGATGGATTATACACCGGGTACTTTTGATATTCTTTATGAAAAGACACGCAATTCCCCACGCCGCAAGAAGTGGAATGACTTGGATAAAGGAAACAGCCGTGTGAATACCACCTTGGCAAAGCAGATAGCCAATTGGGTTGTCATTTATTCTCCATTGCAGATGGCCTCGGATATGATTGAGAACTATGAAGGGCATCCTGCCTTCCAGTTCTTCCGGGATTTTGATGCGGACTGTGACTGGTCCGAAGCCTTGCAGGGCGAACCGGGAGAGTTTGTAGCTGTGGTGCGGAAAGCGAAAGATAAATATTTCCTGGGAGCCACCACGAATGAAGAGTCGCGTACACTCACCATTCCATTGGATTTCCTGGAGAAAGATAAAAAATACCATGCCGTGATTTATGCTGATGGAGAAGATGCCGACTGGAAAACGAATCCTACTTCGTATCAGATTAAGGACAAAGAGGTGACAGCAGCCGATACCTTGTCTGTAGTCATGGCAAAAGGCGGCGGGCAGGCGGTGAGCTTTATTCCTATAACTGACTGATTTACCAAATGCTTCGTCCTATTGCGTTTATAGATTCCGAAAGGTAACTTCATCTCCTTCTGAAAGGGGATGAAGTTATCTTCGGTTATAGCCGAATTCAACAACCTTAATACTTAGATATAAATGAAAACAACCGAAACCCCAACTCCGGCCAGACGCCGTAGTCCTATTTTTTGGGTTCCCACCGCTTATTTTGGTATGGGGCTCCCTTTTGTCGTATTGAATATGGTAGCCGTACTGATGTACAAAGGCTTGGGAGTAAGCGATGCAAAGATAGCCTTCTGGACTTCCCTTATCATGCTTCCCTGGACATTGAAACCTCTTTGGAGCCCGCTACTCGAAATGTACCGTACCAAGAAATTCTTTGTCGTCCTCACTCAGATGGTGTCGGGAGTCACTTTCGGGTTGATTGCCTTGTCGCTTCATCTTCCGTCCTTTTTTGCAATCACTATCGCCTTGTTCGCCATTGTCGCCTTTAGCGGGGCAACGCACGATGTGGCCTGTGACGGGGTATATATGGACGAGTTGAATGCACAGGAACAGGCTAAGTATATAGGTTGGCAAGGTGCTTTTTATAACGTAGCCAAGATTATCGGTACAGGTCTGCTGGTCTATCTGGCCGGTTTCTTGAAAGATGAATACGAAGGTCCTGCCGAAGATGCGGTACTCTATTCCTGGACGGTCATTATGATTGTCTTCGGAGGAGTGATGTTCGCTTTGGGACTTTATCATACCCGTATGCTGCCTTCGGGCAAGCATGCCCATTCGGTCACCTCTTTTTCGCAGAGTATGGCCGAGTTATGGAATGTCATCCGGAACTTCTTTACTAAAAAGCATATCGTTTATTACATCTGCTTTATTATTTTATATCGTTTTGCCGAAGGGTTTGTGATGAAAATTGTACCTTTGTTCCTGAAAGCCGGTCGTGATGTGGGCGGTTTGGGATTGACAGAACAGGAGATTGGCATTTATTACGGAACCTTCGGAGCGGCAGCTTTCGTACTCGGTTCATTGCTGGGCGGATATTATATTTCCGCACGTGGATTGAAAAAGACTTTGTTCTCCTTGTGTTGTGTATTCAATCTGCCTTTTATGGCTTACACGCTGCTTGCCATTTTCCAACCGCAGAGTGCGCCTCTTATCGGCGGAGCCATTGTGCTGGAATATTTCGGATATGGCTTCGGCTTTGTGGGGCTTACCTTGTTCATGATGCAACAGGTGGCTGCCGGCCCTCATCAGATGGCGCATTATGCTTTTGCATCGGGTATCATGAACCTGGGTGTCATGTTGCCCGGTATGATGTCCGGATATGTCAGCGACTGGCTGGGCTATAAACTGTTTTTCATCTTTGTGCTGGTGGCTGCCATTCCGGCATTCCTGATGACTTGGTTTGTACCCTTCACGCACGAAGACAAGAAATAGAGAAAAACTATTAACCTAACAAAAAAGAGAATATGAGTGAATTGAAGATTGCGGGCAATCCGTTGCCCGGTATGCCGTGGGAGGAACGTCCCGAAGGTTGTAAAAATGTAATGTGGAGATGTAGCGCGAATCCCATCATTCCCCGTGATTTGCTGCCTACATCCAATAGTATATTCAATAGTGCGGTAGTACCTTTCGGCGAAGGGTATGCCGGAGTGTTCCGTTGTGATGATACAAACCGCCGGATGGCGCTTCATGTGGGATTCAGCAAGGACGCCGTTCATTGGGACATCAATCCGGAGAAGTTGCAGTTCCAGTGTGATATTCCCGAGATTGGTGAATGGGTGTACGGTTATGACCCGCGTGTCTGCTTTATCGACGACCGTTACTATGTGACCTGGTGTAACGGATATAAGGGCCAGCCCACCATCGGCGTGGCATGGACTACGGATTTCAAGACATTCCATCAGGTGGAGAATGCTTTCCTGCCTTTCAACCGTAATGGCGTGCTGTTTCCCCGCAAGATCAATGGTAAGTTTGCCATGTTGAGCCGTCCCAGTGACAACGGGCATACTCCTTTCGGAGATATTTATTATAGCGAGTCGCCCGACTTGGAGTTTTGGGGACACCATCGTCACGTCATGTCACCCGCGCCTTTTGAAGTAAGTGCATGGCAGTGCCTGAAGATTGGCGCCGGCCCCATTCCCATCGAAACCAGTGAGGGCTGGTTGCTGTTCTATCACGGTGTGCTTCGTTCCTGCAACGGTTATGTCTATGCCTTTGGATCGGCATTGCTTGACTTGGACGAGCCGTGGAAGGTGAAATTCCGTTCGGGACCTTATCTTATCTCTCCGCGTGAACCTTACGAATGCATGGGTGATGTGCCCAATGTATGCTTCCCTTGTGCGGCTTTGCATGATCCGGCAACGGGACGGGTGGCCGTTTATTATGGTTGTGCCGACACGGTGACCGGTCTGGCATTCGGTTATATTCCCGAAATTATAGAATTTACCAAACGTACTTCTATTATTTAAGCACCGTTTGTACTGTTCTCATTCGAAAACAGAGGATGTGTCCTGTGGCTGTCACTTCGGTCCGGATACATCCTCTTTGTTTTTTCCCGGAAAAGGGACCTGTCTGGTTATAAAGCGGTTCTTAAGTGTCATCTTCTCTTTGGCTAAGTGTTTTCTTCCGGATGATTAAGGGCTTTTATACTGAAACCTTCTACAGTCCATTGTAATGGACTGTAGAGTCTGCCGTAATGGACTGTACGGTCTGTTATAGTGGACTGTACGGTCTGCACCGGAAGACTATAGAAGATAATAGGAATAAAGACCTTAGTTGTATGGATAAAAAGGCTTATGTTTACTGTTGAACGTCTTCGTCACAGAGGATGCGGAGTGTATTGCCGAAGTCGCGGAACAGTTCTTCCGTGACGGTTTGGGTGGCGGATTCCACCAAACGATCCGCATGGTATGATGTATCATAAATGTTCGTTTTATAAGTAAATAAATCCGTTTCTTCGAGTTTGTTTAAGTGGAACTCGGTGGAGATTTATTTTTTATAAAGCGAACAGCATCAGGCCATCAAAGTAGAAAACCAGCATAAACATACACGAGTACGTGTTGCGGCATACGAAATTCATTCAGCCAGTCATCGAGTAGGAAGCAACTGAATACTATATCATCGAAATTATGTAGTCTGTCTTCAAGCATTAGAGCGTTTCGAGTAATTCGATAAGACGTTCGGTGTGCGCTACTGATATATTTCTTTGTTGCTCGATAAGTTCCGGTGTGGTACGGTTGCCGTAACTTACGCCGCAGGTATAAACACTGCCGCTATACTCCATGTGCGTCAGTCGGCAGGTTGCTTTGTAGCAAGCTAAAAATTCGTCTATGGTGTAGCCCATCGCCCCCTTGTGGCTATACAATGCTTCGGGTGCTCCCGTTGTGAAAGAGAGAACGAGTTTCTTGCCTTTGAGTTTGTCTCCGGTACTTCCGTGCGAGAATCCGTGACGGAAAGTCTCTTCCATCCAGCGTTCCAATATGGAGGGTGCGGAGTACCAGAAAAGGGGGAACTGCAATACGATGATGTCTGCCCGGAGCAATTTCTGCTGTTCGGCTTCCACGTCGATTTTGAAATCGGGATAGAGTTCATCCAGCTTTACGATTTCGGCTTCCGGCAGCCGTTCGTTCAGGGTTTCGAGAATCGTTTTATTGGCTACAGATGCGGCAAGGTTTGTATGGCCGCTGATAATCAATACATTTTTCATATTCATTCTTTTTATTGTTATTTGTTTTATGCACCTACACCACCGTCCACTTTATAGTCGGCTCCGGTTACGAAGCTGGCTTCGTCGCTCGTCAGGAAAGCGACGACGGCGGCAACCTCTTCGGGCTGTCCCATTCTACCGAGAGGCACGCTCTTCGTTACCATATCCTTGTGGGCTTTCGCGGCTTCGTCCGAAAGCTCGGTCTTGCCGTAAATAGGGGTTTCGATGGGCCCCACGCCGAGTGAATTGACACGCACGCCGTCTTTTGCCAACTCTTTCGCCCATGCACGTGTCATGGTATAGACGGCAGCTTTCGAGGCGGCATAGTTCGCCATCGTCGCGATAGGATTGGTTGTCATAGTTGTCGTGACATTCAGGATATTGCCTTTTGCTGCCTTTATCATCGGCAGGCAGGCTTGTGTCAGCATGACAACGGCACGCACGTTGATGGCGAATACCTTGTCGTATTCGTCGATTTTCATCGTTGCAAACGGGGTGACGGGTGCCCATCCGGCATTATTGACAAGAATGTCGAGACGACCGTACCGTTCTCCGACAGTACGGATGATAGTGCGTATCCCGTCTTCCGATTCGAGGTCGATGGCAAGATAGGAGATTTTATCACTGTAAGCAGCCGTTTCGACAAGTGTCGTTTCCGTGCGGCCTACAATCAATACGTTAGCACCTTCATCGGCCAGACGTTGGGCAATAGCTCTTCCGATGCCCGTCCCGGCTCCGGTTACAAGAGCGACTTTGTTGTTCAATGACTTATACATGGGTTATTATTTGTTATTAGGGTTAAATTGCTTGTCGTAATTCAGAAGGAATTTTACGAGTTCGGGATTACGGTGCGACCAGCGGAAGTCGGCAGGTTTGTCGAGCGGACGGATACTTTCCATATCTTCCGGTGTAAGCGTGAAATCGAATACATCCAGATTTTGTTTCATTCGCTCGATGTGCGTGCTTTTCGGGATGGCGATGATGCCGCGTTGCACCAAGTAACGCAGGGCGACTTGCTGTACCGTTTTATTGTATCGTTCGGCCAAAGCCGTCAGTATGGGATTGGTCAGAAGGTCGGGATCGCCTTGTGCCAGTGGGGCCCAAGCCATGATACGTGTATCATAGGGCTTCATTTCAGCTTCAGCATCCCACTGCTGACTGAATACATTGGTTTTTAGTTGGTTTACGGCAGGTTTTATTTCGGCACATTCGGCCATATCCACGAAGCGGTCGGGATAGAAATTCGATAGCCCAATGGCACGGACTTTTCCGGCCTTTACCGCTTTCTCCATCGCCCGCCATGTTCCCGGATAGTCGCTAAACGGCTGATGGATAAGCAGCAGGTCGATGTAATCGGTGCGCAGGTTGGTCAGGGAGGTGTGCAGGTCCTTCCAGAAGTCCTCTGCATTCTGCGCCGCCGTCTTGGTGGCGATGTACACCTCCGTGCGGATGCCGTCAAAGGCCTCGCCCAGCTTGACCTCGCTGTCGGTGTAGGCGCGGGCGGTATCAAAAAAGCGGATGCCCGCCCGGTAGGCCTTGCGGGCCAGATAGACCGCATCCTCCTGCGAGATGCGCTGGATCGGCAGTGCGCCGAAGCCATTTTTGTTCACCGTGATGCCGGTGCTGCCAAGGGTGACCATATCCATAGCTGTTTCCTCCATCCGGGGTAATTTGCATTCCTGTTTTTATTATAGGCCGCCGCTGTCGGCCGCGCAAGAAGTTAGCCTCAACAAAAAGGACGGCCGCATCAACCATGCAGCCGTCCCTTAAAAGATTTCACTGATAGTCGTGGTTCAGGAACATGGCCTTGATGACCACCACCTCGTCGTATTCCTCCTGCTCCACCTGCACGTCCGCATTCAGGGCCTGCAGGCGCTTTTCCACAGCGTCCAGTGCTTCGGGCACGGTCACGGCACGGCCCTCTTCAATGGCGTCGGTCATCTGCTTGAGCACGATGGGATGGGCGTAGCAGCTGGGCACCGGGAAAGCACCATTGGGGTAGTGCTTTACATACTCCGCCATGGCCGCTTCCGCCTTGTCGGCGCGCTTCATGATGGCATTGTTGTTGTTGCGGGCCGTGGGCAGCATGTTGTAGCTGGAGAACAGGAAGATGGCCGCAAAGCCGAACAGCGCAAAGTACACGCCGTAGCTGCCGGTGTGGCTGAACACGGAATACAGACCGTAGGCTGCCGCCGCAACGCCCAGCACAAAGATGGCCAGCGCCACATACCGGTACACCGGCTTGCTTTGCAGCTGCGCACGCTTGCGGCGCTGGGCGGCGCTCAGCTCGGCGGAAAGCTCCGGCTTTGCATCCAGATACTCCTTTGCCCGGTGCAGCACGGTAAGGCTATGCTGCGCGTCCTCGGAAAGCTCCGGCAGCTTGCGGGCGGCCTTTTCAGCGGCCTTTTTCTCCAGCGCCTGCTCACCGGCGGCGCTCAGCAGATGCAGCTGCGGCTGCTCCTTGGCAAGCACTTCCAGCAGGGCGTCCACGTCCCGCTCGTCCTTGAAGTTGCACTGCTTCTGCTTGCCGCCGTCGTACTCCACCACAAGATACGCCATGGAGGCAAACACGCCCTTGCCGGAAAAGCCGCCGGAGCTCATAGCCACCCGCTTGAACACCCGGGTGATGCTGCCGTAGGGCAGATAATAGCGGCGGTCGATGTAAAAGCTGTTCAGGTACAGCGCCTTTTTGCCTACGCCGCAGGGGCCGATCTTCCGGCAGGCTTTTTTGTCTGCCTCCAGCTCCTGCGGGTCAAGCTTTGCCATGCCCAGCTGTGCGGGTTTGAAAATCATGGGTAGTTCCCTTCTTTGCTTTAAATTCTACGCCCCTATTTTCCCACGGGACGGAGGCAATTGCAAGCCTTGATTTTTAAAAAACAGCGCCCGCCGCTGTACGGTCAGGCAGCGGCGGGCGCAGGTTACTTACGGAAATATGGAGCCGTCAGTTCCTTATGCCTTGGAAGTAGAGCTCTTCTTGGTAGCATGGAGGAACAGAGCCAGCATTGCGATGGCAAAGACGATGCCGATGGGGTAAGCAACGGCGGTGTTGTAAGCCACCAGCTTGCCGTCCGCATAGGTGTTGATCATCTTGCCCAAGCACTCGGGAGCCAGCACGAAGTAGGTGCAGGACACAGCGCTCATGAAGGTAGCAGGCACGGCGGTGATCCAGAAGTTCTTCTTCTCCTTGAACAGGTACATGGAAGCAGCCCACAGGACGATCATAGCCAGCGTCTGGTTGGTCCAGCTGAAGTAACGCCAGATGACGGTGTAGTTGATGAAGCCCAGTGCGTTGCCGATGCCAAGGAAAGCACCAACGCCCAGCACGGGGATGCAGAGCTTCAGGCGGTTTGCGTAGCTGTCCTGATCGATCTTGAGCCAGTCGGCCAGGGTCAGACGAGCGGAACGGAATGCAGTATCACCGGAGGTGATGGGGCAGATAACGACACCGATCATAGCCAGTGCCACGCCGACATTACCCATGGTCTTGAGGCAGACGTCGTAGATAGCGGCAGACTGACCGGCAGCCAGAGCCTCGGCCAGACCGACCATCTTGCCATCGGTGATGGTGTACAGTGCGCAGCCAGCAGCAGCCCAGATCAGAGCGATGATGCCCTCGCTGACCATTGCACCGTAGAATACGAAGTGACCCTGCTTCTCACTCTTCATGCAGCGAGCCATCAGAGGAGACTGGGTGGAGTGGAAGCCGGAGATAGCACCACAGGCAACGGTGATGAACATGAAGCTCCAGATAGGAGTGTTGGAGGGGTGCATATTGCTGAAGTTTGCCCAGATCTCGGGGATGGTGTAGGCGGGGTTGGTGAAGATACCAAAGATAACGCCCACAGCCATGATGATCAGGCAGATGCCGAACACAGGGTAGATCTTACCGATGATGGCATCAATGGAGATAAAGGTTGCGATGAAGTAGTACACCAGAATGATGATCAGCCAGAACAGGGTGGTGGTCAGCACGCCGGACATACCGCCGTTCTTGCACAGGGTAACGATCAGGCCTGCGGGGCCGACTGCGAACACGGTACCGACCATGATCAGCAGCACCACAGAGAACACACGCATGATGTTCTGCATCACGGGGCCCAGATAGCGGCCGGTGACCTCAGCGATGGAAGCGCCGTCGTTGCGCTCGCTCATCATGCCGGAGAAGTAGTCATGTACGCCGCCGGCAAAGATGGTGCCGAAGGTGATCCACAGGAACACCACGGGACCCCACAGAGCACCCTGCAGTGCACCAAAGATGGGGCCCAGACCTGCAATGTTCAGCAGCTGGACGAGGAACAGCTTCCACTGGGGCATCACAACGTAGTCAACGCCATCGTTGATGCGCACAGCAGGAGTTTCGCGGTCGTCCGGTCCGAACGTGTTGTCCACGATCTTACCATAGACAAAGTAGCCTACGATCAGAAGCGCCAGACACAGTAAGAAACTAATCATACCAGAAACCTCCTTTTGAATTTCAGCCGCCGACAGCTTATGCCATACTGCGGCTATGACCGATCTCTGGCTTCATGTTAACACCTTTTTCATAATTGTGTTAATATTTTTTAGGTATGGTTCCTATATCAAAAAGTATATGGCAGCTTATTTTATTTGTTTATTTAATCTTGCATTTTATGTCGATGGTTCGTTTTAATTTGCTCTATTGTTTCTCAAAAATATTCTTCCGGAAACGGTCAAAAGCGTCCCCGCCAAACTTTGCGTCGCCTTTTTGTGCACTTTGCTTAATCGTTTGCGATTTTCTCCCCAAAACGTGGAATTTGAGACGAAAAGAAGGGAAATCTGTCCTCTCAGGTGGGGCACCCGTGAAAATGGGCTAGCAGAGCGTCCGCAGACGCTCCGCTAGCCCGAAAATATAAATAATTCTTCCGCTGCAACAACGACGACCGCCGCCAGCGGCGGAAACAGGGAGGAGTTGTTGGGGCAGCGGCCAGCAAGACGCGCGTGCCGCCCAAGGCACGATGCGGATGCTGGGTGCCGCAACCCGGAAGACGCGGCGCGCATTTCAAATCTTCTTCCACCCGCTGTCCTTGATGGTGGCATCCGCCTGTTTGTGCAGCAACTGCACAAACAGCTGCTCCTCCGGCTGCAAAGGCTCCCGCTCCGGGTACACCAGCACGTCCCGCATCTGCTGCTTCTGCGCCGGGCAATTATGCAGCGCCAGATGGTACTGCTCCAGCGCGCGCTGCGGCATGGGGGACGACCACATATAGGCCGTGGGCAGATTCTGCAAAATGGAGAACTGGCTGCACCGCTCATACACATGGATGCAGCGGTTGGGGTTCACCTCCCAGCGGGAAACAGTGCTTTCCTCCCCGGGCAGATGGGTGTCGCCGTGCAGCACCTCGATGTAATCGTTCAGCTCGTCCAGCTCGCGCACCTGCCGCCGCGCCAGCGGGCTGTCCTGACTGGTGAGCAGCAGGTAGGAAAACTCCATGATAGGCTCCTGCCGCAGACCGTGGCGCTGGCAGTAGCGCAGGTAGTAGTCCTCGTCCTCGGCAGCATAGCGCAGCAGCGCTATGTGGTAGCCCTGCCGCAGCACAAAGTCCAGGGCTTCAATAGCGCCGCTCTCCCGGATATGCACCCGCAGCTGCTCGTTGCGGGCTGCCTGCTGCAAAAAATCCACCGCCGCATAGGAGGCGTAGGTGGCATGGGTCAGCACCACCCGCAGCTCGGCGCAGCTGCGCTGCTGGTGCGCCTCCTGCGCCAGCTCGTCCACCTGCTGCAGCACCCGCTGCGCCTGCCGGATGAACCGCTTGCCCTGCTCGGTGGGGATCATGCCCGTGGAGGAGCGTTCAAAGATGCGCAACCCGTATTCCTCTTCCAGGTTCTTCAGCGCCTTGCTGACGTTGGGCTGCGCCGCGTACAGCTGCTTTGCCGCCGCCGACACCGACCCCCATTTCATGATGGCTACCAGATACCGCAGTTCCGTAATATTCATGAACCCCTCCACGTTGTTTGCAGTCGTAACTGTATTGTAACAATTTCTCCGCGCCGCTGTCAAGCGGGGGAGAATAAACCCTCTCAGTCCGCTCCCCCTTGCACCAAAGCCCCCGGGTGCTATATAATAAGGAAAAACACAAAGGAGGGGCTGTACCATGCCGGAATACCGCGTGCTGCGCATTGACGAGCAGCTGTACGGCTGCGAGGAGCTGCCCGCCGGGCAGCCTGTGCTGTGCGATGTGACCCTGACCGATGCCGCCGGGGCGGCCCGCATTCTGCCCTACCCGGACAGGGAACTGACATGTCTTGGCATCGACGAAGGAGACACCGTCTGTCTGCTGCCGGACGGCACCCTGCACAAGCTGTAAGGAGTAATTTTATGCATAATATCTATTTCACCCGCCACGGCGAGACGGTATGGAACGTGGAAAATAAGATCTGCGGCATGACCGACAGCCCGCTGACCGCCCACGGGCAGCAGCAGGCGCGGCAGCTGGGCGAACTTGTCCGGGACAGCGGCCTGCACATCGACGAGATCCTGTACTCTCCCCTTTCCCGCGCCGCCGACACA
>OGNQ01000840.1_pt1 | contig 26969 bp, 25 predicted proteins | sample 1573481 | NCBI WGS metagenome assembly OGNQ01 (sample SAMEA2581920, study PRJEB24529) | metagenome | biome: Human gut stool | place: China | collected 2011 | reverse complement strand
AAACTGAAAGCCGCCCGCGAAGCACAAATCAAAAAGAAATAATTTTTCCTGCAAACAACGCCGCTCCCCCCAATATGCTAAAATGGAATTATGATAGGGTATTTAAGAGGCGAAGTGTTGGAAGTACGCGAAGACAGCGTGCTGATTTTATGCGGCGGCATTGGGTATGAAGTAAACCTGACCCATTCTTCCGCGTTGGAAATTGAAGCCGGGAAAGAGATTTCCTTATATATAGCGGAGTCTTTCTCCCAATTTGACGGCCCCGTTTTATACGGCTTTTTATCTAAAGAGGACAAAGCCCTCTGGCTCCTGTTCAAAACGTCTATCCCCAATACAGGGGCCAAAAAAGCCCTGGAATTTTTGAACAAAGCCCTGCGCAGCGTGGCCGATTTCCACCGTGCCATCACCTCGCGCGACCCTAAAATTTTAACCGGCATTTTTGGCTTTACCGCCAAAACAGCCGAAAAATTAATTGCCTCCTTAAAAGATAAAATGGATGCAGTTTCCGTGCAAGGCGAAAGCAAAATTAAAGTGGTGGACGAAGCCCCCTATTTAAGCGGTGTATTGGAAGCCTTAACCGCGTTGGGCTATTCCACCGCCGAATCCCGCCGCGCCATGGAAAAACTCCACACCGCGGGCATTAACCCCAACGGCAAGGTGGAAGACATCATTAAAGAAGCCCTGCGCGTACTGAAAAAATGAGCAACCAAAACGATATTTTAGATGTAAAACAATTAAGCGAAGAATCCGGCGGGCTGGAAGCGGCCCTGCGCCCGGGCTCTTTGGACGAATTCGTCGGCCAGGACAAACTGAAATCCAACCTGCGCGTTTTTATAGAGGCCGCCCGCTCCCGCGGGGAGGCGCTGGACCACTGCCTTTTTTATGCGCCGCCCGGCCTGGGCAAAACCACGCTGGCCAATATTTTAGCTAAAGAAATGGGCGTCAATATCAAAGTGACGTCCGGCCCGGTGTTGGCCCGCCCCGGGGATTTGGCCGCCATGCTCACCACGGAACTCTCCGACGGCGATATTTTATTTATTGACGAAATCCACCGCCTAAACCCGGCCGTGGAAGAAGCCCTTTACCCGGCCATGGAAGACTTTACCTTTTTTATTAACACCGGCAAAGGCGCCGGCTCCACCACCTTAAAACTGGCCGTACCCAAATTTACGTTGGTGGGGGCCACCACACGCTCCGGGCTCCTTACCGGCCCACTGCGCGACCGCTTTGGCATTGTGTTTAATTTGGGGTTTTATGAAATCCCCGAAATTACGGATATTCTGGCCCGCTCCGCCCGCCTGTTAAACATAGCGGCGGACCGCGCCGGACTAACGGAACTGGCCCAGCGCTCCCGCGGCACCCCGCGTATTGCCAACCGCCTGTTGCGCCGCGCGCGGGACTTTGCCCAAGTGAAAGGGCAAGGCGTTATCACGCACGATATTGCCAAACTGGCTATGGATTCCCTGGATATTGATTGCGAGGGGTTAGACAGTGTGGATAAGCGTATTTTGGAAGCCCTGATAGACCGCTTTTCCGGCGGGCCTGTGGGGGTGGAAAATTTGGCGATTGCCGTTTCCGAATCCATTGACACGCTGACGGATGCCATTGAGCCCTATTTAATTAAAGCCGGGTTTATTGCGCGCACCCCGCGCGGGCGGATTGCCACCCCCAAAGCCTATGCGCATTTGGGGCGTAAACCGTCGGGCGATTTACTGTTTTAATATGAAAAACCGCGCGTTGTTATTCTTTGTTGTAGCAAGCACTTTACTGGCGGGAGCCTGTGCCGCGCCGTCCATGCGTTATACGCACGCGGGCGGGGCGTTGGGCTCGGCCGCCGAAGAACCGCAAAAAGGCCCCGTTGTGCGCGTTTTACTGGCCGAAAAACAACGCAAAGCCACTTTCAAAAATACAGGGCGGGTGTATATTTACACGCAAGACCGCACGCAAAAATTCAAACTTTCCCATGCGGGCAGGTTTACGGTACAGGCATTAGGCGCGGGCAAAATTCAAGCCGGAACCTTACAAAGCGCGCAAGCTGTTATTTTGGAACCCGCCGCCGGGAGCCCGCTTACTTTTAACGGAAATTCTTTTGCGGGGCGCGTGCGGATTGTGCCGGACGGCAACGTCTTTCACGTTGTGGAATATGCGCCGCTGGAAGAATATTTAATCGGCGTTTTACCGTACGAAATGAGCCACACCTGGCCGGCGGAAGCCCTCAAAGCGCAAGCGGTAGCCGCCCGCACCTATACCCTAAAAAGTATGGAAACCACCGGCAAACGCTATTTTGATTTATATAGCGACGTCCGCAGCCAAATGTATAAAGGCTCCGGCAAAAAATATCCGTCTGTGCAAAAAGCGGTGCAGGCCACCCAAGGCCAAATTTTAACGTACAAAAATAAACTTTTTTATACTTATTATCATGGCAACTGCGGCGGCGCGACGGACAGCGTCACCAGTTGGAACCCCGGCTCCGCCGCCATTAAGCCGCTTTCCGGCGCCAAATGCGGTTATGACAAACACTCCAAAAACTATGCCTGGCAGATGACGGTTCCCCGTGCCAAGGTGGAAGCGTACGCCGCCTCTATCGGCCTGGCGGGCAAATTAAAAGCGGTGTCCGTTTCCCGCAAAACAGGCACCGGCCGCGCCACCAATTTAACGGTTAAAACGGCCAAAGGCTCCAAAAATGTGGCGTGCGGCAAATTCCGCGCCGCCACCGGGCTAAAAAGTTGCAAAATAAACAAAATTTCCGTACGCAAAAAAGACGTGCTTTTTAAGGGGCGCGGCAGCGGGCACGGCGTGGGCATGTGCCAAGACGGCGCCTACGGCATGGCCAAAGACGGCAAAAACTATAAACAGATTTTGAAAAAATATTACCCCGGGGCCCAACTCACCCCACTAAAGGAAGATTAACATGGCATTTGAACGCTTCAAAAAATTAGATTTAGACCCGCTTATTGCAAAACAACCCGCCACCCCGCGGGATTCCGCGCGCCAAATGGTGCTTCACCGCGATACGCACACCATTGAACACCGCATTTTCCGTGATATGCACGAATACCTAAACCCCGGCGATACGTTGGTAATTAACAATACCAAAGTGTTCCCCGCCAAATTATTTGCGCACAAACCCACCGGGGGAAAAGTGGAAGTATTGCTCGTACGCCCGACGGTCAACAGCCGCACCTGGGCGGTACTCACGCGGGATTATAAAGAGGGGATTACGTTGGATTTTGGCGACGGCTTACTGGCTAAAGTGCTGGGCAAAACGGAAAATAACGAGGCCGTTTTGGAGTTTAATACGGATGACCTCATGCCCTTTTGCAACGCGCACGGCCTAATGCCCTTGCCGCAATACATAGAAAAAGCCCGCAAGCACAGCGGCCTTTCCCCCAGTATTGCTACCGATAAAGAGCGCTACCAAACCGTTTATGCCAAATACAACGGCTCTATTGCCGCGCCGACGGCGGGTTTCCACTTTACGCCGGAACTGTTGCAAAAGCTGAAAGATAAAGGCGTAAACATCGCTTACATTACGTTGCATGTGGGTTGGGGCACATTTAAGCCTTTGCGCGGGGAGCCGCAACAGCACCACATGTTAGCGGAACTGGGCGAAATTTCGCCCGAAACGGCCGAGATGGTAAACGCCACCCACGCCCAAGGCAAGCGGGTTTTTTCCGTCGGCACCACCAGCACCCGCACGCTGGAAAGTTTCACGGACGAAAACCGCCACACTTCCGCCGGCAAGAAATGGACGGATTTGTTTATTTACCCCGGGTATAAATTCAAGGCCATTGATTGCCTGATTACCAACTTTCACTTCCCGGATTCCACCCCCCTGTGCATGACCAGCGCTTTTGCCGGGGAAGACTTTATTTACGAAGCCTACCTGCAAGCGGTGGAAAAGAAATACCGTTTCTACTCGTTTGGGGACAGTATGATGATTTTATAGCGCACGCCGCCCCCTATCCAACACGCCCCGGCCAGTTGCCCGGGGCGTTTTTGATAGGGCTACGCTTGGGCCCTGTTTTTTACCCGACAAAAAAGGGCCCCATGCCGGGGGCCCTTTTCCAACCTTGCTGATAGAACAAGGAGGATACGTGAAAAACTATCAATATTTAGCCATTTGGTCACTAGTACACGTTGAACGCGTACTAGACGCTTTTAAGACATAACGATATCCTACATAGCCTGGTCCCCCAGGCACACTAACCCATGGACAATCAAAGCTAGTCCAACAGGTCAAACCAATATGACTTGCATGTACAAAAACACCTTCTTTAATCTGCTCGGGGCACTTCATACCTGAACTAAACTTATTAACACAATTTTGTTGCCCTAAAGACGAATTATAAGAATACCTTTCAGGCGGCATAGATTCCATTTTATAACAAGACCAAGTAGTATCATCAGGGCTACTTTCACCGCCGCCAGAGCTAAAAGAACAACGGTTGGATGGTGCCCCCGTACATGCATAACGGTGATAAGCCCCTGCTTTCCAGCTTCTCAAATCAGGGTATTGCTCCAGACACTTCTTACACTCTTGTGCGGATTCCCCAGCTGTCTTTCCCATACATATAGAGGTATAGGAGCCACCGCCAAATAATTTCAGTCCACACTCATACGCCGTGCCCGAATAACAAACATATTCTGCTGAATCTTTACCATATTTTTCTAATAAACAGGAGCCCATGTCACCCCCTGCATTACAACAATCGGTAGACTCCGTGCATTCTTCCACGGTTTTGGAACAGGCACCTAAAAAGTTTACCCATTTGCCGCTTACGCATTTTTGCGTGGTTTGCGTACCGCAGGTATTACAGCTTTGGCTGCCGCTTACGGCCCCCTCCGTACATTCCGGGGTTTCACATTCGGCCACCGTTTTGCTACATTCGCCCAACTGGCTGACCCAACGGCCGCCCACGCACGCTTGCGTAGTTTGCACGCCGCAGGTATTGCAAGATTGGCTCCCGCGCACCTGTCCGTCCGAACAAGAGGAAGAAAGTGTCGGGTCCGTGCCTACACCGTTCCCGTCGCCGTCCGTTCCCTCACAGCCGGAAGACGGAAATGTTAGCCCGTCACAACTGGGGTAATTTTTATTTAATTTGGTACAGTCATCCCCCTCACAGCAAAAACTGCCGTCTTGGTAAGACAGCATTTTTAAGGTGTAATCCCCTTTGTTGCTGGTGGCGGATACCCCTTCCGCCTGTAAACTGTATGTATAGTTTTTGGTGGTGCTGGAAGAAACCACATCTGATAAGTTGTCAAATTTTAAGGTATAGGGTTTATCCATAGCGCAACGGCGCTCCTGCTCCGTGCGCACGGCGGACATCATTTCTTCGGCTTCCGTCACTTTCCGGTTTTCTATCACCCGGGTAAATTTAGGAAGCGTGACGGCGGACAGAACGCCTATTACAATAACGACAATAAGCAGCTCTGTAAGCGTAAAAGCACGCCTATTTTTGTTTTGTTTTTTGCTCACATATCCTCCCACATGCTTTGATATAAAACCACTGTATCAAAAAAAAAAAACAAGTCAAGGCGGGTTTAGCGTGAACGCTAAACCCGCCTTGAAAGCGGAAAACAACGCACCTCTTTTTAGGGATGTGCCCTATATATGCTAAAATAGAAAATATGACGCTTATTTCCCCTTTTAGAATTTTGAGCAAAGATACCCGCTCCAAAGCCCGCACCGGCGTTTTGTATACCAAACACGGCGCGGTGCATACCCCGGTTTTTATGCCGGTTGCCACGCAAGCCTGCGTAAAAGCCCTCACGGCCGACGACATCCGCGACGTGGGCGCCGAGTGTATTTTATCCAACACTTACCATTTATACCTGCGCCCGGGCACCAATACGCTTGAAAAAATGGGCGGCCTGCATAAATTTATGAATTGGAACGGCAGTATTTTAACGGACTCCGGCGGATTTCAGGTTTACAGCCTGCCTAAATTCCGCAAAATTAAAGAAGAAGGCGTCACGTTCCAATCCCACCACGACGGCAGTAAACACCTGTTCACGCCGGAAAACGTGATAGATTTTGAAGCCCAAATCGGCTCGGACATTTGGACCATGCTGGATGTGTGTATCCATGCCAAAAATCCCACCAAGCACGAGGCCCGCGAGGCGCTGGATATTACCAAACGCTGGGCCGAGCGCGCCGAGGCCGCCTACCACAAAAAAATCAGCCAACAAAACATTACCCAAAACGCAGACGGCTCCTTTACGGTGGGCAACTCCCTGTTATTCGGCATTATTCAGGGCTCCATTTACCCGGATTTGCGCCGCGAAGCCGCCCAACACATGGCCGCCTTGCGCACGCACGGCTACTGCATCGGCGGGCTTTCTTTAGGGGAAACATTAGACCAAATGAACGCCGCCGTCAGCGCCGTGACGGACGTTCTGCCCGAAGGCAAACCGCGCTATTTTATGGGTTTAGGAACGCCGATAGAAATTTTGAACTCCATTGAACGCGGCGTGGATATGTTTGACTGCGTGTGGCCCACCCGCGTGGCCCGCAACGGCCAAGCCATGACCAGCCAAGGCCGCCTGAACATCAAAAATGCGGAGTTCCGCTTGCAAGAAGGCCCCTTAGACCCGGAGTGCGACTGCTACACCTGCCGCCACTACTCCCGCGCCTATGTAAGCCACTTGTTCCGCTCGGCGGAGCTGACCAGCCACCGCTTAATTTCTATACACAACATCCGCTTTTTAATCCGCTTAATGGAACGCGCCCGCGAGGCCATAAAAAACGGAACATTTTTGGAATTAAAAGACGAAGTTATTTCCAAATACAAATAAGTTTTACCGCACCCCAACCGCAGGATTTTCCATAGTCCTGCGGTTTTTTTATGGCTTACGGCCCTTTTCATACAAAAAAATACCGGCCCCCAAAAAAGGCCGGCACTGATTAAAAGGGCGTTTTACCTAGCAGACTTTCTTTTTTAAGCCCGATAAGGTTAAATATTCTTCACACCCGGCCCCGGTGCAACTAAAGCACATGCGGTACGGAGAAGAAAAAACTTTTATCTGTACCGCCACACCCGGGAAGCGTTTGGTATTGGTAGCTTGTGCCACGCAATCGCGGTTAGTAGCCCCCGCAACCAGCGTATAGTGCCAGTTGCCGTCACCGTTATCGGCCGCGATGTTTTCCGCCGGGATATTTACATCCAGCTTGCCAAAATCCCCATCGTCCGGCCCACATTGTTTGAAAGTAGTTAAATACATCTGCTGGGCATCCGCAATTGCTTTTAGCATAACGGTAGCTTCGGCCGTGCGGGATTTTTTTACAGCGCTTTCATACTGCGGGAGCGCCACGGCGGCCAAAATGCCGATAATCAGCACCACCACCATCAATTCAATAAGTGTAAAACCTTTCTTCATAAATTTCTCCTTTTCGGGTAAACCCCTATTACAAGTATAGCACAATTTTTTACTAATTCTAGCGGAAAATTTCCGTCACGCGCTTAAAAATACCGTTGCAATACGCCAGCGCCATGCCGTAATTGCTGACGGCTACGCCGCTTTTTTGCAAATATTCCACCCGGCGCAAAATTTGGCGGCGCGTCACCATGCACCCCCCGCATTGGATAGCCAATTTGTAAGTATCCAACGCTTCGGGCAACGGGTCCAAATTCGCCAGCACCGTAAATTCCAACCGCTTGCCGGTGTATTTGCGCAGTAAAGCCGGTATTTTGGTGCGGCCGATGTCGTCACACAAATTCACACTGTGGGAACAAGATTCCATAATCAGTATTTTATCCCCGTCCTGCAAATTATCAATGGTTTGGGTGCCCCTTAAAAATGCCTTAAAATCCCCTTTCAGGCGGGAAAACAAAATGCTGAAACTGGTTAGCGGTATTTGGGGCGGCACTACCGCGCTAACCTGCTTAAACGCCTGGGAATCCGTCACCACCAACTGCGGGGTGTGGTTTTTTAACCAGGCGGCCAGCTCCGTATCTTTTAAGCAAACGGCCACCGCGCCTATATCCAATAAGTTGCGGATAGTTTGCACCTGCGGCAAAATCAGCCGGCCCTCCGGCGCGGAAGCATCTATGGGAATGACCAACACCACCTGCTCCCCGGGGCGCACCACGTCATCCAACAACACGCCGGGCGCATAAGCACTGGCGGGCAAATGTTTTTGTATGGCCGCCAGCAACCCGTCCAACTGCGGCGCTTTGCAGGAAAACTCCACCGTATCCGCTCCTTCCACCGGGGCCGGCGCGCACAAATCACTTTTATTATGCACAAAGAAAAACGGAATTTGCCGCGCTTTACATGTTTGCATTAAGGCGCGGTCACAAGCGTCCAACTCGCCCGCAAAAACCAAAATAGCCAGGTCCACCTGGTCTAATACCGCCTGTGTGCGGCTCACCCGCTGTGCCCCCAGGGCCGATGTATCATCCAGCCCCGCGGTATCAATCAGCGTGACGGGCCCTATGCCCAAAATTTCAATAATTTTTTTAACCGGGTCCGTGGTGGTTCCGGGGTGCTGCGCCACCACGGAAACCTGCTGTCCCGTCAGGGCGTTAATCAGCGAGCTTTTGCCCGCGTTCATTTTACCGAAAATGCCGATATGCGGCCTGTTTACTTGTACCATAGTAAAATTATATATAAAAACCCCGGGCCGGGCATTTCTTCCGTCCGTCCGGGCGGGCTGATTTTTTAACCCCCCGCGCCCCAAGCATTTTTTTGGCCGGGTTCCTGCGCGGGCCCGAACGGCACCGCCTAACCTTAAAAATCCCCCCAAAAGCATTTTTTCCAAGCTCTACTCCAAACGCACCCGTATTTTATCGGTCCCAATAAAGTATAATAGAATAGAAGCATACCTTACGAGTACAAGGAATTATATGACCAACGATTTTAACGCTTATTTGAAAGACCGCGCCAAACTGGTGGAAAAGAATTTGGCTAAATATGTGGGAAAAATTGAAAATTCGCCCAAAGTTTTAACAGATTCCATGGCCTATTCTTTGCAAGCGGGCGGCAAACGCGTGCGCCCGATTTTGCTAATGGCTACGGCGGAGGCTTTCGGCAAAAAAGCGGCGGATGTAATGCCTGCCGCCTGCGCGGTGGAAATGCTGCATACTTATTCCCTAATTCACGACGATTTACCTTGTATGGATAACGACTCCCTGCGCCGCGGCAAACCCACCAACCACAAAGTGTTTGGGGACGATTTGGCCCTGTTAGCCGGGGACGCTTTATTAACGTATGTGTTTGAAGTTTTCGCCCAGAACGGCAAAGTAAAAGCCGTCGGCGCGGAAAACACCTTAAACGCCCTTTTACACTTTGCCAACTGCGCCGGAGCCTCCGGCATGGTGGGCGGCCAAACGGCCGACGTATACGCCGAAGGCATGGGCGCGGCGGATGCCGTCAGCACGCGGGCGGAAAAACTCAAAAAAGAATCCAAACCGCTGGCCGATAAATCCCTGCATTATTTTATGCTCCCCTCCACGGTAAAAGAAACCACGCCGGAAACCATTTTGAACTACATTCACGCCAATAAAACGGGTGCGTTAATCCGCGGCAGTGTGGAAGCGGGCGCCCTGCTGGCCGGCGTAAAAGGCAAAGATTTAACCCTCATCAAAAAATATGCCAACTGCATTGGGCTGGTCTTTCAGATTGTAGACGATATTTTAGACGTGACGGCCACCGCCAAACAACTGGGCAAATCCAATAGTGATAAAGAAAACGGCAAATTAACTTTCGTCAGCCTGTATGGGCTGGAAGGCAGCCGCAAACACGCCCAGCTGTTAATTGCCAATGCCCAAAAAGCGTTGGACGGCTTAAAAAATGTAAAAAAGAAAAACCTGTGGCCGCTGTACGCCATGGCGGATTTTTTCAAAACCCGCACTTATTAATTCAAGGGGTTATTCATGAAAGTTTTGCCCAGTATTCAAAGCCCAAAGGACTTGCGCCTGATTAAAAAGGAACTCCTGCCCACGCTGTGCCAGGAATTGCGCGACACGATTATTTCCACCGTCAGCAAGAACGGCGGGCATTTAGGTTCCAGTTTGGGCGCGGTAGAAATTATTACCGCCCTGCATTATGTATTCAACACGCCGCAAGACAAAATTGTGTTTGATACCGGCCACCAAGCCTATGCGCACAAACTGCTTACGGGCCGCCAAGCCGAGTTTGAACACATCCGCCAAAAGGGCGGGATTAGCGGTTTTCCCAAACGATACGAAAGCGAATATGACTCCTTTGGGGTGGGGCACGCTTCCACCGCGCTTTCCGCCGCGTTGGGTATGGCGATTGCGCGTGACCAAAAAAAGGAAAATTCCAAAGTGATTGCCATTGTGGGCGACGGCTGTTTAACGGGCGGCATGGCTTATGAAGCCCTGCAAAACGCCGGGCTGTTGGCTACGGATATGCTGGTTATTTTGAACGATAACCAAATGTTCATTTCCCAGCGGGTAGGCGCTTTGGGTAAATTTTTAACTAAACTGCTCACCAAACAATACGTTCAACTGGCCGAGGAAAAAGCCACCAACTTCTTAAAACGCTTTGATGATTTGGGCAACAACGCCGCCAAACTGGCCAAAAAAGCACGCGCCATTTTATTCCCCGGTACGATTTTTGAAGAAATGGGTTTCCGCTATTTCGGCCCGGTAAACGGGAATAATATTGAAGAGCTGATAGAGGTTTTGGAAAGCGTAAAAGACGTAAAAGGCCCGGTGATGTTGCACGTTGTCACTAAAAAAGGCAAAGGCTACAAACCGGCCGAGGAAAAGCCCACCAAATTCCACGGTATCGGCATTTTTGATGTGGAAACCGGCGACACGATTGGCAAAGCCAACGGCATTACTTTTACGCAGGCGTTTTCTCAAGCGCTTGTAAAACTGGGCGAAAAGGATACCACCGTCAACGCCATTACCGCCGCCATGCCGGAAGGCACGGGGTTAGATGCGTTTAGGGATAAATTCCCCACCCGCTATTTTGACGTGGGCATTGCCGAAGAACACGGCGCCACTTTTGCCGCGGGGCTAGCCGCCTGCGGGTTAAAGCCGGTGTTTGCGCTGTATTCCTCATTTGCGCAACGCTGCTATGACCAAATTTTGCATGATGTGGCGTTGCAAAAGTTGCCCGTTGTGTTTGCGTTGGACCGCGCCGGAGTGGTGGGCGAAGACGGCCCCACCCACCACGGGGTTTTTGATTTAAGTTTTTTACGCAGTGTGCCGGACTTGGTTTTAGCCGCCCCGGCGGACGAAAACGAACTGCAACACATGCTTAAAACCGGGCTCTATTGCGGGCGGCCGTTTGTTCTGCGCTATCCGCGCGGGGCCGGGTTTGGGGTAGAAATGGACGCCAAAATGAAAACCTTGGACATCGGCAAAGGCGTGTGGCTTAAAAAAGGAACCGATTTAACTATTGCCGCCATCGGCAACCGGGTTCACCCAGCGTTGCAAGCGGCAAACGCGCTTGAAAAACAGGGTATTTCCTGCGGGGTAATTAATATGCGCTTTGTAAAACCCCTGGATACCCAAATTTTGGATGAAGCCCTCCGAATTTCCCCGCGGATAGTGACGGTGGAAGACAACGCACTCATCGGCGGATTTGGGGCGGCGGTGGCCGAATATCTGGCCGATAAAGGGGCCGCTTTCCGCTTACTGCGCCTGGGCATACCGGACCGGTTTGTGGAACACGCCAAATCGGCCCAGTTATACGAACAGCTGGGCCTGAACGCGCAACAGATTGAGCAACGCATATTAAATTGGAAAAACAAGTGAGGTATTCCCATGAGCGTAAAGGATATTGAACACGAACATTCTTATATTAAAGCGTACGAAGATATACAACTCTTAAAACAGGACGTTATGCGCCCTGTGCGTATGGAGCTGGAAGTAATGAAGCCGGAAATTTACCTCCAACGCCACCATATAGAAGAAACGATTGTCTGCTTTGGCAGTGCCCGCGTGCGGGAAGAAAAAGAAGCCAAAGGCAAAGTAAAAGCCGCCCAAGAAGCCTTAGCCAAAAACCCGGGTGACAAAAACCTGCAACACCGTTTGTATGAGGCCGAAGGACTATTAAAATTGGCCCCGTATTACGAAGCGGCCCGCAAATTTGCCAACCTGGTTATTGAACACGCCGGCGACCGTTTTGCCGTCGTCACCGGGGGCGGCCCGGGGCTGATGGAAGCGGCCAACCGCGGCGCGTTTGAAAAGAACGGCAAAAGTATCGGTTTCAACATTACCTTGCCGCACGAACAACACCCCAACCAGTATATCACTAAAGATTTGGCCTTCCTGTTCCACTACTTCGCCATCCGCAAATTACATTTGGTTATGCGCTCTAAAGCGTTTGTGGTTTTCCCGGGCGGGTTTGGCACGTTTGATGAACTGTTTGAAATTTTAACCCTGGTAAAAACAGGCAAAAAACAGGATATTCCGATAGTGCTGGTAGGCAAAGAATTTTGGAATACGGTAGTGAACATCCCGGGCTTGGCCTCTTATGGGGTTATTTCGCCGGAAGAAGCACAATCTTGCGAAATTGTAGACACGCCGGAAGAAGCATGGGCTATTATTGCTAAATTCTACCACATCAAATAAAAACGGTTTTCCGGCCCATAAAAAGCTCCTTGTACTTAAATTTGTTTTGATAGCAAAACGGTACAAGGAGTTTTTTTGCCCCCGCAAAGCGCCGGGCCGGGAATTTGCCCCGGTTTTGGGCGCAACAGAAAACGCCGGGGTTTATCGGCACGGTCTTTATAAATAAAAAAACCGCCGGTTTGCTGCCCGGCGGGTTTTTAGCTTTAGAAACTAAATTATCTTTTTTTGGTAGTCTTTTTGGCGGCTTTTTTAGCGGTTGCTTTTTTAACAACGGCTTTTTTGGCCACTTTTTTAACAACAGTTTTTTTAACTGTTGCTTTTTTTAATACAGCCTTTTTGACCGTTTTTTTGACTGCCGCTTTTTTGGCAGGCTTTACGGTTTTTTTAACCGCTTTTTTAGCGGGGGCTTTTTTAATGGCCACTTTTTTAACGGCTGTTTTTTTAGCCGCTACTTTTTTGACCGTCTTTTTAACAGCCGCTTTTTTTACCGGCTTTTTGACGGCGGCCTTTTTAACAGTTGCTTTTTTGACCGTTTTTTTAACGGCGGCAACTTTTTTTGCGGGTTTTTTATTGCCCATACTGTTCTCCTAAGACAACTAGTTTTAACCTCATAAAAAATAATACCACAATTACTATGAAATTGCAACAAAAAACCTCGTCTTAGAAAAATATTTTTGAAAAAATCAAGCCCCTTTTTTATTTTCCGTTTCCGTCGGGCGCTTGACTTTTCGCCGCAGATTTTCTAACCGGGCGCACCAGCTGATACATTCCCGCGCGCCCGCACAGGGCCGCAAATAAAATTTCTTTCATGGTGTTTTTATACACGCACACAATGGCAAACGCGCTGATAACGGCCGTCCACGGGTGGCGCTCCGCCTGCTCAAACCCCACCACTGCCGCTTGGAAAATAGCAAACAAAACGCATAGCCCGTACGCCCAATTAAACCAATACACCAGTTTCAAGGCGGCTACTTCCGTGCGGATTTTAAGCAGGCGGATAAGTAGCGGCAGCAGGGCCGTTTTTCCCAGCGCAAACATCCCCCCCAATAGCCCGCCCAACACATACTGCCCGTTGAAAATCTGCCCCGCCCCCGGTGCCACCAAACTGATTAAAAAAGCCCAAATTCCGTTCATTTTATTTCCCCTTTCCAAAGTGCGGTGGCCGTGGCCACCTTGGAATATTCCGGCGCTTTTAAGCCGCTGATTTTCCCCAATTTTTGGGCCCACGCGCAAAAATCTTCCGCCGGGCCCGCCTTTAACTCAAGCTCAATTTCCAGCATATTCTGCCGCCGCTCCCCCGCGGTAATTTCCACCTCGTCCAAGGCCAATTCATAAATAGCATCTGCCAGAGCCAAAGTATACACGCGGCGGTTATTTTGGATATAAAATTTGAACTCCAACTGCGCCACGTCCACCCCTTGCCAGGTGCCCCGGGAGCGCAAGGCCGCCAGAGCCTCCCGGTGCGTATGGGCCCCGGGCAAAGGCAGGGTTTCTTCCCGCCGGACGGCTTTGCCGTTTTCCAACCGGGTTTTAGTTTTTAAGGTCGCCTCGTAAGCGCCGTCGGTACAGCGCACCCGCATCGCTATTTTCTGCGCGGAAAGCGCTTCGTTCGGCGTATCCGCATAAGCATCCGAAATGTGCAAAATCTGCACCGGGGGCAGGGCGCGCCCGGTTAACGTGCGCACGGCAGAAAGCATTTTATCAAAATCCGCCGGAGCGGCCGCCCGCCACTTAAATTCTGTTTCTATGGACATAATGTTAGTTTACAAAAAAAGTATAATGAATGTTAGGAGGATTTTTATGAAAAAACTACGTCAACCCACCTCTTTAGCCTGTTTTGCCTGCGGGAGAAATAACCCCGTCGGTTTGCATTTGGAATGGTTCAACAATTACGACGAAAACCAAGTAGAAACCACTTTTACATTAGATGACAACTACTGCTCTTACCCCGGCACCATGCACGGCGGAATTATCGCAACGATTTTGGACGAAACGTCCGGCCGGGCCATTTTGCTGGATAACGATTTCAACCGCCTGATGGTGACGCTGAAAATGGAAATGGTTTATAAGAAAAACACCCCCACCAACACGCCCTTAAAAGCCGTGGGACGCGTGCTGAAAGACAGCGGTTCCCGCGCGCAAGTGGAAGGGGAAATTATCCTGCCAGACGGCACTGTTTCGGCCAAATGCACCAGCATTTTGTATAAAATCCCGCAAGCGGTAAAGGATAAATGGGGGCCAGAAGCCGACGAATGGCTCCGCACCACGCCCAAAGTGGAAGAATAATTTTTATATTGGAAATACTAACTACTTTTTAGTGTTGTAAAATAAACACCCAAAGCGGAAGAATAATCTTCCTATTGAAAATAAGTGATTGCTTGTTTTTACCGCACGGCTGTTTGCTTTTTACCGTGCGGTGATTTTTAATGTGCGGCGGGGTTGGGTGTGCGGCGGGTTTGGTGCGCGGTCTTTTTGATATGCGGGAGATTTACTTTTAGCGCGCGGCATTTTTGGCGTGCGGCGCCTTTTTACCATGCGGCAGACTTATTTTTCGCGCGTGTTGGATTATTTTTCGCACGCGGCCCCTTGCTTTCTACGGCACACTGAACTATTTTAATGTCCTAGCATAAAAAACAGTTGAGCGGGACGTAATTTTTTGCTAAAATAAGAATTGTCCTAGTTAAAGGAACAATTTGAGGATCGGTAGCTTAGTTGGTAGAGCGCCTGCTTTACACGCAGGAGGTCACAGGTTCAAGTCCTGTCCGGTCCACCATTTTAAAAGGCACCTCACGCGAGGTGTCTTTTTTGTTGGCGTGTTGGGTGGGTGTCCGACGGAGTGCGGCCGGGATTTTTATCCATACGGGTTTTAGAGTAGTATTTAGGGGACGAAACAAGGCCCGTTTCCGGGCCTTGTTCTCTAATGGGGAAATTGAGAGGATCCACTTCACTGGTTCCACGCTTTTTCCTGCGCCTCAAAATTGCTTTCCCTTTCAGCCAAATTCATCAGTTCTTTTAAACTCATAGTACGCGGATTGTTATATTCCAAAATATCCGCCACAATGCGCGGGGCTAAATAACATAAGTTGATATACCGCATAATCGTACGTTTCGTCATGTGCATTTCTTTTTCTAATTCTCGGATAATAATTCCCTGATCCATTCTCTTTTTCAATTGCCACCCTCGCGCCAACCCACGCACCAAACGCTCATTTAGTTGCCGTACGATTAAGGACGTTTGAGGCAAAACAACCACTATTTGTGCGAAAAAGACTATAATATAAGAGTTGTTGTAAGTACAATTTGCTTTTGGCTTGTTTTTGGCGTTATGCGTCTGGCATAGCCCCGCCGGATTACTCCAGCGAGCTGAGAAACGGAAACAAAGCCGTCTTTTAGTACGCACCCTTATGGGAGCATGCTGGTGGCATATCGTTTTGGGTCGGCTCCCTACTACTTGGAAAGATTTCCGATTTTTTATTGCCTAATTTATCTTTCTAATCAAAAACGACAAACGTTTGTCGGAAATATTTTCTATCATTTACTAAATGTTTAGCCGGTTTGTAATGCTAAATAAGAACAAGGAGGCAAAAGGAAAGTTCCGCCCGCTACAAACGGGAAACGGACTCCCTTTCCCGGGCCGACCAATATACGGAGGGACGCTTAAACAATCAAATTAAAGAATGCCAACGGGAAATTCAAGAGTGGCAACGAAATAACAAATAGGAGAATATATGGTACTTGAAAAATTTTTTGATGGACGCAGCGCCCAACATGCAAAACGCATCGAATATTTAATGGAAAGCAGGTTAATGTCCCAAGGGTTTAAATGCTTTGAACCTTGTGTAGATGACGACGGAACCGACTGTGTCATTAAATCCCCAAGCGGGCAGTTTTTTGAACTTCAAATCAAAGCCCGCAAAGGCGAAGTGGGCCAAAAAGGGATAGGCCGGTTTGAGGTAAAAAACCCGGAAATCCGGCCTAATTATTACTATCTGTTCTATGCGGAAATACCGGATATTATGTGGTTATTTTCCGCACAACAGTACTTGGAAGCCTGTTCTCGGCATAAATCCGGCAAACACATGAACAAAACTTGGATTACGTTGCTTAACGACAGCGGCACTCCCGTCGCCAAATACAATGATTTCAAAGTACAGAGAGAGGACTTGAAAGAAATATTTAAATAAAGCAGCCGAAAAAATTCAACATAATAGACATTCTCCAAACGAGTATTTTCGTATTGGAATTCCTTGCGGAAAAGGAACAAATGTATCCCCCAAAAAAATTATGTGGAAATTGGGGAATATTGGAAAAATTAAATTATGAATAATACTTACAAAAGCGCTTCTCCTGAACAACAAAAAGCAGAAATGGAGTTATTAAATTCCTTTGCTATAAAACACAAACTAATACGAGAAAAATTAATATTTCCCAATGATTTTTCTTGCCAGATTGACGGCACCTATAGAAATGCCCAAGGCCAATGGATTTGGGTGGAAGTCTATGCGCATCAGGGCAAATTAAAAGGAGCCCAACCTAAAAAAATATGTACGGATATATTAAAATTGATTACCCTCGAAAAGATATTAAATCAGTCGGTTCAAAAATACATTCTATTTGGCAATGATGAAGCCATAAAATGTTTTCAAAATAATTCTTGGTACAGAAGAGCAGTGGATACATGGGATATTAAATTAGAAGTAGGAGCACTTTCCGAACAGACCAAACAAAACTTAAGAGTTGCCCAAACCCGGCAAAAAATGGTTAATGTGGCAGACTAAATTACTTTGGACATTTGTTAAATGCGGGGTTTTTAACTCCGCATGCTTTTTGCCGCCTGTGCTAAAATTTGGCTGATAATTTCCTTAAAATCCATTGGCCCGACCAGCGTAATGTGTTCCAACCAACTGAGTACCGTGGGGATAATTTCGCGGTAGTTGCTCACGCGCGTTTCCACCAAAATATCCCCATTTTTCTGCTTTTTTAGGATTTTTTGCAACGGAAAATACGCTTTTTTCTCAAAATACGGCGCGAACTCCGCCGGAACCCAAAAGCTCACTTTTTTATCCCGTTTTTCCCCAAACCAAATATTTTGGCTTTCTTGCAGGATTTTCCGGATGTTTTTGGTCGCTTTGAACGGCTTATCGGTATTGATTGCATCCAAAATACGGTCTAAACGGAATTTTCGCACTTCTTTATAGGCGTTGATACCCAATAAATACCAAAAACCGTCATAATTCATAATTTTAAGCGGTTTGAGTTCGTAGGTTAATTTCCGGCTCGTATCAGCCGTCAAGGACATCAACACTTCCGTATGTGTACGGATTCCTTGCTCCAACACGCGCGTAATTTTGGTTTCCTCGTATTTACTGCCCGCGGGCATTTTGATATAAAACGGGGATTCTTCGGGCGCGTTTTGGGCTCTACCATGTAAGGATAAAAGGGGGAGTTTGCTATAATATAGAAAACACATTGCTGAGGAAATGTATGCCATTGCAAAACTCTTTAACAAATGGCTGTTATAAAATAGACGATTTTTTTCAACAAAATAATTTTCGAATTCCCTTTTATCAACGGCCCTATGAATGGACAAGAGATAATATGTTTGATTTATTAGGGGATATTGAAGAAACCCTTGATAAAAATAGCCCCTATCGCTATAGATTGGGGAGTATTATTTTACAGAAAAAAGGATACAATTATGATATTGTTGACGGACAGCAACGTTTAGTGTCTTTATCTTTGTTGTATTTCTATATTCATGCTAGAAATCCACAATTTACACTACCTCCTTTTGTAAGGAATTGCTTGTTTGATAGTGTCCGCAGCAAAGATAACATCCGTTCCAACTACCAATTAATTCGTGCGCAGCTAGCAAGTTACTCTGAAAACAAACTCAAAAAAGTGCTCAATGCCTTCAAAGAGAAGTTAGAGATAGTAGTGCTCGTCGTCAACAACGAGCGCGAAGCTTTCCAGTTGTTTGATTCTCAAAACGCCCGCGGCAAAGAACTTAACCCTCATGATTTACTAAAAGCGTATCATTTACGGGCCATGAGAGGAGATGAGATTTTGATTCCGTACGCCGTGGATAAGTGGGAAAAGCAACAAAAGGGAGACATTAGGAAGCTGTTTGAAAAATATTTATTTCCCATTTTAAGATGGACCCAACAAAAAAAAGTATATAAAGAAAAAAGTAATAATTTTACACAAGATGATATTGTCCATTACAAAGGAGTGGATGCAAACTCCCCCTACTCGTACGGAAAACGCGTTATTAAAGCCATGCCGGTTTTTCAAATTACAGAGTCTTTTGTGGCCGGAAACGATTTTTTTGAAATGGTCAGTTACTACCTGCATCTACAAAAATATATTGAAAACAAATGTCTTCAATTTCGAGAAAAATTTGTTCAAGAACGGGCAGAAAATCCCTATTCCCCTTTATCTGATTATTTGTTTTGTTGCGGATTGCTAGCCTATTATGATAGGTTTAAAGATTTGTCTGAAGAGGCCATCACGAAAATTTTTATTTGGGCCTATTCGCTGCGATTAGATATGAAGCACCTCGGTCCACGGACAATTGACAAATATGCCATTGGGGAGCCTAGTAGTTCCGATGGGAACAGTTATGCAAACACAGGGGTTCCTCTTTTTGCGCTCATTAAACAAGCCCGCAAACCAGCGGACATCATTAAAATACCCTTAAAAATAAAGGCAAATAATAATAGGCCTGCCTTAACGCGAATATTGCAGCTCTGCAATGGAGAACGACATGACTAATCAATCAGATATTACTTTGCTAACTATTTATGCTGGCAAAGGCAAAAACACATTTATCCCGTCCCAAACACTATATACGGAAGCCATTTCTACGCACGAACAAGAAATACGTCAATACCGCATTCCGCGTTATCAACGGGAATTTGCGTGGGGAGAAGATAGGTCTGTTTTTGGAAAATATAATCCGATTGAACAATTAATTGACGATATTATGGAATCGCATGGCACCTATTATTTAGGCTCTTTGGTAGTATGCCATAAAACATTGAAAGAGAACCCACAAGAAGATTTCTATGAAGTAATAGATGGTCAGCAGCGTTTAACGACCCTTTATTTAGTGTTATCACATTTGGGCATTGATAAGCAGTTTTTACCTCAATTAACTTACGAACAACGCCCGCGGGCTACTACCACGCTTGCCCTTATTGCCGATAAGCACGACCTATCCGCAGAAGATAGAGATAAAGAATTAGATGAAGATATAGATTTGGGCTTTAGGCTAATTCAAGAAAAACTTTCCATGCAAGACAAAGAGAAATTTATTCAAAAATTACAAAATGTCCGTTTATTCCGAATAAAGGTCCCGCAGGAAACCGACGTGAATCATTATTTTGAAATTATGAACACACGAGGCAAGCAATTGGAACAAGCAGATATTGTAAAAGCCAAATTGTTGGGTTTTTTACCCCCCCAAGAGCAGCCTGTCTTTGCGGATATTTGGCATGCATGTAGCAATATGGATGGATACGCACAACTGCATATTTTTTATAAAAATCGTAACACTTTTTTAAGCGCCATTGGCCCAAACTCTATTCTGTGGGAAACTATTTGTCAACAATGGAAAATCTCGGACTCACAAACTAAAAAAGAAAATTTAGAAACCATCCTTGCATTTGACAAGCAATCTACCACCCATAGTATTCCCAATAATAATATAACAAATAACCAAGAAAGCACAAATGACAAACGATTTAAGAGCATTATTGATTTCCCGCATTTTTTGTTACACGCACTAAGTATATTTGTAAAGATGGGTAACGCCACATCCCAAAGCAACAGAACATTTCTTTCCATGGAAGACCATAATCTTAGTGCCACTTTTCAAGATTATATTCCCGGGGATGAAGAAGCAAAAAAACAATTCAGTCAAAAATTTATTGTCCATTTAGCCAAATGCCGTCACTTGTTTGACAAGTATTTTATCAAAAGAGATTTTGATGAAGATACTGACACTGGGAAAATCTCCGACCAAGCCTTTCACGATTCTTCCGATACATTTGACGATAGTGGAGAATGGTCCCTTAAATTTCCCCAGCACTATCAAGGGAAAGATAAAGAGAAATATTATTATCCAGACACATTTAAGGATAAACATATTTTAATGTTGCAGGCTTGCCTGCGTGTAAGTTATACCTCTCCCAAAAGTATGGACTGGATTACCAATTTTTTAACCTGGTTGTATAAAGACGAACAACAACTTCTCTTCAAAAAGGAAAAACAATGGGAACAAACACACCGAAAAAACTTATCCCAGGCGATTATAAAACAGCTGAAACAGCAAATTGTTTCCAAGATAAAAGATAGCGGCTTTTTGAATAGTCAATATAATGAGGGCACAAATACTCCCCATATTGTGTTTAATTATTTAGATTATTTGCTATGGAAAAACCTTCCACCTAAAGACCAAATTACTTTCAAATTTAAATTCAGAAACTCGGTAGAGCATTTCCATCCTCGTCATGCAATAGGAGCTAAAACCACCAGTCAGTATCAAGATAATTTGCATCAAATGCTAGATCATTTTGGGAACCTTTGTTTATTAACACGCAAACGAAATTCTCTTGTATCTAACCGTACGCCCGTTGCTAAGGTATATGATTTTAATAAATATCAGAAGGACCTTTGGGGTGAAAGCTTAAAATTACAAAAAATGGTAGAAATAATAAAACAATACCAAAAAGATTCCAATGTTATTGATGCAAATGAAAAATGGATAGAAGAAGGATACAAAGCGCATGAAACAGAGATGTTACTCATATTGCAAGCAGCCATAAAATAAGGATATAACCTTTCAAATCACGCGGAAGGTATCAAAGGCAAGGAATTTATAATTCATATAGATTAGATAGAAAAGGCAACAATATTTCCTTTATTATTTCATGGCCTCGGCTTCACGGATGTTTAGCGCTCCGATATCTTTGGCGCATTGGCCGGAACTCGGCAGGGTTTCGCTGATTGATATGCGCCCTTAAAATGCTCATAACCGGCGTTTAATTTTTCCATTTTCCATTGAAAATGCCTTGTTTAATGCTTGGGTTAGCATATCGCCGCGCGTGAGGTCAGCACCTCGCCGCGCGCAAGTCCGCACACCGCCGCGCGTAAATGCCCAAGCAACCCGGCATACGCGCTTTTATCGGCCACAAAGTCCACATACTCTTTGAATTGCCAGATACATCCAACCCTGTTCTTAAAAACCGGCATGCCGCAAATCATGCACATATTTATAACATCTCTAATTTTAAGAGAGAACAGCCGGTTTCTTCTTCACATATTATATGTTTTCCGTCTTTGCAAAAGTCTATGCGCATATATTTGTGCGGCAAAACTTCTGTTCCGTCTTTGAGTAAAAGGCCATACTGGGCATCTTTCATATACTCCTTGCCCATTTGAACTTTATAAAAATTAGGATTATACATACAGGTTGTAATGCCATCATATTTGGCAGGCACAATAACATTTTGGTTGAAGTCACAAATGCCTTTTTTGCCATTTTCCACAAAGCGTATTCTTTGTTCCTCAATAAAAAATTCATCCCACTTGGACGCACAATCAAACAAAATCTTTCCGGTTTCGGCATCTGCAAGGCCATGGGCGCCCCGGCGTGACATTACATAGTACCTCTTATTTTTAATCTCATCCGTGACAACGCCCAAATAATAACAGTCGCGGTAATGCCAAATCTCACTTAAAGAATTTTACAGGAGCCATTACTGATTATAGCATGGCCATAAAACTAGACCCACAATTCGCTTTTGCTTACTACACTAATCGTGCATCTACAAAGGAAAAAATAAATAATTATATTGGTGCAATAGCAGATTACCAACAGGCACTCTCACTTAATCCTAAAATAGATTCAATTTATGATAAATTAATTAAATGTTATGAAAAACAAAACCAATATAAAAAAGCAGAGGAAATCCGTCGGCTCAAACAAAAAAATTGCCCGGATAACCAATAATTAACCGCGCTACTTATGCTACCCCGCAGGAACTTGCTTGTTTTGCGCTTACTGGTGGCATTTGCAAAGTAAATAATTTTTCCCCGCAGAAACATACTTGTTTGTGCGGGGTTTCTCGTCTGTAATGTTTATGTAGGGCAAATGGATAGCTCCCAAAACCTCCCGCGTTCTAAGTGGAGTTATCCGCCGGGATTACCTGCCTGGGGTTTCGATACGCCCCCCGACACCCCACGTTGTAAGCTACCCTTTACGGCTGCCCCCAATAACTGGTTTCAAAAAGGCAACAAAAAACCCCGCGTTGAAAGCGGGGTCCAAATTCTAAAAGATAAAAGGCTGGGATGAGACCGACAACGATCTACTCTCTCAGCACCGAATTGGGTGCCAATACCATCGACCCTGAAGAGCTTAACTGCCGTGTTCGGAATGGGAACGGGTGTTGCCTCTTCGGAATTATTATCAGTCTCATTCCAGCCTCTTAAGTAAAAGAACAAATCTGTAAAAAGGAATAGCGTTTAGGCAACTCCTTTTTAAGAGTGTTGGAAACGTGCTCGCTGTTTAGTTGCAACAGGTCATCGCAAACCTTCCAACAGTTATGATATCAGAAATTTTAGAAAAGCGCAAGTGTTTTTTTACACTTATTCTTCAATCTGGATTAAAGAATATGGCCAAGCCTCACGACCTATTAGTACAGATTAGCTGAACACATTACTGTGCTTACACACTCTGCCTATCAACCCGGTAGTCTTCCGGGGGTCTTCTGGGTAGTTAATCTACCAGGGAAACCTTATCTTGAGGCGGGTTTCACGCTTATATGCTTTCAGCGTTTATCCCTACCGAACACCGCTAATCAGCTATGCCTCTGGCGAGACAACTGATATACAGGAGGTTCGTTCATCCAGGCCCTCTCGTACTATGGACAACTCCTCTCAAGTTTCCTGTGCATACAGCAGATAGAGACCGTACTGTCTCACGACGTACTGAACCCAGCTCACGTACCACTTTAATGGGCGAACAGCCCAACCCTTCCCACCTGCTTCAGCGGGAGGATGTGATGAGCCGACATCGAGGTGCCAAACCGAGCCGTCGATGTGAACTCTTGGGCCCGATCAGCCTGTTATCCCCAGGGTAGCTTTTGTCCGTTGAGCGATGGCCCTCCCACGAGGGACCACCGGATCACTAAGTCCTGCTTTCGCACCTGTTCGGACCGTCGTCCTCACAGTCAAGCTCCTTTCTACCTTTGCGCTCAATGGCCGATTTCTATACGGCCTGAAGGAACCTTAGAACGCCTCCGTTACTCTTTAGGAGGCGACCGCCCCAGTCAAACTGCCCACCTGCCACTGTCCCCAACCCGGATTCACGGGTATAGGTTAGAATCACAATCCACAAAAGCTGGTATTTCACTGTTGCCTCCATACCCCCCACAAGGGATATTTCAAAGGCTCCCAGCTATACTACGTAGTGTAAACCGTAATCCAATAACAAGCTACAGTAAAGCTCCATAGGGTCTTTTCGTCTTGCTGCATGTATCAAGCGTCTTCACTTGAACCACAATTTCGCCGAGCCCACCGTCGAGACAGCGGCTTCTTTGTTATGCCATTCGTGCAGGTCGGAACTTACCCGACAAGGAATTTCGCTACCTTAGGACGGTTATAGTTACCGCCGCCGTTTACCGGGGCTTAAGTTCGCAGCTTCGCCTTGCGGCTAACCACTCCCCTTGACCTTCCGGCACCGGGCAGGCATCAGGCCCTATACATCATCTTGAGATTTCAGCAGAGCCCTAAGTTTTTGTTAAACAGTCACGAAGCCCAATTCACTGCGACCCTTTCACCATGTATTGCTACACAGCTACCGGGGCACTCCTTCTTCCGAAGTTACGGAGCTAGTTTGCCTAGTTCCTTGACGATGGTTATCTCGCGCGCCTTAGGATTTTCACCCCATCCACCTGTGTCGGTTTACGGTACGGTTGTAGTAAGAACTCCCTACGAAGTTTTTCTAGGCAGCGTGATTGGACCACTTCGCATACATCGCTGTATACTCGTCTCGGTTTTCGGCTTAACCTTCAAGCGGATTTGCCTACCTGAAGATGCCTACGGCCTTTCACTTGGTAATCCCTCACCAAGATGGTCTACTCTCCTGCGTCCCTCCCTAGGTTATGACGCGCTTACTACAGTTCAGGAATATTAACCTGATGTCCTTCGCCTACGCCTTTCGGCCTGAGCTTAGGCCCGACTGACCCTGAGCCGACGAACGTTGCTCAAGGAAACCTTAGATTTTCGGCGGGAAGGATTCTCACCTTCCTTATCGCTACTCATTCCAGCATTCTCACTTATTAGCGCTCCAGCACTCCTTACGGTATACCTTCGCAGCTGCTAATAACGCTCCCCTACCCCTGCACAAAGGCGAACCTCTGTACAAGCCGTAATTTCGGTACTATGCTTAGCCCCGAGTCATCTTCGGCGCAGATTCACTCGACTAGTGAGCTATTACGCACTCTTCAAAGGGTGGCTGCTTCTAAGCCAACCTCCTAGCTGTTTAAGTAAATCCACATCCTTTACCACTTAGCATAGATTTTGGGACCTAAATTGACGGTCTGGGCTGTTTCCCTCTCGCACGTGAAGCTTATCCCTCACGAACTGACTGCTGTGATATCCGCCGAGGTATTCGGAGTTTGACTGACATCGGAAGGAGGGTCGCTCCCCCTAAATCAACCAGTGCTCTACCCCCTCGGGTTAAATCACAACGCTAGCCCTAAAGCTATTTCGGGGAGAACCAGCTATCACCAAGTTCGATTGGCCTTTCACCCCTAACCCCACCTCATGTAGAAACTTTTCAACGTTTAACACTCCGGCCCTCCATTCACTGTTACGCGAACTTCAGCCTGGACAGGGTTAGATCACTTGGCTTCGGGTCTAATATGACGAACTATTCGCCCTATTCGGGCTCGCTTTCACTACGGCTTCGGACCTCTTCAGCCCTTAACCTCGCTCGGCACATTAACTCGCTGGATCATTCTTCAACAGGCACACTGTCGCACATTCCCTTACGGGCATAGTGCTACAATAGCTTGTAGATGTACGGTTTCAGGTTCTATTTCACTCCCCTTTCGGGGTTCTTTTCGCCTTTCCCTCGCGGTACTGGTTCACTATCGGTTGCCAGAGAGTATTTAGCCTTGGAGAGTGGTCTCCCCGGATTCCCACCGGATTGCACGTGACCAGTGGTACTTAGGTACTTGCTAAGAGTCGTATAGATTTCGCTTAAAGGACTATCACCCTCTATGGTCGGACTTTCCAGACCGTTCAGCTATCCATACGTTTTTAACTCTTTGTGTCTTACACGAGCAAGCCCTGCAACCCCAACCCACGCACTTTATGCACCCTCACTGATGCATACAGTGCGGGGGTTGGTTTAGGCTCTTCCCATTTCGCTCGCCACTACTCAGGGAATCTCTTTGATTTCTTTTCCTGTAGGTACTGAGATGTTTCACTTCCCTACGTTGTCTTCTATCACCCTATCTCCGAGCCCGGAGGCTCAGCCTTCTTGTGATGATTTACAGGCTCTCACCTGTAAGGGTTCCCCCATTCAGAAATCTGCGGATCACAGGATATTTGCTCCTACCCGCAGCTTATCGCAGCTTATCACGTCTTTCATCGACTTCTGGCACCAAGGCATTCACCATACACCCTTGTAGCTTGACCATATTCTTTAATCCGACTGATTGCTCAATCTTTTTAATTGGTCATTTCAAATGCTAGATATCTCTATCTATATTTTTTTATGATAACCTTAACTTTTCAGTTAATTGTCTCATTGCTTAATTGTGTAAGTGTAAGTATATATAATTCACATATTACATATACAAACGCTTGGCTTTTCTAAAATATACTTTCTTTCCCTTTGCTGCCCGTTAAACCAATTTCTATTCATTCGTTTAACTTCCGGAGTCTTACAAGAGAAGATTGAGTATAAGTTATCTGATTTTCAAAGAACTACAAATTTGACGCAACATTGGCACTCGGTTAATATATGGAGCTGATCGGGTTCGAACCGACGACCCCCTGCTTGCAAAGCAGGTGCTCTCCCAGCTGAGCTACAGCCCCTTCTACTAAAGTGCTGTGGGCCCGGAAGGAATTGAACCTTCGACCTCACGCTTATCAAGCGTGCGCTCTAACCAGCTGAGCTACGAGCCCAAGCTTTCATATATAAATAGGCTTTATTAAGTTTTTCTATACGAGCTTAAGCCCTAATCTGCTTAACCGTTTAATGTGCGAGTGGCCGACTTGAAACGAACGGTAATTGCTTACCTCAAAACTTCCGCTACCGACCTATTCTATCCTAAAAGAATAGAATAAAGGAGGTGATCCAGCCGCACCTTCCGGTACGGCTACCTTGTTACGACTTCA
>OGNQ01000836.1_pt1 | contig 27068 bp, 20 predicted proteins | sample 1573481 | NCBI WGS metagenome assembly OGNQ01 (sample SAMEA2581920, study PRJEB24529) | metagenome | biome: Human gut stool | place: China | collected 2011 | reverse complement strand
CGTTTGGTGCTTGAAGAAACGCAAGCTCTAATGGGGGCGACGCGTCTCGCGTCGGGAAAATGAGAAAGTAGAGAAAGGAGAAATAGTAGAAAAAGGAAGTGTGCTCGCGTTATGAGCTTCACACGCGTTCGCACAGCAGCAGGGCGTGCGTGCCGTCGGCCAGTGTGGTGGCAAAGATGTAGTAAGGGCCGCCGTCGCGGAGTTTGAGCCTTTTGCGCAGGGAGTCGACAGAGGCGGGAAAATTGCGCACGGCCAGGTTGGCCTGCGTGGTGATGCTGCGCAGCGCCTTGAGTTGCGCCTTGCCAAAGGTGTAGGTGGCTTTCAGCTCGAAGGTGCGGCCCTGGAAATCGGGCACGAGGTGGCTGGCGGTGTAAAGGTGGGTGTTGGTGTGCAACTTTTGCAGCTGGTAGTGCAGGGCGGTGGTTTTGAAAGCACCCGCCTTCATGATGGCCGGTCCCGGTTCGTAGATGTAGCGCAGCGGTTGTGCGGCAATGGGCGGTGTGGCTTCCGCCTCGGTTTGCGGGGTGAAGGTGAGAGAGCCGCCGGTTGTGCCGTCGGGCAGGAGGCTGGCGGCGGTGATGAGGGGGTTGGTGCCGCCCTGGGCCTTGGCCTGGCGTGTGATGACGAGCAGGAGGTCCTTGCACTCGCCGGCTGTGGCCACGATGTGCACCTGGCTGACGCAGCCGAGGGCGCGCACGGCGGCTGCTATGTCGAGCATGGTGGATAGTTTGACTACTACCACGGGGGCTGCTTTGAGCATGCTTGGTGCGAGGGTTATGATGTCGGGCTGGCAGTCCTCGATGAGCACTGTTTTGCGGCCTGTGGCGGAGCGCCTTGCGGGGTCGATGAATATGAGGCTTGCGCTGTCGGGTGCGAGCTGTGTGAGGTGTTGTGTGGCGTCGGCATTGACGATGTGGGCATGAGGCAGTGCGAGCAGTGGCATGTTGTGTGCTGCGAGCTGGCAGAGCTGTGGTTGTTGCTCTACGTAGGTGGCTTGTGCAAAGAGTGGCGCCATGAATGAGAAGTCTACGCCGAGTCCGCCTGTGAGGTCGACGAGGTGTTGCCTTTGTGCGGGGTCGGGCAGGAGTTGCTCTACAAGGCTGGCTTTGTACTGTGCTGCGGGTTGCCCTGAGCATTGCTCGAGGGCAAGGCGCGGTGGGTACTCTATGCCGGGGGTTTGTGCCCAGAGTGGCACTTTGTTGGCCATGCGGCGGCGGCCTTCTTCTTGCTGGAGTATGTGTGCTGCGTTGGGCACGTGGTTGGCGGCAAGGTGAAGGGCCAGGCGGTCGAGTGGGAGGGTGGTGATGGGGTTGTTGGGCATGGGGATGGGCTTAATGGGGATAATAGGCGATGGGCATAATAGGCATAATAGGCGATAGGCATATTAGGCTTAATAGGCATAATAGGCGATAGGCATATTAGGCATAATAGGCATAATAGGCGATAGGCATATTAGGCATAATAGGCATAATATTAGGCGGTGGCATAATATTAGGTGGTGGCATATTAGGCATAATATTGTAGGCTTGATGGGCGCTTGCCTAATGACAATAGGCATAACAGGCTTGCTTGGTGGCTTGCTTATTATGCCTATTGGGTTAAGTTTGGTGGGGCGTTATTTAGCAGGCTCGTTGAGCAGGGCGGCTATGGCTGCGTCGACTTTGGCGAAGTCGATGCGTGCGAGCGTGTTGTTCATGAGCTGGGCTATGCGGTCATTGCACAGGTTGCCAATGCTGCCGGCGTGGGTGTGGTGAATGTTTTTGTCGGGGTGGAACTGTCCGGCTTCGATTTCGAGTCCCACCTTTTTGTAGGCGTCGCGGAAGGGGGTGCCGGAGGCTGCCAGGCGGTTGACCTCCTCGACAGAGAACATGGGGTCGTAGCGCGGGTCGTCGGTAATGTGCTCGTTGACCTTGATGCGCTCGATGATGTAGGTGGTCATGTGCAGACAGTCGATGAGGCGGTCGAAGGCGGGGAGGAAGGCCTCCTTGAGCTCTTGCAGGTCGCGGAAGTAGCCCGAGGGCAGATTGTTCATGATGAGTGTCATCTCCTGTGGCAGGGCCTGCAGGCGGTTCATGCGTGCACGTATGAGTTCGAACACGTCGGGGTTCTTTTTGTGCGGCATGATGCTTGAGCCGGTGGTGCACTCGTCGGGCAGCTTGATAAAGCCAAAGTTTTGTGAGTTGAACATGCAGGCGTCGAAGGCGAGTTTTGCCACTGTGCCCGCTACCGAGGCGAGGGCGTAGGCCACGTTGCGCTCCATTTTGCCGCGTCCCATTTGTGCGTACACCACGTTATAGTCCATGGAGTCGAAGCCGAGCAGTGTGGTGGTCATTTGTCGGTCGAGGGGGAATGATGAGCCGTATCCGGCTGCTGAACCGAGCGGGTTGCGGTTGGTGAGTCGCCATGCGGCTTCGAGGTAGAGCATGTCGTCGGCCAGGCTTTCGGCGTAGGCTCCGAGCCATAGTCCGAAGCTTGATGGCATGGCCACTTGCAGGTGGGTGTAGCCCGGCATGATGATGTGTTTGTAGCGTTCGCTCTGCTTTTGCAGTTCGTCGAAGATTTGTTTTACGGCCTCGATGACTTGTTGGAGTTTGTGGCGTGTGTAGAGTTTGAGGTCGACGAGCACTTGGTCGTTGCGTGAGCGTCCGGAGTGTATTTTTTTGCCCATGTCGCCGAGTTTGCGTGTGAGCATGAGTTCTACTTGTGAGTGCACGTCTTCAATGCCGTCTTCGATGACGAACTGTCCGTTTTGTGTGGTGTGGTAGATGTGGCGCAGTTCGTTGAGCAGTGGCTGGAGTTCGTTGTCGGCAATGAGGTTGATGCTGTGGAGCATGGTGACGTGTGCCATGGAGCCGAGCACGTCGTAGGGTGCGAGGTAGAGGTCGAGCTCGCGGTCGTGGCCTACGGTGAAGCGGTCGATTTCTTTGAGCGGTTGTGTTGATTTTTCCCAGAGTTTCATAGTTGGATGTTGATTGGGTTATTGGGGGGTGATGGGCATAATAGGCATATTAGGCTTGATGGGCATATTAGGCTTAATAGGCATAATAGGCTCAATAGGCATATTAGGCTTAATGGGCTTATTAGGCTCAATGGGCATATTAGGCTTGATAGGCATAATAGGCTCAATAGGCATATTAGGCTTGATAGGCATATTAGGCTTGATGGGCATATTAGGCTTAATAGGCTTGTTGGGCTGCTTGTTGGGCTGCTTATTGGGCTTGATTAGAGCTCTATTTGTTCGGCGCTGACATTTTCGTGCATGAACATGGTGGCGCTTTGGTTGAATTTGTCGGGGCTCTCGGTGCTGAGGTAGTGGCATGTGCCGCGCTGTGAGAGCATGGTGTTGAGTTCGGGGTGTCGCATGAGGTACTGGCGCAGCGCTGCTGCCACGTACTCGCCCTGTGGCACGATGCGCACGCCGGGGGGGGTGTACTTGACAATTTTGTTCATGAGCAGCGGGTAGTGTGTGCAGCCGAGAATGAGCGTGTCGATGTCGGGGTCGAGGCGCATGATGCCTTCGATGCGCTTTTTGACAAAGTAGTCGGCGCCTGGCGAGTCGTACTCAAAGTTTTCGACGAGTGGCACCCACATGGGGCATGCGAGTGATGTGACGGTGATGTCGGGGCAGAGTTTGTGCAGCTCGAGTGTGTAGGAGCCGGAGTTGACGGTGCCTTGTGTGGCGAGCAGGCCGATGTGGTGTGTGTGGGTGAGTGGGCCTACGGCCTCGACGGTGGGGCGTATGACTCCGAGCACGCGGCGTGTGGGGTCGAGTGTGGGGAGGTCGCGCTGCTGTATGGTGCGCAGTGCTTTGGCCGATGCGGTGTTGCAGGCGAGTATGACGAGCTGGCAGCCTTGTTGGAAGAGTGCTTGTACGGCTTGCAGTGTGTATCGGTAGATGATGTCGAAGGAGTGTGAGCCGTAGGGTGCGCGTGCGTTGTCGCCGAGGTATATGTAGTCGTACTGTGGCAGCAGCTGGCGTATTTGCCGCAGTATGGTGAGTCCGCCGTAGCCGCTGTCGAAGATGCCTATGCGTGCCTGTCCTGGTGTGATGGGCGGCAGTGGGGTGTGGGGGTTAGTGTTGGGTGTGTTGTTCATCGCGTAGGGGTTGTAGTTTTTCGATGACGTAGGGTGTGGCGTTTTGTCCGGCTTGTGGGTGTATGAAGGGGTAGGTGCCTGTTGAGGTGTCGATGATGTATTCGTAGCCGTGCTCGAGTCCGGTGTCTTTGATGGCTTGGTTGAGTCGTTGGCGCACGGGTGCGAGCAGTTGTTGCCATGTGGCGGCTATGAGTGAGTCGGCTTGTTGCCGGAACTTGATGTTGCGGTCGAGTGCGGCTTGGAGGTCGGCTTGGCGCTTGGCGAGTATGTTGGGTGTGAACTGGCTTTGGCCTTGTAGCAGTTCGGTGTATTGGCGCTGGAATGTTTGCTCGTTGTATTGTGTTTCGGCCTTGTAGCGCTGTGTGAGCTGCTGGAGGTCGGCTTGTGCCTTGTGGTAGTCGGGCATGGTGTGCAGTATGGAGTCGGCGTTGATGTAGCCGAACTTGATGGTGCTTTGTGCCATGGCTGCTGCGCTGATGAGTGTGGCGCAGATGAGTGTGATGGTGCGGTGTGTGCTCATGTTGTGTCGGAGGGATTGGTTTGTGCTGCGAAGATACGAATTTTAAGAGGAATAGGCGTAATGGGGGTGGGCATATTAGGCTTGATGGGCATGATAGGTGATAGGCATAATAGGCTTAATAGGCATATTAGGCATGATGGGGGATAGGCTTAATGGGCATATTAGGCATGATGGGTGATGGGCATAATAGGCATGATGGGCATATTAGGCATAATGGGTGATGGGCATAATAGGCTTAATAGGCATATTAGGCATATTAGGCATAATGGGTGATGGGCATATTAGGCATATTAGGCATATTAGGCGTTTTGTGCAGTGCCTGTTGGGGCTATAATAAAACAAAGGCTGGCGCCTGGCGTTGCTGCTTGCAACGCTGAGGCACCAGCCTTGTGTGTGGGGTGTATGTAGTTATTACTCGCGGTTGGCACGTTTGCGTGCGAGGTGGTCGAGTATGACTTTGCGCATACGCATGGACTTTGGTGTGACTTCGACGTACTCGTCCTCCTTGATGTATTCGAGGGCCTCTTCGAGGCTGAATACGACGGGGGGGATGATGCGGGCCTTGTCGTCGGCACCTGATGCACGCATGTTGGTGAGCTGCTTGGCTTTGGTGACGTTGACTACGAGGTCGTTTTCGTGGACGTGCTCACCTACTACTTGTCCGGCATATACTTCGTCCTGGGGATTGATGAAGAAGCGGCCGCGGTCTTGCAGCTTGTCGATGGCGTAGGCAAATGCGGTGCCGGTTTCGAGTGATATCATTGAGCCGTTGGAACGGCGCTGTATCTCGCCTTTGTAGGGCTGGTACTCTTTGAAACGGTGGGCCATGATGGCTTCGCCTTGTGAGGCTGTGAGCACGTTGGTGCGGAGGCCGATGATGCCGCGTGAGGGTATGTTGAACTCGATGTCGACGCGCTCGCCCATGTTTTGCATGGAGGTCATTTCGCCCTTGCGGCGTGTGACCATGTCGATCATTTTTGATGCGAACTCTTCGGGCACGTTGATGGTGAGCTCTTCGATTGGCTCGCACTTTTGTCCGTCAATTTCCTTGTAGATAACCTGTGGCTGGCCTACTTGCAGTTCGTAGCCTTCGCGTCGCATGGTTTCGATGAGGATTGAGAGGTGGAGTACGCCTCGTCCGCTGACGATCCATGAGCCTTCGGTTTCGGAGGGGCGCACGCGGAGTGCGAGGTCCTTTTCGAGTTCTTTGTTGAGTCGGTCGGCAATGTGTCGTGATGTGCAGAATTTGCCTTCTTTGCCAAAGAATGGTGAGTCGTTGATGGTGAAGAGCATTGACATAGTGGGCTCGTCGATGGCGATGGTGGGGAGCGGCTCGGGGTTTTCGAAGTCGCAGATGGTGTCGCCGATTTCGAAGTTTTCGAGTCCGATTACTGCGCAGATGTCGCCTGAGCTTACGGCGTCGGTTTTTTGTCGTCCCATGCCTTCGAAGGTGTGCACTTCTTTGATTTGTGTTTTTTCGAGTGTGCCGTCGCGGTGTGCGATGGTGCATTTCATGCCTTCGGCGATGGTGCCACGGTGTACGCGTCCTACGGCTATTCGGCCGGTGTAGTTGGAGTAGTCGAGTGATGTGATGAGCATCTGTGGCGTGCCTTCAAGCTGCTGCGGCGCGGGTATGATTTCGACGATTTTGTCGAGCAGGTAGTTGATGTTGTCGGTGGGGTGGTTGTAGTCGGGGCCCATCCAGCCGTTTTTGGCTGATCCGTATACGACTTGGAAGTCGAGCTGGTCTTCGGTGGCTCCGAGGTCGCACATGAGGTCGAATACCATTTCGTAGACTTCTTCGGGGCGGCAGTTGGGTTTGTCGACTTTGTTGACTACGACGATGGGTTTGAGGCCGATTTGCAGTGCTTTTTGCAAGACGAATCGTGTTTGTGGCATGGGGCCTTCGAAGGCGTCGACGAGCAGTATGCAGCCGTCGGCCATGTTGAGCACGCGCTCGACTTCGCCACCGAAGTCGGAGTGTCCCGGTGTGTCGATGATGTTGATTTTGACGTCTTTGTATCTGATTGATACGTTCTTAGAGAGGATTGTTATGCCGCGCTCGCGCTCGAGGTCGTTGTTGTCGAGAATGAGTTCACCTGCGTTTTGGTTTTTGCGGAAGAGGTGTCCGGCGAGTAGCATCTTGTCTACGAGTGTGGTTTTACCGTGGTCTACGTGGGCAATGATGGCAATGTTACGAATGTCTTGCATTTTACTAATACCTTTTATCTATGTGGGTGCAAAGTTACGTATTAGTTTTTTTTTGTGGTGTGTGTCGGAGGGAAAATGTGTGGCGGAGGGGTGTGGTGGTGGGGTTTGGTGGCCGCTAACGCGGGAAACAGAAGAACATAAGTTGTTGTGTGTTAGCCGCTAACGCGGGAAACAGAAGAACAGAAGGACATAAGGACATAAGGCCGCTGCGCGGCTGTTGAAGCGCTTACCGCGCGAACATAAGAACATAAGTCTACATAAGAAACACATAAGGCCGCTGCGCAGCTGACGGCCACGGACTAAAGTCCGGGTGGCCTCAAGAAACATAAGGGCTGACGCCGTAGCGGTTACTATATGTAATACTACGGCGTCAGCCCTTATGTTCTTATGTTCTTATGTTTGCCGCGTTAGCGGCTGCCAAGCTATGCTATTATATAATGTGTGGTGTTATCTTTGTCCGAAACCTCGTCCGCTACGGGTGCTGGTGGGGCGACCTGTGCCTCGCTGGGGGGTGTCGTGGCCTGTCTGTCGGTAGTTGATGTAGGTGTCGCGGAAGGCTGGACGAGCTCCTGAGTTGTTGTTATTGTTGTTGGGACGGCCTGGTCGGCCGTAGTTGCCGTTGTTGTTATTGTTGGGACGGTCGGGGTGGTTGTAGTTGCCGTTGTTGTTATTGTAGGGGTGGTCGGGGTGGTTGTAGTTGCCGTTGTTGTCGGGTCGGTTGTGATGGCCGTAGTTGCCGTTGTTGTTATTGTAGGGGCGGTCGGGCCAGTTGTAGTTGTTGTCGGGTCGGTTGTGGTGGCCGTGGTGGTTGTGTGGGGGTGGCGGTGGTGTGGCGGGGCCGTATCCGTGCATGCCGGCACCGCGTCTGGGACGCCATGAGGCGTAGGGGCTTGGACGGTCGGGACGGCGGCGGTGCCATGTGCAGCCGTGGTAGGTGATGTAGATGTTGGGGCGGGTGTAGTAGTAATAGCCTATGCGGTAGTGGTCGTAGACGGGGTAGTACCAGCGTGAGGTGTACCAGCGCACGGGACGGTAGAAGTAGTCGAGTGTGCTGAGCAGGTTGTACTGCCAGTCGAAGAGTATGCAGCGGAGGTCGATGTCGCGGTATTGCCAGTAGGCGCCTGTGATGTCGGTGGGGCCGTTGAGGCTCATGAGGTAGTCGAGGTTGATTTGGTAGGCGCGGTCGTACTGCTCGGGGGTGAGGTTGAGCTCGTAGGCCATTTTGTCGGTGATGAACCATGCTTGCTGGCGCGCGTCGTCGTAGCTGATGGCGCGTGCTGTGAGTGCCATGATGGCTATGATGAGGGTGAGTAGTGTGCGTTTCATGATTGTATATTGTGTTTTAGGGGGTTGTTTGTGGGCAAATATCGGTATTTTTTGGGAGGTGGGGGGCGTGGGGCGGGGTTTTTGTGGTGTTTTTGAGTTATTTAACCTGGGAGCGGGGTGGTAGTTGATGGGATGGTAAGTAAGGGGGGATGGGGGGCATGATGGGCTTAATAGGGAGGTGGGCATAATAGGCATATTAGGCTCATTAGGCATGATGGGAGGGTGGGCATAATGGGCATAATAGGCTCATTAGGCATGATGGGGGGATAGGCTTGTTGGGTTGCTTGCTCCGAGTGTGTGGCGTGTGTGGGCGGTGGGGCAGAAATAGTGTACAATTTGTACACTTTTTTTGGTGTTGGGAGTGGGGTGGTCGTATCTTTGCATCAGAAAATTGATGAGGGCGCTGCCTTGCCTGGTAAGCCGGCTATGATGTAATATATTACTCGCTGGCGGAAATATTGGTTAACTCGTAAACTTGTTTACTAATTCCGTCAATGAGTAGTGTTATATAATAAGGTGTATGTGCGGCGCGCTTGTGATGACCAAATTGTTTTACTAACTAACCAAATTGAAGTAATAGACCATGATTAATTTTGTAGTACGTTCGAGAAAGAATTTTAAGCTTGACAAGAAGCAGTATTTCCCTACCATTGCGGCCTCGGTGCCTGTGAAGTATGATGAGGTGGTGCAACAGGTGGAGAAGTTTTGCACGCTGTCGGAGAGTGATGTGGCGGCTGTGCTCGAGGCTTTGGAGCATGTGATAATAGATGCGCTGAAGCAGGGCAAGTCGGTGAGGCTTGGCACGCTGGGGTCGTTCCGCCCGACGATAGCTGTGGTGAAGAGCCGTGAGCATGAGGAGGATGTGTCGGCTTCGGACATAAAGTTTTTGCGCTGCCGCTTTACGCCGAGTGGCAAGATGGCCCGCAGCTTGATGATGAAGGAACTGAAGTTTAAGTTGCTGAAGGGCATTGGTGCGGCTGTTGGCGGCAAGGAGGTGGGCAATGCCTGATGGCGCTGCGGGTAAAGGCCCGGCCGGCTCTGTGGGGTCGGCTTGGGCTCCTGCCTCGGCCATGCTGATGATAGTGGCCGGTATTGTGCTGGCTGGCGCTGGCTTTGTGGTGGACCCTTTGGGCGAGCTGAGTGATTCGGTGCTGTGGTTTGTGTCGCAGGGGCTGATATATGCCGGGGCCATATTTGGTGTGGCGGTGAGTGTGAGTGCGCGTCATGGCGGTGTGCGGAAGGTGTGATTGTAAATTGTATTGTATATGCGTAAGATAGATGATATTATTATTCATTGTACGGCTACTGCTGAGGGGCGTGATGTGAGTGTGGCGGACATCAGGCGCTGGCATAAGGCGCGTGGGTTTGTGGACGTGGGATACCATTATGTGGTGTATCTTGACGGGAGTGTGCATGAGGGGCGTCCTCTGGCTCAGGTGGGTGCTCACTGCCGTGGGCATAATGCGCACAGTGTGGGGGTGTGTTATGTGGGCGGACTGGCTGCTGACGGACGTACGCCTAAGGATACGCGGACTGCGCGGCAACGTGTGGCGCTGGAGGCGCTGGTGCAGCTGCTGAGGCTGAATTTTCCCGGGGCGGGGGTGCATGGGCATAATGCTTATGCGGCTAAGGCTTGCCCTTGCTATGAGGTGAATGGGTGATGGCGGTGGCTTGATGGCGGGTGATGGGCGATGGGCTCAATAGGCCTAATAGGCGGGTGGTGTGATGGCGGGTTGCTTTGATTGATTTGCTTTATTTATTTAATTTATTTACTTACTTTATTTATTTTTGATACCATGATTAAGTATAAGATTAGTTCGGTGAAGAGCCCTAAGAGTGGCTTGAAGGTTTATTTTCCAAGTATTGTGCAGGTGGCTCACTTGTCGTTTGATGATGTGGTGACTGCTGTGGAAAAGGAGTGTACGCTGACGCGTGCTGATGTGAGAGGTGCGCTCTCGGCGCTGGAGTATGTGGTGCTGAAGGAGCTGAAACAGGGTAATACTGTGCGCCTTGGCGGTGTGGGGTCGTTCAGACTGACTATCGTGTCGAAGAATGGCGAGGACGATGCGGCTAATGTGTCGGCACGCAACATTGCACGGGTTCGTACGCACTTTACGCCAAGTGGGGCTATGAGCGCAGCCTTGCAGGGCAGCGAGATTAACGCGGTGGTTCAGTAACAGGGCGACGGGTTAATATGCAGATGCGTGGGGGAGTGGGTGCGAATGGCGCGCGCTCCCCTCACGCTTTTTTTTGATGTTTGTGTGTGGGGAGGGTGGGGTGGTTTTACTTTTTTGGGGTGGTGGAGGGTGGGTGTGTGGGGCGTTTGTGCTAATTTTGTAGGGCGAAGCGCTTTAACTTGAAAGGTGGCGCGCTGACGGAGTTAGTTTACCTGTCAACTTGTTAACTCGTTAACCTGAAAATATTACTTGTTAACTTGTCAACTTGTCGGCTCTTTAGCCTGAAATTCCGCCGACGGATTAAAATATTGAATATAATGGATATATCACCATTTGCCTCGCCGCTGTATTTGCTGGCCAAACCGGCGGGGGCACGTTGCAATTTGGCCTGTAAATATTGTTACTATCTGGAGAAAGGCAAGCTCTATGCCGACCGGCCGACAGAGGTGATGAGCGAGGAGATGCTCGAACGCTTTGTGCGCGAATATATCGGTGCGCAGACTATGCCCGAGGTGCTGTTTACGTGGCACGGCGGTGAGGCGCTGATGCGTCCGCTGTCGTTCTATAAACGGGCGGTGGAGCTGCAGCAGAAGTATGCTGGCGGCCGCAGGATAGATAACTGCATACAAACAAACGGTACGCTGCTGACAGATGAGTGGTGCCGCTTTTTTAAGGAGCAAGGGTGGCTTGTGGGCGTGAGCATAGACGGGCCGCAGGAGTTTCACGACGAGTACCGCCGCAACAAGGGCGGACGGCCGTCGTGGGCACAGGTGATGCGTGGCATTGACTTGCTGAACCGCCATGGCGTGGAGTGGAACGCGCTGGCTGTGGTGAATGACTTTAATGGCGATTATCCGCTGGACTTTTACCACTTTTTTAAGGAGATAGGGTGTCACTACCTGCAATTTACGCCCGTGGTGGAGCGCGGGCAGCATCATGCCGACGGGCGCGGCCTGGCGTCGCCCACGGAGGCCGGCGAGGGTGGTGTGCTCGACTTTAGCGTGAGCCCTGAGCAGTGGGGACGCTTTTTGTGTGCGATATTTGACGAATGGGTGCGCGAGGACGTTGGCACGTATTTTGTACAGCTGTTTGATGCCACGCTGGCCAACTGGGTGGGGCAGCAACCGGGCATTTGTACGCTGGCTCCCACGTGTGGCCATGCGGGGGCTATAGAGTGGAACGGCGATGTGTATGTGTGCGACCACTTTGTGTTTCCGGAGTATAAGTTGGGCAATATCATGACCGACTCGATAGTGGGCATGATGCACTCTGAACGGCAGCATGCCTTTGGGCAGGCCAAGCGCACGGCGCTGCCGGGGCAGTGCAGGGGGTGCAAGTATTTGTTTGCGTGCAACGGGGAGTGTCCGCGCAACCGCTTTGCACATACGGCCGCTGGCGAGACCGGGTTGAACTATCTGTGTAAGGGTTACTACCAGTTTTTTGACCATGTGGCACCGTATATGGACTTTATGAAGGCACAACTCGAACGGGAATTGCCGCCCGCGGCTATTATGGAGGCTGTGCGGCGCGAGCCTGGGAGGTTTGGGGCGTAGTTCTTGGTTTTGAGTTTTGAGGTTAGTTCTTGGTTCTAAGTTTTGAGGTTATGAGGTTATAAAGTAACCTTTTGCTGTTTAATTCGCAGAGGTAACTTTATAACCTTATAACCCCTTAACCTCAAAACTTCCAAACCTCATAACCTCAAAACTTAGAACTCCCTCCCCCTAACCCCATTAACTTGTTACTTATAAAATAAATTGCTAACTTTGCGGCCATAACAATATATATCAATTAATATGGCACAAGAAGACGTATTTAAGAAGATTGTATCACACTGCAAGGAGTACGGTTTCGTATTTCCTTCGAGCGATATATACGATGGCCTGGCAGCCGTGTACGACTATGGCCAGAATGGCGTGGAACTGAAGAATAACATCAAGCAGTATTGGTGGCAGAGCATGGTGCTGCTGCACGAAAATATAGTGGGCATTGACTCGGCTATATTTATGCACCCCACCATCTGGAAGGCTTCGGGACACGTTGATGCCTTTAATGACCCCTTGATAGATAACCGCGACTCGAAAAAACGCTATCGCGCCGATGTGCTCATCGAGGACCAGATAGCAAAGTATGAGGAGAAGATAGACAAGGAGGTGGCTAAGGCACGCAAGCGCTTTGGCGATGCCTTTGACGAGGAAAAGTTCCGCCAGACTAACCCCCGCGTGCTCGAACACCAGGCCAAACGCGACGCCCTGCACGCACGCTACAGCGAGGCCATGAACAAGATGGACCTTGACGAACTGAAGCAGATTATACTCGACGAGGAGATTGTTTGCCCCATTTCGGGCACACGCAACTGGACCGATGTGCGCCAGTTTAACCTGATGTTCAAAACCGAGGTGGGCTCTACTGCCGATGGCGCAAGCACTATCTACCTGCGTCCGGAGACGGCACAGGGCATATTTGTGAACTACCTGAATGTGCAGAAAACTGGCCGTATGAAGATACCTTTCGGTATAGCACAGATAGGCAAGGCCTTCCGCAACGAGATTGTGGCCCGTCAGTTCATCTTCCGCATGCGCGAATTTGAACAGATGGAAATGCAGTTCTTTGTAAAGCCTGGCACGGAGATGGACTGGTTCAAACAGTGGAAAAAGACCCGTCTGGCCTGGCACGAGGCTCTTGGCTTTGGCGATGACTGCTACCGCTACCACGACCACGAAAAGCTGGCCCACTATGCCAACGCTGCTACCGACATTGAGTTTAAGATGCCGTTCGGATTTAAGGAGGTGGAGGGTATTCACTCGCGTACCGACTTCGACCTGTCGCAGCATGCCAAATTCTCGGGCCGCAAGATTGAATACTTCGATCCTGAGGAGAACCGCAGCTATACACCGTATGTGATTGAAACATCAATCGGTGTGGACCGCATGTTCCTGAGCGTGATGTGCCACTCATACCAGGAGGAGAAGCTCGAAAATGGCGAAACACGCGTGGTGCTCAAGTTGCCCGCTCCACTGGCTCCCGTAAAACTGGCCGTCATGCCGCTCGTGAAGAAAGACGGACTGCCCGAAAAGGCTCACGAGATAATGAACGACCTGAAGTTCCACTTCAACTGCAAGTATGAGGAGAAGGACTCTATTGGCAAGCGCTACCGCCGCATGGACGCCATAGGCACGCCTTACTGTATCACCATCGACCACGACACACTCAACGACAACTGTGTGACACTGCGCGACCGCGACACCATGCAGCAGACGCGTGTGGCCATCAGCGACCTGCGTGCCCTCATCGAGGACAAGGTGAGCATCACTTCACTGCTCAAAAAGTTGCAGTAAGTGTCTTGCTGATTACACATAGATTTTACACATACACACACGCATTTACCACGTAACGTAATGGGGGCTTATGAGGCTTGTATGCCCCATAAGCCCCCAATTTTTATGTTGATGACGGTGATGTGTGTGGGTGTGAACGCAAAAACTCAGATATTAAATCTCTACTTATGCGCAAAATACTTAACACGCTTGCGGCCCTTGCCCTGGTGGTGCTGCCCATGGCCATGGCTTCGTGCAGCGACAACACGGGCGAGAGCGATGATGCCGAGTTTGCCAACTGGCGCAATCGCAATGCCGCCTTTTACGACAGTCTGCTTGCTGTGGCCCGCACCGATGTGGCACAAGCCAAGGCTGCTCACCCCGACAACTGGCAGGCGTACACGCCGTGGCGCTTGTTGCCCAGCTTTTCAAAGCCGTTTGCAAGCCAATCTACCGACACGGTGGTGGCCCGCGTGATAGAAAGTGCCGCCACACCCGGCTTGACGCCTTACTACACCGACAGTGTGCGCGTGAACTATATAGGCCACCTCATGCCTACCAAGAGCTACCCCAAGGGCCGCGTGTTTGACCACAGCGGGGTGTATGAAAACGAGAGCTACGTGTTCAGCGCGCAGTACTCTACGCCCACAAGTTTTGCCGTGTCAAACCTGGTGGAGGGCTATACCACGGCGCTTATGCACATGCAGGTGGGCGACCGCTGGCTGGTGTACATCCCCCAACAGTTGGGCTACGGCTCGTCGGCCAGCGGGGTGCTGCTCCCGTATTCAACCCTCTGCTTTGACATGCAGCTCAAAAAGGTGGCTCGCAAGGGCCATTCGCTGAGCGAGTAGGGGGGAGGATTTTAGGGTTATAAGGTTATGAGGTTATAAGATTAGTTCTTAGTTTTGAGGTTATGAGGTTATAAGATTACCATTGTTTACTCAACACGCAGAGGTAACTTTATAACCTCATAACCTCAAAACTAAGAACTAAGCCCCCCTGCCCCTCTAAAAGTGACAAGACTCCGACACACATATAGCGTGTGTCGGAGTCTTGTCACTTTTAGATCCTACTGTCCGAGCTTAAACTCCACCATGCCCTTTACAAAAGCCTTGATTATAAGTTCCGTAGTATTGGTGGCATTAAATTTCGACAGCAGATGCGCCTTGTGCGTGTTGATAGTGTTCACACTCACGTTAAGAATGCGTGCAATCTCGTTAGCCCTCAGTCCGCGCGCCAGTTGTTGCAGCACATTGTGCTCCGTGGTGGTAAGGTGTCCGCACGAGTCGGGAATGTGCATCTCGATGTGCCGCACCAGCTGCTGAAAACGTTTGCAAAAGTAATTGTCGCCCCTCGCAATATTGGTAACAGCCAGCTGCAGCTCCTCCACGCCACAACTCTTAAACACCACCCCGTCGGCCTCAGAGCGCATAATGGCATTGATGTTCCATATCTCCTCGTGCGAGGTGTAAACCATTGTGCGCACCTCAGGCAGCACCCGTTTAACATGCTCAATAAGCGCTATGCCCGAGCCGTCGGGCAAGTCGAGGTCCACAATGCACAAATCGACGTGGCACCCAGAGTCGAGCAGCTGCATGGCATTTTGCATGGTCGTGCACAAAAGCACATTGCCCACACCGGGTGTGCGCTGCAGGCACACCTTAAGCCCCTCGAGCAGTATGGCGTGGTCGTCGCAGATGAGTATGGAGTATTGTTCAGGCATGATATGGCAGATAATTTTCTTAAGCTGCAAAATTATACGTTTGCTTTTGTTTGCACCTCATTAAAAATAATGATTTGCACCACCGCGCGTGCAGTACGAGGCATCTTTATGCCCCCAAATGTAGCAATTGAAGCACAAAACGAGCGTATTGGGGGGGGTAATTTCATTATTTTTAATGACAAAAACTATAAACAAGAATTATATATTTGCAACAGAAACCTAACAAAGTACATTGGCGGAGTTAGCGAATTGGTTGACGGGTAAGTTAGTCCACGTTCCTCATCTTCCAGCTTTTAACACAACAGGATAGTGTAGAACATACTCACTCGATAATTTGTTAGTCGCTAAAGTTCCGCCAACGGGCATAATATAATACCAAAGCTACAAGATATGGGACTATTTAGTGGTGGCTACACCGAAGAGCAAATGCTCGAGCTCAAGGCGCAAATCAAAGCCCTGCGCGACTCTGTGACACTTAATGAGCAAAAATACGAACAAAGTGAGCAACTGCGACAGCAGGTGCTGAATGAGAAGCAAGCATTAGACGATCAGGTAAAATCACTGCAACAAAGTGTGCAACAACTCGAACAACAGCTCGCTCAGCACCCCCAAACAGACCATGTGCCCATTGAATCACAACCATCGCCTGGCGTAGTTGAACTACAAGTTCAAGTGCAGACGCTCACCCAACAGTTGCAGCAGAGCCGCAAGGCAGAGCACGAACACGCCGAAACCATACGCCAGCTACGCGTACAACTTGAAAGTGCGACGCACAGCCATGCCTCGACATCAGCGGCCCAGCCAACCACAGAGCCACCCGTTTCGGCGCAGGCAATAGATGGAGCACTCAAGCAATTACAATCGCTGCAAAAGTCGTACGACCTCATAGCACAACGTGATGAACTGATGCATGCCATGCACCGCGAGCTCGATGTGCTGCGCAACGGCCTCTATGCCAAAATGCTCAAGCCCTACAAGCAATCGTTCATAACCCTCTACGACAGCATAGCCCGCACGCATGCCTATTACTCCCAACTCGAAGCCAGCCAAACGGGCAGTCTCGCAGAGCAATATTCCAAACTGCTCAACCAAATCGGAGCTTACATGCAGCTCATAGTCAACACCTTGAGCGATGAATACGATGTAGACAGTTACCAACCCGAGCCCGGCCAACCATTTGTGCGCGGTCAGCACAAAGTGAGCGAAGTGGTGTCCACCACTGACCCCACACTTGACTACACCATCGTGCGCATACATCAGCGCGGTTTCAAATACACCGCTTTCGACCCTGTCAAGGGAGTTGAACGCGACGTTGTACTGCGCCCGGCACTGGTTGATGTGTACCGCGTCAGCGCACCCCAGCAAACCACAAACCACTAACATACATATCACAGTAATTATGGATAAGACACGTGCCGTATATGGTATAGACTTAGGCACAACCTACAGTTGTATAGCCCAAGTAGACCAATTTGATCAAGCCGTAGTATTACGCAATTTCGAGGGCGACTCTATCACCCCGTCAGTAGTATATTTTGAAGACGAGAACAACGTCATGGTGGGCAAGGACGCCAAGGACATGCTCAACTCCGAGCCCGAAAAGGCCGTCTCGTTTATCAAACGCGAAATGGGCAATGACGCCGCTTTCGACAAGAGTGCCAACAATACCCCCTATCACTTCGACCCCTCCGAAATATCAGCTTTCATATTCAAGAAACTTGTTAAGGACGCCAATGACGCCAACGGCTACCCCGAACCCATCAAGGACGTTGTTATAACCTGCCCTGCCTATTTTGGCAACAAAGAGCGCATGCAAACCAAGCAAGCCGGCATCATAGCCGGGCTCAATGTGCTGGCTATCATCAACGAGCCCACAGCCGCAGCCATAGCCTACGGCACCAAGGTCGAAGATCGTAAAACCATACTCGTCTACGACCTCGGAGGCGGCACATTCGATGTCACCATCATACTCGTCAACAAGGGAGCCATCAAAGTCATAGCCACAGGCGGCGATCACCATCTGGGCGGTGTAGATTGGGACACAGAAGTGGCCAACTGGCTGCTCGACCAGTTCAACCAGAAAAACGGCACCAGTTACACCCTCGACGACGACCCACTGCTCCGCAACCAACTGCTCTCCGTGGCAGAATCGCGCAAAAAACTCCTCACACGCAAGTCAAAGGTCAATCTCGCCATCGACTACCAAGGGCAGTCCGTCAGTGCCGAACTCACCAAGGAAGCCTTCGAACAACTCACCTCAAGCCTGCTCGAGGAGACCATCGATGCCACCGACAAAGTGCTCGAAATAGCACGCCAAAAGGGTTTCGACAGCATAGACGAGTTCTTGCTCGTAGGTGGTAGTTGCCGCATGCCACAAGTCAAAGCCTGCGTAGACCAGCGTTACAACGTCAATGCACGCATAGGTGAGGTAGACGAAGTCGTAGCCAAGGGCGCAGCCATCTATGCTATGAACGAAGCCTACACTCAAGCCATACAAGAGTACGAAGAGGGCGAACGCGACTCACGACCCGCACCACTACGTGGCGACCGCGCGCACGTAATGAACGTAACCAGCAAGACCTACGGTCTGGGTATCATCGACGACCAGGTAGGCAACGTTATATTTGCCAATTCACCCTTGCCAACCGAAGTAAAAACCTGCGAGTTCAGCACCAACCACGACAACCAGACAGGCGTCAACTTCAACATCTATGAAAGCGATTTTACCAACCCCGAGACAGATGGAACAGTCGACCAAAAATTCTGCCGCCTCGTAACCACCGAAACATACGTCATGCCCATCACTGGCAATTATCCCAAAGGCACCCCCATCGAGATAATATTCAAAATTGACAACGAAGGCATGCTCTCCGTTTCAGGACGACTGAACAACGACACCATCGACTTCGACCTCAAGGTAACTGGTGTAAAGAGCAACGACGAACTTGCAAAGGCTCAAAACACGCTCAGCCGTATAAACATTGAATGATAAACCCACAATTAGCGTAAACACACGAATAGGTACACCCACAATTCAACGTACCATTTGTGTGTTTATGCTTAAAATAATACACCTTCAACCGAAAGCCACAGCACGATGGACGAAACCATACTCAATATCAACGTAAAAAAGTGGACGGAATCCATACAATTTCTCAAAAGTCAAGAGATTAAACAACAACTCGACCCTGCCGAGTGGACCGCCGTTGACGAACTGAGCAACTTATGGAACAAGGACTTCGACCGCGACGACGTCAAAGCCACCGCAGCCGAACTCGTAGCCGACCTCAAACGCTGCGAGAACCAACACCCCAACAACCTTGATATAAAAAAATACAGCAAACAACTCACCGCAGTTGTGCGCGAAATGCTCATGAAGGACCGGCCCACCTATGAGGCTTTCAAACTCAAATTACAAACCATCTACCGCCGACGCCGCCCAACGCCGACGCCACCCAAGCCGCAGCCCACACCGCCACCCACACCACAGCCCGACCCCACCATCGTCAAACGGCAAGCCGACAATTTCATTGAGGCATTTATCTTCCTGTTAGATTTCGACATATTCAGCCAACTATCAAGCGAAGAGGCTGAGGCGGTAGTCAATTTCTGTCTAATACTGCGCGACAACCCTGTACTCACTTCACAGGTCAAGGACGAGGCAAATAAAAGCATTGCCGATCTCAAACGCTACGAAAACCTGCACCCCGCCAACCTACAAATCAAAACCAAAAGCAAGGCTGTAACAGCCGCCATGCGCAGTGCCATAGCCAACGCCCCCACTTACCAATACTTCAGAGACATAGTGATTCAACCATTAGATCACTTCATGTCTAAATGGGTAATAGAGTACGAACGCAGGCAAAACGACCCCATAGAAATAACAAAGGTCGAACTCGCCGACATCGCAGCAGGGCACTACTACGTCGATTTCGGTCAACAACTCTACACAGGCGTACACTACCTCACACCACGTGTCACACTGACCACACACCTGTCTGCCACAGCCTCTTTCCACGTCGAAATCATTGCTCCCGACCGAACCCTGATAGCAGCGTACGACTCCGATGTAAGGCTCAATGGCAGTGATACCTATTTCTTAGACGGCTACGGCAGTGAAAATGGCAGTTTCATGCGAGCCGTGGGACAATACACCCTGCGCATCAGCCACAATGGCAAACAGCTCAGCACAACCACCTTCAGTGTAGAACTGTCGCCAGCACAACAAAGGGCCCTCGACGCCCTTGACGAGGAATTCCGCGACATAGTCAACAAATCTGCTTCAACCCCCACGCCTCCGCCCCCTCCTCGCCGCAAGTCACACTTCTGGCAACGCACAAAGTGGTTTCTCATCATAGCCTTTTTCCTGCTCATAGCTTGGCGCGTAGGCCCCACACTATGGGACCTGATCTTTCCCGACACCAAGTGCTACAGCATAGCCGAGTCCACCATCTTGCGCAGCGAGCCAAGTGCCGAGGCTAATGCCGTCGAAACCTTCCCCTACGGCTACCTCTACGAACGCAAAGGACGCGAGCGGGGAGGTTGGCAAAAAGTAGAAATCGTCAAAACTGGCTACATCGCATCACGGCTGCTTATCAACAAAGAAGACTATAAACTCTTCAACTCCATCTTTGGCGGAAACGATGATGTGGCGTGTTCAGCCCGGCGCGCCATCATGAGCGTAGGAGCACGCATCGCATTGCTCAACTACTACAAAAACAACAACATGCGGGGCTTCAATCTCGCTTCGGGCAAAACAATCAACGACATGATGCGTGTCATACAAGGGAAAAACGTGTGGTTGTTCATCGAAATAGAGCAAGACAGCTACTACCCCAACTTCTATCTTGACGAAGACCAAGGCATATTTGCTGCCATACTTTTCAACCCCGAGTTCGACAAGCGCAAAGTCATCGTATTCACCCGTTCAGCCGACAGCTCCGACTATGCCCTGCGCTACGAACACGAGGCACCCGCTAAAGTCGGCATCAAAAGCGTCACGTCATCAAGCAGCGTAGTAGATGTAGAATATGGCGACAAAAAAACATCTACAACCAAAACAACCAAAAAGAAAAAGAAACGCCGCCGTCGCTAATAAAATAATTTTGAACACCTACTTAATAAACAATAACTTTATTCACAAACTTAACACACCATGACACTACCCAACTTCAACAACCCTCATTACCGCCTTGCAGGCTATATAGCCACGGCCATAGTCACACTCGCAGCACTGCCACTCATTTACGCTATGGTATTCCACACCGACTGGCAGTTCAAGGTCAACTGGAACCTCTTTTCATCACCATTCTTCTCACCGCTCTTTGTCGTAGGAATCATCATAGCACTCGTCAATATGGGCCGCTCACACTACTCCTACGACACCATCATCGAAACCACCGACCTCGATACTGGTAAAAAAGAACGGCACAAAAGTCAAGACGTCATCGACAAAATGGGCGGCAGTTGCCTCGCACCTCTTATCGGTCACTTCATCGTCGAGCCCATAGTCTATGCTGCACTCATCTACTACCCCATAGCCGCACTCATAGCCTTTGTGGGCACCTTCGTGCCCTACATACTATCAGTAATTGTACTCATCGTGTGCATACTCATGTACAAAGTTGCTGGCTGGCTTGCACACCTCGCATTCCGTTCGGTAGCACTCGTCACCATAGCCGTCATACTCACCTCATGCTTTGGCGGAGCAAGCTGGTACATCTTGCGCGCACAAACCAACGCCCCGCTCAGCCCCGACAAAATCGAAACTCCCGTCAGCGGACAAACCGCACAATACGATGCCACAGCCACCGACCTCACCACATTCGACCTCCAAGGTCCAGTCAAGACCAGCACACTAACACGCGACGGACAAGTAATCAACGGCACTTGCGGCTTCGACAAACAAGGCCGATGGATCACTTGCAATGACCAACCGCTGTCAACTGCCCAAGAGGACGAAAACGCCGAAGTTTACGGCGTAGTGCGCGACGCCAACCAACGTGTCGTACAATACACTATTGGCCAGTACGACATGACCGAAACTATCACAATAAATTTCGACAAACAAGGACGCATCGAAAAGGATAAAACCGAATCGGGCACCAGCACCGAAACTTCCCTCTATACCTACGACACCAATGGCAGAGTGGCCAGCACACGCATTCAAACCACCAGTTTCGAGATGGGAGCAGACGAAGCTGAAACCACAGACGTCACCGTTACTTACACTTACACCGATTTCGACACGCACAACAACTGGCGCGTGCGTGATGTTACCTGCTCAAACGGTGGCAAATACCAAGAAACGCGACACATTACATATTATGAATAAAAACAACCACGTATGAAAATTACCAACCACCTAAGCCGCGTGCTGGCCGCCACCTTGTTCGGCCTTGGCTGCCACACCGCAGCCCTGCACGCGCAAAACATCATGTTGCACCTCGATGCCCCGCAAGGCATTGATGCACAAACCCTTGCTGCCGACATCGGTACGCTAAAAATCACATTCTCAAACTCCAAAGACTTCTTCGACACCAGTCTTTACGCCGCCAACACCCTCGACTTTGGCAGCGACTACTACAATAATGGCAAAGACAGCTACCACCACTACTTCAGCCGCGAGCTCACCCTCAACGCCGATGATGGCAGCGGCAATGCGTGGTGGGGCAACACAAACAAGTTCGAATTCAATTTTGACAATTTGCGCCTCTATGTTAGCGGCCGCGCGGGCCAACCCATCTACTACCGCATCTACAGCCCCCACTTCAGCCGCATCATCACGGGGCAGATCGACCCCACCGATGCCGAAGAGGTAACACTGCACCACACAGAGCTGGTGCAAGCCCGCCGCGTGGCCTTCATGCCACCCGTGGGACGCGACGGCAATGCCGTGCCAGCCATTCTCGCCCCCGACCTGCGCACAGGTGCCTACTTTAATGGCACCACCACTCGCGTCAACATGCACGACCTCACAGAACCCTTCGCACGCTACGCCTACAAGGGCGACACCCTGCGCTACCTTGTGGCCCCTAACAGCGACGAACTCGCCCTGCATGCCGACTCCATCGTAGTGACCGACACCACCACCTGCGTCACCACCGACTACCGCAAGGCCGTGGAGTGCCACTTTTACATCACCGACAGCCAGGGCCGGCTCTGCCCCGTCACCAACGGCCAGTTGGCTTCGGTATACTACAAACTGCAACCAGGCGCCAAGCGTGGCCGTGGCTATTGCGGCTACAATTTTGGCGGCAATATGTTTAAGCTCACCGCCCCCGACGGCACACATGCCGCCTATGCGCTCCCGGGTCGGCAAACATTCCAGCTCAAATGGCCAACGGTGCAAACCGATGCCCCCGACTTCCTCATGCCATGCAATGCCGCTCAAGGCTATATTTTAGGCGAGGTAACCATACCCGCCAGCACCGAACCCGTCAGTCTGTCGATAGCCCAAAGCAAGCCACTGCGCGTCACCACCACACTGGCCGATGCCGCGCCCTATGCCGACCACCTGCAGTTTAGCGCCCACACCTATGTCAGCCCACCTTATTCATGGGCAGAAAACGAAAAGATGACAGTACTGTGCAAGGAGGTGAGCCGCCAAATCAAAGGCAACGACCTCGTGGTCACAACCCTCGTCGAGGGCAGCACCTACCCCTATCTTGCCCTCAACGCCCAATATGGCGCACAGAGCGACACCATAGCCAGCGTGCTCAGCAATCAGTGCAGTGTGTACGGCCTTTTTGGCACCCCACGCACTGAGCTAACACAGGACGACTTCCACTTCGATGGAGCAAAACTCCCCCCATTCAGCAAACTGCACCCCGTCAAGTTCATTGTGCCCTGCCACCTCTTGCAGCAAGGCGAAAAACTCTACATACACGGACAGTTTGGCGATGACTGGTATTCAACCCGCTGTAGCGCATTTGCTACCCATCACGAAGGCTGCGCCAAATCACTCAACCCCGGCACCGCAACCCCCGTTCCCTATGACACACTCACCGTCATACTGCCCGAGGGCAACCACGAATGGTACGTGTGCAAAAATTTCACCCCGTATGACTCTGCCAACATCCACACCTTCACCCTCGGTGCCACCGACACCCTCACGCAGACTATCTACGACCGGGAGTTTGCACTGCTGCGCGTCAACGATTTCGACTCCGATAGCATCTATGTGTACACCAACAACATACCCGCCACAAAGCTATACAAAAGGTACATAGTTGATGGGTCTCGCCATAATCAAGTACACTATGCCCTTGAGGAAATTCCCTTGCACCCTGGCTACAACGACTATACAGTGTCTTACCGCCAAATAAAGATACAAAAAGACACACTTGCCCGTGTCAACTACGGAGTCGAGACACCGGTCTATTATGACGATCCTCACTACAATAACTACACAGCGTATAGAAAGACAGGTAGCGTATATAATATCAGAAAGGACGAAATTGCCACACTTGACAGCGCCATCATGGTATCATCGCGTAGCGAAGTCGACCTCGTTACGTTTATGTCTGTGACATCGGGTAGTATATGGATACCTCGCTACTTTGCACACATAGCCCCTTCAGCCGCCGACACTACTGTTACAGCCTACACCCACCCCGTAGTGCCTACCGAGTTCACCTATAAAGGAAGTTTACCGGGGAAAATTGGGAAACTGTCGAAACTCGACATGTTCCTCGGCCCTGAGCGTATGCGAGTAGTACCCTTTAGACATTTCAGTGGCCGCCTCGACCTCGTTCCTGGCCACTACACCATGGAGGGCGAGTTCTACAACGAAGATAGTGAAGCGTATTTCCCCTTTGCTGTCACCTTCACCATCGAGGCCAACAAGCCCACCACCATCGAGCTATGCCCCGACCCCACAGCCATAGCCGCAGCCACTGCCGATAGCGCCCCCGCCAAGGCAGCAGCCTGCTACGCCCCCGACGGACGCCGCATCAGCACACCGCAGCCCGGCCTCAATATCATCAAAATGACCGACGGCAGCGTGCGCAAGGTGATAGTCAAATAAAAAAGTATTGCTCTACGCAAAAGCACCAAGCGCAAGCACCAAGCGCTGCCTCAAAACTCTACCTCAAAGCGCAACCTCAAAACTCTACCTCAAAGCGCAACCTCCAAACGCAAACTCTAATGGGGGCGACGCGTCCCGCGTCGGGGCATTTTTCAGCAGCCTCGTCTCGTGGAAAAGGGTAGGGTAGTGATAAGGAAATGCGCCCCCCCATTAGAGATTGGGGTAAGAGAAGTGATAGAGTGTAGGTGTTAAAGCGCGCAGTAAATAAAAAGAAAGCAATTACACATCACGTGCCAACTGCAAAGCAAACCATGCTTGCCAGTTGGCGCGTTTTTTATATATTTGCAATTCATAAACAAAATCCTTAGTAAAACAAGTCGACGAACAGGCATGCACTACACATATATATTATGTAAAGGCAAACTTACCCGTCAACCCCGTTAACTCGTTAACCCGTCAACCCAAAAATAACAAACTTACCCGTCACCCTCAACCCCCAACACACTATGAAAAGACTCCTCCTCCCCCTCCTCATCACCCTCATGCTCACACCCGTGCTTGCAGCCGCACAGCCGCAAGCCGACTCCCTGCGCCACCTCCTGCGCACACAACCGCACAACCCCCACCTGCTGGCACAAATGGCACAAGCCTTCAGCACCTCGTGCCCCGACTCCGCACTACACTACGCCCAGCTCGCCACCCAACACAAAGCCCAAGGCGCCGACGTCGTCACCCTCGAGGCCGCACGTGGCGAGGCACTCGCCGCACAAGGCCACATACAACAAGCACTCGGCCACTTTACCCAAGCCTACAAAGTGGCCCAAAAACACCACCTCGCCGACCAACAGCACAACCAACTATGCAGCATGGGCATTTGCCACAGCCGCCTGCAGCAATTCGACCAGGCAGCCAAATGCTACGACCAAGTCATAGCCTACGCCACACGCCACCACAACCACCAGCTGGCCTTTGCAGCCTACCAAAACTATGGCGCCATGTGCAGCCGCATAGGCCGCCCCGACGACTGCCGCACCCTACTGCTCAACGCACTCAAATATGAGCGTGCCGCCGAACCCGCACAGCGCATCTCCGTATATGCCGGCCTCGGCACCATCCTCACCTACAACCCCGCCACCTTTGCACAAGCCGAGCAATACCTGCAGCGGGGCATCAACCTCGCACGCCAGGCCCACGAACCACTGGCCGAGGCAAGCTGCCTGTCGCCACTCATCACCCTGCTCACACAGCAGCCCAAGCGCCACACAGAGATACCAGCCCTCATAGCCCGCGCCAACACCATCGTCAGCGGCCTCGCCCCCGGCGGCACCGAACGTATGCAGCTCGAGCACGCCAAGGTCAACTACTACTTCGTCACACGCCAGTGGGCACCCGCCCTGCAGTCCTCCCTCATGCTCTACCACAACGGCCCCGCAGTATCATCAGAGCGCGACAAAGTCATGCTCATGGTAGCCCGCGCCTACGAGGGCACAGACCAGGCACCACGCGCCTGCTACTTCTACCGCGAGGCATACTACATAGCCGACTCCCTCCACCAGCTCAACATACAGCAGCAAGTAGCCGATGCCGCCGCACGCTACGATGCCAAGGAAAAACAACTCAAAATAGCCCAACTACAAAAGGACGCCGCACAAGCCGAAGCACGCCAGTGGCGCCTTGGCGCAAGCCTTGCCGTAGCCACCCTGCTGCTCATCATCACCATAGCAGGCGCCATCATGCGCCACCGCCACCAGCAACGCAAGGCCGAGCTCGAACAGGCCCGCCGCTACATCGACGGCATCGAAACCGAGCGCAAACGTCTGGCACAAGAGCTCCACGACGGCGTGTGCAACGACCTCCTCGTGGCCGAAATGCAGATAACCAACACCGCCTCCACCGCCCAGGCCACCCAGCAGCTCAACGCCGTGCGTCAAAACATACGCCACATCTCCCACCAGCTCATGCCCCCCAACACCGCCTTTGCCACCCTCGACCAAACCCTCTCCGCCCTGGCCTGCAAGCTCCACGAAATGGGCCACATAGCCATCACCTTCAGCGCCACCCCCGCCCATCACAACTGGGCCGCCCTGCCCGCCGCCCAGGCCCACCAGCTCTACCGCATCGCGCAAGAGCTCATCACCAACCTCATCAAGCACACCCCGCAGCTCACCCACATCAGCATCACCCTCACCCACAGCCCCGCCGCCCCCCACACCACGCTCACCATCGCCCACACCGCGGCTCCTGCACCAACCGCCCCCTCACCAACCTCCTCATCAATCACCGCCCCGTCTTCCGCTGGTGCCGCCCCGTCCCCCACACCGGCCACCCCCGGCATTGGTCTGCGTTCCATCAGCGAGCGAGTCAAGGCCATCAGCGCCACCATCGCCCACACCACCGCCCCCCAGGGCCAGCACATCACCACCATCAGTTGCTAATATATATATACGTTGGCGGAATTAGTAAACAAGTTGACAAGTTAACGGGTTAGCAAGTAAGTTTGCCAAACTTTTTAAGATTCTTACCATTATGATTTCAACATAACAAATAGAGTATAGCATACTTACTTGTTAACCTGTCAATTTGATAGGAAACGCAACCTCTAATGGGGGCGACGCGTCCCGAGGCTGCTGAAAAATGCCCCGACGCGAGACGCGTCGCCCCCATTAGAGCGCAA
>OGNQ01000824.1_pt1 | contig 27346 bp, 22 predicted proteins | sample 1573481 | NCBI WGS metagenome assembly OGNQ01 (sample SAMEA2581920, study PRJEB24529) | metagenome | biome: Human gut stool | place: China | collected 2011 | reverse complement strand
TTGACGGCGTTGTTTCATACATACGGGCAACGGTCGGATAGAGCAGCTTTGTGATGCAGTTTCCGATAGGATCATCCCCACGCGTGTGGGGACAAGAGTTTCGCTGATTGGAACGCTTGTAGGTTCTGCAAATCATCCCCACGCGTGTGGGGACAAGAGCAAAGATGAAAACGCTCCGTTACATAACGAAGGATCATCCCCACGCGTGTGGGGACAAGTTAGAATAATAACGGTCTTGCTCGGCTTTTATAGGATCATCCCCACGCGTGTGGGGACAAGAGCAAGTCAGGCGCAAGTGCAACACGGATAGTAGGAGCATCCCCATGCGTGTGGGGACAAGTAGCCTACTTCGGAAATTTCTCCGCTTTCTGTGAGATCATCCCCACGCGTGTGGGGACAAGTGTTGTAGGACATAACATTGCATTTGACGCTAAGGATCATCCCCACGCGTGTGGGGACAAGGGTCTTGCAGAGCTTGCAGAGGAAGGATCATCCCCACGCATGTGGGGACAAGACGCCCACAAGCGAGGAAAGTGAGCCGCTCAGAGGCTCATCCCCACGCGTGTGGGGACAAGGCCTTCAAGCGGTGTCTTATTATCTGCACCGGGGGATCATCCCCACGCGTGTGGGGACAAGAATTCTTCTCCGACAGCCTTGCCGTAATTCACGGGATCATCCCCACGCGTGTGGGGACAAGGGGACTGCTTTCACAATCCCGGTAAATTACATAGGATCATCCCCACGCGTGTGGGGACAAGTCAAATACTGCGAGTGGTGATTATTCTCACGCAGGATCATCCCCACGCGTGTGGGGACAAGCACAGGAGCTGATACTTTCAACGCCCGGCTCGAGGATCATCCCCACGCGTGTGGGGACAAGCAAACTTGATGCACACGGCAGACGAATGGTTGAGGATCATCCCCACGCGTGTGGGGACAAGCAGAGGGATGTGACCGATTGCCTTAGTCCTTAAGGATCATCCCCACGCGTGTGGGGACAAGATTTGCAAGTTTTGCGAGTTTTGAGTTAGAAACTGGATCATCCCCACGCGTGTGGGGACAAGCGACCAACTACAGTTACGCCTTCGGCACTGGATGGATCATCCCCACGCGTGTGGGGACAAGAGCTATCACTTTTCCTGCGACATGCAGATTGCAGGATCATCCCCACGCGTGTGGGGACAAGTAGAAGCAAGCTGACAACATACGACACGGATAGGGATCATCCCCACGCGTGTGGGGACAAGGCGTATGTTGATAAGGTGATAGCGTGATAGGTAGGATCATCCCCACGCGTGTGGGGACAAGTCAAAGCTACCGTTGCGTGTGCCGTTCTCGGCAGGATCATCCCCACGCGTGTGGGGACAAGGTTATGCAGAGGCGAGTTGACATCGACAAGCAGGGATCATCCCCACGCGTGTGGGGACAAGAATGGGTGGCATTATACGACAGGCACACCATGAGGATCATCCCCACGCGTGTGGGGACAAGTAAGATAAAGTTCACAATATTTTTTCTCAATCAGGATCATCCCCACGCGTGTGGGGACAAGCCTGAATCACACATAAGGACAACCCAGCAGAAAGGATCATCCCCACGCGTGTGGGGACAAGCTTCGGCTCTCAACGATGGTGGCGCAGAGAGGGGGATCATCCCCACGCGTGTGGGGACAAGATTTTTTTGACATTAATATTTTACCGTCGTATAGGGATCATCCCCACGCGTGTGGGGACAAGAAAGACAGTATCGAGCTGTCGCAACCGCAAGCAGGATCATCCCCACGCGTGTGGGGACAAGGAGGCAATACCGCCACTACCGCTACCATTATTGGGATCATCCCCACGCGTGTGGGGACAAGCGATTTTGAAGCTTGAACTGGTACTTTGTGCCAGGATCATCCCCACGCGTGTGGGGACAAGGTTATGCAGAGGCGAGTTGGCATCGACAAGCAGGGATCATCCCCACGCGTGTGGGGACAAGTTCCGCATCACAGGCAAGGGCGGCTCACAGCAGGGATCATCCCCACGCGTGTGGGGACAAGACAGAGCAGTATATGCTTATAGGCGGCGCAGGAGGATCATCCCCACGCGTGTGGGGACAAGAGCTTCAAAATCGCTCGACTGTCGGACGGTGTGGGATCATCCCCACGCGTGTGGGGACAAGTTCACGTAGGGGTTATCAGAAATCCGATAGTGGGGATCATCCCCACGCGTGTGGGGACAAGTTCATCTATCATTGGAATACTATCTGTTGAATAGGATCATCCCCACGCGTGTGGGGACAAGTTTAGATCTCTACGTCAAACTTTCAAAGCTTAAGGATCATCCCCACGCGTGTGGGGACAAGGTATGTGCTGTCGACGGCTATCACAACACCTTAGGATCATCCCCACGCGTGTGGGGACAAGATTCGGAACACTGCGCCTTTGGCGGATATTGCGGGATCATCCCCACGCGTGTGGGGACAAGCACACCTTTGCCGCCTGTTATCTCATCAAGATAGGATCATCCCCACGCGTGTGGGGACAAGCTATATTAAAACATGCTTGAAAAAAAGCACCTAGGATCATCCCCACGCGTGTGGGGACAAGACTTTTGGAGCGCCCCTGCGCTTATTGTTATTAGGATCATCCCCACGCGTGTGGGGACAAGTAATATGTTTAGGGCTAATTACGATTCTGATAGGGATCATCCCCACGCGTGTGGGGACAAGGTAATCCTATGCTAAAGATACAGCCTACAGATAGGATCATCCCCACGCGTGTGGGGACAAGCCATTCTATAGCTCCATAATCAATATCGGGGTAAGGATCATCCCCACGCGTGTGGGGACAAGAGGAGATTTCTAATGAGTGATATTGTAAATACAGGATCATCCCCACGCATGTGGGGACAAGATAACTAACGCTATTACTTGCGTTGGTACAGCGGGATCATCCCCACGCGTGTGGGGACAAGCAGAAAATAAGTCGACTATCGGGGCTTGTTGTAGGATCATCCCCACGCGTGTGGGGACAAGTTAAGTCCGCAATTGGTATTTTTGATACATATAGGATCATCCCCACGCGTGTGGGGACAAGAATAAATCCATTTTTCTTCTCCTCCCCTACCAGGGATCATCCCCACGCGTGTGGGGACAAGTTTTTCCCGGCTCACGATAATCTCGGTCAGACGGGATCATCCCCACGCGTGTGGGGACAAGCGATTATTTTACGATGTGCGGATACGCTGTCAAGGATCATCCCCACGCGTATGGGGACAAGTTGCAAAAGTACCCGTACAGAACAGAAGGCTCGGGATCATCCCCACGCGTATGGGGACAAGGCCGTCTGACAGGCGTTTGAAAACATCGTGGTAGGATCATCCCCACGCGTATGGGGACAAGTTATCCCTCTATGATGTCAAGTCAATCGGGCAAGGATCATCCCCACGCGTATGGGGACAAGATATTTTTATCAAATGCTTGATTAATCATATCAGGATCATCCCCACGCGTATGGGGACAAGCACAAAAAGCGAAGCGAGAAAGCTTGGATATGAGGATCATCCCCACGCGTATGGGGACAAGTGAAGCTGAGTGGAGACGAAAATACATTGACCGGGATCATCCCCACGCGTATGGGGACAAGTTATGTTTTCGGTAACCGCCAGTGCAGAAGATAGGATCATCCCCACGCGTATGGGGACAAGCTTTCTCATATTTTTAATTTGAGCCTTATTCCAGGATCATCCCCACGCGTATGGGGACAAGATTTGGAGTTGATTCTTCGGGAAAACTTGTTCAGGATCATCCCCACGCGTATGGGGACAAGATAGGAGATTAGTCAGCGTAAGAGGAAACGTAAGGATCATCCCCACGCGTATGGGGACAAGTAATGTATTGATATGCCATCAAAAAATACACGGGGATCATCCCCACGCGTATGGGGACAAGGCGTATTACGCTATATACCTCGCCAACACTCAAGGATCATCCCCACGCGTATGGGGACAAGTTTTGTCTTTTGGCTTGATATTGTTCTTCGGTAGGATCATCCCCACGCGTATGGGGACAAGATTCTATAGGTTGTACTACTTTTAATATGTTTGGGATCATCCCCACGCGTATGGGGACAAGGTGTTGCTATCGGCTTAGGTCTTGTATTGTTTAGGATCATCCCCACGCGTATGGGGACAAGTATAACATCTACTGTTCGTGTTTGTCGGTCGCAGGATCATCCCCACGCGTATGGGGACAAGCTGACCCTTTTACACGCATAACGACCGTTACAAGGGATCATCCCCACGCGTATGGGGACAAGGCTATCGTTACAGTCTTGCAGTTGATATGTGTGGGATCATCCCCACGCGTATGGGGACAAGTTCTTATACGTCTACCGTAAAGAGTACCTCATAGGATCATCCCCACGCGTATGGGGACAAGGAGACAAAAAGTGGGGTTTGGGGCAAAGCCCCAGGATCATCCCCACGCGTATGGGGACAAGAATAACCTGTTGGAAGTCGTTACTTTCAACAGGGGATCATCCCCACGCGTATGGGGACAAGGCGTGCCTACTGTTATATCCTTATCATAATCAGGGATCATCCCCACGCGTATGGGGACAAGTTACCACATCGACCGATACCCCAGGACGTGACAGGATCATCCCCACGCGTATGGGGACAAGACTCACAAGACATAGTATGTACTCCCTTTTTTAGGATCATCCCCACGCGTATGGGGACAAGTAGAATATGAACGTACTTATCAGAATCCTATGAGGATCATCCCCACGCGTATGGGGACAAGCTTCATTTTGCTTTTCTGAGGATAACGGCAATAGGATCATCCCCACGCGTATGGGGACAAGTTTCTAATTCTGAAACTAGCGGTAACAAAGTATAGGATCATCCCCACGCGTATGGGGACAAGGGTAGCGGACTACGCCGCAGAAACGGCTGTCCAGGATCATCCCCACGCGTATGGGGACAAGAGATAGGTACATTGTTTAATAGCCGTGACTTTAGGATCATCCCCACGCGTATGGGGACAAGTTGTGTTATAATCACAAAAAAAGGAGGTGTAAAGGATCATCCCCACGCGTATGGGGACAAGATTTTTTTCTGCTTAATACACACCTCGTTCATAGGATCATCCCCACGCGTATGGGGACAAGCACTAGGCTTTTACTACATCAATTCGGGCGGCAGGATCATCCCCACGCGTATGGGGACAAGGTTGTTATACGTCGGTTATATGATTGAGAGGTAGGATCATCCCCACGCGTATGGGGACAAGGGTTGAAACTTATGATGATTTAAGCGGTTGTTGGGATCATCTCCACGCGTATGGGGACAAGTGTCTGATTACTCCGATATTGGTAGATATTTTAGGATCATCCCCACGCGTATGGGGACAAGTCAGCAAATGCTTTTTCTTCTTCAAGTGTCGGTGGATCATCCCCACGCGTATGGGGACAAGCAATATCATGAACTTTATCACGAGCGGCTTTTAGGATCATCCCCACGCGTATGGGGACAAGGATATGGTAAGGAGGATTTACAATGATTGATAAGGATCATCCCCACGCGTATGGGGACAAGCCCTGTAAAGACCCTGCTAAGTCGGCTACGATAGGATCATCCCCACGCGTATGGGGACAAGTATGCGAGACGGCGGCAGGGCTGACGAGTGATGGGATCATCCCCACGCGTATGGGGACAAGATTACGCAGATAGATTGTATCAGTATGACCGTAGGATCATCCCCACGCGTATGGGGACAAGACTCATATCGTTACTGGTTACGACCAATCTATGGGATCATCCCCACGCGTATGGGGACAAGGACACACGCCGCCTAAATCGTTCACAAAGTCCAGGATCATCCCCACGCGTATGGGGACAAGCTTGCTCCTTTCTCAGCGGCAACAAGGATTTCGGGATCATCCCCACGCGTATGGGGACAAGATATATTCAAGTACCTCATCAGCGCTCATTTCAGGATCATCCCCACGCGTATGGGGACAAGAGCCGAGGAGGAAAGCCTTAAGGCTCTGAAACGGGATCATCCCCACGCGTATGGGGACAAGTTCTCCCCCTTCGGGGCAAAGTAAAAAAAGGAGGGATCATCCCCACGCGTATGGGGACAAGTAAACTCGTCGAGGTGGTCTGTCAGAACATCAAGGATCATCCCCACGCGTATGGGGACAAGTGCGTCATATTATATAAATCCTGTCCAAACTGAGGATCATCCCCACGCGTATGGGGACAAGCTCGATGGTATCGAGCAGGCAAAAGCGCGAGCAGGATCATCCCCACGCGTATGGGGACAAGTAAGCGTCACGTCCTTGAAACGAACGCCGAGTAGGATCATCCCCACGCGTATGGGGACAAGAGGCAATTACAGTGTCGCTACGAGCACAGACGAGGATCATCCCCACGCGTATGGGGACAAGATCCCCGATGACAGTGAAGAAGCACTTGCGTTAGGATCATCCCCACGCGTATGGGGACAAGACTATGTCAAGATACTGCATGAAAACGGCACGAGGATCATCCCCACGCGTATGGGGACAAGTATAGCTCACGGCGGAGCTGATCTTGATGAGTAGGATCATCCCCACGCGTATGGGGACAAGTATCGGGATTAAATCCTTTGTAACCTTTCATTAGGATCATCCCCACGCGTATGGGGACAAGACGAAAGCACCTACAGGACGATGCAGAGATATGGGATCATCCCCACGCGTATGGGGACAAGAATTATTTGTATTGTCAGCCATTCGACCATTCAGGATCATCCCCACGCGTATGGGGACAAGTCCGACCCCAAAAAAATGATATGGACGAGTGGAGGATCATCCCCACGCGTATGGGGACAAGCTATTTATATATAAATATAAAAATTTTGTAGTGGGATCATCCCCACGCGTATGGGGACAAGCGGCGATACAATTACAATTCGCAAGCCTGCAAAGGGATCATCCCCACGCGTATGGGGACAAGGTAACGCTCTTGAGGTGTTCAACGTTCCAGTGAGGATCATCCCCACGCGTATGGGGACAAGTCTTGCAGAGTGGAAAAACGGAGAACTTGTTAAGGATCATCCCCACGCGTATGGGGACAAGTGCCGTATAAGGAAATCGACCCCGTAAAAGACAGGATCATCCCCACGCGTATGGGGACAAGACGGGCGGCTTTACAACTCGGTAATGCGTAAGAGGATCATCCCCACGCGTATGGGGACAAGTACTTTGCGATAGGCGGCGAAGTCCTCGGGGCAGGATCATCCCCACGCGTATGGGGACAAGTTGCAATACTCGTTATGCTTTAATTATAGCGTAGGATCATCCCCACGCGTATGGGGACAAGGCACTCTTTCAACCTCATCTGCGTTAAACACTGGGATCATCCCCACGCGTATGGGGACAAGTGGCAGTTATGCCGATGTTAACAGTGTCGCCTAGGATCATCCCCACGCGTATGGGGACAAGTACAAAAATTGCCTTATCCCAGTAATTTTCCAGGGATCATCCCCACGCGTATGGGGACAAGTTACCGCCGAAATCTATAGGGGTATTAAGCAAAGGATCATCCCCACGCGTATGGGGACAAGTGAACGGCGGCGAAAACAAATCAGATGTCAAGGGGATCATCCCCACGCGTATGGGGACAAGTATCATCAGAAACGGTCTGAATCGCTTCAACGAGGATCATCCCCACGCGTATGGGGACAAGTGTTATCATACACCGAAGTTGCGGTTATGATGAGGATCATCCCCACGCGTATGGGGACAAGTTGCAGTTATAATCGGCGGTTTATCTATTGTTAGGATCATCCCCACGCGTATGGGGACAAGATTGCGAGTACATAAGGGCGGAGAACGGAGAACGGATCATCCCCACGCGTATGGGGACAAGGAATTTGGCAAATGGACACATCGTGTCAGAGAGGGATCATCCCCACGCGTATGGGGACAAGTAAGGTTCTGAGGGGTTGACCTTATCAGCCCCAGGATCATCCCCACGCGTATGGGGACAAGGCCGAAGGTACTTTCGGTTTTGCACCCGCTTTAGGATCATCCCCACGCGTATGGGGACAAGGATTTACGCAAATGAAAACGTTATGACATGTGAGGATCATCCCCACGCGTATGGGGACAAGCGCACTTGTAAATGACGTTCTCCCGATGGTCTAGGATCATCCCCACGCGTATGGGGACAAGTTTTAACATTGCCAAAGGGTAGGGGTCAGTATGGGATCATCCCCACGCGTATGGGGACAAGTTGAGTGCCTTCATTCGATTTGCAAAGATAGTAGGATCATCCCCACGCGTATGGGGACAAGCTCTTTATGTTGACAGCGAAGAATACGGCGGTAGGATCATCCCCACGCGTATGGGGACAAGTTGCTAAATTTAATGGAAAAAATACATTTGCGGGGATCATCCCCACGCGTATGGGGACAAGAAAAGGTGTGTTGTATATTTTTGCGCCTGTCGGGGATCATCCCCACGCGTATGGGGACAAGCTGTACAGTTCTCAGGCGCGTTGCAATTTCCAAGGATCATCCCCACGCGTATGGGGACAAGTATTTATCGGATTATATTCTGCCGTAATCGCAGGGATCATCCCCACGCGTATGGGGACAAGGTAGGCGCCTATAATTTTGTTATGAAATGGCTAGGATCATCCCCACGCGTATGGGGACAAGGATACCAGTTGTTCCCAGTATATCGCCTTATGAGGATCATCCCCACGCGTATGGGGACAAGACCGACCGGGAGCGGTATTCCTCCCGGAGAAAGGGATCATCCCCACGCGTATGGGGACAAGCACCTCAAGGGCGTTACTTGCTTCGGTACTCGAGGATCATCCCCACGCGTATGGGGACAAGAGACTTTTTGCCCGATAATATCTTTCACAACTGGGATCATCCCCACGCGTATGGGGACAAGTCTATAGGGATTCCTGTACAGTTCTCGGGAGCAGGATCATCCCCACGCGTATGGGGACAAGATGTTATTGGCGTTTTATACGACCGTTGGGCAGGGATCATCCCCACGCGTATGGGGACAAGGAAAATGATAGTATTATGATTTATAATACTATAGGATCATCCCCACGCGTATGGGGACAAGACTGCGGATCAGTTCAAAACATATTTCAACGAGGGATCATCCCCACGCGTATGGGGACAAGCATATGCTTTAACAGTTATTAACAAAAAAGGAGGGATCATCCCCACGCGTATGGGGACAAGGTAAGGTACTGCCGTTTGACATAGCGTCATCTGGGATCATCCCCACGCGTATGGGGACAAGTGGAACACTTACAAAAATGACATTGACAAGGCGGGATCATCCCCACGCGTATGGGGACAAGGCCAGATCAAAGTGTATATTGCACTCCACAAAAGGATCATCCCCACGCGTATGGGGACAAGTCCATTCGCATTTTAGGGCAGTGGCGGTAATCGGGATCATCCCCACGCGTATGGGGACAAGGTGTAGTAACTCAGTGTCATTGCTCAATCCCTAGGATCATCCCCACGCGTATGGGGACAAGTCACAAATACCACAGCGACAAGAACACGACTTAGGATCATCCCCACGCGTATGGGGACAAGGTGTATGCGAAAACTACTACAGTGGCGACGGCGGGATCATCCCCACGCGTATGGGGACAAGTTAAAGCTGGTAAGTATATGACTAACGCAAGCAGGATCATCCCCACGCGTATGGGGACAAGTTCTTGTTATTTGTTTTCGTGATTGGCATATCAGGATCATCCCCACGCGTATGGGGACAAGTTTCATTTCAAGCCCTGTGTTGAAGAATGCGTAGGATCATCCCCACGCGTATGGGGACAAGAATTTGCAACTTGCTGTCTTTGTGGCGTTGATGGGATCATCCCCACGCGTATGGGGACAAGACTAAAGAAATCAAGGAAAATAGCGGTTTTGCAAAATCAACCGCTTAGATTTCCTTTAACTTTTCATAGATCCTTTGTGTAAGCAGACAATCGTCAAGCGCCCTATGAATCCTATCTTTATTATAATGCAAATCAAGATAATCCGCAATAGATGATAATGAATATGAATTAATATCAAGTAGTTTTCTTGATATTTTAACTGTATCAATAATTTTTGACGGAACAAAATCAATTTTGTTTTCAGCACACGCAGATTTAATAAAATTCAGGTCAAAACCGATATTATGCCCGACCAGAGGTTTTCCGTTGCATCGCATTGCAAACTCACTAAGTGCTTTGCTTTTGTCTGTTCCTTCACTTGCCAGTAATTCCTCCGTTATACCTGTAAGCCTGATAACCGCCTCCGGTATTTTTTTATCTGTTTTGACAAGCACAGAATATGTTTCCGCTACTGATCCGTTTTCAACCGTCACTGCACCGAGTTCTATTATTTCATCATCGGGATTAAGTCCCGTTGTTTCAATATCAATTACCGTATATGTATCCGATACACCGGATGATTTCTGTTTTTTCTCCGATAAACGATTTATGTGATTTGTCATAGCCTTAGGACGAATAACGTTTTCATCGTCACTTTTTGTCACACGTCTTTTTATAAGCTTTATGCCGTCATAATCTACCGGCTCCCATTGCGTATTGTGAATACGGAATTCCAGTTTCTGCTCGTTATTTGAGCTGTATGACATTGAAGCGTGACCGTTTCCAATGTTTGAGCACACTCTATCCCATACGTTATCACGAACTCTTGCGTTCAGATTTCCGACATACACGCCTGTGTCTATTTCCTGCATCCACCTGGAAAGATCTCCTCGCAGTTTAGGCGGACAACAACTCAGTGTAATTACTACCATCATATCGTCACCTGTATTGTTTACCGTAATCGAGAGGTTCGTTTTTATCATTCCACAGATACATGGCTTTTTCGTCATCCAGATTTTCTTCAGGCATCAGCAGATATTTAATATCGTGTACCATTCGCTCAAGCATATGAGCTTTCACCATTTCGTCACGGACCCTATGCCGTACAAATCTTGATATATCATCATTTACCGATGCAGCCGCTTCAAAAGATATCGGTATCGTGACTTCAGCTTTATAAAGATCGGCTATATCGTATACGAACGAACATTCGTGACCAATATGCACAAACCCCAGTGCAGGCGAACACCCCATAGAACATATAACAGCGTGAGCAAGCCCGTAAAGGCAGGCGTGAGCCGCCGACAGAGCCTGATTGACCGGATCGGATGACTGGAAATCTTCGTGATTGTATACACGACCGTTCCATTCGACATTCCATTTTTCAGACTGCTGTCTGTACACTTTTCTTATACGACTGCCCTCACGGCCTCTCAGCTGTTGCAGAGTAAGCCCCGAAACATCCTCATCGGGAAAACGCATCATATACATCTTTCTGACAACATCAAGATGCTTGCGCTGGTTTGTGACCATTTCCGCTTGTTTTACAATAAGCCTCGAACTGTGCGTCAGCGGTCTGCCGCCGGCATAATATCTGACACCCTGCTCACCAACCCAGCATATGCTTATTCCACTGTCGCCGATAAGTTCCATAGCCCTGTGTGAAACATCAGTTCCGGGACCTAACATAAGTACAGAGATTGTACCCGATGGTATATGTGTAACGCCGTTCTCATCAATAACGGTGATTGCACTGTCTTTTCTGTTTATTTTACAGTGTTCCAGATACAGAAATGTAATTCTGTCGGCAATCTGCGGCAGTTCTACGATATCGGGTTTTATCATTCCGGGTATTTCAGCCATTTGTATTATTTCCCGGACGCATTACGGTCATAAGTCCCATACCGTACGCTTTTCCTCTGCCTAATCCGTTTACGAGCATATTTCTGAACAGTTCTTCATCCGTCACTTCAAGCAGTCCTTCAAACGTCACCGACAGAAGCGTTACTACTCTGTTGTCCTTTTTGAAAAATCTGCACCACTTGTTCTGAACCACATCGAATGAATCTTCACTAAGGCAGAACCCGTTCTTCTCTGCTCTGTCCATCAGCCACTGCTTTTGAAAGTCAACAATAGTGACTGCCCTTTTCTTACCCTGTCCCTGTTTTACATTATCCGTTTTCACCGGATTTGCGGTAAGGCGGAACTGCCATATATCACCCTTTTTTATTCTGCCAAGCAGACCGTCATATTCTCTTGTTTCTCCTGCTCTGCCGGTATCACCAAACTGCAATGCTATAACAGATAAGTCAGGCTTCTGATTGCTGAGAATCATCAGATAAAGCTCTCCTCCAAGACTGTCGATGCGCCAGAGCTTCCTTGAACGGTCATCCGTAAGCGCCGCTTCTACAGCTCCGTGCAGAACACTGCGGGAATTGACCGCCTTCAATGTATTGCGGTTTGACAGATCCAGATAAACTCTTGATAAGTACATTGTTTCACCTCAATTCAGCCATAGGATCATGCTCTGCAGAAACCATATCCTCTGCGCTGTCCGGCTTATCGATTTCCACATAGCAGTCTTTTATTTTTCGCAGCCCGAAACGTCTGAATGTCGGATCAAACGAAACAGGAACATCCTTGATTATTGCAGGACCGTCTTCGCTTTCTGTAATAATTCTGAGCCTTGTGTCGGCATTTTTTCTCTGCTGTTTGTCAAGCAACGGACTTTCTGATTTAAGCACATCAAGAAGATCTCCGTCACGCAATCCCCATACAAGCGGAGGTGTAGGTGGGCATGAGCGCCTGCCTAAAAATAGCGGAAACGCAGGATGTTTCAGAGCGTCTTCGATTTTTTCTATAAACCCTGCATCTTTGTGTTCGAGCCCAACAAGGAAAGTCGCATCGGAAAGGTAAAAACGGTGTGTGATATACTTCTTGTCCTTTTCACCGTCGGCAGTATGGTAATCCCTTATCTGCCGACCCTTGTTCTCTACTCTGATACCGATTTCAAGCTCATTAAGGTCGTCAAGAGGTTCTGTCCTCTCTCTTCCCATAGCCGATGCCACAAGTCCGATTACGCCGCTCTTGGTCGGATATCCGAGCGTGCGGCGCGTATCAAATTTTGACTCAACGCCCCATGACTGCAACGGAGCGGCAAGTCTGAGCAGGAGTACAGGCATTATACCACCTCATCTTTTATGTAGTTATACAGCTTTTCGAGCAGCTCGTCAAGATTTACCCTTTCGGCATCGGATATAGCGTCCGCGCCTATCATAAAGCTCTTTACAGGCTTTCCGCTGAAGTTGTCATATACCTTGCCCGCATATTCCTGCAATTTCTTCACAGACTCTTCAACATAGCCGTTATTGCTGATAACCGGCTTTTCAAATGCACCGACAAGATTTACGGGCTGATCCTTTCTGATCGTCACATAAACCATATCGGGATATGTTCTGTTTGCGTATGAGTTCTGTTTACCGGTAGGCATAGAGCAGATAAATGCCTCGGCAAATCCTCTTATGATTTCTGCTACAGAAACACTGAAAGATTTCTTAAGCTGTGCAACATTTACGGTCGCATACCTGTAAAGCGTTGAAGAGTTGAATTCGGCAGTATCGATATGTCCTGCACCAACGCTATCCTTAGGTGAGCAGTCGTCTACTGCCGTAAAGTAGTCATACTCGTTCTGGACAGCGTGAGTTGAAATGCTGTGAGCAACCTGCGATGCCGCATCAACATTCAGATCAGCATTGTCGGCTACCATTCTTCCGAATAAAGCAATATCAACAGAAGGCGTTTCTTTAAGTGCCTGCTTATAAAGCTTGTCATCTGTTTCACCGCTTACAGCAAGCTGAGCAAGTTTATTTGCCTCTACTGGACCTATGAAAAACATAACATCTGTTTTGTTGTCGGCGTCCGCTTTCTTTTTGGTGTCTTTTTTCTTATTCTTATCTTTGGTTTTTTTCTTTGTTAATTCAAAGGCATTTTTGGCTTTCTCGACAGCCGTTTCATCATCTAAACTACTGTCAAGCTTCTTAATTTCACTTGCAATAAGGTCAAAAACGTGCTTTGTTCTGTAGCCGAGTTCTTCACTTGTAAAAAGTTCATTGAACATAAGACGCATTGCGTGCTTCCACGACTGGCTTGACACTCTTGCTCTGTTTGCACCGCCGTAAAAGGCTGTTTTAGGTCTGCCGGTATCATCACGGTTTACGCATGAGGGCGGAACTGTCTGTACTACATGGAAATCAACATATAATCTTTCATTACTCATTTTCTTTACTCTCCTTTTGAATTATCATCTTTTTTATTCTTTTCGGAATAGAAATCTCTTCCCCACGACAGTTTTATATCTGCCGCCTGCTCAGGGTAGTTGAGTCTGTAGAGCTCTTCGGCAAGCTTTGCGTAATCAAGCGGTATGCTCTTGCTTTTGAGCAGTTGAACTATGCTTTTGAGCTGGTAAGCAAGCTCTTCTTTTGTCGTTGATGTTACAACAAGGTTAAGCCTCTTTACAACACGTTCTACATCGTCACTGCTGTTTGCAATGTTATAAGCCGCTCTTCCGAGCGTATTGCCATTTTTGTGCATAAAACTGTCGTTACCCTGCTGGTGCAAAGCATACAACGTCAGAGCCGTATAAACTGCCCATTCTGCATTTGACACACATCTTGAACCTTTAAGTTCTTCATTCATGTCGTCCAGTATCAGTCCCCAAAGCGACGGGAGTTCTCCCGGCTTTTTGCCGATACCGTGTCTCAGCTCGGCAAGGTACCTCTTGCCTCTTCCAGTATCTGCAATGCTGTGCAGATACTCGATTTTTGATGCGGTATAACGATAAACCATATCACTCTTACTCATTTGTTATCACCTTCTTTTTAAAAATTCTGTATATTTCATCATAAAAAATGTTAAGAGCCTCAGCCGAAGTCACAAGGTTTTTATCCTTGCCGTCCTTATCATATCGTCCGAAAATCGTATTTGCGCTCATCTGATGAACACAGTCATTTCCGAATACTGTTGCGATTTTCCTTACAGTATCTTCAATTTTTTCGGTATATTCATCTATATCATAGTTTGTATCAAGCAGTGACAGCCAATCTCTGAAAGGCTTATCTATCATACTGTAGAACTGCGTCTTTGAATCTTCTCCGGAGAGCTTGTCACCGCTTGCTCCTGCAGATTTCTGCAAATTGATACTGAGTTTATTTACCGCATTAGCCGCACTTTTACATTTGCCTATCTCGTTTCCTATACGATAACGCCACACTTCTCCGACTTCCATCAGCAAATCTGAATGAAATGATAGTTCATCACTGATAGAATCAACAATTTTAAAACTCATATCGCCGAAAACATGAATTACAGACGCCGTTGTTACATTAAGTAAAAAGCAATTATCCAGATAGCCCCTGTCTATGTACGATTCAATATGAGCTATAATACCTGGTTTTCTTGCTGTGCTTGAATTTTCATCTTCTTCAAGCGCCGCGATACTTCCGAATTCCTGCCAGGCACTTGTAGAAGGTTCATGACGTTTAGGCTGATATTTTATGCTACCGCTTCTTTTTTTCTTATCTGATTTCCAGAGCGTCATCTGTTCACTGAAAACTTCATCCTCTTCAAAATAATCTCCGCCTGCAAGATAATAACCGTTAACCTTTCCGTTTTCTCTGCAAAGATAAACATATCTGGACATCAATGAAAGCAATGCCGCCTGATTATCGGGAACAGGTATCAGAGTATTGAACTCAGCTTTGTTGTTATCCTTTTCCCAAGACGGAGTACTTACATACACGTCATATTCAGAATCGCTTTCTGCGTTGTAATTCAGCATAAGCGTTTCAAACAGGTTGTTTCCTCTGACCGCTATCAGACCAAGCATACTAACCCACGGTTTCTTAGGAGTTGGATTTTTAGCCGCTGTGTCGTCAAAGCAGATAATATGCAACAACCAGCGGGTTGCTTCCGAATATGAAAGCAGTCTGCCGTCATTGTTCCTGTCTGAAAAAAGCCTGGGCTTGTTTTCGCTTTCAAACAGTGAACCAATCATTTTAGCTGAGCTTACAACTTTTTTACATTTACCATTCACCTTATTGGACTGATAAAACGGATACTCCTCATCAAACAGCCAGAAACGGTCATACCATTTTTCAAAATACTTCTCAAACGGCTTCATCGGAAATTTGCCGCTCCGAAATACCTCAATCCAGTTATCCGTAAGATAATTAATATCATCCTCAGGATCAACCTCATCACCGTTTTTGTCATACCTTGAGAATACTGTGTAAATCATCGCAAGCAGAAATCTCAGCACAGCCATATCCTGCGTTTTTGTTTCTCCTGCAAGCTCCGTGTAATCCTGTGCGTGTTCAAAGACCTGCCTTATGCTTATCTCTTTCACCTCGCACCCGTTGTCACGGACACATATCCACGGTTCGTCGATCAGATTGAACTCTCTGTCCATATCAGCTTTCTTCCTCCTTTATTTCTTCAAAACCTCTTTCGGTGCTGTATTTATACGTTCTGCCGAGCATACTTATCTTGTTATTTCCGTCAAGCAAAAGCAATATCTCACCTTTGAGCCACTTTGCATTCCTCCACGCCTGAGGCATAGAGTTTGCCAGTATCTCAATCGTTTTACCAAAATTATAAGACTTGCTGAAAAATGCCGGCAATCTCAGTCTTTGCTTTGCTATCAGCTTTGCCTGTGCATTATCGGGTACAGAAGTAATATCAAACACAGCGTCCCGTGAAAACAGCGAATACTCAGTATCGGATGTTTTCACAAGCACAAGCGCTTCTATGGTTTCCTGTCCGTCACGCACCGCCGCCTCCCCGTCTGAATCGTTGTTCAGCTCACGCCTGTTGATCATATTGCTAAGCGTTGAATCACTGCGATTAATTTTTTGCGACGGTATGCAATATTTCCTGGCTCTTTGCTTTTTCTCTTTTTGTTCATCACTATATTCTCTATACTCTGCGGTCTGTTGTTCATCATTGTCGGGTTCGGAATAAACAGCGCCGACAAGTTCAGGAATACATCCCGATATAACAAGTTTATCCGGCAGATATTTTTCAGTTTGTGTCAGTATCCAACCGGAGTAAACACTCTTGTTGAAATCTTCCGGGATCAACACACACAGCTCCGGTTCAGATAATTTATCCGGACGTGTGCGGTTATGTCTGTGCAGTCTGCCCGAACGCTGTAACAGCAGATCCATAGGGCAAAGTTCGGTTATCATATAGTCAAAGTCTATATCAAGCGACTGTTCAAGCACCTGTGTACCGACTACTATCAGCTTGTCCCTCTTCTCACAGGTCGACTTCTTGCCGACAAGTTCTGAAAGTTCACGCTCAATTACCGCTCTGTCAGTCGATATAAGTCTGCTATGGAAACATATAACACGATAATCAGGCATATTCGCCGCTATTGTGTCGGCAAGTTCCTGAGAATAAGCAACACTATTCACAATAACAGCCGCACAACCACCGTCCGACAGTTTATCTTCAAGCAGGTTTACAATATCGTTGCTGTCATTTTCTTCTCTTCTGATTACTGTGATAGGCTTATCGGGGATATCAACAGGTATATCCTTCTGCTTTACCTCCGCACCGTCGCTCCAAGTCAGCACAGGATATGCCATACTGCTGTTGTCAAAACTGTTCTTACTGCCTGTATACCATTTTATCAGTTCCGCTCTCTTATCCGGCGGCAATGTTGCAGAAAGAATTATCACAGGCACGTTATACGCCGCCATCCAGCGCAATGAATTTTCCAGATAAACGTACATATATCGGTCATAAGCATGGCACTCATCTATAATAACAGTCTTACCTGCAAGTCCCAGGTGCCTTAGCATAACGTGTTTCTGCTTTAACGATGCCATAAGAAACTGGTCAACTGTAGCAACAACAAATTCGGACAACAGCGCCTGTTTTCTTCCTTCAAACCAGGTATGAACCATTACATTGTCATTATCGTCATCGGAAATGTCGGATGCTCTTCCGTGGAATATCTCACAGTATTCGTCATTCATATCCGTCATACCGTGTGCAAGTCTGAGCGAATGTATATCATCAGTACCACTCGCCCAGGAATGAATACGATCAAATATTCCGTTAGCGGTTGCCTGCGTCGGCAGTCCAAAAAACATTCCGCCATAGCCGAAACGTGATGCAAGTATCTCCGTTGCCGCAAGTGCCGCCTCGGTTTTACCTATTCCCATAGGTGCCTCAAGTATGTATATACCGGGTTTATTGCAAAGGCTCACAACATTCATAAATTCACGCTGTACAGAATTCGGTTTGAAACCGAAACGTTCTTCAAAAAAGCTGTCACTATCAGAGATAAAATCAGCATACCAGCTGTCCGTAAGCGAAAGCTTGTTCCACGCTCTTCTGACACGCTCCTCACACTGCTCATCGGTGAGTTTTTCTTCGATGTCTATGTAAGGAAAATAATCGGTGTTGCTCGCTATCCAGTCACTCATTACGAGCAGTCCGGTAATCAGCATCTGTGCCGCAACATCGGGATTCGGCAGATTTTTGACATCTTCAAATCCGGTTACGCTGAGAGCGTATTCCATCCATTCCGCTCTTATCTGTGTCCATTCGTTTACGTTAACCTTGCCGTGTCCGTAATAGTTAGCCTCATATGAACATTGCCCTCTATCCGCCGAGCAATCGCCGTGATGTGCACCAACAATGACTGCGGTTGACGGTGCAACCTCAAATTCTTTTTTCAGAATATACTGTCCCGCTATGTTATGCGGTGACTCTGATATCTGTGTCAGATCTGAAAGGTCGATACCCGCGTCAAACAGTCTGTCATCCAGACCCTGAATATTATCTTTAAGCTTTCGTTGAAACGCCGGAGTTAATTTTCCTATATCATGCACCAGTGCAATGAACTTACAATAGTTGCACACAATTTCTTCTGCGTTCTCCGAACTCTCAATGCCAATCGCAGCACACAAGCGCCTTCTGACATTCTGAGCGATCCATTTATTGAAAAGTCGCTTTATTATCCCGGCCGTATCACTTGCGTGAACATTGAAAGGCAACCATTTTGTGTTGTCTTCAAAGCTGCTTTTTGCAGCTAACAGTTCTGATGTTTTCATTTCATATTCTCCAAATATGTTTCATTAATTGACATTATACTACTATTTTTATGCTAAGTCAATATAATTGAATACATTTTATTATACAGTATGTCTAATTATGTCGAATTAATTGAAAGTAATGATATGTGCGGTTAGCTTTATATGTACAAGCCTTTGTACCGCTAATTTTGGTCGTTGTGCTGAAGGTGTACTTATTACTGCTCTTTGTAACAGTAACTCCCGAAATGTTAAAAGCACTTGCAGGCATATTACTGTTATTTTCATCAGTCAGCGTAATGGAATATTTCTTAGTTGATGAATTATATTTCATTGTATGAGTAGGAGCAGTAGCTTTCGCTCTTCCGGTAAAACTCGGTACAAGTGAATACGCTTTCATCTTGTTCAGGATATATTCATAGCACTTTTCAGCAGGTCTGCCTTTTAACTGGTCATAGTATGCTGTTTTTGGTGTCTTAGGAATACTTGAATTAACAGCCAGATCACTTTTGCCATATCCTGTACGCAGACCTTGCTGAATTTCCCACGATACTACCTGTGTAGCAAACCAAAAATCGTCAAGATTTGTATTCGCTACAGGCGATGATTTTGTATCGCTGTTAAAACCGCATAAAAGAGCTATTTTTAAATCTCTGCGGATTGCATAAGGAAGATTCATTAAATAGGTATTATTGTTACCTTCACCTACATAAGAACTTCCTGTGTTATATGCAACACCGGCTTCAATACAGATAGCTGGCTGAACAATGCCGTTTTTGCTTATACCTAACTTTGCATGAGTAGAAGCATAACGAGTTGCTTTTCCTATGCTACCGTCTGACTTATAGTAGATATAGTCGTAATTGTACTTATCGGCGTAAGCCTTACCGTCAGAACCGACAAAATCACCTATCATTGCGGCATACACGGTATCGCCCTTGCCCCATTCAGCCGCTAATGTCTGAATAGGAAGTGCTACCAACATCATAATGCTTGCCAAAAGCAAGCTTGTCAGCTTTTTGAATTTGTTTTTCATACTGATTTCCTTTCTTGGTTTGTATTTGTATATATAAAAAAGCAGTCCTACGGGTGCGGACTGCTTTGGATTTTCGCTTTCAGAAAAAGAAAAAGAGCTTTGAATTTTATACTCTCAAAGCTCTTACATATTTAATTGTTCACAAATACGAAATGCGTTTAATTTTATGAATAAACTACATCAGCAGTTTAACCTCTTAAAAAGTATATAGCATATGCTTTTGTCAGCTTTCCGTTTTCATCTCGTACATCCAAATCTTCAGATATGTCCTGAATGTACACTTTGAAATAGTCGCCTTTTTTCATAAACCCTTTTATGTTGTCCTTTGCAAAGCTCTCAACATCTCTTTTAATTACATTGGGGTGCAAATCGTAAGAGATAACAAGAGGTGTAAACCACGTGCTACCTTCGGGAGTCCAGGTTGGATCTTCAAGGTTTTTTAATCCGTAATTGTTTACAGCGTCATTTACTATAACCTGTTTAATTGCTTCAAGGTCGAATGGATACTCATATATCGACTTCGGCTTGCTTTCCTGTTTCTTAGTTGTTGTCTGCGCAGGCTTAGGTGCTTCAGCTTTCTTTGTGGTTGTTGTAGTCTGTATAACAATCTTGCTGTCGCTCAGATAGTCACTGTGTATATATGCACCTGTATCGAGCTTATAATAGCCCGTGTCGGTCTTGGCTGTTACCGTGACTTTATCGTTCACGCTGTACAGCTTGACGGTTTCTGCACCGAGTACAGCTTTCTTACGGCTGTAGCAGTCTGTGTTGACGTACTTTGTACCGCTTGCCTTTGTTTCTGTCCATTCGGGTGCGGGCTTAGTCGTTGCTACTGTTGTTGTCGGCTTCGGCTTTGCTGTTGTGACTGCTGCTGTAGCAGCTGCTGTCGTTTCTGCCTTTTTTGTTTCCTGTGGCTTTGTAGTGACAGCGGTAGTTACTGCTGTTGTCTGAGCAGTAGTTGTTTCTGCTTTCGGCTCGTCAATCCTATCCATTACCGTTCCCGTTACTGCCGGAGCGGTAGTTGTCACTGCCGTTTCGGGTACGGAGGACGTTGTGCTGCTTGCACTGCCTGCCGTGCAAGCACTGGTCAGTATTACGCTGATAAGGGTTATTGCCGTGAGTATGGTGTGGGTACGTTTCATTTTGTCCTCCTTTGTGGGATTGGTAGATTGCCCTTAACTGTTTAAGATGGCTTTTATCTGTTCTTCTGAAAGTCCGCTTTTTCTCATTTTTGAGATCATTTCTGCTTCTTTTCTTTTTTCGCCTTTCTTAAGTCCGACTGCTTCGCCCTCGGCTCTTGCGTGTGCCTTTTCGGTTGCTTCGATATGCAGAGCCTTTTCACGCATTTCCGCAAGCTCTCTTGTCTTTTCGTCCGCACTCATCTTATGCAGTACAACTACTGCGTCCTGTATCTGCTTTACGCCTGTCTGCTGTAACATATCAAGTTCATCCTCCGTTTCCGCATTGATAAGTCTGAGCCATAGCTCCTGCTTGTTGTTCTTGTCGATATTCTTGCCTATTTTCTTCAGCTCGAAGTAATGAGCCGTGAATTTATCCGTAAGCTGTTCGTTTCTGCTGTCCTCTCTCATTGAGAACGATGAATGATATTTTTCGCAGTCAAAGAGATTGAAGTTGATGATATTTATCGAAATGCACTGGTTCAGCGAGCCGTACACCTCTCCGCTTTTAAGCTGTCCGCTGTACAGCTTAGACAGGTAGTAGAGCGAACGGTCCTTGTAATCGCCCTCGTCCTTTATCTGCATTTCAACGTTTATCAGTCTTCCATTGGCTTTCATACGAATATCCATACGGCTGTATTTCTCGGTTATGCTGTCCGGCATTATCTCAGAATTGAGTACAACGAGGTTTTCTATCGAATCATACGGTATACCGAGCGTATCCGATAAGTAAGCCTGTAGTAAATGCTGATTTCCCTCGTCCGTAAACAACTTCTTGAATATTATATCCAGCTTTGCCTTTACTATATTTCTTGCCATTCGATTCGACACTATTTCTTCAAGTATATTGTACCATTAAAACGGCAAAAAGTCCAGCACTTACCGAAATACACAAAAACCGCCCCGTGAAAAACACAGGGCGGTAAAATATTCATTTAGTATTATCTATCAGTCAGCCAAGAAACTGCTCATAAGGGTATGACCCTCAGCAATATAATCGCCCGTCTTAGCCGCACTCTCCTCGCAGAAGCAATCAACACCGTCCAGCTTCTTTCTGCTGTCATATATCATGAACGGCACAGGAGCGTTTGTATGTGTTCTCAGTTCAAGCGGTGTGGGATGGTCGGGGCAGATAAGGATTTTTATATCCTCGTCCTTGAATTCGTCAAGCAGCTTGCCGAGTATCTTTTCGTCAATAAGGCTTATTGCCTTTACCTTATTGTCAACCTCATTACGATGACCGCATTCATCGGGAGCTTCAACATGGATATATACAAAATCCTTGCCGCTCTTCAGTGCGTCAACAGCCGCCTGAGCCTTACCGTCAAAGTTTGTATCTATGTAGCCTGTTGCACCGTCAACCTTGATAACGTCCATTCCTGTGAACTTGCCGATACCCCTGAGCAGATCGACCGCAGAAATCATAGCGGCGCTCTTTCCGTACTTTTCGGCAAAAGGAGTAAGCTCCTTGCGAACGCCCTCGCCCCAGAACCATATACTGTTTGCAGGACGAAGACCTCTTTCGATTCTCTTTAAGTTTACGGGATGATCCTTCAGCAGATCATAACTCTTCTTCATCATCTCAATAAGCACCTTGCCGTTTTCGTTCACCCCAAGATGCGTCTTTATCGGCTTGCCTGTTATATCGTGGGGAGGAGTCAGCGTGCCTATATCGGTCGTACCGTGATCCCATATCAGACAATGACGGTAGCTTACACCGCTGTAGAATCTGAATTCATCCGTACCGAGCTTTTCGTCAATGAACTTTATAAGCTCTGCGGCTTCTTCTGTAGATATATCATCGGCACAGTAGTCGAGTATTGTCTTATCCTCGTAAACCGGCTCGTCCGACAGCGTTACAAGATTCGTTCTGAAAGAAACGTCCGTAGGTTTCATATCAATGCCTATACTGCCTGCCTCTAAAGGACTTCTTCCCGAATAATATATTGCAGGATCGTAACCGAGTACGGAAAGATTCGCAACGTCACTGCCGGGCTTCAGATTGTCCTCGACCGTCTTTACAAGACCTACTCTTGATACCTTTGCGAGCTTGTCCATATTAGGCTTGTGTGCAACACTCATAGGTGTTCCGCCTATATCCTCACGGGGAAGATCGGCCATACCGTCGCAAAGTAATACTGCGTATTTCATTTTTTGTTATCCCTTTCTTGCATAAAAAATCCGACCGAAAATACGGCTGAAAAAACCGCTTTTTCCTGTCTTATCTATTAAAGTATAGCACAATGTCTGCAATAAATCAATATAAAAATTGCAAAGCGACTTGTTTTTGCTTTATCTTGCCGTATCGGCAAGCAGAATTTTACACGGATATTTTCCGACATAAAATCAAAAATATCATCAAGGACGGTGATATTTTGAATATTTCCAAAAAAGAATACGCACAGCTTGCCGACCGTTATTCCGTACCGAGCAAGCTATATATAACAGTGCCGAAAGCGTTTGTGATCGGCGGACTTATCTGCTGTACAGGGCAGTTCTTTAACGATTTATATATTATGATAGGAAACGATGCAGATACTGCGTCGGCGTACACCTCAATAACACTTGTGCTGATAAGCGCCTTACTGACGGGCTTCGGTCAGTATGAGCGGATAGCAAAGCACGCAGGCGCAGGCACTCTCGTTCCTATAACAGGCTTTGCGAATGCCGTTGTTTCCCCTGCCCTTGAATTCAAGACCGAGGGTCTCATTCTCGGTACGGGCGCAAAGATGTTCATCATTGCAGGGCCTGTAATAGTCTACGGTATAACGGCGGCATTCGTCTACGGCATAATTCTGTTCGTTATAAGTCTTTTCGGAGGTTGATATGGCTAAACTGATTTCAGAGGGTACAATAGAGCTTGACCGTGGTGTGTCGGTTTATTCCTGTGCCGCCGCAGTCGGAAAAATGGAGAGCGACGGACCTCTCGGCAACTGCTTTGACTATGCCGCAGAGGGAGCAGAGCTTGGACTTACCACTTGGGAAAAAGCCGAAAGCACCTTTCAGCAATATGCCTTTGATATTGCCCTTAGAAAAGGCAAGCTCATAAAAGAGGATATTTCGTTCATTTTTGCAGGCGATCTGCTAAACCAATGCACAGGCTCGGCATACGGTCTGCGTGACACCGATATATCGTTCATCGGACTTTACGGTGCCTGCTCGACAATGGCGGAAAGTCTTGCAATGGCTTCGCTTTTTGCGGATATGAGGCTCGGAGAATATTTTGCCGCCGTTACCTCCTCACACTTCTGCTCTGCCGAAAGGCAGTTCAGATTTCCCATAAACTACGGCGGCGTTCGTCCCCCTACTGCTCAGTGGACAGCTACCGGCGCAGGCTGCTGTATAACCTCGGTCGCTGAAAAACCGCCTTATGTAAAGAGTGTCACGATAGGCAAGATAACCGATATGGGCATAAAGGACGCAAACAATATGGGTGCGGCTATGGCAGGTGCGGCATACGATACGATAAACCGACACCTGCTCGCCACCGGAACATCTCCTGCCGATTATGACGTAATCTACACCGGAGATCTCGGACAGGTCGGCTCGGAGCTTATGTGCGAGCTTTTCCGCCGTGACGGAACAGAAATCAGCCATAAGCACAAGGACTGCGGACTTATGCTGTACGACCGTGAAAAGCAGGATGTACACGCAGGCGGCTCAGGATGCGGCTGCAGTGCCTCGGTACTGTGCGGACATATCCTGCCGCAGATAGCTGAGGGAAAGCTCCACAGAGTGCTGTTTGCCGCTACCGGTGCACTTATGTCAACAACTAAAGTACAGCAGGGCGAAAGCATCCCCGGCATATCCCACCTTGTAGAAATTTCAGACGCTTTATAACAGGAGAAAATTTATGCAGTATTTATGGGCATTTTTAGTCGGCGGTGCGCTTTGTGCTATAGGTCAGTTACTTATCGACCTTACAAAGCTCACCCCCGCAAGAATACTTGTAGCCTACGTTGTTTCGGGCGTGATTCTCGGAGCTGTAGGTCTTTATCAGCCGCTTGTCGATTTTGCAGGCGCAGGTGCGTCCGTACCTCTCACGGGCTTTGGCAATCTGCTTGCAAAGGGTATGAGAAAAGCTGTGGAAGATGACGGCTTACTCGGAATCTTCACGGGCGGATTTACCGCCTGCTCGGCAGGAGTTACCGCCGCAATGATTTTCGCTCTTGCGGTATCGCTGATTTTCAACAGAACAGACAGGACAAGACAGGAATAATCCGTCGGTTTACCTTGACAAGTGTAAGTGCAAGTGCTATTATAATTACAGTTATTTAAAACTAACTGTAATTCATACATAAGAGGAAAATCAAAATGTCAAAGCAAAGTTACATCGAAAAAGGCTTTATAGAGGTCTGTAAAAATTGCTGTCCCGAACAATCCGAAAAGCTTATATCGGATATGAATAAAAGACTTGCTGTACTCAGAAAAGAAACCGAAAACGAATCGAAAGCGATGAAGTTCCACCTTGAAAGCCAGATACTACCCGGCATAGCGGCTTATGAAGCCTTGTCCGCCGTTATGGGGAAGGAACAGGCGTTTGCCGAGATACACCGCATTGTTGAGCTTCATTCACTTAAAATGAAAAAAGCGGTATCAAAAGCCGCCCGCTTTGCAGGAATGTATAAGCGTTTTCCGAAAATCTTTCTGAAAATCACGCAGAAAACCTTCGGCCGTGACGCAGGCTTTGACTATAAGATATATGACACCGATAAAAACACAGCAAGACTTGATATGATAAAATGCCCTTATCACATAATGACCGTAAGGTATGGTTGCCCCGAGTTATGCGTATGCTTCTGCGACAGCGATGATACAGCATACGGTGACATTCACCCTGAACTCAGATGGCACAGGACAAAAACTCTCGGACGAGGAAACGACTGCTGCGACTTCTTCCTGAGTTACATAAAAACCGAATAAACAACAACCGCCGACCTTACAGCCGGCGGTTCACTTTATCCATATATAAACAACTCAGTTAAGATACATAAATCCCTGTATCACAACGCCTATGATCATAATAAGCGCAAGCACCCCCGCACCTATCTTCATACCTATTCCGAGCCTTTCACGATTTTTCTGCTTCATACTCTTACGCTCCTTGAACAATATATTTTAATTATACACCGACAAATTTCCGCTGTCAAGCACAATGTACCTGCATAACCGGCAGAATGTCCGGAATAAACTGTATCATTATCTTTCCGGAGTGTGATATTATGTTTATATCGGTACTGCAAACCGCACTGCAGAGCCTTATCTTCTTTGCTCTGCATTTTAAAAGCAACGGTTCATTTCCCCGACAGCTTTCCGCAAAGGAAGAACGTGAATGCCTTGAAAAAGCGGCTCAGGGCGACCTCGCCGCCCGTGACAAGCTGATAAACCACAACCTTCGCCTTGTGGCATATATCGTAAAAAAGCACTACCCCGACAGCAAGGAAGCGGACGATCTTATCTCGATAGGCATAATCGGGCTTATCCGTGCCGCAGAAACCTTTGATTACAGAAAGAACATCAGCTTTTCCACCTATGCGGGAAAATGCATAAATAATCAGATAAGAATGTACTTCCGTAAAACAAAGCATCAGCAGGCCGAAGTCTATATGAACGACCCGATGGACTGCGACAAGGACGGAAACGCCGTCACCCTTGCCGATATTTTCAAGGACGGAACGGACGTTGCCGAGGAGGCCGCCCTTAACATTGAGCTTGATAAAATGTACCGATATATAGACGAGGAGCTTAACGAGCGTGAAAAAGAAATACTCACAAAGCGTTACGGCCTGTCTAAAACATCCTACCGCACCGACAGGATAATGACCCAGCGTGAAGTCGCAGACGAGCTTGGCATAAGCAGGAGCTATATTTCAAGAATAGAAAAGAAAGCCCTCGAAAAACTCCGCTCACGCTTTGAAAAAGGAGATTGATACAGAAGTATAAATGACCAATTTGTAGAAAAACTGATTCTTATTAAAGCGACACAGTGAAATATATCGCCAACATCGCTTAAAACACTTTCCGTACCGACAAGGAGTTAATATTTTCGTGACCTTATCAATGCAACTGCACTAACATTTACCCTTCAAAAAAACGCCACTAACCTGAGATATATGTACTAATATGCGGACGTGTAGC
>OGNQ01000814.1_pt1 | contig 27507 bp, 22 predicted proteins | sample 1573481 | NCBI WGS metagenome assembly OGNQ01 (sample SAMEA2581920, study PRJEB24529) | metagenome | biome: Human gut stool | place: China | collected 2011 | reverse complement strand
GCTTTCGTGTCAATCATCGGGCAAACCTTGAAAGTCGCCCGCCGTAACCCCATCAAAAGTATCCGGACCGAATAAAAGCAACATTCTATAATAGGTATACATTCTCACAAAAACAAGACAAGTCATGATTCAAATAAAGAACCTCAGCAAAAACTTCCGGACGGAAGAAGTAGAAACCATCGCGCTCAATGGCATAAGCATGGAAGTGAAAAAGGGCGAATTTATCGCCACGGTCATGCTTGACTCAAGAATAACTCCCGAGTCTCCGAGCGGCAGTCAACCCGCTCCCGAAAAGCGATAAAACGCAAAGCGTCTGAAGCAGCAAACGGGCTGTCGCATTTGGCGCAGACCGAGGAGTAAAAATATAAAGGTCATAATTCACGTCTGATAACGCGGATTATGACCTTTTTTTGTTTGATTTTTGCTCTTTCAAGCACCTTTTTTGCCAAAAAAACTCCGCCCGATAACCGGACGGAGCTTTTGATTTAGATTTATGCGTTGTGCTTCTTGATAGCTGCCTGTGCTGCAAGCGACACATAGCGCCAACTATTTCATATCCACACGCTCACATTCAAATCCACCCACTTATAGACTCTCCTGCGGGTCGAAAAGCTGTAGATATACTTCTTCGCATCGTCGATGGTCAGTGTAAAGGAACCGATTTTGATGTGGTCATCAGGGTCAAATTCGCCTTTCTCCTTGCTTCCGGTTCTCAGATACCAGCGAAACTCATCCTTCGACACCCAAATGCGCTCAACAAACGCCTCAACAATGCTTTCGGGGATAACCGAGTAGTCAAATCCGGTGTACTCCTTCAAACGCTCTCGCAGTTCCAAGAGCTTAACGGAATAGTCCTCGTTGCTTGTCTGCTCCTTCTCAGGCTGCAAGCCTTTGATTTCTTCCGTGAGCTTGGCAACACGATCCTCGATCTCCTGCTTCTTTGAGCGAAACATTTCCTTATCAATGTCACCCTCGGCTCTCATCTCAATCAGGTTTGTCCGCTTATTCATTAGCTTCTCGATTTCGCCTTGCTTGCGCTGGATAACATCTGTATTGTCCGGCAATTCCTCCTGATCCGCAATATGCTTTTCGAGCATCGCATAGGACAAGTCCATTACTTTGTCTGCATTTTCGATGTACCGGTCAAAGACTTGCTCCGCCATCATTTCCAGCTTCCAGCCCTGAATATAGGGTGATTCACATGAATGCTCAATGGAGATGCCTTTGTTCAAGCGTTTGGCGACGCTCCCCCGGTTTACCGATGTGTAGCATTGGTAATCAACGCCGTCTGTCCGTCCGTCACGGGAATGAAACCTCAAGTTGAATTTGTTTCCGCACTGGCAAATCATCAACCGTCCGTAGACCGTGGTATGTTGCATTCTTCCTGTTCTGCGTTTTCCTTTGTTATGGTTTTTCATAAGCACTGACTTGGCATTCATCAGTTTCTGAACCTGCTCATACTCCTCGACGGTTACGATCGGTTCGTGCGTACCTTGAACCTGAATATACTCCAAATCACCGTAATTCTTGATTTTCTTCTGCTTCAGGAAATCAGGCGTATATTCCTTGTGGTAGGTTATGATGCCGCAGTAAAAGGAATTGCGAAGCATTTTCGCGATGTACGATGCGAACCACCGTTCCTTTCCCATCGCTGTCAGCCGCCCCGCTTTTTCAAGCTCATACTGGATGGCTGTCACCCCCATTCCACTCAGGTACATATCGTAGATCATTCGCACCGTCTTTGCCTGTTCGGGGTTGATGACCATCTCTTTACTGACGCGGTCGTATCCGAGGATATTCCCGTTACCGTAAAAGACACCGTTCTGCATAGAGGTTTGTTGCCCGGCTTTTACACGGATGGATGTCTTGCGGCTCTCATCCTGTGCAAGCGTTGCCATTATCGTCAGCCGCAGTTCACCGTCGCAGTCAAAGGTCTTGATGTTATCGTTGATGAAAAAGACCTCAACGCCGTACTCCTTCAACAGGCGTGTATATTGAAGCGTATCCACCGTGTTTCGGGCAAAGCGGGATACCTCACGGGTGATAATCATATTGAATTTCCGCTGCCGGGCATCCTCTATCATCTGCATAAAACGCGGACGTTTTTCAGCAGATGTTCCCGTTATGCCCTCATCAATATACTGTGCTGTTAAAGTCCAATCAGGTTGTGCTTCTAATATAGGTTTATACCAATCTATTTGATTTTCCAAAGCAGATAGCTGTGCTTCGTGTTCAGTCGATACACGCGCATATATAGCTACATCTCGTTTTTGAAAATCAGAATTCAGTCCATACATTACTTATTCTTGCCTTTCTGTTTTTCTTTTTTGTAACAAGTGAAATCGGCAATACAAACGTTATCCTTGTATTCTTGAAGGACGTTTCTAAACACATAGTCGGAGATTTCACCATCAAGATAAAGCTGCTCAATGAGTTTCAGTGCACCGAAAATATTGTTTTCTTTATCTGCTTTAATCATATCCGTTTTCAGGCACCTCCTCAACGATGCGATTTTTTAAATCGCGCACTTGACTTTCTCCAAATGGAATAATCTAGTCCATATAGCTGGTGGCAAATATCACACATATGCAATTCGTCCTGAAAGATCTCTGCCCTTTCAATCCAATATGTTGGATCGTCGTAATAAACACTTGCGCATCGGCGGCATAAGCAAAGCTCGATATATGGAGAGCGATTCTTAAAATCATTCATTTATAAAGCCCTCCTTGCTTTGCGACAGAAGCAGTAATCCGCTTGTTTATGCGAAGAAATCTTTTGTTGATTGCATCCTTACTGGTGTGAAAAAACTCTGCAATTTCTACCTGGCTATATCCATCGATATATAACAGCGTCAACAATTCTTTTTGCTGTACCGCAAGTTTGGAAATTGCGAGATGCAGCACGCTATTTTCTATTTCTTCAATCCACTCAAATCGACTGCACTCACTCATATCCATAGAACAGGTCGTCGAAGTTACAAACTTCTTATATAGGCCGTTTCTGCTTTCATCATTTTCCAATGAATCAATAGATTGGGTATGAATTGAAAAAATACGATTATCTCGATACTCTCTCAAATCTGATGCATATATTTCTTGTATCTGCTCATCGGTCATCCCAAGATCTCTAAACCATTTTGCCTGTCCAACCTGTTTTCGTTCAAACTTTTTTCTTTCATATCCGTCATTCCAGCTCATAATGATCTCCTTTGATTTGAAAAATTTTAAAAACAATTAAAATTTTTCAAATCACGGATACTGAGCTATATAACAAAGCCAGCTGTATAGCACTTCAGAGCTTCCCTTCTAAATTCTTAGCCGGAAGCTCCTGTTCAGTTTTCCTGTCCAAATAAAACAAGCCACCGGCAAAACTATCTGTTTTGTCGGTGGCCTCTCATCTCTGTTTGCACAAGCTTGGTTTAACCAACCGAAACAATCAACTCATATGACCTGATAAGGATTTAAGGTGGCCCTGTTTCAGCCTGACCTTACCGTCGTTATGCTGTATTCAGTTTTCAATTTTTCTATCCGTCAGGTGCATATATATCTATAGTATCGTGACGCCTACTCTTTTGCACTCGGACAAACTTAATCATGCATTTGCTACACTCGTATTTGATTTTTCCGTCTGTGTTTTTGTACCCATAGTTTATCTTACCGCAGTTTGGGCAAAATATAGGGTATGGTTTCCACCGCTCGTCCATTGTATAATCACCTCGCTATATTTAATAACAAGCTAAAATATTTATCAACGTGCATGGCAACTTCCAACATTGTGACTCTATTATATCCGAACAAATGTTCGTGCGCAAGGGTTTTATTATTACAAAAATGAGTTGGGCGTTTTTACGCCCAACTCATTTTCAAGTACGATTTTCATAGCCTGTACAACCACGACTATCGCCCTACTGTTACAGCTCTGCCTTCCAATGCGTTCCTAAGCATTTTGCGATATTTTACTACAACCGGTTCCTCTGCACCGGCCTCAAAGTGTTCGCAATCCACTGGTGATGTTTTCACCTCATCTCCAAACCTATCTATGACATAATTCATCATATCGTTCTTACAAAACAGCGTAACCGTTTCTTTTTGACCATCATACATATCGAATACCTGTCTGGTGAAGTCAGCCAAGTTGAAGTCCCTAGGTCTTTCTACCGCATCATCAGATAGAATGTCTATCTCTTTCATCCGGTCAACTCGAAATGATACGATTTTATTATGCTTGTCGCTATACCCAACAACATAATAATGATCTTCATTCCAAACCAAATAGTAGGGTGAAAAAATGTAACGCTCTCCGGCGTTCTTAGGAACTTCTTTGCGATACTGATCATAATGGAAATACTTAAACGTAATCTTTTTGCAACGATTAATAGCGGTGTTTATGTTATCAACCAAATAGTAGATTTGTTCATTTATCGGCTTTACACGCTCCGAAATATACAAATTCCGTTTTAGCTCCATCGACTGATACCTACTGCTCATTTGGGAGAGCTTTTCAACAAGTTCAGTGCTTTTCTTTACAGTAATGAACTTAGATGACTCCACTGCATCAATCAATAACTTCAGCTCAGGCAATGTGAACAAGTGGCTGCTTAAAGAATATCGCATTTCACGACTGCGTTCTTCTTCAACATCAATACCTATGTCACGAAGTTTTTCAATATCTCCGGGTATCGTCTTTCTATCACAAACAATACCATTATCTTTTAAGTATGCAAGAATCTCCGCCGTCGTAACATAATGTTCTGCATCAGTACTCTGCCATAAGCATTGCAAAACATATAACAGCCTACTTTTTGCAGCTTTATTCATTTTACTCATCCCACCTTATTGTTTTAATGTCATTTCTTTTAAACGGCTAACAATATAGCTGCTTTTATTTATATAACAATCCCTTACTAATGCGATTTACCTATCAATTTGTAATATAAGCATATCACAATTATAACGCCTTTACAAGCTGATCCAATATGCTTACTGCTGTTCTTTCACGTGTTCTACACACTCAAGTAGTGCTCGTTAACCTCTGATTTAATTGTAAATGTGCGATTAACGCAGATAGTTATGAGAACAATACCCAATTAATTGCAATCAATTATTATAATCAGATGCTCTATCTGCATATATTTAAAAGGTTAATATGCAGATAATTTGAATAATGGCTTGTTTTCTGCACATAATATGCTATAATTATGTGCAGAAAGGCTGGTGCTGTATGAGAAAATTCGATTACTCCTTTTTGAATAACGGTTTGCTGCCTGCAAACCTTGTGAACCTCACTTCCAATATTGCGGCGCTCAAAACGATGGCAGGCGTGCGAAAGGACGAATACCCGCAGATATTTACGGAGCTGGAAGCTGTCGCAAAGGTGCAGTCCATCAAAAGCTCCAACGCCATCGAAGGCATTGTGACCAGCGACGAGCGTATCGCTGCCATTGTCAATCAGAACAGTGCCCCGCTGAACCACAACGAGGCGGAGATAGCCGGGTACAGAGATGCGCTGAGCGAGATCCACTTAGGCTACGAGCATATTGACTTTCTGCAGAGCGACATTCTGCGGCTACACGAAATGATGATGAGTTTTGCGGGCTATGAGTACGGCGGGCAGTACAAGACGGATGATAATGTGATTTTGGAGATTGACGCAGACGGAAACCGCCGTGTCCGTTTCCGTCCCACGCCCGCAAGCGAAACCCCGAAAGCAATGGAGCAGTTGGAGCTTGCCTATTTGGATGCCCGAAGCGATGCGAATATCAATCAGCTTCTTTTGATCCCCTGCGTGATTCTGGACTTTCTCTGCATCCACCCGTTCCGGGACGGCAACGGCAGAATGTCCCGTCTGCTCTCGCTGCTGCTGCTATACAAAAATGGCTTTGATGCCGGTAAATATGTGTCCTTTGAGGAGCAGATCAACAACTACAAGGCGTATTATTACGAAGCCCTACGGCAATCCTCGGAAGGATGGGAAACGAATGAAAACTCCTATTTCCCCTTTATCGAGAATTTTCTGTCCACACTCTATATGTGCTATAAGGAACTGGACAAACGGTTTGCAGTGGTACACGGCAAGAAGATCACGAAGAAAGCCCGTGTGGAGGCGACCGTCCTGAATAGCCTGACACCGCTATCCAAAGCCGAGATTTGCAAAATTCTCCCCGATGTTAGCCCCACGACCGTCGAAGCCGTTCTCGGCGCAATGGTCAAGACCGGTTCGGTAAAGCGGATCGGTGCCGGACGGACGACGAGATATATTAAGATATAAGGGTGAGTATAAAATGGAATTTTTGTCAGCAGCTAAATATCGGTATTATGGTAAGGACGACTCACAAAATATCCTCCAAAAAGTCAATAGAGAAATCCCCCAAAACATATCCGCCTGTAAGCATGAGCTTCTTTGCATCATGAATGAGGTCATAACCCTCGAGCCGTGCTGTTACTGGAATAGGCAAGTGTTTAATCAAACCAATTCTGCATTACAGAGTATCGCTACACAACTTCCTGCTCTGTCAATCGACGACACAATATTTGAATTCTTCTTAACTGGTTACAATGCTTATATGCAAGTAACCAATGTGATAAATGACCTATCTGGACTAAACGATAGTCCTGCAATGAAAAATCGGCAATTCCGTATCCCTACCTATGTTTCCATCGTAGAAGGATGCCTTACGAATTTATACCGATTTATTGCACTGATTATCAATCAGACTACCACCAAGGATTACGCTTCCACATATAAATTAAATTCTCTGTGTGAAATTTTAAGCAAGAACGGATTTGATAAATTAACAGAATCCGTTAATATAAATATTCGCAATGCAATAAACCATGGTGGAATTGTTTTCGAGGAAGATGGTCAAACGATAGTTTTTCATTACACGGAGAATAAACGGAGCGTTTCAAGTGCATTTACCACATATGAATTTGATCAACTTATAAATGATGTATACGATACTGCAAGCGCTATTATATTGGGCATTACGGTATTTCTAAACTTAAATTGGGAAACGGTAACAGTTGATAGATCATCCAAAACATTTGTTGCCTTTAGTTTGTTAGGCATGGAGTTAAGCATTCCGACTGTCCGTTGCCGGTATATTAGTGAATCTCCCTCGGGTGAGCAACTGAATGCAGAATTTTGGGTTAAAGACACAGAAAAAGGGTATCTCATTGAATGCGCTGTTCTCTTAATTATGGCAATTTATGACATCTATGGCGATTATGAAAAGTACTATATATCATTCAGTGGTGAACGATTAGCCACAAGCTGGATGCGTTTTAGTAACCAGCAAGTTTTTGATATGCTGAATCGGAATCGAGAACCAGCAGATATTGTAAAAGAGGTCATTAACAGCAGAGAAGTCATGATATTCAATCCATCGACGGAGCCCATTGATTTGCAGGAAATAAAGCATTTTAGGTTTCCAAATTATCAATGCGATACATACAAAATCAGTCAGATTGAGGATGCAAGTTTGTCTGATAGGAAGAGGCTTAAATGCCGATTGTATATTGGCGACATAGACTGTCGGGAAACAATTATCAAAATTATAGAGGAAAGCATTGAATGGCTCAAAAAGATTCGTAATGTAGATTCTCCTACAATTCACCGAAAAAGCGGCACAATGGAGGCGGATGCATTATATATAACGATATATCGCAGAGATGCTCGGCGAAATAAAGGATTGTTGCCAGGCAACGAAAATTTTATTGGTTTTGTCGATTACAATTTAAGTGGAGAAACAACATTACTGAACGGTGGTTTGCCAGCTAAAATATGGACTCAGTTTCACCACGAAAAAATCGGTAAAATAGCCATTGCATGGAGAGAGGGAAAGTATATGACACGACATTCTCGAAAAGTGGGAGCAAACGCTCCTTGTCCTTGTGGCAGTGGAAAGAAATTCAAAAAATGTTGTCGAGGAAAAGGTATATTTGACTAAAACTCATTACATAGCCCAGAAATTTTCACTATGAAAGCCCCTCGGCTATGTAATGTCAGAACAGAAGTAAAACCTATGCCATATATCCCGCTATAGGATGGTGCTTTCCGCCGCTACCATCAAGGCGGCTGAAGCTTCTCACTGTACAGGTTTATGTAGTGGCTCTTTTTCCCAATTCCCTTTTGTTTTCCTATGCCCGATCAGACCCTTGAAGATACAAAGCTTTATAGCCTTCAAGAACATAAAGTTGAACTGGGACTTATCTTTGGCCGCGATTGGCTTATTTTTCCTGCGCGGATCAGCTATTTTCACCCGGCTCGAACAGTGCAGCGATGAGGTTCGATTAGGGCCATTCTCTTTCAACGGTTCAGTCAGGCTATAAATCAAACTGCTAAACTTTAAAACAGCCAAATTTCACCTCTGTCATATACTCATGTCAAAAGTGAGAGAAGTTTGAAATACGGGGGTGGATGCGGTATACTAAAAATAGAATAGACGACCTGTTAATAGATGCGAAACGGCTGGAAAGCAAATGGACGATAAGGAGAGGAATATGACCGAACAAGATGTCAAGTTTTTATGCAAGTGGGCAATCGAAAACGGACAGCGCCAGTTAACACCAGTGGAAAAGGAGCTACTGAAGAACGGAATTGATGACGCAAAAAGCTTTCAAGACTTTCTTGCGGTTGTATTGGCGGCAATGGCTATCAGTTAAAACATGTAGGGCAGACTGCATGCCATAAAGGCAGAAAAGTGTGCAATCATTGCACACTTTTCCCCGCAGACAGCTTTTATGATGAAGCAAAGCACGGAGCCTTTCGGCTCCGTGCTTTACGCTTATTTCAGTTTTTTGCCGTCCTCGAAGGCGTTGCCAACTTTCTCGCCAAGGACGAGGTAGTCGTTGTGCACAGGGTCGAAGGTGATCGGGCGCAGTTTCTGCGGGTCGATCTTTCCCTCGCTGTCCAGAATGCGTTCGTCGGCGGAGACATTCACGATCTCACCCAGCAGAAGCTCAGACTCCTCGTCAAAGCTGATCAGCTTGCACTCCAGCGTCATAGGCAGTTCGTCGATGACTGGTGCGTCCACGACCTCGCTCTTGGTCACATGGAATCCGGCGCGCGCCATCTTATCCGGCGTTGTATTGCCGGAGACGATGCCAACATAATCGCAGGCGTCCACGTGGGCCGCATCCGCCATGCTGACGGTAAATGCCTTGCGGCTCAGGATGTTCTTCACCGTTTTGTGACTGCCGCTGAGGTACATGGCGATGCGGTTCATGTCAGCAATACCGCCCCACGCGGCGTTCATGGCGTCCGGAGTACCCTCCTCGCCATAGGTCGCGATGATCAAAACAGGCTGGGGGTACAGCCAGGGATTTGCTCCAAAATTCTTACGCATAGTTCTGTCCTCCTGCTTCAAGAATGATCGTATTATACCACATTGAACACCAAACGTAAAACCTGTTTGCCTGATATGATTATCGCACTGTGTTTCGCAGGGTGCCGATGCCTTCGATGGCGCACTCTACCACATCGCCGGGCTTCAGGAATTTCGGTGGGTCGAAGCCCATGCCGACGCCGGAGGGAGTGCCGGTGGAGATGATGGTGCCGGGCAGCAGCGTCATGCCGGAGGACAGCTCCTCAATGATGTCCGCGATGGAGGTAATCAGCAGGTCTGTGGTGGAGTCCTGCCGCAGCTCGCCATTGACGCGGGCGGTGATATGCAGGGCAGGCGGAAAGGCGATCTCATCAGCGGTGACGATGCAAGGGCCTATGGGGGTAAAGCCGTCCAGACTTTTGCCAAAGTACCACTGCTTGTGGGCGGTCTGCAAGACACGGGCCGACACGTCGTTGAGGACGGTATAGCCGAAGATGTAGTCCGCCGCGTCTTTTGCTTTCACGTTTTTCGCCGTCTTACCGATGATGACCGCCAGCTCAGCCTCGTAGTCCAGCCGCTCCACAAGGCCGGGGTGGCTCTCGATATTGCCCTCAGGCGCCACGGCCTCGGTCACGCGCTTGGAGAAATAGATGGGGATGGGGCGCTCCTTGGTGAAGGCCTCGGAGCTGTACCGTGCCGCCTCCTCCGCGTGGGCCTTGTAGTTGATGCCCAGGCAGATCACGTCCTGTCGTGGCCGAGGAATGGGCGCCAGCAGTGTGACGGCAGACAGCGGCAAAGCGACCGCGGCGTCTTTGACAGCGGCCAGCAGTGTTTCCCTGGACGCTTGGATCAGCGCATTCATATCGGCAAAGGGCAGCGGGCGAACGGCGGCGCCGTCTTCGGTCAGAATGCCTACGGTTTCTTTGTTGTCGTGCAAGAAGGTAACGAGTTTCATAAAGGGTTTCTCCTTGTGGTAAAGATTCTGCTGTGGAGTTGTTATTCGTCAAATTGCAGATACTCCGCATACTGTTCAAGCTTCTTCTCCGCGATTGCCGCGTTCTTCCGGATCACCTCCGCCTGACGGAGCAGCGTGACCAGCTCGTCATATTCGGCGGCATTCTCTTCCGTTTTGAAGGAAAGCAATCCTGTCTTGACGCAGTCGTGCCATACGAGCGTTGAGGGGTGATCAAGTCCGGAGAATCGTGCTTCGATGACTTTGCCAGACAGGCCGGTGATCGTACCAACGCCGAACCGCTTGTGGGTGACCGCGCTGCCGACGGAGAGCTTTTCCGCAAAAAAGGCCTCCGCATAGTCCAATCTCGCCATACGATCCAATGCCTCCGCGTGATTTGCTCTCGCGTTTATTGCCTCATTCATTTTTTCCAAATGGATCCTTTTCTCTTCCGCGTTCCTCACACTGTAATGAATACCTTCAAAGAGGTTATACACCGTGCAGCAGAAGATCACGTCAAACGCCAGAATGTGCAGTTCTATGTCGGGGTGCAAGGGCTTCTTTGCGAATTTTACTCTGTCGTCTCTTATGTTTGAAAACTGGGGGTGTGATTTGATTGCCTCAATCAGTTCGTCGCACATCCGATGATAAATCCGCAGATCCATCTTTGCGCCGGAGCCCCAGTCGTCGTAGAATTCGACGCAGTCGGCATAGGCCTGCGCCTGAGAGGCTTTGTACATGTAGTAGTGGTCGGAATCGTAAAAGCCTGTGATCATCATGGGTAGGCGTATACTCGCTCGATACCGCCAGCTGTCCGGGCAGTATCTGGCCCGCATGGACTCGCAGAAATTAAGAAACTCTGTAAAGCGCTGCGTTCTGACCTCCAGGTCTCCGCCGTCGGGGGTAAGCAGTTGGTGAAGGGCGTCGCGTACTTCGCGTGCTGCCTGAAGCTCCCTCCGTGCATAATCAGCCAACGCATAAAAAGCGAGCTCCGCTCCGTTGTCGATAGTCTGCTTCGTCAGCAATACGACGGCGGCCAGCTTCGCAGGAAAGTCCCTATCGTCCGCCGCGAGTGCGGCGTCCATCATCGGGCGGAATTCTGCCGCAATCTCCCACTTGTATACCTCGTTGTTGTCGCCGGTGTTCAGCTCGACAAACCGAGCGGCATAGTTGTCAATGATCTGATCGAAATGGGTTCTGTTCATTGAACCTCCTCCTATTTACGTGTTGGAAATGTACCAAGGATATTTCCAGCATCGTAGTCACTGGATGGCAAAATGCCCCGCCGAGAGGCGGGGCACTGATCCTTGCAAGGCCGCTGCCAAGATGTACAACACTGGACAGCGTTGTGCTTTATTATAGCATGGCGGGGCGAAAAACGCAAGGAAGCAGGAGGGGGCAGGGGGCAGCATTGCAAGGTTTTTCAGCATCGTGTGAAGATTCTATGTTCCATGTACGCCCTGTTGATATTGATGAACCTGTCGTTGTATTCTCGTTGATCCGACCCAGCACATACAGCAAGTGCGCGCCGGTCAGTTTCAGCAGTCTTGAACGCACTACCTCCGCTGGCAGTTTCTCTCCCGCCACACGGATGGTGGGCTTTGTGGGACATACGGTATCCAGCATCAGCCCCACCAACTCATCCAGCCGCCCACGGTCTACCTCGGTGTAGCTCACAAGATAGCCGTAGTCCACATTGGTCATGATCTGAGCTCGATATGTCTCCCGTCGTTCCATTCCGTTTTCCTGAGTAGGCTTACTCTCATGAGGGAATGAAGGGAAGGAGTTCATAACATCCGTACTTAATTCTTCTTTACTTTGTTCTTCTATATTTAATTGTGCGTGCTTTTCCTATTCAGGTTTTACCTGTTCAGGAAAAGCACGTTTAGGTGCGACACCGGTATTTTCCGCCTGAACGGGATTTTCCCGTTTAGGTGGCTCCGGCTCTCTGGACTGCTCCAGAATGGTATATTTGATGCCGCCCAGCGTACCGTCTGCGTGGCGCTCCCGCTGACGCACGATGTACCCCGCACCCTCCAACTCCCGCACCGTGGCGCAGATACTGTCCACACCGTCCTTGCAGATGTAGGCAAATCCTTTCGTGGTATAGTCCCAATCCTCCGGCAACGACAGCATCAGGGACAGCAGCCCCTTCGCTTTCAGCGACAGCGATTTGTCCCGCAGATGGTAATTTGACATGACGGTATAGTTCCGTGTTTTCTCCACCCTGAACACGGCCATGGGCGCGTCCTCCTTTCTTGAAACACATTTTGCAAGCTAAAAAGAACAACATCACTCAAGCCAAAAGAAATTCCGGTTGATGAAATGAGCGATGTTTGATATAATAAATATATTGGTGAGTTTTATATGAAGTGGTGAAAGGTGAAATAAAGTCTTCTATTTGAAATTACTCACACGATTATTAGTTATATCTCTAAAATTGCCAAAGAGGTAGGCAAACTATCACCTATCAAGCATCATTCTCTATTGTTAAGAAAGGGGCAACGATTGATGGCTCAAATTGACATTGAACTTAACAACGTTAAAAACATTGTCCACCTAAAAGAATCCTTTCCTCTTGATAAAGGGTTATATGCATTAGTAGGTGAAAATGGATGTGGAAAAAGTACAATAATGCTTGCACTTTCTTTAATTGTAAAGACATCTTCTTCCCATATGCTGAAGCCGTACGATATATTGCCAGATAGTAACATTAAAATTGAAATTGGAGATCGAACAGACCTATGGTTTAATAAAAAAGGGAAACTTACCACCGGAAAGTTTGGTACGGCAAGAAAAATGAAAAACGGAAAAACCCACACCGCGTTGATTGCAAGTACACACATGGATGGCTTCTATGAAGGAAGCATTTTCTATGGTTGCCGCTTTGATGATTATAATATCATTGATCAATTCATGAGCGCTCCAGATATGTCGACTATACTGGTTGATGCAGATGATTTTGTAAAAGAAACACTGGGCTTTATCCTACATAATGACAGAAATTATTATCCAAACCTAAAAAAAATAAAGAGCCGACCAACCGCCATAGAAAAAGGCTTTAAAAATATGCCATACTTTAATGAAGTCAACGGACATATTATTAGCCAATATCGGATGAGCAGCGGAGAGAGTATGCTCATCTCTCTTATCGATTTTATTAACAACTTAGTCATTAAGCAGACTCGAAGAAGTCATGATATTCTCTTTTTGATTGATGAAGTAGAGTTGGCACTACATCCCGCTGCTATTGATCGACTTGTTTTGTTCCTAAAAGACTTAACCGAAACGTCTATTCACAATCTAATCATTTACTTCTCCACTCACTCATCAGAGTTAATTCATCGAATTTCACCTAGAAATATTTTTTATATCGAAAACAACTGCGGAAAGATAGATATCATAAATCCATGTTATCCGAACTATGCTGTAAGAAATCTGTATATCCCTAACGGATTCGATTTTCTTCTTTTGGTAGAAGATGAACTAGCCAAGTGCCTTGTTGACAAAGTAATTCGAGATAACAACTTGTCAAAAAGCAAATTGTGCTGTGTGTTGCCATCTGGTGGATGGGCTCAGATGCTGAAATTACACCATGACATGATCACCTATAACACATTGGGTGTAGGTAAGCGCATCGTAAGTATTTTCGATGGTGACGCTCAATCAGCAGTTGCAAAGCATAAGGAGTACAATTCTCTTCCAAAGAGTTTTTTGCCAATTCCAAGTATTGAAAAATATCTGCGCAAAAAATGTATTCTCGAAAACGATCAAGTTTTTATTAAACAAATTAATGATAAATATTTTAGTATCCGGTCATTGAAAGATATTATTGATGACTATAATAATGATTCTCGTACAAAAAATGGCATGGATAACGATGGAAAGGCATTCTATAAAGTTATCATCTCCAATTTAGAAAAGGTGGGGATAACTGAACAATCTTTTATCACATACCTTTGTGATGATATTTGCAGCTATGAGGATATTTCTAAATTTGTTGATAGCATGAAAAAATTACTATGCTAACACCCTAATAAGCAGCCCTATAACTTGCTGTTCTGCTGCTGTTTGAAACGGTGCGCTACCCCAATATAATCGAGGCCCGGACAAGCCATCGCTGTGCTTTCCGGGCTTCGTTGTATTCCTGTTATGTACTACTCTGCTTGTCCCCTATGCCAATAGAAGATACGTCTGATACACAACATCCAGATGCCGGTTATAGCTGTCCACTCTCAGGCTGCCGGACAGCAGTTGTCCCGCATTTGGTGGCGCAATTCTTACGGAAGATGTGCGCCGCCAATTCTCCGCTTGGCATTGTTCCGATTGGCATTTTAGATCACATCTTTTTAAATACTATGCCACAAAATCAGTTCTTTCTCAACACGTCCCTACAGATTTAGAATAATTGCTTCCTTTATGTGATGTCACTTCAGTGCAGGGTTTCCCACTTTATCACTTGCTACAATCATTCTTTAGTAAAAGCAAATTCGCCTGTTTTTATAAATGCAGATTAAGCGTTATGCTCCGCCTCGGCTTCTCGCCGTATCAAAATCAGAGGATAACAAAAAGCGGCAGGTGTCCCTGCTACTCATATCTCCGGGCATGATGAATTTGTAGACATGCGAGATTTAAGGTGATGTCACCTCAGTGTAGGATTTATCGCCAGTGCAAGCTCTTAAAACTTAATATGCGGGTATGGTGGAATTGGTTGACACGCAGGATTTAGGTTTTCGTACAGTGATGCGTTGATGCGTTGGGGTTCGAGTCCTCATGTCCGCACCACACATTTGAAATCCGTTTTTCGCTTTTGGTAAAAATGGATTTCTTACTTTCTATATTGATGTAATCTGTTTTAGGGTGTAAAATCTATGTTATAAGATTTCTTGTTTCTTTTCGAGCGCGATATTTATTTCCAGCTAAATATACAACTAAGATAAAGGTGGGACATACCGGTGATTCAAGAATACTTGTTTATTGGCGGCGAAGAACGCGCCGAAATTGAAGAATATAGACCGAAAAAAGTTGCAGTTGAAATTTATGAAATTGAGAATTCAGAATGTTGGGTTGCTATATATTCTGTTCCTGGCGAGAAAGAAGAAAGTGCCAATCTTCTTTCTAAAGTCAATAAACATATTACCAGCAAATACCATCCAACTGTTTTGACTAACGGTTGTGCGGCATATTACAATAAAATGCTTTTCCCGTATATCAACGAATTTGAACGCAAGCTACGGAAATTATTGTATCTCAAAAGCGCATTAAATAAAAATGATATAGCTACTGAAAACATAAAAAATCTGGAAAGCAAAGACTTGGGAGAAATCTTCACGCTCCTGTTTACCGATGACCTGTTTGTAAAAAAAGTAAAAACAGCGATAAACACCAAAACATGGCAGTTTACTCGGCAAGAAATTCTTTCTGAAATAGAAAAGCTTACAGAAAATACTACTTGGGATCATCTTATAGGTACTGCATCTGTCCCTGCACTGAGAGAACAATTCCTGACAGTTAAGGATTACCGAAATGATGTGATGCATGCTCATGATGTTGAAACAAAGATTTTTCGTGATGCAAAAAAGCTGTATGAACAAATTAACAAGCAATTAGATTCCGAGATTAGGAAAATCATTGATATTGCAGAAAAGAATCCAGAAGAAACTAAAAACTCAGATTACAATTCGGACTTGTCCTCTGCGCTCGAAAGATATACCAATGTTTTTTCTGGATTTTCCCCGGTTCCAATTACAGGAAATCTAACGGCTGTCCCTGATATTTCCTTATCTGAAATCTATAATGTTGATTTAGATATCCCTGCCATTCTAAAACGGCAACAGGAATTGCAAGGAGCATTAGCCAATTTAGAAACAATTAAGATCGATTCGCCTGTGTTGTCACAACTGCAAGGTCTGTCCTCCCAGATAAAAACTGTAACTGCTGGATTACAAGAACTGCACATCGATATCCCTGCATTGGTACAGTACCAAGACATCGCTTCAAAAATTGATATTCCCGCCATAACAGAAGCACTAAAATTTCAAAATGAATTTCAGGCTATTACAGGTGGACATTTGGGTGAGTTGCAGCACACTGCCACGTTGTCCGCAGAAACCTCCTCCATTTTCGCTGGTATTGAGAAATCAGCCAGTCCTCAACACCCTGACTCACTTGAGAAAAAAGAACCTCTTCTGAAAGGCGACTAATTCTCTCCATCAGGGTTTTATCTATTTCTTGCTCCTACACTTGAATTTTCTCCTGCAATGACAAAATGTGGGCGTCGAGGATTAGCTTCCTCAACGCCCACATTTTTTGCATCTGTACCAGCTTCTTTAGTTGAAGAAAAACGATAAATAATAAGCACCCCCACACGTTCATCCAGTGCTTCCTCATGGATTCTTTAATTCCCTGCGTCGGCTTCATAAACTTATTATTTATCGTTTTTCTTCAAATACCGCACCTTCTTTACCGCGTCCCAATGCATTGCCTCAGCGTTGATTGGCGGTAAAGGATCGCCCCAGGAAATAGGTGCGTCAGCCATCTTCACTTCGACCGACAGCCCACCGAAGGGACGCACGGCGTTCGGAGTCGAAATACTTACAGAAGTATTTTGCCCGCCCTCGAAATGAAGATGCAGCTTTTGCCCGCATACGGCTGACTCCCAGGGGATCCTGATCATACCCTGCCCGCGCCCCTCCTGTGCCACGGTGCCGTCACCTACGATAATCTGAGGAAAATGAAGTTCGTAGAGCTTTTTGCAAAATGGCGCTTTGTCCAGCTTCTGTGCAATACGCCACAATCGGTCCAGATTTCTACTATATTCAATACGCTTTTTGGCACCGTCCTTACCGGAGATCCTGTGGCCGAAGATATATTCTTTTTCCTCCAGCGACATGTCTGTACACGCCTGGATTACCGTTGCAAAATTCCGGCGCAAGATCCGCATGGGCGGGTGCGAATCCGATGGCGTAAAATTATCAGGCTCGTCGAGCAAGAAAAAGCCTAGCTGCTCGTTGGAAACTCCGAATTCTTTCAACAATTTAAATGCAAAATTTGAATAATCCGGCCCGCGGCACGGGTCCTTAAACTCATTTTCAAAGCAGACAATGGGTAACTCCCCGATATCCTTGTTCGCGCCCATGCTCTGCTGCACAAATTCCCTTCGCTTCTGCAAGGCACGCTCAATTTCAATGTGAACGGGGACGCACCGCAGTGCATTTTTCGTCTTTAGCTGCCTACTATATTCCAATTTATCATTCAAAATTTCGTCGACTTTCAGGTAATGCCGGTCTGGATGATCTGGAAACGATCGGAAATCGTTCCACCGCAGCCCCCTGCACTCTGCGGGGCGCATGCCAGTGTACAATGAGATCAAAATGCCGCAGAAGCGACCATCCTCCAGCACATGTTCTGCCGCATATAGCGCCAGACGTCCCTGCTGCCCGAGTGTCAAGGCTCGCGGGCAACTATCGTTCAATTCTTTCAGTTCCGCGTTTGCCTCTGCCGGGGCTAAGATTCTCTGCATCATCAAGGTCGTAAGATTATTTGACTTGTCTTCCGCACGATTTTTTGAGAGGATGTTGTAAGCATGTCCGCATGTGGCGGCATAGGAAAAAACATCCCGTAATGCTGAGATGATCGTCTTGACGGTCGCTTCTTGGTATTTGCAGTCCTTAGCGACCTTAGAGACAGCGAGCAGAATATTTGCCGGAGTAATCTCGGAGATTGACATATTTAGATGACCTGCAACCTTTTTGATATAATCATCGTATTGGCGCAGCGTCGAACAAGTTTCAAAACTGTATTGGTCTCCCTCCTGGATTGCCCAGCTGCGATCTTTTGCGATAAAAGTGCAATGTTTCCCCCAGTATTCCTTCAGGGACATATCACCATCAGCTTTAAATTCCATGCTAATTCTCCTCCAAATCTAGTTCTGTCGTGACAAAAATGGTGTCACTTGCTTTAAAGTCGATAATCAGTTCCCTTCCAGTCTCGAGGTTGTTATGCGAAACTTTACTGAGATCTACAGTCAAATCGCCGCTGATCCTACCACCAGGTGCAGCTACAATAGCGTGATCTTCACCACTGCGATTGATCTTGAAATCAAGTGTGGCGTCGGGAGTGCCCATCAGTGAAAAAATATATCGATCCAGCATTGCAGCCAGCTTTGCCAGCTCCCGAGGATCGTCATAGGCACAGTAGTTCCGCGCGAATACACTCTCGGGTGCGCTGCCATATAAATAGCGAATCTCGTCCGCATCACATCCACAAATTGCCATCGCCGCCCGAAAGGTCTCTCGCAAGACTCGGCTAGGATGTTTCAATAAGTTTTTTGCTTCCTTCTGCTTTGCAAAATTGAAGCCTCTAAGGAAAACTTTTAACCACTTTTCAACCTCATCGGGGCGCATCCGCCGCGCCGCGTTTTTGAAGCTGCGCATAAACGGCACATTTTCTTGTACGTTCGGCGCACTGTCCTTTACCTTATGGTAAAGCTTTGCCACCGTCGGCGGCAGCGGCAAAGTCCGCCGACGCGGCCAATTTAGTTTTTCGATGTGATAGACATCTCCTACACGCTTTGCCTCTGACCCAATTTCAATAACAGTGACTCCTGTATAGGCGTTTGAGGATGAGAATGCCCCCCAGGTCAACGCGCAGAGTTCACTGATCGTGATGCCTGTGGTCATCAACAGCATTACCCCCAAGTAGAGATATCCCCGGCTGCTTTCAAGATTCTCAGCACAGCTCGCAGCGATTTCCCGCACCTGAGCGTGAGTCAAAATATTTTTCTCGAAATGCCTGCTCGCATCCCGCGGCCCAACAACTACGCGGCGGTTTCCCATGGCGAACGTGTCCATGAAGTGGCTTGAGATCAAACATTGGGTCTCCTCGTATATAACCAATGCCCTCATAGCGTAGATCTGACCATTAATCTGATAGTCAGAATAGCCTCCCTCGCGCAAATGTAAAGCAAATTTTTCTTGCGTAATTTCACAAAAAGGTATCCGGTCAAATTTGCTTACAAGCAGTTCAAATGAACGCATATATTCTTTTTTTGTGGACGTTGACCACTTCATATACTGGGCAACCCGATCAAAGTCCGCCGCGATCAACGCGCCCAGCGGCAGACTCTGAGCAAACTTTTTCCGTAACGAACATCCCGCTTTTGTATCGGGATCAAAGGCGCGCTGGAGACACTCGGGAATCAGCGTGCGCGCATACTCCTCCAGCCTAGTCGCATCAGGTGCGCGGAAAATATGTCCCTTGTGTTCATAGCAAACGCGTCCTGCACCATCGATGTACACCCCATCGCTGGAGCGCAAGGAAAGAAATACCGTGGGCCCCGCCTTGCGCGCCTCTACGCGGTAAGTGATAGTTACGCCAAAGAAATCGATGCTGTTAAGCTTCATATATTAACCCTCATGCGGCACAGTGGCCGGAGGGGAGGTATTAAATTATTGTCATCATCTTCGTGTCATTCTCCTTTCAAGCGAGTAATCGTACTCTCGCATATATCATTATAGTCTCTTCAGCGGCTCCCTCCCCTCCGTCCACGCCCGCGCCTGCGGCAATGAAGCAGTAGTAAATAGCCTTTTTTTAGTAAAAAAAGACAAAGTCACCCTAAGGTAACCTTGTCTCAAAAACGTGTGGTGTCTTCAAATCGGAAAGAGGATAAACTTCTTCCCCTAATAAAAATACTTCGTAATTATACTTTTACAATACCATATTTTTGACTTCTGTCAACCCCTTTTGGAGGGCAAATTTTCCGTTCTTTTTAGAAATGCTTTCGGATGCGTTTTTATGAGGCAAAAAATAAAGTGTGCAATCATTGCACACTTTATTTTTATAGCGGCATCACGCACATTTTTCGAGTGCTTACCATCCTTCCTCCCACTCATCCCAGGCTTCATCGAGATCATCGTAGTCACCGTCCTCGTAGAGGTCCTCCGGGTCATCATAGTCCTCTCGAAGACTGTGGCCGCTGCCATGGCCAGTGTCGGTGCTGCCGCCGCCGTAGTTGAATGTTTGGGGCGGCTTCGGTTTCTGCTGTTGTTGCTGCTGGGCAAGGCTAGCGGCGCGCTCTGCGTCGAGTTGCTCCTGCTCGGCAATTTTCTCCGGCAGCGCATCCCGGAGCGCGGCGATCTCCTCAGCAAATTCACCGTTGTAGTCTACGGGAATTGCTTGCAGCGACTCCAACGCCCAACGGTATAGGATCACATTGAACGACTGAGAATCGATCAGCGCATGCGTATACGCCAGTATTGTTGCAGCATCCTTGTAATCCCCCAACTCCCGCAGACAGTCGCGGGCCGCATATGCGTCCCCTTTGTGCAGCAAGGAAATAGCCTTCTCATAGAGGGTTTCTTGCAGCTGTGCAGTCAGCTCCGCTTGCAGGGCTGTACCCTGTTCGCTATAAGAACCGAGATCCCACGCATATTCCAGCAGGTCGAGCCCGTCACGAAGCGATTCCTCCGTATTGGCGTTCAGCAGCACACCCGCCTTGGCCACGGTCAGCAGCGCGGGTTGCTCGGCGATGTTTTTGGGTACGTCCCCCACCAGTTCCACTGCTTTTTTGTAGCTGCCTTCCGCAAATAGCTCTGCCGCAGTCTGATACTGCTGTTCCCATGCTACGCGTTGGTTATGACTATTCAGCAAAGCGTAGCCAGCGATTATCACCAACGCCACGGCGACGAGGACGGGGACGAGACTCCGTTTGGGAGGCGGAGCAGTCTCCTGTGGTGTTTCTGCCACGAGGGTGGTGTCTGCGTTTGAAGTTGGTTTCGCTTCCTCTGTGACAGGCGGTACTTCTGATTTCACTGTTTCTCTCTCAACCTGCTGCGGCTTTGGCTTGGCGGGTCTCTTTTTCACAGGCTCTTGCGGTTTGGGGAGTATCTCCAGCACACACTTGGTTTTCTCCGGCGGCCATGGGGCAGTGTCGTGGGTATAATCGTCCACAGAACGAACGACGCCCTCTTTCGGCTCGTTCTTCTTGCCGTAAGGCACACGCACACGATCACCCCTTTTCACCGGCAAGCCGGCGGTCAGGTAGGCGTATGGCCGACTGTTGCCCACCTGCACGGAGCAATAATGGTACGTCGGCGTGTTATCCTTCGGTGTTACGCATTCTTCCGTTAGAGCATCAAGATTGTCATCCTCCGTGTCTGCGTACTCTTCCATAAGGGAATCAAACTCGTCCGCGTCTTCATGCCACTTCTCCCGCGGCAGCGGATTTGATTGCAGCAGCGCGTATAAATGCTCCGCTATCTCTGTTCTTCTCTGTTCAAGGGCAGCTTGGATCAGGTATAGGTGCAGCTTGCATACATAACGACTGCGGAATACCATCTCTGCAAGCGTATCATCCTGCTGGATGGCATCCAGCAACGGAGTTATGGCATCTTCATCAAATTCCTTATAGTACCAAAGGAAGTCAAGTATATAAAAGAAATCCTCAGAAAGGAAATCATTTTGCAGCGGCTCCTGCTTTTCCGGCAGAGAGCGCCACATAGCGATGGCACGCTGCGAGTCGGCGCTGTAGATACCTTCCAACAGTTCCGAAGCGTGCATATTGAAAAGATCTTCGATTTTGTACTCGTTCTTCAGCTCTGGGAATTGCTCCACGATCCGCGCCACGGCAGAGTCTTCGTAGTCCATGGGATCGACCTTTTCGCCGCGAAGCCGCTTCCAATGTTCGGTGAAATACCCTAAAAAGCGATTATTGCGGGCATCCGCTTTTTCGCCTGTGTACCCGGCGAAAAACGATGCCAAGGGCAGAATGCTACATAAAGCATCCTCTATGGCACTCTCCATAAGATTTTCGCCGCCAAAGGCGCGGCCCATGTAGAGGTGTCCGTCCTGCATGGAAGGATATTCCTTGTCATAGAGCGGCAACTGCTCGATCAGCAGCTCCCAAAACTTGCCGCAGGCCTCATCCGTCAGCTGACCTTCCGCCTGAAATAGCGGCTTCTTAGCGCAAACAGCCCTTTCCATAGCATCGCTGCTGCTGATGCCGCTGAAATCCGCCAAATCATTGGCTAACGCCCGGTAAGGGTAAAAAATGCGCCCGATAACGGAGTCATCTACCTCATCGTCCCACGTTCCATTCCACAGACCGCTTTCGATGAGCCCGGTAGAAACTTGACAGAGTACTACCCTCCATGTGAAGACTTTTGACTCCGGATATGTAGGCAGCAGCCTTGTGACCGCATCCACGAATGTGAGGGCGGCATTACGCGTGGTCACGGCGGCATTTTTCCACCACGCATTCTGCCTTTCACGTGCGGCTTTGCGCTGCTCAAGAATGTAACCAGGAATAAAGCCGCTGTCACCGCACCAACCACATTCCCATATATCTTTGTGAAGCATTACATTCGGTGCGCCGCAGGTTGGACAGTTCATGGAGACACCCCCCCTTTGCTTTCTTAAGACACAATGTTCATCAATTCGGCAAAGCTATCAACGACAGAGTATGTTACGCTCTCGCTGCTGATTGCGGCAAAGTGCGCTTTTGCACAGGCGATTTTTGCGTTTTCCACGCCGCGCAGTTCGGCAGCATCACTGTTGCCCTTCGTTTCGGCGATGAAGTAGATATGCTTGACACTGCCTTCATTGAAAGCGATCGCCCAGTCTGGATTATACTTGCCGACTGGCGTGGAGATGAAAAATCCGCCGGGCAGCTTCACATATACTGCAACCTTCGCATTGACGTCCAATTCACTGGCAAACCGCTTTTCATTCTCAGAGTCATAGATAATGTGGCTGTACAGGCTACGATTGGCCTCCATTGCGTTTAAGCCAAGTTTACCACGAAGATTGGCGCTGGTAAAGATGTCTGTGTCGTAAGCCGCATCCAGCTTGTTATAGGTAATATGTTCAATGATCTGTGTCGCCATCTGGTCATTGATGATTTTCGCTGTTTTCAGTATGAACTCCTCCGGATTCAGGCGGAACATGGCAAACTTCTGCGGAGCCATGCGCTGCAGGATCGCTGCAATTGTTGCGCGGGTCAGCTTTGTCTCCTCCACAAGCTTTCCGATAAGGTCATAGCGAACACTGCCCAACGGGGCGGTTTTTGGGGCCTCCTGGTCGGAGAGCGTCCTGCGGAAGCCGTGGCCCTGTTCCAATTGCTCCTTGGAGTCCAAACGCGCGGCTTGCTCACCGTACTCCAATTTGACCGTCACCGTGGTCACGTTCAGCTTTTCATCCAGCATCTGCACGGCACTCTCAATAAGCTTTTCCTTATCAAACCGTACAGTATAGAAGGACTTGTGATTGATACGATTCCAGAGCTCCACAAATTCCTTCTTGTGCAGCTTTTCCGGGTCAACACGCGCTTCCACATTGTTGCCGTGAGCGTCCTCCGGACGCATAGAGTGACTGTCGTAGATAGAGGACAGCACCTGCACCACCGCGGCGTTGCAATCCTTGACTTCCTCCGCTACTTGCACTGTACCGCTGGCCTTGTCGGCATAATACTTATCCGTCAGTTCGCCGCGCTTGACATAGCCGCTGCTGACAAGGTCTTCGTAGATGGCCGTAGCCAACTCCGGCGTGACCTTGACTTCACTGCCGTTGGCATCGGTAAGGACTTTGCCAAGGAACAATTGGGTATCAACTTTCTTGGGCCGGTCAGCCAAGGATTCCGCCAAGCCGGACTGCAGCGCCTCCGCAAACTTGCCGAACTCCATGTCGGTGATCAGCGTCAGCTTGTTCAGTTCCTGTACCTCGCTGCCCAGCACGCTCTCGTCCATGCGCTCACCCTGCTGATCAACGCACAGCCGCAGGCCGCGACCGATCTCCTGTCGGCTGCGGATGTCGGAATCGCTTTGCTTTTTCAGCGTGCATATCTGAAAAACATTGGGATTGTCCCAGCCCTCCCGCAGTGCGGAGTGGGAGAAAATAAACCGCACCGGCTCGTCGAGACTCAGCAGACGTTCCTTGTCTTTCATAATAAGGTCGTAGGCGTCCGCGTCGTCGGAAGTCTGCGTCTTACGGTCAATTTTGCTCTCCACAAAGCGGGCTTTCTTCCCCTTCTTTTTGTCGATGGAGAAATAGCCCTGATGGGTCGTTCTGGCACTGAGCTTGTCCAGATAGCGGAGATAGGACTCGTCGCCGATCTTTCGCCGCAGATCACTTACAACGCTGTCGTACTCCTCTTCAAACATCTGAGCGTACTCGCCGTTGCGTCCTGCGTCGTCATCGCCGTCATAGCTGCGGTATTTGGACACCTCGTCAATGAAAAACAGGCTCAATACCTTAATGCCCTTACGGTACAGCTCCTGCTCCCGCTGGATATGCGTGCGGATGGTCTCGCGGATCTGGATGCGCCGCTGGAGCGCCACCATCTGTTCACTGCCGCTGATCTGTCCGGCGTACAGCTTCAGGCCATTGAGGAACGTAACAGAGTTGTCCCGCCCGTCAATGCCGTCCGAAAGGATCTTGAATCGGTCGGCGTACTCGTCCAGCCCGCCGGACAGATCGTACAAATCATCGTTGCCGCTGACTTTCCGTACCACGGTGCGTGTACCGGTCTTGCCCTTTACCTCGAAACCCAGCCGCGCAGTGGGAGACTTGTCCTTATAGAGGTCGATGCCCTCCAGATACACATAGCTGTTGGTGGCAGTGCTGCCCTGCAGCGTTACACCCAGCGCGGCGATCTTCTTCACCAGATGCTGGTTGTAGGCGTCCATGGCGTCCAGGCGATACACCATATCGTACTTCTCTTTATGGGTGGCGGAGTAACGCAGCGTGAACAGGGGGCAAAACTTTTTCAAGCTCTCCTTGGTCTGCTTGCCCTCCACGCTCTGTGGCTCGTCGATAATAAGAATGGGGTTGGTCTTTGCAATAATGTCGATGGGTTTGCGGCTGCGGAAGGTATCCAGCTTCTTATCGATAATGCGCTGGTTCTTGCTGGAGTTGAACGCCTGCATATTGATGATCATGACGTTGATGGCGCTGTCAGACGCGAAACGGTCGACCTCCGTCAGGCGGTCGGAGTTATAGATAAAGAACCGTATCTTCTTGCCGTACTCGTCGGCAAAGTGTTCCTGCGTGGTTTGCAAAGACTTGTAGACGCCCTCGCGGATGGCCACCGACGGCACAACGATGATGTACTTGCTCCAGCCGTAACGCTTGTTCAGCTCGTACATGGTCTTGACGTATATATAGGTCTTACCGGTGCCGGTCTCCATCTCAATGGACAGGTTCACGCCGGGGCCGGTCAGCTCGTCAGAGGGCCGCAGGCCGTTCCGCCGCTGGACAGCGCGGAGATTATCCAGTATCCGGCGGTTGGTCACTTCAGGGATGAACGGCTGGTTGCGGAAGCCCACTTCGCTGTCTTCCATGGAGAGTTGCTGCCCCGCCGTATCGCCCAGATCGCGGCGATAGGTCACCGTGCGGTAGGGCTGGCCGTTGAACACGTCGCAGACCGCCGCGGCGGCCTCTGCCTGAAAGGGCTGGTGTTTGAATTGAAGCTTCATCAGATCACCTTCACATTCGTATCCGGCGAGAGGTTTTTGAAGATCTCGGTGACGTTGATCTTGCTGTCGTCGCTGGCAAAGGAGCTGTCGCGGAACACGGCGCGGAGGGGATGCAGGTCAGCCATGCGGCGGATCACCGTGTCGGGGACGTTTTCATTGAAGCAGGCCACCAGCGCGCCATCGTCTACGTTGTGAATGGTGCAGCCATCCAACGTTTCCGCGCTGTGGGGCAGGTTGATCTCCACGCCCCAGTCCAGCAGGCAGGCGTACAGCAGGTCAAGGCCGCTGCGGTCAGGCTTGATGTTGGACACCATGCCGCCCAGCATGGTCTGTGTCAGCTCCTCCGGGTGGTAGTAGACGTCCTCCATGTTGCTCTCGTCCACGCGGAACACGCGGAAGCCGGTGTCCAGCTGAGCGTCGGGGTGCTCGGCCCTGATCTTGTCGCCGGCGCGGCGGATGCGCTCCTTGCCGATCTCGCAGATGTTCTTGTAGCCCGCCTTGTAGGCCTCGCTGGCTTCATCGCATTTTTCGGGAAACTGCACCATAATGAACTTGCGGTGTCCGCCGTCCTCGGCGTTGAGCTGCATCACCGCATGGGCGGTAGTGGCAGAGCCGGAGAAGAAGTCGAGGACGATGTCGTTAGTTGTGGGAACTGCCTTTACTAAAAACAATAGTAGATCAATGGGCTTAGGATAATCGAATATTTTTCCGTTAAATAATTTCTTCAACAACTCAGTCCCATTTCGATTCATTGCTTCAATACCCAACGAGGCAAACGGCTTGTCTCTGACAATGATGTTGCCATCGCCGTCCATTTTTTCATATTGCTTTGAAAAAAGACTCCAACCATTTTTTGTATGTACGAATTCTGCGAAGCCGTTTTCGAGTGCTTTCTGCATTTTATCTTTGCTATAACGCCAAGCGTATGGAGGGCCAAATTTCCCACCAGGGTATATTTGGGTACCATCGGGACAGATCATGGGATAATCCAAAGAAGGCGAGTATGAAAGTGTGCCCATTGCTAACGCTTGTCGTTTATATTTTCCGGCAAATGCTAATCTTTCGTCTGTAAGTGCATAGGCCGGATCTTTCCCTGTATCATATACCTGTCGGTTTGCAACAAACTTTGTGATATTCTTCGCATAGGCCATAACATATTCATGCTCGGTTTTATATTGAGCACTGTCATATGCACCGCTTCCTTTACTTTTCCATATAAACAGCACTAGTAGATTTTCTTCCCCGTAGACTTCGGCACAGATTTTGCGCAGGTTGTCCATTTCACAATCATCGATGCTGACAAAAACAACCCCATCGTCCGTCAGCAGATTTCTTGCCAGCATCAGCCGAGAATAAATCATGCTGCACCAGTCAGAATGAAATCGCCCGTTGGTGTCGGTATTCTTGAACAGACGGTTTTCGTCCTCGTCGTACATTCCCATCTGCGCGTTTTCTTCTTCCTGCGAGCGCATGAAATCGTCGGCGTAGATGAAATCGTTGCCGGTGTTGTACGGCGGGTCGATGTAGATCATCTTGACCTTGCCGAGATAGCTCTCCTGCAAAAGCTTGAGGACTTCCAGATTATCGCCCTCGATGTAGAGGTTCTCGCTGTCAAAGCCACCGGGAGTGCCATCTTTGCCAACGCTATCCGCCACAACGGGACGCAGGGTTGCCGTGATGGGCGCATTGGCCGCCAGCATCGCCTTTTTCTTGTCCGGCCATGTTAACTGATAACGCTCCTCCCTGCCCTCTACAATGGA
>OGNQ01000807.1_pt1 | contig 27670 bp, 33 predicted proteins | sample 1573481 | NCBI WGS metagenome assembly OGNQ01 (sample SAMEA2581920, study PRJEB24529) | metagenome | biome: Human gut stool | place: China | collected 2011 | reverse complement strand
GGCTGGAACTTCCGGTAGAGAGTCCTTCTAAAAATTTCTTGACATCGCGTCTTGTACGGATATTCATATCTGCCCGGACAACACCATAAACCACAGCGCAGTCTTTTCAAGTACAACTTAAAAACAGGATCATTGCTTAGAAGTAAATATAATCATTCTCGTCCACATATTTACCACAATGTGGACAATATCGATTACAACCTGTTTTAAGAAAACTACCACAATGAGGACATCTTCTGAACACAGCAATAAAAATTATCGTTCCAACAAGTTCCACTAACCCGGCTCCTAATATTATCAATCCTATCATAGTTCCTGTGCAAATACCTATGATCACAAGAAGTAAACCTATGACCGTAAATATAACGGATAATCTTGTCACAATTTTAAGTGGAATACGGTGCATTTCAATCATCTCCATTCTCCCAATTCTGTGGTGTATATCCTTTATAGAACCATTTGTTTAAGCAGAAAAACTCAAAATTAAATCCGTGATATCAGAAATTGTATCTGATAAAGTGCCATTAATAGTGTATGACTCGGTATCCTGATAGATAGTTAATTGACGACATAATATTTTCTTAAAAATATATTTAATTCCATAATAGTATATTTACATAGAAAAAGCAATAGAATTGGTGTGAACTGCAAAATATTGGCTATAAACGACAGAACAAAAAGAGAGGGAAGAACAGCATTTTTATGTATATATGATATAATACATTTTTTAAGACGGGAAATGCTTGATTTTACGGCATTTCCCGTCTTTTTTGTTTCTAATTTGTTACTGGTTCAGCGTAAAAAATATTATTTTAACAGGGCAACGGTTTCCCGTAACTGTTCAATAGTCTTGTGATTATACACCCTGTTTCCCACATCCTTTGACTTATGACCCATCAGCATATCAATACATTTTCTATTGCCTTTGGCGTTGTCAAGAAGTGTTTCAAAGGTGTGCCGTGCTTCATGCGGGGTCTTGTCTGCACCTATCTTTTCCATGACTTCACCCCAACACTTATAGTAATTTGCCTGACTGAACTTTTTGCCCTGATAGGTGAATAGATACTTGTTCCCTTCATCAACCAGTGCTTTCACAAATGGTTTGATACGGTCATGTATCGGAACAATACGACATTTTCCGGCAGCGGTCTTGATTCCACCTTCAAAGTACCAGTCCTTGATGTTTACCTGTTCAGTTTTCATTCCCAACAATTCCTGTAATCTGAACCCCGTATATATGTAGATCAGCACAGTGTTGACCCAAGGGTCATCTTTTATTTTCCACAGCATATCAATCTGTTCAGGCGTGAACGGTTCACGGGTTGTTTCAGGTATCGGTGGGGCGGTAGTTATTTGTGAATACATTTTATCTATCAGGTCAATTTCAAATGCAAACCTGTCAAGGTGTCCGAACAAGTTCTTGATCGCCCATTGTGTAGAGTATGCACACCCGCAGTTGTCAATGCAGTCTTGCATCTGATAGGATTTCATTGACCTGTACTTCACACCGTAGTATTTGGAACAGTGTTTGAACGCTGAACGCAAAGACTGCTGATTTGATTTTCCTAACCTTGGTAACTTGATTTCAGACCAACGCTGATAAAGTACAACCAAGGTCACCTTTTCCCGGTCAATATCCCAAGGGTTGTTGTTATATTCAGCCAATAGAATGTTCGCCTTTTCTTCTGATTCAGCATAACCTATTGGTGACTGTTTGGCGTGTCCTTCTTCATCATAGATTGTCACCTTAGCAACCCAAGGGCGTGACCTATGACCTTTTAGTTTGGTTACGCATCCGTAACCGTTTGGGTTTCTTCTTCCCATGTATATCATTCCTTCCTGATTGAAATTTCAAGGAATGGATGATATAATTAGGATTGCATAGCCTATATCATCCTATTCCTTGGTATAGAGTTATAAGAACCCTGACCGCTGCAACGGTTGGGGTTCATTTTTGTTCAGTTAATTAGGGTCATCAAAATAATTCAAATTGTATGTGATATAGACTGAATCAAAAGTGTGCTTTTCAGAATCAAAATTATAAACTTCAAATTCTGCAACGGTGTCTGATACTGGTGAAAACTTATAAGTAACACCCGTGTCAACAACTTTTCTTGCACTGTCTTTCACAGTGATATTGAACATTTTGAACACGTTGTCAAAGTCTTTCTTGATTTCCCACGGTTCAGTTGCAAAGCATCTGATCTTGACAACAGCATCTTCATACAGAATAAATTCTGTATACATTCCATCTAAGTCATAAGTGTAAAGCTGCATTTGAAATGTACCTTTGGAATTTTCATTGTTCCAATCTTCTGTTGACTTTGGTTCACCAAGTAATTCAATCAACTGTTCAGATGAAATTCTTGAATAGGCATCTGCATCTAATATGACCGGGATTTCTTCTGATGATGTTTCTTTTTTCTGAATGGGATTCTTTGAAATATCCTTCACAACCATAATCACGAAAATAACAACGATTGCTAAAACGACAAGTTTAATGACTTTTTTCATAAATCTGACCTTCCCTTCTTTGTGGTAACCGTTCGTAACGGTTGGTAACGGTTCAAGTAACTGTTGCAAATACAGTGTTTTCAATATAGTAACGGTTGGTATCTGTTTGGTAGTATTTTTCTTAATAATAAAATATCTTATATGAATAAGAATATAAAAAGTAAAATATACAGTATAAAAAAGCAACAGTTACCCGTTACCAACAGTTACATTTTTGAAAAATCAACCATGATGATATTGCCTATGCGTTCAATGATTCTTTTTTAACAGAATATTTTTCTGCTGAAAGCAATGATTCAATCATAGTCTTTACAACATTTTTGTCGGATTCATCAAGGGTGAGATACAAGGAAACCACATCATAAGCATCTGAACCGTGACATTTCTTGAATAGTTCACGACACTTTTTTAACTGCTGATCTTCTTCTGTTTCCTTCCAACCCATGATATAAGCCGGAGTTGTTTGGAGTGCATCAGCAATCTGTTTTATTTTTGATTGCCGTAATTCCTGAATACCAAGTTCGATTTTGTTTATGGAAGTTTTGCTTTTATATCCAATCTTATGTGCAAGTTCTTCTTGTGACATTCCTAATTCATCCCGCCTTGCTTTTATCCTTTCACCTATTGTCATTATATCACCTTCTTCCCGGTTGGTTATGCTTAAAGAATACCATAAAATAGATTGAATATCAACTTTTATCAAATTTTTTATAAAAAAGTGTTGACATTTTATCTACTGAATGGTATTGTTGTGTCAGTAGATAAAACATCTACTCAAAACAAAGCAAGTAGGAAGGAACGGGTGAAGCGATAGGGCTACACGCAAGTGACATGGTGGTCAGGCTGCCGGATAGCAGACAGAGCGTGTGAAGAATAAACAAGACCCGTCAAAGTAGTTGAAGAAAACAGGAACGGTAGGGCAAGAAAGCAAAGTATTCAGAACTATTTGAAGAAAACTGAACAGGCTGAACCAATCAGCACTTTACCCCTAAACCAAGAAACCGTTAAGTGGAAGAATCAACCGCACGAGATGACACAGCACTTTGTTTCACAGGTCAGGAAGTTCCCCGACTTCCTGACTACTTCAAAAAGAACTGTTGCAGCAGTTCCGGGGAAAAGAACCAAGGAATAGGATTTCAGTTCTTTCAAAAAATTGTCTATTGTGTGTAGGTCAACAGGTTTTGGTGGTTTTAATGTGAAACCCCGGCGGTTTGAACAGCACCGTTCAAAAAGTTCAATGATGTGTAACAGGTTTTCAGATTTTAATGTGAAATCTGATAAAGGCAAGACACCCCTGATGCAATAAGGTGTGCTGACAATAGACAACTTTTTGAAGGAACTGGGAAAGGATAAAGGCAATGATTGATTTCATAAAAGATGCGGATTGCACCAAGGACACGCCTGTCAGATTAGGTGTTCCTGATGCACCGATATATGGCAAGGGCATCAAATTGAAACCAAGGGTTGACGGTAGAACTGATTCAGAGCATTTCAAGAAAATCTATTTGCCGGAACTTTTACCACTTGAAGAATATGATCTGATAGTCGTTTTGATTTCCGGCGGTAAGGATTCAGTTGCTTGTTACCTAAAACTTCTTGAACTTGGTGTACCAAAGGAAAGAATAGAGTTTTGGCATCACGATATTGACGGCGGGCATCCTTCAAGGCGTATGGACTGGAAATGTACCCAAAACTATGTAAAAGCACTTGCAGATGCAGAGGGTATCAAGTTAAGGGTTTCTTACAGGGTGAACGGTTTCTTTGGTGAATTGTACCGCATAGGTGCATCAGAACCGATTGAATGGATTGACCCTGATACTGGGGAAGTCAGACAGTGCAAATTGTCAAGTAATTACCTGAAATGTAAGGAACTGAAAGAACAGGCAACAGAAGAAATGGAAGAACTTCTGAAACAGTATGGTTACAGAATGAAGTTTCCGGCAAAGACTGGTGACCTGTCAAGGCGTTGGTGTTCCGCTTATTTGAAAATATGTGTTGCAGATACCGTTGTCAGTAATCTTGACCGACTGGGTGAACTTGAAGAACTTGGTGGAAAAAGACACAAGTTCCCGGCAAAAGGCGGTACACATTCAGGGCGGTGGTGCAGCGGTAACTTAAAGGCAGCAGTCCAAGACAGTGTGACGGCAAACCTTGAAGAAACCAAGCATGATAAGAAAATACTGATTGTGTCAGGTGAACGCCGTGGTGAATCAGCCGGGCGGTCAAAGTACAATGAAATGGAAATACACCGCACCAATGCGGAAGCCAAGGCACACAGAATTGTTCATCAATGGCGGTGCTGCATTGATTATTCTGAAAAGGATGTGTGGGAACTGCTGAAACGGCATCATATAAACCCACACCCATGTTACAGGATAGGTTGGAACAGATGCAGTTGTATGATGTGCATATTTTCAACACCCCGTTTATTTGCCGGGGTAAAAGAACTTTTTCCTGATGATTATGCAGCACTAAGGCATGATGAAGAAGTTCTTGGGTTCACCCTTGATAACAAAAAGAACCTTGATGAATTTATAGGTGATACAAAGTCATGTGTCTGTTGGGATGACAGGAAAGCAATTCATTCAATACTTACTGGTGAGTTCACAACAGATGATATATACATAAATGATTGGAAATACCCCGTTGGTGCATTTCATGGTGCAGACGGTGGTTCATGTTAGGAAGGGGTGATGAAGTGAAGAAAATAGTTGCAGCATGGATTGAACAGATTCTTGAATTTCCAACCAAACTTGAATACCTTGCGTATATGGAAAGTCTGAAAAAAGGCAGACCGCAGAAGTTCAAGGAAACATCCTTTGAACAGTTGGAATCAGGGGTTGTAAGAATAACAATCAGGAAGCAGTACAATAACAATGCGTTTCCTGATGATGATGAAAAGGAAGGTGAAAAGTAAGATGACGAACACAGAGTTATTAAGGGAAAAAATCAATGCATCCGGCTATAAATTGCAGTTTGTGGCTGAAAAGTGCGGGTTGACTTACTTTGGACTTATGAAGAAGGTCAACAATGAAACAGAGTTCAAGGCAAGTGAAATCAAGGCACTGAAAGACCTGTTAAATTTAACAGATGATGATGCAACTAAGATTTTTTTTGCCTAAAAAGTAGATAAAATATCTACTGTAAGAAAGGATAGGTGATAAATTATGAAATTCAGCGAAAAGTTGAAACAGGCTATGCAGCAGTTAGGAATCAATCAGGCACAGGTTGTTGGATTGACCGGGAAAAGTAAGGGGTCAATCAGTATGTATCTGAATGACAAGACCACACCGTCAGAACAGGTTCAAAGTGATATTGCAGTATCACTTGGACTTACCCCTGACTATTTTGAACAGGAAGAAACCCCGGTGACCTTCAAACCTTCCAAGTGTGAAGATGGCATCCCAACCTTGACAGTACATGAAGTTGCTAAGTTGATGCACAAGCACACAAACACAATAGCACTTGGTTTACAACAGGGTGTTTTCCCTTGGGGGTATGCGATTCATACCAGTGAACACCGTTGGTCATATTTCATCAATGCAAAGCGTTTTGCAGAAATTGAAGGTATTGCCATATAAGGCGGTGATCTTATGCAGATAGGTGACAAAGTAAAAATCATTTCTTACAGAAGCAGCAAACTTGAAGGGTTAAGTGGTGTAATCACAAGAGAATATAAAGGTATTTTCGGTGTGATGGTTGAAGGTCATAAAAACCATAACAGTCAATACGGGTGCTACTGGTTAAGAAAAAGTCAGATCATTTTATTTGAAATTGAAGAAAGTGAGGATGAAGAAATGTTTGGAGATTATAAAACCGTACAGGTATCTTTCCTGAATGACAATGAAAAAGAACAGGTGTGTATGTCAAAGTACGCAATGTATGACAACTTTGAAGTTGGTGATGTGGTAGTAGTTAAAACAGGGCATCACGGCTTGGCAGTCGCAAAGATTGCAAGTATTGATGACACTGTTTCAAGGGTTGCAAACGGTCGTGAGATCGTCACAAAGGTTGATATGGGTACATATGAAAACCGTGTTGCATCAAGAAAACGTGTGTCAGAATTAAAGACCGCTATGGAAGTAAGAATCAATAAGTTGCAGCGTATGGCAGTGCTTGAAATGTTTTCGGAGAAAGACCCGGAAATGAAAGCATTACTTGATGAATATAAAGCGTTGACAGAACAGAAAGGTGAGGTACAGAAGGATGGAGAATAAGACAGTTCAGAATGTAGTGCATGGGTTCAAAGTGTTCAGACCTGATTGGACTTGTGACCCGACAGGTTACAACCCTAAACAGTATACTTGTCCCGGAAAATTTGAGGAAGAAGGGGAACTTGATGTTTGTGGTCACGGTATGCACTTCTGTCAGACTGCTGCTGACTGCTTCAATTATTACAGTTTCAATAGTGAAAACAAGGTTGCAGAAGTCATTGCCTATGGTGAGGTAAGAACAGAAGGTGACAAGTCTTGCACTGATAAACTGGAAATCGTGCGTGAAATCCCGTGGGATGAAGTCTTGCGGATCGTCAACCTTGGAAAGAATTGCACGGGTCGCTGCAACACCGGGAACAGGAACACCGGGGACTGGAACACCGGGGACTGGAACAAATCTTCTTTCAATACTGGTTGTTTCAATACTGTTGAACAGAAAATCATGTTGTTTAATAAACCGTCAGATATGACCTATCGTGATTGGTATGAATCTGATGCAAGGTGGTTACTGAATCAGATACCAAAGGATGTTGTTGAATGGATTTATTCAGAAGATATGACGGATGAAGAAAAGGCAGAGCATCTGACACATGAAACAACAGGCGGTTATCTGAAAGTGCTTGATGAATCTGAATGTGGTCAGTTATGGTGGGGCAGCCTGTCAGACCGTCAGAAAAATATCATCAAGGCAATACCAAACTTCGATGCTGAAATCTTCTTCCAGTGTACGGGTATCAGGGTAGATGAATGATCTGCACTTCATGCCCCACCAAGAAGAAGCATTGAACAGAACTGAACAGTTCAACCGTTGTGCGTATTATCTTGATATGGGACTGGGTAAAACCTTTGTAGGTGCTGAAAAAATGTATTTGCTGAATAATTCGGTGAACTTGGTCATCTGTCAGAAGTCAAAGATAGATGACTGGGTGCAGCACTTCAAAGATTATTACCCAAGTGACCGGGTGATGAACCTGACCAAGAAAAGTGAAGCAATCAATTTCAGGACACTGGTTGACACCAAGGAATTATACAAAATGGATATTCAGATTGTTGGTGTCATCAATTATGAAACAGCGTTCCGGCGGGATTGGTTATTGAACTTACAGGATTTTACCCTGATGCTTGATGAATCAAGCCTTATCACAAATGAAACCGCCAAGCGTTCAAAATTCATTCTGAAAATGAAACCTGAAAGCGTGATTTTGTTATCAGGAACACCAACAGCCGGGAAATATGAAAGGTTGTGGTCACAGGTGCAGTTGTTGGGGTGGAACATCACAAAGAAAGCCTTTTACAACAGTTATGTTGTGACAGAATGGGTTGAGAACGGGGACGGGTTCAAGCGTGAAGTTATCACCGGGTACAAGCACACGGAACATCTGAAAAAGAAACTTGCAAGTTATGGCTGCATCTTTATGAAAACAAGTGAAGTCCTTGAACTTCCTGAACAGACTGAACAGAAAATATTCTTTAAGTCCACACAGGCGTACAAGTATTTTACCAAGAACAGTTACCTGTTGTTTGATACGCTGAATTACTGCAAGTTTGATGATTCAGACAGTGAGAATGAAAACCCGTGTATTGAACTGGTCGGTGATAACAGCCTGACAAAAATGTTATATGCCCGGCAGTTATGCGGGCAATACCACAAAGAAAAATTGCAAGGCTTGCGGGACTTGGTTGAATCAACAGAAGATAGACTGATTGTGTTTTACAACTTCACCGCTGAACTGGATGCAATGCAACGGGTGCTGAATGATCTGAACAGACCTTATTCCGTTGTAAACGGTCAGAAGAAAGACCTGACAGCATACGAAAATGCAGATGATTCAATCACATTCATTCAGTACCAAGCCGGGGCAATGGGTGGTAACTATCAGAAAGCAAACAAGATTATTTATTTCACCTTGCCACTTGGCAAAGGGTCATGTGATATGTGGGAACAGTCAAAAAAGCGTATTCACCGCATAGGACAAACCAAACCGTGCTTTTACTATTACTTACTGGTGAAGGGGACGGTTGAAGAAAGAAACATTGCAGCGTTGAAAGAAGGGAAGGAACTGACAGATGAATTATTCAAAAATACTTAATTGGATATTTGGAATCATGGCATTTATCGGTGTATTCCTGATAATCGGTGCAGTCGGTGCATCTGACTATGCGGTTGAAATGGGAATATATGAACCACTTACTGCACACCTGAAAGAATACATCTTTGGTGTGATTCTGATAATTCCCGGAATCATTTATTTGAAAATTACTGAAAGGGGTGATGAAAATTGAACTATTCAAAGAGCATGAGAAAGTCGGCAATGGTCAAAAGGGTCTTGATTCTGATTGGTGCTGCACTTGGTATTGGTTTGGTGATTGGTAGTGTGTCAGGATATACCCTGAAAACTCATATAACAGCCAAGGACAAAGAGAAATCAACGGAACGCAGACTTGAACGGTCAAGCACAGAAACCCTTGTATATGGGGCGTATGATAACAGAACTTTCACACAGGAAATTTCTCTTGACTGGGGTGCGGGTGACTTGGACTTCACACCGCTTGACTGCAAGATGCCGGAAGAACAACAGGAATTTACATATTACCTTTGTACCGGGTACAACCTTGATTTTACTCTTGTCATGGCACTGATACAGAATGAAAGCAGTTTTGACCCGTCAGTTGTAAGTGCAACACATGATTATGGTTATATGCAGATCAATGAAATGAATCACCAGTGGTTGACTGATACCCTTGGGGTTACGGATTTCACAGACCCATACCAAAATATCAGGGCGGGCGTATTCGTACTTAGAAAGTTATATGAACGGTATCAAGATACTAACATGGTATTGATGGCGTACAACATGGGTGAAGATGGTGCTGCCCGGTTATGGGAAAAAGGCATTTATTCCACAGACTATACAGAAAAAATTCTGAATTATCAGATGCAGTTCAATGAACAGTTGGGCGGTGAGTAAATGGCAGCAGAAAAGAATTTTGAAAATAAGGTCAAGAAGTTCCTGAAGGACAAGGGTGCTTGGGTGCTGAAATACTGGGGTGGTGCTGCTTATACAAAAAGCGGTATTCCTGACCTGTTGGTTTGTTTCAACGGTTGGTTTTTAGGAATCGAATTGAAAGCACCAAAGGGCAGACCGTCAGATTTGCAGTTATACAATCTTAGACAGATTGAAAAGGCGGGCGGTATCGGCATCCTGTTATACCCAAAGGACTATGAACAATTCAAGGGATTTATTGAACACCTTGAACTGGGTGAATTACCCGTCAACTTATACGGTGTCTATCCATTCCTGACAGAATGGAATCACATAAAAAATAATTAAAGGAGTGAAAGAGCATGGCAGCAAAAAAGAAAGCAGATGCAGCGGTTGAGAATACCGCAGAAGTAACACAGGAAACAACTGAACAGGTTCAGGACACAGTTGAACAGATGACAGAGGACAACAAGAAGGAACTTGAGAATAAGAAGTATGTGGTTGACCACTTACTTTCAACCAAGCGTGAAGGAATGGAAGATCTGATTGATTACATGGAACAGATCGGATTCTTTGAAGCACCTTGCAGTGGTGGAAATCATCTTGCTTGTCAGTTCGGACTTGTTCACCACAGCAGAAATGTAATGATGGCAGCAGAAAATATTGGTTATGCACTTCTTGGCAAAGTCAAGTATGCAGAAATTCGTGATTCAGTCATCATTGCAGCAGCATTACATGACCTTGGCAAGTGCGGTGACTTTGGTAAACAGATGTATGTGCCTAACATGATTAAGGACGGCAGACCCACCAAGGCAGAGCCGGAACAGAAATATAAACAGTCTGAAAGCAAGCCTTTCAAGCGTAACCCGGCACTTCTTCCACTTGACCATGCAACCCGTAGCATCAAGTTAGCAACCCTTTTCATTGACCTGACGGAAGATGAAGAATTTGCGATCAGATACCATGATGGTCTGTATGAATCAGCAAACTATGCAGTGAAGGGAAATGAAACCCCGTTATATTTGATTCTGCACTATGCTGATTTATGGTCAAGCAGAGTAACAGAAGGCAGCACAGATGAAGGAAGTGAAGAATAATGGATAAAAGAGATAAGAAAATCAGACAGTTAGAAGATGAACGCAATCAGTTGATGGCTGAAAATCAGGAATTGAAATATATCATCAATGATATTCAGTCAGTAAATGATATTATGCGTGAAGATATTGAAAAGGAATGTGCTGCTGAATGTGGTTGTATTGTAATTGAAGGAAGTCGCACCAGTGCAGCATATCAGGATTTAGTTGGTATTCTTCTTGCAAATAACTATTCTGTTGAAGTCATACCAATGGATGAACGCAGAAAGTTAAAAATCATTATCAAGGAAAGTGAGGTATAAGAGTATGGTAAATGAAAGACAGGGAAAAGTTTACAATCCCCGCCCGGTATATAACAGAAAGTTACTTCGTTCAGTGATTCGTGCGGGAGTTCAGAAACAGTTTGGTCAGCATCATGTTTCTGCTAATATGGCGGGAAACTTTGAAAAAATCAGAAAGGAACAGGTGAAATAATATGGCACAGATGCTTTTGATTATGGGTGAATCAGGTACAGGAAAAAGTACCAGTATGAGAAATTGTGATCCGGCAACAACTGCCGTTGTGAACCCGGTTGGTAAGCCGTTACCGTTCAAGGGTAAGTTCACAATGCTGAACAGTGAGGTTGAATCACGCAAGATTTGCAAATTTATGAAGGAACAGGCAGCAGCCGGGAAGAAGTTATTGGTTGTTGATGACTTCCAGTATATTCTTTCAGTTCCGTACATGAACCGTATTAAGGAAAACGGTTGGGATAAGTGGAATGACTTCGGTGCAAACTACTTTGAAATCATTGAGGTGTGCAAGGAACTTCCTGATGATGTGGTTGTTGCTTATATGACCCACACAGAAACCCTTGAAAATGGTGTTACTACTATTAAGCTGATCGGAAAGTTACTTCGTGAGAAGATCACCATTGAAGGACTTTTCACCATTGTACTTAGAACAGGTGTGAATGAAGGAAAATATTACTTCTACACACAGAACAGTGGCAAGGACACCGTGAAGTCACCTATGGGAATGTTCCCGGCATACGCCATTGACAATGACTTGAATTATGTAGCCGATAAAATCCGCAACTTCTATGAAGTCGGTGAGTATAAGACAGATGCGGAAATGGGTCAGGCTGATGCACAAGCTGCATCCGATCTTGAAAAGCCGGATGCAAACGGCAGACGGGCAAGGGGTGGAAAAAAGACCACATCCACAGCAACACCACCTACCACAGCAGAGGATGCAGCACCAAAGACAGGCAGAACCGCCCGCAAGACACATGATGAAGTGGTGGCTGAAAATAATCAGAAAATGGCTGATTATATGGCAGAGCGTGACAAGGCTATTGATGCGGTTGCTGATGGGCGTGAAGAAATCCCGTTTGATGAAGCGTGTGCAGCAGCGGATTCTGTACAGCAGCCGGAACTTGAAACACCGCCAAGAAGAACCCGCAAGGAAAGAAAGGCAGCAGAACAGGATGGTACAACAAACACCGATTCTGAAAGTGTTGTACTGGATGCAGATACTTACTTCTATGTTCCGGCTGATGACAATTATGTGATGAAGCATAAGGGTGACAAGGTTGACCTGATTGTTGACGGTGTGGAAGTAATGAAGGTTATCAGCAAGGAAGAATTTGGTGAAGGTGTGAAGCGTTTAGCACAGGCGGGTAACCCACAGCCGGAAAATCCTATTGATGGGGCAATGAACCCGCCGGAGAAGGGCAGACGAACAAGAAGAAGTGCAGAACAGGCAAAACCTGATGCAGATACAACAGCGGATGAAACCCCGGCAGTAGATGAACAGCCTACTGGTGGAAGAACCCGCAGAGTAAGAAGAACACGCTAAGAAAGTGAGGTATTAGAACATGAACAATCCTTTTGGTTTACCTGATGACCTGTTTGGTGCAATCCTTGCATCAGCGATTGCAGAAGGAATGAACCCGGCAAACAACCGTACAATGAAAAAGCCGAACCCGGAAGCATCCAAACAGAACGCTACACCGGAAGATGGTGCAAAGGCTGCAAAGAAAATCTATGATTCCTATGTTGCAGCCGGATTCAATGAAGTTCAGGCGTTTGAGTTATTAAAGTTAGTATTAAGCAAATAAGAAAGGTTAAAAGGTGAAATATTATGGCTATTGATTTCAGTGCATTTGATGAAAAGGTTGATTTACAGGAATTACAGAATGAGGTGCAGAACGCACCTGATAATGATTTTGCTGATGTGCCGGATGGTACATATATCATTAGTATTGAGAAGATGGAAATTAAGTTGACCAAGGCACAGGATAAGTTGATGTTTGCAGTTCAGGCAAAGATCAAGGAAGGTGAACAGGCAAACCGCATGATCTTCTTCAACCGTGTTATTTCCGGCAACAGTTCCGCAAAGTGGACGGACGGACAGGCAATCAAGTCTGTATGCACTTGGGTGAACAAGCTGATTGCAGAGGATGAAGAACCTGTCACATTCGTAAATTATGCGGATTTTGCAGATCAGATTCTTGATGTGTTCCAGTCCATTCAGGGTGCGATTGAAGTTGAGGTTGATTATAAGGCAGATGCTTTCAACCCTATCACAATCAAGGAAGTTTTTGACTGCTAAAATTTTTTGCTTGAAAAGTAGATAAAATATCTACAAAATAGAAATGTCAGGCGGTGGCGGGGTCACACCTTCCACCGCTATTTTCAGAAAGGGTGAATGTAGTGATATTTTATGACTTTGAGGTTTTCAAGGAAGATTGGCTTGCAGTTTTCATTGATGTGACACGCAAAAAAGAATATGTGATAATCAATAACCCTGATGAATTAAAAGCCTTATATGAAGCAAATAGCAAGGATATATGGGTAGGTTATAACAACCGCCACTATGACCAGTACATTATGAAAGGTATTCTGTTGGGAATGAACCCAAAAAGAATCAATGACTGGATAATTGTTGAAGGTCGGGAAGGTTGGCAGTTTTCATCAGCGTTCAATAAGATTCCAATGATTAACTATGATGTGATGCCGAACCCCCCGGTTGGTTTGAAAACACTGGAAGGTTTTCTTGGCAGTAACATCAAGGAAACGGATGTTGATTTTAGAATAAACAGGAAATTAACCAAGGAAGAAATTGAAATGACAGTGTTCTACTGTCGGCATGATGTGGAAGAAACAATCAAAGTATTCCTTGAAAAAATAGATGAATTTAATGCAATGCACGGTATTGTTCAGGCGTTTCCGGACATTGTGAACCTGTCAGATATAGGGGACAGTGAAGCAAGAATCACTGCAAAAGTGCTTGGATGTACCCGCAGATCATTTGATGATGAATTTGATTTCTACTTCTTGCCGTGCTTGCGATTGAAAAAATATAAATATGTTCAGGACTGGTTTGAACAGAAAAGACAGGAAGCCTTGTCAATGGACTTGGCACACATGGATAAATACTCAAAACGTACTTGGTACAAAGAACAGGGTCTTGAAACAGTAGTTGCTGGTATTCCTCATTCATTCGGTTTTGGTGGCGTTCATGGGGCAACAGCTACACCAATTCATAAGACCGGGCAACTGCTGCACGTTGATGTAAACAATTACTATCCTTCAATGCTGATTGCTTGGGGACTGGTTACAAGGGCAGCAACTAATGACAATTACCCGTTAGTATATAACACCCGTAAGGCAATGAAGGAAAAACAGATTGCTGCAAAAAACGCCGGAAACAAGAAAGAAGTCAAGCGGTGGAAGAAAGCACAGTTGCCATATAAGAAGATGCTGAACGCCTTGTCAGGTGCAATGAAGGATGAAACCAATGCGGCGTATGACCCAAGAAACAATAACTGTATGTGCATCAACGGTCAGTTGATGTTGCTTGACCTGATTGAACACTTGGAAGTTGTGCCGGGATTTGAATTGATTCAGTCCAACACGGACGGTCTTATTATTTGGATTCCTGACACGGATGAAGCCTTTGAAATGGTTGATGATATTTGTTGGGAGTGGGAACAGCGTTGTTCAACTGAACAATGTTCAATATTACTTGAACTTGACAATATATCAGAAATTTATCAGAAGGATGTGAACAATTACCTTTGGGTTGGTATTGACGGTGGTGTTGAAAGAATCGGTGCTTATGTGAAGGAACTTTCAGCAGTTGACAATGACTTGCCTATCCTGAACAAAGCACTGGTTGACTACATGGTCAAAAAAACACCTGTTGAACAGACTATCAACCAGTGTGATGACCTGATTATGTTTCAGAAGATTGTCAAGTTATCAGACAAGTATGATTGGGTAGAACATGAACATTGCACCCCGCTTGTCAGTCATATAGGTAAGAGAACAATCAAGACGGTATATGAATACCCTGACAAGGACAAATACACATATAAGTCATACAGGGTGTTTGCATCCAACGATCAGAAGGACGGCAGACTGCTGAAACGTAAACAGGTGAAAGCAAAGGGTGAAAAATTTGGTAATACACCTGACCACTGTTTCATTTTCAATGATTCAGTTGTTGGGGTAAAAACACCGCCTGAACTTGATAGGCAGTGGTACATAGATTTAGCAAAGAAACGCTTGAAACAATTTGGTGTTGTAGCGTAACACCGGGAAGGAAGGTTTTCATGGATTTAGAAATCAGATATGAAAATGGTTCAATGACAGTTCATCTTGAAGAATTTCTTTCAGAACGCAGAATCGCCAAGGTCAGGAAACTGCTGAAAGTTATCAGAAGCAGTTTCACACCTGAATGTGAACAGCAGATGAAAGAATTTATTCAGGAACAGACTGAACAGTTTGAACAAGTTCAGAAGGAACACAGTATTTACATTGAAGGGTACACGCAAAAGGTCAAGTATGCAGAACAGCAGATCAGGCAGACAAAGCACCGTATTTCACAGATTCAGACGGGTGTTAAAAACTCGCAGCTTCTCCGGGATTCACACAGGAAGAACACAAAAGTTTGGAAGAACCGCAATGCTGATGTAAAAAAGTACAGGGAACGCCTAAAAGAACCAAGGGCAACCTTGAAAGAACAGAATGAAGAACTTAGGAATTTGAAAAACCTGTTATGGCAAAGGCAAAAGGCTTTTGACGGTAATGTCAGAAACAAGGAATTTTATAAAAAAGTGATGCAAGAAATCACTTAAAGGATGGTGATAAAAAATGCCACTATATAAAGGTTATGTTGAAACCAAAGGCAAGGCAAGCATTGAAAAATTGAAAAACAGAACCAAGTGGAAAACCTATGATGAAGTTAAAAACCTGAATGGTTTTGGCGGGGTCTTGTCTGATGATACCATCCTTATTGACATTGATGATTCTGAACAATCTGAAATCCTGATGAACATAGTTGAAGAATATCAACTTGACTGCAAGGTGATCTGCACCAGTAGGGGCAAACACTTCTTGTTCAAGAATCACAGCATCACAAGGAACAGGACACATATTCAGTTGGCAGTTGGTCTTACTGCTGATATAAAAGTCGGCAGTAAGTTGTCTTATGAAGTCATCAAAATTGACGGTGAAGAACGCTTTTGTGAATGGGACATTGAAGAAGGTGAGCAATATCAGGAAGTACCTAAGTGGTTGTTCCCGGTCAAGGCAACCGCTGACTTCATTGATATGGATGCCGGGGACGGTAGGAATCAGGCGTTGTTCAATTATATTCTGACCCTGACTGCAAATGACTTTACGGTTGAAGAAACCCGTGAGTGCATCCGCATCTTGAACAAGTTTGTTCTGAAACAGTCGCTTGGTGATGATGAACTGGAAGTGATCTTGCGTGATGAAGCATTTCAAAAGCCTGTTTTTTTCCTTGGCAGCACATTCCTGTTTGATAAGTTTGCCACATTTATGAAAAATCAGGCACACGTTGTCAAAATCAACGGGCAACTTCACATATACAAAGACGGTGTATATTCCAATGGTTACAGGGAAATTGAATCAAACATGATTCAGCATATCCCTAACCTGAAAAAGATGCAACGCCGGGAAGTGCTTGATTATATGGAACTGATTGTTGATGAAAAGGTACAGTCAGATGCAAACCTGATTGCTTTCAACAATGGTATCTATGACATTGTGACCGGGGAACTGAAACCATTCAGCACGGACATTGTTATTACAAATAAAATCCCGTGGAACTATGACCCGGATGCCTACAATGAATTGGCAGATAGCACACTGAACAAATTAGCGTGTGGTGATGCAACAATCAGGGCATTGTTAGAAGAATGTATTGGTTATTGCTTTTACAGGCGTAATGAGTTAGGCAAGGCGTTCATACTGACTGGTGACAAGTCCAACGGTAAAAGTACATTTTTGGATTGTGTCAAGGCAATTCTTGGTGATCGGAACATATCAGCACTTGACCTGAAAGAACTGGGGGACAGATTCAACACTTCAATGATGTTCGGCAAATTGGCAAACATTGGTGATGATATTGGTGATGATTTCCTTCAAGGGTCACAGGTCAGTGTGTTCAAGAAGATCGTCACAGGTAACCGCATCAAGGCAGAACGCAAGGGACAAGACCCTTTTGAGTTCAACCCGTTCATCAAGTTACTGTTTTCTGCAAATGACATACCAAGGATGAAGGACAAGACCGGGGCGGTGCTTAGGCGTTTGGTTATTATTCCATTCAATGCCACATTCAGCAAAGATGACCCGGACTATGAACCATTTATCAAATATAAGCTGACACAGGAAGAACCTATTGAATACTTCATCAGATTAGGTGTGGAAGGTCTGAAAAGGGTCATCATCAATAACGGGTTCACCAAGTCAGACAAGGTTCAGAACCAGTTGGATGAATATGAAGAAGAAAACAACCCTATCCTTGCATTTATCAATGATACAGGTGTTGACAGAATTGAGAATGAACCAACCGCTGATGTTTACAAGCGTTATCAGGTATTTTGTGCAGACAACAGTATGCAGCCAATGTCAAATATCGTATTCAGCAAGCAAATAAATAAAAGGCTTGGGTTCAGAGTGATTCAGAAGAAAGTGAACAATAAAAACTGCAAAATCTTTGTTGCAGAATAGAAAGGACGGTGATTGAAATGAATGAAGTTTTGTTCAGCAGTAACACAGATGACTGGGCTACACCACAGGACTTATTTGATGCACTGGATGCAGAATTTCATTTCACATTAGACCCATGTTCCAGTGAACAGAATCATAAATGTGACAGATATTTTACTAAAGAAGATGATGGGTTATTGCATGATTGGGGGGGGAATGTGTATTTTGCAACCCACCCTATGGTAAAGAAATGTATAAATGGGTTGAGAAATGCTATTTTGAGGGACGGAAAGAACACACAACAGTTGTTCTGTTGATTCCGGCAAGAACAGACACCAAGTATTTTCACGATTTTATTATACACAGGACAGAAATTCGATTCATAAAAGGTCGGTTGAAATTTGGGAACAGTAAAAATGCAGCACCTTTTCCTTCAATGTTGGTGATATTCAGGGGTGCAAAAGTTTGATAAGAAAGGAAGGTGTTCAGAATGACAGAAAATGTATGTGTTACCTGTCAGTATTATGAAAGTTGCAACCACCCTGAACGCTTTATGAAGTGTATGGGATATAAAGAAAAACAGGAAAGGGGTGAAGTAAATGCACAGCAGACTGGAAGATGATGCACAGTATGAATGGTGCAGACAGTGGGGAGAAGAACACAGACGGAAGATCACCCGGAAGAAACAGAAGAAAATCAGACGGGTGCAGCACTGGTGTAACTGCAAATTGTATATCAAGTATGCTTGGTATGAGTTCCGGGCAATGATGAAAGGTTAAGGATGAACAGAATGGAAAATAAACTTTTAGAATTATTTGAGAAACAGGACACAGTATCAATGAATGATGACATTTTCCCGCTTGTGGAAGAAGAATTTGCGGGTCAGGTCATGGGTAATGAAGTTTATGAACTTGCACACCAGTACATAGGTCAGTTGTTGTGGGGTGTGTATGCAGCGGGAATCAGTTTCATTGCATCACCTGTTTTTGGGAGTGGTGACTTTGGAAAAATGGTTGTGACTGATGTTGTTTATGAAAAAGTAACGGTATAGTAACTGTTGGTAACGGTTTAGGGTAACGGTTAAAATGCTTTATTTATGCGGATGGTAACGGTAGTAGCGGTTAAATATAATTTTCTTATTATATTATTTTTTTATACTTTATGTATTTATAAAAAGTAAAAATATATAGTATAAGGATTTAACCGTTACCGTTACCAACCGTTACCGTCAGTATTTACAAGGCTTTCAAGGCATTTTTTGCTAATTTTTAACCGTTACCTAACCGATACCAAGAAAGGATAGGTGAAAGTGATGAATAATAAAAAATTGACTGCACGGCAGTATTTGACACAGTTACAGGAACTTGATACCAATATCAATCAGGACTTAGAACGCCTTGATGATATGAAAACCAATGCTTGCAGCACGGGCGGTATTGATTATTCTGCTGAAAGAGTGCAGACAAGTCCGTCAGGTGACAGTTTATGCAAGGCAGTCACAAACTATGTTGCTTTCAATGATGAAATCAATGCAGAGATTGACCGTTTTTCAGATGCCAAGGAACAGATCATCAAGCAGATTAGAGGTCTGCACAATGCAAGGTATTCACAGGTGTTGTTCAAGGTGTATGTGCAGTTTAAGAGTTTAAAAGTTGCATCAGGTGAAATGGGTATGTCATATCAGTATGTCAGAAATCTTCACAGTGCAGCACTTGCAAGATTTGAAGAAACCTATGATAATCTGCATTACTTAACTTGATGTGTATTTACTGTCACTTGAAACAACAAAAAGAGCGTTTTACGATAGATTTTGTTGTTTCATGTATATTGTGTATTCTTGAAACTAATGATAGGATGTATCTTGACAAGATGGGAATTGTGAAGAAGCGGTTGTTTTTTCACAATTCTTTTTTGTTTATGCCGATATTTGCACCCTGAAATGTAATGTTTCAGGGATTTTTTATTGCAAAAATACATGAAAGGGGTGTTGTTTGATGGCAAAAACGGCAAAATTAACTGAAAAACAGCAGCGTTTTGTTGAAGAATACCTGATTGACCTGAACGCAACACAAGCAGCCATTCGTGCGGGTTATTCGGCAAAAACAGCAGATCAGCAAGGTTCAAGGATGTTGGCAAATGTCAAGGTTCAACAGGCAATTAGTGTTGCAATGGCAGAACGCAGCAAAAGAACAGGAATCAATCAGGACAGGGTTGTTTTAGAACTTGCCCGCATTGCTTTTGTGAAGATGACAGACCTTGTTGACAGTCACGGAAGAATAAAAGACGGTGCATCAGAAGATGACCTTGCTTGCATTGAATTCGTGAAGTACAAACAGTCTGAATCAGAAACCGGGTCAAGTGTTGAAAGGGAAGTCAAGATTTCACCAAAACTGAAAGCACTTGAATTACTTGGTAAACACTTGGGTATGTGGAATGACAAACTGGATGTGAACATCACGCAGCCTATTGTTATCACAGGTGAAGATGCCCTTGAAGATTAGGCGGTGATTGCCTATGGTAAAGAACCGCATTTCTTCACAGTATGTTTTTGGGTATCAGAAGTTTATCCTGTACCCGGAAGATTACAAGGTTACTAAGTCCGGCAAGAAGAAAGTGCGGTTGCCTGAACTGGTTGGTAAGGGTTACGGTACTTTTTGGCGTTGGAAAGGTAGATATAGGGTATGTAAGGGTAGCCGTGCATCCAAGAAATCAAAGACAACCGCCCTTTGGTACATCACCAATATGATGAAGTACCCACAGGCAAATACCCTTGTGGTCAGGAAAACATTTAGAACATTGAAAGATTCCTGTTTCACAGAATTGAAGTGGGCGATTCACCGCCTTGGCGTTGATGATTTTTGGGAAATCAAAGAATCACCACTTGAAATGACCTATAAACCGACAGGTCAAAAGATTTATTTCAGGGGACTGGATGACCCCCTGAAAGTAACATCAATAACCGTTGACATTGGTTGTTTGTGTTGGATGTGGATTGAAGAAGCCTATGAGATCAGTTCAGAAGATGATTTCAATATGCTTGATGAATCAATCCGTGGTGCTGTCCCGGAAGGTTCAGGACTGTTCAAGCAAATAACCCTTACACTGAACCCGTGGAATGAACACCACTGGATAAAGAAGCGGTTTTTTGATACCCCTGATGATGAAGTCCTTGCAATGACCACCAATTACAAGTGCAATGAATGGCTTGATAAGGCAGACTTGAAAGTCTTTGAAACCATGCGGAAGCAGAACCCAAGGCGTTACAAAGTAGCGGGTCTTGGTGATTGGGGTATTGTAGACGGTCTTGTCTATGAGAACTGGGAAGAAAAGGCGTTCAGTATTGATGAAGTCAAGAAGATAAGCGGTGTCAAGTCTGTATTTGGTCTTGACTTCGGTTATACAAATGACCCTTCTGCACTGTTTTGTGGTTTCATTGACCAGTCAAGCAAGACCATTTGGGTATTTGATGAAATGTATCAGCCGGGTATGAGTAATGAAGCCATTGCCGAACAGGTGCAGCGGATGGGATATGTGAAAGAGAAAATCACAGCCGATTCAGCCGAACCAAAGAGCATTGACCGCTTGCGTGAACTGGGTCTGAAAGGAATCAGGAAAGCAAGGAAGGGCAAGGACAGCATCAACAACGGTATTGACTTCATTCAGGACTATCACATTATCATTCACCCAAGATGTGTGAATTTCATCACAGAGATTAGCAACTATCAATGGGACAAGGATGCCAAGACAGGCAAGAAACTGAACCGTCCTATTGATGACTTCAATCACCTGATGGATGCAATGCGTTATGCGGTTGAATCTATTGTGAAGGGTGATGCTTTCAGTTTTGACTAAGCAATTACCGGGTAGAATACACGGCATCAGCAACCGTTCTTTTTGGACGGTAGGAAACGGTTGTCAAATGCTTACTCCGGGGCGGTTGCAACAGGTGACCGCCTATGATGCCTGTATAACTACTTTTTGAATAAAAGAAACAAATTAGTAACAACAACCCTTGAAAATGCAGTGTTTTCAGGGGTTTTGATTTTATTATGCAATGAAAGGGGTGATTGAACAGTGTTCAGTTCCTTTGTGGATGCAATCACTTTGAAATTAAGTAATTTCATACTGGAAGGGGCAAAATCCCACATGACTGACTTAGAATTTCTTGAAAAAGAAATCCTTGCTTGGAAGTGTTCACCCCGTAGGATGATGCAGATTAAGGGATTTCTGTATTATGACGGTGACCATGATGTGATTCACCGCAAGCGTACAATGATAGGTGAGGACGGCAAACTTGAAGTTGTTGAGAACTTACCAAACAACCGTATTGTTGATAACCAGTATGCAAAAATGGTGAATCAGAAAGCCAATTACCTGTTCGGCAAGCCGTTTACATTAAACGGTGACAATGAACAGTACATTGAACTGCTGAAAAAGGTATTTGACAAGAAGTTCATGCGAACATTAAAGAGTGCGGGCAAAGCTGCATATAATGGCGGTATTGCTTGGCTATATCCTTACTACAATGACCGGGGGGAATTTGCTTTCAGGCTTTTCCCCGCTTATGAGATTTTGCCGTTTTGGAAAGATTCTGAACATACCGAACTGGATTTCTTCATCAGACTGTATGTGTCAGTTGCTTATGATGGCACACAACGCAAGTACATTGAAAAGGTTGAATTGTATGATCTGACAGGTGTTCACCTGTTCATACTGGACGGTTCAAAACTGATACCTGATGTTGTGAACAATGACACTGCTGATTTCCCGCACGTTACAATGACGGATGCAGCCGGAAATGTGCAAATGTTCAACTGGCAGCGTGTTCCCCTGATTCCATTGAAAGCCAATGAACAGGAAACACCGCTGATTAAAAGGGTCAAGTCCTTACAGGACGGTATCAATGTGATGCTGTCTGACTTTGAAAACAATATGCAAGAGGATGCAAGGAACACCATTTTGGTACTGAAAAACTATGACGGTACTAATTTGGGTGAGTTCAGAAAAAACCTTGCAACCTTTGGTGCAGTCAAAGTCAGGTATGACGGTGATACCAAGGGCGGGGTTGAAACCCTTGAAATCACAGTCAACGCAGAGAATTACAAGACCATTGTGGAAATCTTCAAGAAAGCCTTGATTGAGAACGCAATGGGTTATGATGCCAAGGATGACAGACTTTCCGGTAATCCTAATCAGATGAACATTCAGTCAATGTATTCTGACATTGATACAGATGCCAATGATACGGAATCAGAAGCACAGGCAACAATGGATGATATACTTTGGTTTGTCAACTGCCACCTTGCCAATACGGGACAGGGTGACTTTGAAGGTGAAGAAGATGTGGTTGATGTGGTATTCAACCGTGATATGCTGATGAATGAATCAGATATTATTGATAATTGTCAGAAGTCACAGGGAATCATTTCTGATGAAACAATCATCAGTATGCACCCTTGGGTGGATGACCCACAACTTGAAATGGAACGCCTGAAAAAGCAGAAGGAAGAAGCACAGAAAGAAATGCTTGCACAGTATGACCCGTTTGGTACACAGAATCAGAACGGTGACGGTGCAGATGATGACCCTGATAACAAAGGTGACCCGTCACAGGGAAGTCAGGGCGGTGAAGTAGATGAATAACGGTGAATACTGGCAGAAGCGTTTTGAACTGCTTGAACAGGCAGCACACCAACGGGGGGTTCAGTGTTATGCGGATATTGAAAAACAATACCGACAGGCACAGAAGCAACTTGAAGGTCAGATTGCTGCATGGTATCAGCGTTTTGCATCTAACAACGGGGTAACCCTTGCAGAAGCAAAACGGATGTTGAACGCAAAGGAACTTGCTGAACTGAAATGGGATGTAAACCAGTACATTCAGTACGGTCAGGAAAATGCGATCAATGGCACTTGGGTCAAGCAGCTTGAAAACGCATCTGCAAGATTCCATATCAGCAGACTTGAAGCCTTGAAGTTGCAGACCCAACAGAGCATTGAAGTCATGTTTGGAAACCAACTTGACAGTGTTGACAGCACAATGCGGAATGTTTACAAGTCCGGCTATTATCACACAGCCTATGAGATTCAGAAGGGTGTGGGTGTTGGTTGGGACTTTTCCGCACTGGATGACAAGCAGATCAGCAAGGTCATCAATAAGCCTTGGGCGGTTGACGGCAAGAATTTCAGTGAAAGGATATGGGGCAACCGTCAGAAGTTGGTCAATGAACTGAACAATACCCTGACACAGAACATCATCTTGGGAAAAGACCCACAGAAAGCCATTGATGAAATTGCTCGGAAGATGAACACTTCCAAAACCAACGCCGGGCGGTTGGTAATGACAGAAGAAGCCTTTTTCAGTTCCGCAGCACAAAAGGATTGTTTTGATGAACTGGATGTTGAACAGTTTGAGATTGTGGCAACACTGGATTCCCACACTTCGGATATATGCCGGGGTATGGACGGCAAGCATTTCCCTATGTCTGAATGGAAGGTTGGTGTGACTGCACCGCCGTTTCATGTTCATTGCCGTTCAACCACAGTACCATATTTTGATGATGAATTTGATGCTGTCGGTGAACGTGCTGCACGGGATGAAGAAACAGGCAAGACCTACTTTGTACCGGGCAATATGACCTATAAGGAATGGGAAAAGTCATTTGTCAACGGCGGTGATAAGTCATGTTTGCAAGAAGCATCACCTGATGATACAATCAAAGCAAAGGAAGAAATCAAACAGGTTGCGGAAGAATTAAAGATTGACAATTTCCCGGATGCTTTCAAGGCAAAAGGTGAATTGAAAAATACACAAGCACTTGTGGACTATATAAACGGGTTGAAAGGTGCAGATGCAAATGTGGTTGCCCTGTATAATAGCATGGCAAAATTGGAAACCATAGAAAACAATGGTATTCCGTTCAAAATATCACACGGTAAAAATCATGCTGTTTCAACTTCAACATATACATTGACCGGGAATTTGGCTGATGTAAAATTGACTATTCCAAAATTACAAGGTGAAAATCTTGCCGGACAGGTAAACACCACATTGCATGAAGAAATGCACCTGATGGATTTGTACGGTAGAAAAGACCCGTCAAAAAGTGGTAATTGGTTCAGCACAAGCAGAACAGCACTGATGGATGTATTCAAAAGTACATCTGATTCAATCAGTGATGAAGTTGCAGACCTATTTGCTGAACATAAAAAAGAGTACAGAAGGGTTCGGGATGAAGTAAATGCAAAATATCAGAATTTGATTTCTGAACTGAATAATTCAGTGATGGATAAAACCTTCCAAGGTTCACTTGCTGATTATAAGAAACAGTACAATAAACTGGTATCAGCCATGAATGATGAACGTGATTATATGGCAAGAAACATCATGGGTGGTGGAATAGGAAATCTTGAAGATATTTATGATGCACTGTCAGGTGGTGTATTCAGAGATAAAGGAACAGTCATGTATGGTCATGGGTCATCTTATTACAGAAGCCAAGAAAGCCGGGTGCATGAAACAATAGCAAATTACGCAGCATTGAGCATAACAAGACCTGATTTGATTGAACTGCTGAAAGCAGATAAGCCGGATTTGGTTGCAGAATTGGATGCGACTATTATTGAACTTTTGAAGAAAGCGGGTGAGGAATGATGAAAAATGAATTGATTGAAAAAAGCATAAAAGTCAGACAGTTGTTTTCAGAAGTCGATTTCCCACCTACAATGATACAATTTTTTGATTTAGACAGTGATGAACTACTGGATGAAAAGATTAGAGTGTTGACAGCATTAAAAGATGGAAAGCAGATTGCAGATATTCCAAACTTTTATGCTATTTTGGAATTATACCCCAAAGATGGGGAACATTGGGACTAAAAAGCACGGTCAAATAGCCGTGCTTTTTTCATACCTTAACAAGTTATCAATAGACCTGTAATAATTGCTATATAGCGGTTATATGAGGTCAGAAAGGGGGATAAAAGGCACATGAAAACGTACACAATGAGAAAGGCATGGTGATCCTGATTATCTCCCGGCTACTGGGTCAAGTAGCATATAGAAAAGGCATCCGGCAGCGGGTGTCTTTTTTCTTGCGGGTTGTCAAGCGTAAACCGAACAAAACCAATCAATCATGTGGGAGTAACCCCGTATAAAAACGTATTTGAAAGGATGGTATAGAAATGACAAGAAAACAGTTAGAGGATTTAGGACTTACCAAGGAACAGGCTGATTCAGTAATGAAAATCAATGGTGATGACATTGAAAACGCAAAGGGTACTGCTGCAACAGAGATTAAGAACTTGCAGACAGAGGTTGACGGACTGAAAACACAGGTCGGTGACCGTGACAAGCAGTTAGAAACCCTGAAAGCATCAGCCGGGGACAATGCAGACCTGAAAAAGCAGATTGAGGACTTGCAGACAGAGAACGCCACAGCCAAGGCAAACCATGAATCCGAACTGAACCAGTTGAAAATTGATTTTGCGGTTGAAAAGGCACTGACAGGTGCAAAGGCAAAGAACATCAAGGCGGTCAAGGCTTTACTTGAACTGGATGATGCCAAACTTGACAAGGACGGAAACGTCAAGGGACTGGCTGAACAGATTGAGAAGCTGACAAGCGGTGATGACACCAAGTTCCTGTTTGAAGCACAGAAGCAGACCAAACAGCAGCAGAATTTCAAAGGTTTTCAGCCGGGAGCATCAGGGGAACAGAAACCGGGTGAGGGTGAAAAGGTCGATTTCTCAAAAATGAGTTATGACGAACTTACCGCTTACATGGAAGCAAACCCGGATGCACAGATTTAATTTGATGAAAGGAAGGTAATTGAAACATGGCAAAATTTGATGCTAAAAGTTTTAACGAAAAGGCGTTTGGTAAGTACATGAGTGCAATTCCGAACGTGAAACTGAACAAGTTACGTGAATCCCGTGCAATCGTTGGTGATGCACGACTTCGTGACACGTTTGTGAACAACTCACAGACTGGCACTGTTTACGCAGTGTTACCGTTCTTTGGTCTGCTTTCCGGCACACCACAGAACTATGACGGTGTTGACAATGTTACACCGGATAAGACTGACACCTTTGAACAGGGTGTTTTCACTTACGGTAGAATGAACGGTTGGACAGAAGCGGATTTCAGTTATGATGTAACAGGTGGTACTGACTTCATGGCAAACGTAAGAAGTCAGATCAATAACTACTGGAACAGTGTAGATCAGGATGTTATCCTTGCAATCTTGAAGGGTGTGTTTGGAATGAAAGACACTGGAACGGGTGACATCAAGAAGTCCAATGCAGCGTTTGTTGAAGCACATACTTATGATATTGCACAGGCGGGTGCTGAACACACTGATGACACTATGAAGATGGATGCAACAACCCTGAACAGTGCCATTCAGAAGGCTTGCGGTGACAACAAGCAGAAGTTCAAGTTAGTTTACTGTCACAGTGCGGTTGCTACTAATCTTGAAAATCTGAAACTGCTTGCATACTTAAAGTACACAGATGCACAGGGTATTGAACGTGATCTTGAAATGGGTACTTGGAACGGCAGACTGGTCATCATTGATGATTCTTTACCTACTAAGGTTGTTGAAGCTGTTGCAGAGGACACAGGAAAAGGTATCAAGGCACAGGATGCTTATACAGAGTACACAACTTATATCCTTGGTGAAGGTGCTATTGGATTTGAAGATGTAGGTGCAAAAGTGCCTTATGAAATGGTGCGTGATGCTAAGACAAGGGGCGGTGAGGACACACTTATTTCCCGTAAACGTCACGCTGTTTCTGTTTCAGGTGTTTCTTATCTCAAGGCAGATCAGAAAACCAATTCACCAACTAACACAGAGTTA
>OGNQ01000769.1_pt1 | contig 28887 bp, 25 predicted proteins | sample 1573481 | NCBI WGS metagenome assembly OGNQ01 (sample SAMEA2581920, study PRJEB24529) | metagenome | biome: Human gut stool | place: China | collected 2011 | reverse complement strand
CCCATGAGCATGAATCTCCGGGCGGATGATACTTTCGTGGAGGATGGGGGCTGGCACCGGGCAGCAGAACGGTATTCAGAATTCCTGCGCAGACATGAAGGATTGAAGATCCTGTTTTGGGAGATGGGCGTCGGATACAACACGCCGGGCATCATCAAATATCCCTTCTGGCACATGACTGCCGAGAATCCCAAGGCCGTATATGCCTGCCTGAATTTTGGGGAAGCCTATGCACCGGATGAGATCAGGAAGAGATCAGTATGCATGGATGGAGATATCGGAGAGATTCTTGCGCAGCTTTAAAAATTACGAGGAACAGCCAGCTACATATTCCCCCGGTGTCATTCCATACTTCTTCTTAAAAAGCTGTATGAAGTGGCTTTCATTGCAGAAGCAAAGCGTGTAACTGGTTTCGTTGATGGACATGCCGTGGGAAAGCATGTGCTTGGCTTCCTGTAATTTCTGGTCAAGAATATACCGGTGAAGAGAAATCTTCCGATCTTTTTTAAAGGCAGCAGATAAATGGTCCCGGGACACATGGAGGCTCTGGGCAAGATCTTCAATCTTAAGACGGCTGTGAAGATGAATATGAATGAGATGCACACACTGATTAATTAAGGGACTGGCGCATTGGGGAATGGTATTTTCCTTCACCTTTGTGACCAGTTCCATTGCTTTTTCACACAGATAATGAATACATTCTTCCATTGTTTTCAGAGAGTCAATTTCCTGAATATATTCGTCGCTTAGCTGATAAGCTTCACTTTCATCCAATCCCCCTAAAATCGCATAATGAATGGCAACAGCAATGGTCGATACTGCCCAGTAATGAATCTCCCGCAAGGGATTATCGGACATGTGACCGATAATCAGACCGGAATTCTGATACAGCGTCAGGGAATCCTCCACACCTTTCCGATCCCCATTCTGAATAGCCCGAAATAGCAGGAGCTCATAGTGGAAAGGCGTATGAGTCTTCCCATCCTCTCTTGCATCGTAGAGAAAATTTTTGGAAGAGGTAAGAAATTGGTAGTTTATTTCACGCTGATTTGAAGACATTCCGGGCTCCTTTTAGATTTCTGTTTTTCTATTGTATTGTAACATAGATTGTAACGATTCAGAACCATAAATTTGATATGATATAACATAAAAATGATATAGGATCCACCTCGAAGATGATAAGCTGATCTTAGAAAGTAACATAAAATGGGGGTGTTTTATGGATCAGAATTTAGAAGAAATGTGCAGGCTTGTGACGGGAAAAGGAGCGTGGCATATCGGGAAACTTCAGGTGTCGGATGGCCCACATGGTGTCCGGGCGCAGGAGGATGGAGCAAAGAACAATGACAGCTATGAGGCAACGTGTTTTCCAACGGCAAGCAGCGTGGCGTGTTCCTGGGATCCGGTCCTCATCGGACAAATGGCAGAAGGGATTGCGAAGGAAGCAAAGGAACTGGGGGTTTCGGTTGTGCTTGGTCCCGGAATCAACATTAAACGTTCCCCACTTTGTGGAAGGAATTTCGAGTATTATTCGGAAGATCCGTTTCTTGCGGGAGAATTGGCAGTGGCTTATATCCGTTCCATGCAGAAGCGTGGTGTCGGAACTTCATTGAAGCACTTTGCAGGGAATAATCAGGAAACCCACCGCATGACTTCGAATTCCATGATCGATGAGCGGGCTATGCACGAGATTTATCTGGCGGCTTTTGAACAGGCGGTGAAGAGAGCAAGACCGGCTACGGTTATGGCCGGCTACAATTATCTGAATGGCGTACCAGCCTGTGAAAACAGGGAATTGCTGACCGGTATTCTGAGGGACAGATGGGGCTATGAAGGGCTTGTCATGAGTGACTGGGGAGCCTGCGTGGATCTTCCTGCCTGCATCAGGGCCGGAATGGATGTGGAGATGCCGGATAGCAACGGCAATCATTTTAAGGATCTTTCCAATGCCATAAAGACAGGAAAACTTCCGGTTTCCAAACTTGCGGAGGCAGCACAGAGAATTAAGGAGTTGGAGGAGACTTATGGCAGGGGGCAGAGAATCGGGAAAAGGTTAAACTGCGTTGTCCCTGAAACGAGATGTAGAAATCACGAGCTGGCAGAGAAAATCGAAGAAGAAAGTGCCGTTCTTCTTCAAAACGATGGATTCCTTCCGCTAAAGGGAAAAAAGGAAATCCTGATTCTGGGAGATCTGGCACTTCACCCACGAATTCAGGGAGGAGGCAGCAGCCATATCCATACGGAACGGGTCGATTCGGTGATGGAAGCTCTGGAAAAGGAGCATGTTACGGTACACTTTGCCAGAGGATATCAGAGTACTTCATGGAAGAGAAATAAGAGGCTGGAAAAGGAAGCACTGTTTTTGGCAAAAGAGGCAAAGGAGCGGAAGATCCCGGTGCTGTTCTTTGGTGGACTTACAGATATTGCAGAAGGAGAAGGATATGACCGGGAAAGCTTTTCTCTGCCGCAGAATCAGTCAGTACTTTTGCAGGAGTTGTTGAAGGTAAATGATAATATCGGGTTTATTTCCATAAGCGGTTCGCCTTATGATATGCAGCTTGTGTGTCAGTGCAGGGCAGTGTTGCAGCTTTATCTGGGAGGAGAAGCCGCCGGGGCGGCCTGTACACGGATTGTGTTGGGAAAGGCGAATCCTTGCGGGAAACTCGCAGAGACGATTCCTTACCGGGAAGAAGACGTACCAAGCTACGGAAACTTTGGAAAGCAGAAGGAACAGCGACTGCATCCGGATGAGGTGGAATACCGGGAGAGTATTTTCGTGGGCTACCGGTATTACGATACTTTTGAGGTGCCGGTGAGGTTCTGTTTCGGACATGGATTGAGCTATACCAGCTTTTCCTATTCCAATCTCACAATCACAGAGAAGGAGAATCAAAGCTATACGGTTACGTTTGAGGTGGAAAACACCGGTGAGACTGCAGGAATGGAGATTTCGCAGGTTTATGTGAGAAACCCACAGACGGAAGATTTTCGTGCCAGAAGGGAATTAAGGGGATTGGCAAAGACTGCTTTAGAGCCTGGCGAAAAGAAGAAAGTAGAAGTTATGTTAACTGCTAGGGCTTTCTCGGTCTACCAGAATTCGGAATTTGAGGTAATCGGAGGCGACTATGAGATTCAGATCGGTGCTTCTCTTAACGACATCCGGCTGGCAGGGGAGGTAGAGGTTCAGGGAGCGGAGCTTGAGAGCCCTTTGAGTCTTAAGAATAAGGTGCCTCTTACGAAAGAAGATTTTGACAGGATTTATACCTATCCAAGGACGCATCTTTCCCATACCGTTCCGGGAGAATTTACAACGAAGAATTCTCTGACGCAGATGCAGCCGTATTCCCGGCTTGCCAGAAGGTGGATCCGGATCGGGAAGCTGGCAGCGAGGCTGATGTATTTCCCGAAGTCCGTGAAGGACCCGGAGGTGCGGATGATGCTGGAAGGAATTTTAGAAGGAAATCTGGACAGTGTCTGTAATCAGAGTGGTGGTATGGTGAAACGAAAGACGATTTTAAAAATTGTAGATTCTGCGAACAGGGGGAAGAAACATGAATGATAAATTAGATGCAAGAACAAAATGGAGCTATTGTATTGGAGCAACAGGGCGGGATGCTGCGTATGCGCTGGTGAGTATGTACCTGATTCTTTATGTCCAGTACACGATGAATTTAAGCAGCGTGCAGTTTGCCGTGATCAGCGCTGCCATGATCGTCTGCATGGTCTGGGATGCAGTCAACGATCTGCTGATGGGAATTATTATTGAAAATACGCATTTCCGGATGGGAAAATTCAAGCCCTGGATTCTGATTGGTTCGATCAGTAATGCCGTGGTGATCATCGGTCTGTTTACGATAAGACCGCAGGGCTGGGGCTTTGTAGCATTTTATAGTCTCTTTTATCTTCTGTGGGGAATGACGTATACCATGAATGACATTGCCTACTGGGGCGTGCTTCCTTCGTTAAGCTCGGATCCGGGAACCCGGGACAGTCTGGTTACGATCATGAGTATTTTCGTCTGCATCGGTCAGTTTTCAGTGGCCGGTGTGGTTCCTGTCGTTATTGCAGGAAATGCGGTAATGGCTTACCGGATCGTTGCGCTGGTCGTAGCCTTAGCACTTATTGCTTCCCAGATGCTGACCGCCTTTGGCATCCGGGAAAGGGAGCGGAAGGAGCAGACCGAGAAGTTGTCTTTAAAGGATATGTATCACATTTTTGCAAGAAATGATCAGCTTGTGGCAGCAGGCATTGCGTCCATCTTTTTTAATATCACCTGTAACATTCTGATTATTTTTGGAGTGAATTTCTTCTATATAGAATATGGTTATTCGGAAAGCGGAAATCTGGTATTTTACTTTACCGTGATGTACGGACTGGGTATGCTGATTTCGCAGGCAAGCTATGCGTTCTTGGCAAAACACTTTTCAAGAGGTAAAATACTTAAGATATGTTTCATCGCCTTACTGGCAGGTTATACAGGTTTCCTTGGATTTGGCTATGTGCTGCCGAAGAACGTCATCCTGTTAAATGCCATCGGCTTTCTCATCTTTTTCTTTCAGGGATTGATGAATCTGGTGATCGTCGTTATGATTAACAATACGATCGAATACGATGAGGCAAGATTTCACGAGCGGCATGATTCCGTGATTTCCGCAGTCCGGTCTTTCAGTGTAAAGCTGGCAGGTGGAATTAATCAGGGCTTATCCACACTGGTGCTGATTGCAAGCGGAATTTATGCAAAGAGCCAGAGAATCAGTGCGTTGGAGATTGCCGTGAACCGTGGGGAACTGTCGAGTGAGGGGACGCTGCTTACCGCAAATCAGTATATCAGTGAGATCACTGCCACACAGGGGCTGGTGTTCCGGCTTGGCATGGTATTGATTCCGGTAGCAGCATTGCTTGTTTCGTATGTGGTACTCCGGAGGAAATATCACATTGACGAAGCGGAGTATGAAAAGCTGATTCAAAACTACATTCCCGTGAAAAAATTCGGTTGAGTTTCCTGTAGAAATATGTTATATTAGCGCATGAATTGAATATGGAGTATGTAAGGTGTCGGAGCAATGCGTGGCGATTTTCGTTGTAATATAAATGCGCGTTGGCTCCGGTGAAAAGGGAAACAGGTGCAAATCCTGTACGAACTCGTCACCGTAATTAGGGAGTAGAAGCCGAGATATCACTGGGAAACTGGGAAGATGGCGGATGCGATGATCTTTAAGCCGGGAGACCTGCCTGACTGCTGTACAGAAACGATTGTTTCAGACCACGAGTAAAAAGGTTGTACGTAATGCGGACCGTTGGGGATGCTGCAGATTTTGCACAATTCCGGATGGTTACGTTTTCTTTGTGTACAAACCCTTTGCCTGTTAAAAATAGGAAAGGGTTTTATTTGTTTATGGAAATTCCATTGGAATTTCTATAAAGCGAACTCTTTATTTACTGCGTAAACTCCCGTTTCCTGTTAGCCTACTTCATAACAAAAACGCAGGAAACCTGCAGAAAAGAGGAGAACTTATGAAAAACAAAATTGTAGCAGTACTTATGGCGTCGGTACTTGGTGTATGTACGCTTGCCGGATGTGGAAGCAGCAATACACAGGAAACCACAGCAGAAGAAACTACACAGACTGAAGATGCGACCGGGGATGCAGCAGCTTCTGAAACAGAAGAAGCTACAGAGGAAGAGGCAGACACCGCAGAGAGTGAGGATGCAGACCAAATGGCAGCAGACAATGTAGCAGCATTGATTGATGCCATTTATGTGCAGGAAAGAACCGAAAACACCGATCAGCAGTGTGCAGATGCAAAGGCTGCATGGGATGCTTTAACAGATGTACAGAAGGAACTGGTAGAAGGTGAAAATGCAGATCCGGATTACTTCGGAAGAGATACCGGAGATGCTTCTAAGGATGATGCACGTAATCAGGATGAAATCGGTGAAAATGAAATTCTGGTAGTAAGCTTTGGTACTTCCTTTAACAACAGCCGTGTAGCAGACATTAAGGGAATCGAAGATGCCCTGCAGGCTGCATATCCGGACTGGTCAGTCAGAAGAGCATTTACTGCACAGATTATTATTAACCATGTACAGGCCCGTGATGGTGAGAAGATTGATAATGTGAACCAGGCACTGGACCGTGCTGTTAATAACGGTGTTAAGAACCTGATTGTACAGCCGACACATTTAATGCATGGTGCAGAGTACGATGAATTAATCGGAGAACTGGATAACTACAAGGATCAGTTCGAATCCGTTCAGGTTGCAGAGCCGTTACTTGGTGAAGTAGGTGCAGATGCAACGGTAATCAATGCAGATAAGAAGGCGGTTGCAGAAATTCTTACCGCAGAAGCAGTAAAGACTGCAGGCTATGACAGTCTGGATGCAGCGAAGGAAGATGGTGCCGCATTTGTATTTATGGGACATGGAACTTCTCATACTGCAAAGGTGTCCTACAGCCAGATGCAGACACAGATGCAGGAGCTTGGCTATGATAACGTATTTATCGGTACAGTAGAGGGAGAACCCGAAGAGACCGCATGTGAAGCAGTTATTGATGCAGCAGCAGAAGCCGGATATACCAAAGTCATTCTTCGTCCGTTAATGGTTGTTGCCGGAGATCATGCAAACAATGATATGGCAGGCGAGGATGAGGATTCCTGGTTAAGCATGTTCAAGGCTTCCGGCAAGTTTGACAGTGTCGATACCCAGATCGCAGGACTTGGTGAAATCGAAGGAATCCAGCAGATTTATGTAGAGCATACGGCAGATGCTATGAATCAGTAGAATCAGTACAGCTGACTGGAATGAAAATAAACCTGTATCGAACAGGATGTTGTGAGGCAGACAATGAGTAAGATAAAAACAATCTTTTTGACCGGTGTATTGGTTTTCAGTATGGCTTTTATGAGTGCCTGTGCCGGAAAGACAGGGGATCAGCAGGAGGCGGCTGTCGAAGAGACAGCCCCTGCTGCTGAAGAAGTTACGGAAGAACCCGAAGAGAGTGAAGCAGCGGCAGAGGTTCAGGAAGACACAGCAGAAACCACGCAGGCAATACTTCCGGATGGAACTTATGATGCGGAATTTTCTACGGACAGTTCCATGTTCCATGTAAGTGAAGCCTGTGATGGAAAGGGAGTCCTGACGGTAGAAAACGGTCAGATGACCATTCATGTATCTCTGGCCTCCAGGAAGATCCTGAATCTTTATCCGGGATCAGCAGAGGATGCACAGAAGGACGGTGCGCAGCTCTTAGAGCCGACAGTGGATGAAGTAACCTACAGTGACGGCCTGACCGATGAGGTGTATGGATTTGATATTCCGGTTCCGGCATTGGATGAAGAATTTGATGTTGCCCTGATTGGAACCAAGGGCAAGTGGTATGACCACAAGGTCTGCGTATCGAATCCGGTAGATATTTCTGAAGCAGAAACAGCAGGGACATCGGCTTCCGGCGAAGCTTCAGGAAAATCCGGCATTCCTGATCTTGCGGATGGAAGCTATTTGGTAGAGATGACCTTTGAAGGAGGAAGCGGACGCGCAGGCATTGCTTCTCCTGTGACGATTACCGTAGAGAATCAGAAGGTGACAGCTTCCGTAGAGTGGAGCAGTCCGAACTATGATTATATGCTGGTAGACGGAGAGAAGTTTCTTCCGGTAAACACCGAGGGAAATTCCGTATTTGAGATTCCAGTAGCCGCTTTTAATGAGCCGGTGACAGTAATCGGAGATACCGTGGCAATGAGTAAGCCACATGAAATCGAGTATACCCTGACGTTTCATTCCGACACGATCAAGGCGCTCGATTAAGAGGAACGATCTATGAGAAAAAGAAGAAAGAAAACAATCGTATCCGGTTTGTTTTTGCTGGGACTGCTTGGGCTTTTGGGCTGTGGCAGTCCTTCTTCTGATTCTGCTTCGATCGTACCGGGGAAGAATGCAGCTTTTCCGGAGGATGCGAATGAAAAAGCAGGAGCAGCCGGGATAAGTGCAGATAAGGCAACGATTCTTTCCCTGGAAGGCACGAATGAGGCAGAATCAGGAGAACTGGTTTATGAGGGCAGCATGGAACTGCAGTATGCCGAGAATTTTTCCGTGGACTACTATGAGGGCGGATACCGGATGTTAAAGACGATGGACGGAACGGAGCTTTTCATTGTGCCGGAGGAAAAAGAGATACCGGAAAACCTCCCGGAAGAGGTGATTGTCATGCAGCAGCCCATCCGGAACCTGTATCTGGTATCGTCTGCGGTGATGGACATGTTTGTGAAGCTTCAAGCTCTTGATACGATACGGTTTTCCGGGCAGAAGGAGGAAAACTGGTATGTGGAGGAAGCAAGGGATGCCATGGAGCGGGGCGATATCCGGTATGCCGGTAAATACAGTAAGCCGGATTATGAAACAATCGTTTCAGAAAACTGCTCCCTAGCCATTGAAAACCGGATGATTACGCATACGCCCGAGGTGATTGAAATGCTGAATGACTTTGGAATCCCGGTGATGATTGAGTATTCCAGTTATGAATCCCATCCGCTTGGCAGGGTGGAATGGATTAAATTCTTCGGTGCCATGGTGGGAAAGGAAGAAGAGGCGGAACAGATCTTTGCAGAGCAGACGGCTATTTTAAAGGAAGTGACCTCGGATGAAAAGACCGATCAGACTGTGGCATTTTTCTTTATCACCTCAAACGGGCTGGTGCAGATCCGGAGAAGCTCCGATTATATCCCGAAAATGATTGAGCTTGCGGGAGGCAGATATATTTTTGAGGACATGGGGGAAGAAGGTGGACGTTCGACCATGAACATCCAGATCGAGGAGTTTTATGAAGGGGCAAAGGATGCGGATTTCCTTATTTATAACAGTACGATTGATGGCGGCGTGGATTCCATTGCACAGCTCCTTGAAAAATGCCCGGTTTTAGAAGATTTTAAAGCAGTACAGGAGGGAAATGTATTCTGTACGACCAATGACTATTATCAGCAGTCGATGTCCGTTGGGGATCTGATGAAGGACTTTCATATCATGCTCCTTCGGGGGGATGATACGCAGATGAAGTATCTTTTCCGGCTGAAATAGGGGAGGAAGTATATGCAGCATAACCGAACATTAAGAGTGATAACGGCATTCCTTTTACTGACAGCAGGAATTATTCTGTTCCTGATTCTGAATGTCTGCATCGGAACGGTGTCCATTCCGCTCAAGGATATTCTTTCTTCCATCCGGGGACAGGAGGTATTGAATGCGAGAATTCTGTGGGACATCCGGATGCCGCGGACGCTGGCTGCCTTAATCCTTGGTGGGGCGCTTGCCCTTGCCGGATATTTATTACAGACCTTTTTCCATAATCCGATTGCAGGACCTTTTGTGCTCGGAATCTCATCCGGAGCGAAAATGATGGTTGCATTATTCATGGTATTTTTCATGGGACGATCCATAAGGGTAACCTCTTTTACGATGATTCTGGCAGCATTTCTCGGTGCCATGATCTGTATGGGCTTTGTGCTTCTGATGGCACGCCGGGTAAACCGGATGTCGATGCTGGTGGTAAGCGGTGTGATGATCGGTTATATCTGTTCGGCGATTACCGAGTTTGTCGTGACCTTTGCGGAGGATGCGGAAATTGTGAATCTGCATAACTGGTCACGGGGAAGCTTTTCCGGGATGAACTGGAATCAGGTGAGGGTGATGTCGGTGGTGGTTTTCCTTACCTGCATCTGCATCTTTTTACTGGCAAAGCCCTTAAGTGCTTATCAGATGGGAGAAGGCTATGCACAGAACATGGGAGTGAATGTGCGGCTTTTGCGGATTGCTCTGGTGGTTTTATCCAGTGTCCTTTCGGCATGTATTGTGGCATTTGCGGGACCAATCTCCTTCGTGGGAATTGCGGTGCCGCACCTTGTTAAGCAGCTCCTTGGAACGACGAAGCCGATTCTGATGATTCCGGCCTGTTTTCTTGGCGGCGGAGTGTTCTGTCTGTTCTGTGATCTGCTTGCGAGGATGGTTCTGGCACCGACCGAATTGAGTATCAGCACGGTGACGGCGATCTTCGGAGTGCCCGTTGTCTTATGGGTGATGGTTCGCAGGAATAAGGAGAAGATGGACAGATGAAGGATTATTTCCGTACCATAAAAATGGCAGTGGGCTATAACGGAAAGCCCCTGATGGAACAAATCGAAATCGGACTTTCGAAGGGTGAAATCCTGACACTGATCGGTCCGAACGGTTCCGGCAAATCGACCATCCTTAAAAGCATTGCCGGACAGTTGGCGCTGCTTGGCGGTACGATTATGCTGGGAAGCAGTCATTTGGAAGAAATGTCCTTATCCAGGAGAGCACAGACGATGGCCGTACTGCTGACGGAACGTCTGCGTACGGAAATGATGACCTGTGAGGATGTGGTGGCAACCGGAAGATATCCTTATACCGGGCGGTTCGGTATCCTTTCGGAAAAGGACCGGGAGGCCGTGGCAGAGGCCATGAAGCTGGTGCATGTAGAGGAACTTAAGGAACAGGATTTTACCCGGATCAGTGACGGACAAAGACAGCGGATTATGCTGGCACGTGCGATCTGTCAGGAGCCGGAAATTCTGATACTGGATGAGCCGACGTCGTATCTGGATGTGAAGTATAAGCTGGAATTTTTGTCAGTGTTACAGGAAATGAAACGGAAGAAAAAGCTGACTGTGATCATGTCCCTGCATGAGATTGAACTGGCAGAGATTATCTCCGATCAGATTCTGTGTATCCGGGAACACCGGGTAGACCGGATGGGAACTCCGGCAGAGGTATTGGACAAAGGATATATTGCGAAGCTGTTCGATATTACAGCGGGAAGCTACGAGGAAACAACCGGAAATGTGGAGTTGCCGGCACCACGGGGAGAGCCTGAGGTTTTTGTGATGGCAGGAGGCGGCAGCGGCAGGAGTGTCTACCGGAAGCTGCAGCGGGAGGGGACACCATTTGCAACCGGAATTCTGTTCCGGAATGATCTGGATTATCCGACTGCGAGGGCACTTGCCGGCAAGGTGATTGTAACGGAAGCTTTTGAGCAGGTTCCCCGGGAAACCCTGCAGGAAGCAAAGAATATATTAAGTAACTGCAAAAAACTGATCTGCTGCCGGAAAAGCTTTGGGAGCTTCGAGAAGGAGAACGAAGAACTGCTGAACTGGGCGCAGGAGAAGGAGATCGAAATTGAGTTTCAAAATGCAGGAGAAATATGATACCGGAGAAGAGCGATACCGGAGAAGCGTAATATCAGGGAAGAGTGATACCGGAGAAGAGTGATACCGGGAAAGAAATGGGACAGTAAGGAGATAGAAAAGGAAGATAGCCTTTAAGAAAACAGGCATGAGGATAAACAGATGGCAAAGGTAATTATGATACAGGGAACCATGTCGAATGCTGGTAAGAGCTTTCTGGTGGCTGGGCTGTGCCGGATTTTTAAGCAGGACGGATGGCGAGTGGCTCCTTTTAAATCACAGAATATGGCGCTCAATTCCTTTATTACGAAGGAAGGGCTGGAAATGGGAAGGGCTCAGGTCATGCAGGCGGAAGCAGCAGGGATCGATCCAATGGTCTGTATGAATCCGATTCTGCTGAAACCTACGAATCATACCGGCTCGCAGGTCATTGTCAATGGAGAAGTGATCGGCAACATGAGCGCACGGGATTATTTTGCCTACAAAAAGCAGTTGATTCCGGACATCCGGAAGGCATTCCGGAAGTTAGAGGAATATGCGGATATTATTGTGATCGAGGGAGCAGGGAGCCCTGCGGAAATCAACCTGAAAGAAAACGACATTGTGAATATGGGTCTTGCGCAGATGCTGGATGCACCGGTGCTTTTAGTCGGGGACATTGACCGTGGAGGGGTGTTTGCACAGCTCCTGGGAACATTGATGCTTTTGACGGAAGAAGAAAGAAAACGGGTCAAGGGCCTTATTATTAATAAATTCCGGGGAGATAAGTCGATTCTTGACCCGGGAATTACGATGCTGGAAGAAAAAGGTGGTGTTCCGGTTACGGGAGTGGTTCCTTATATGGAGCTTGCGCTTGAAGATGAGGATAGCCTTACCGGACGTTTTGATCGTAAAAAGGAAGGGCTGATTGATATTGCGGTCATTCATTATCCGAGAATATCCAACTTTACGGATTTCAATGTTTTCGAGCAGTTTCCGGAGGTGACGGTGCGTTACGTGACCTCGATCAGTGAGCTGCATCATCCGGATCTCATTTTTCTTCCGGGCAGCAAAAACACGATGGGGGACCTCAAATGGATGCGGCAGAACGGTCTGGAAGCTGCGGTGAAAAGATTAGCAGGAGAGATCCCGGTATTCGGAATCTGCGGAGGCTATCAGATGTTAGGAGAAACCATAGCAGATCCCGATGGTGTGGAAGAGGGCGGCTCTATCCGGGGAATGGAATTGTTATCTGTAACGACCGTCTTACAGAAGGAGAAGCGGCGCTGCCAGACAGAAGGCAGCGTAGGACAGATAGAAGGACCGTTACAGGGGATGTCCGGAAAGGCTTTCCGGGGCTACGAAATTCATATGGGAAAGACATTGTCGAAAGAAGAGACAGGCGAGGCTTTGCCGGAAAACCAGCCGGTGATCCAGACAGGAGCAAATCCGAATGTTTACGGTTCCTATGTGCACGGACTGTTCGATCAGGCACAGATTGCAGGGGAGACTGTACAGGCTCTTGCAAAGAAAAAGGGTGTTTCCCTGCCGGATGGTCAGATGGAGGACTATCAGAGCTTTAAGGAAAAGCAGTATGACAAGCTGGCAGATACCTTACGGCTTTACTTAAATATGGAGGAAGTTTATGGAATGCTTCGGGATGCCGGTATTTAAGGATTATACCATGGAGGAACTAAAGCAGATTAAAATAGAAGCACCGGAGGAACAGATGCGTAAGAAGGTGCAGAAGAACTGGGATCATGTTGCCAAGCCGTTAGACGGTATGGGACGGTTTGAAGCACTTACTGCACAGATCGGAGCGGTTCTTGGGACAGAGGTACTTGATCTTTCAAAAAAGGCAGTACTGATCTTCTGCGCCGATAACGGGATTGTGGAAGAAGGGATAAGCCAGAGCGGGCAGGAAGTGACCACAGCAGTTGTGCAGGCTATGGGGCGAAACGCTTCTTCGGTTGGGAAGATGAGTGCAAAGGCCGGAGCTGTGACAATTCCGATAGATATTGGGATGAGCCACAAGGGTTCCATTCCGGGAGTGCGGAATGAGAAGCTTCGGTGCGGAACGCGGAACTTCCGGAGGGAGCCTGCCATGACGGAAGAAGAGACCGTGAAAGCCATTGCAACAGGCATAAAGCTGGTACAGGAATGTAAGAGGGACGGCTACACACTTCTGGCAACCGGGGAAATGGGAATTGGAAATACAACAACAAGCAGTGCTGTGGCAGCTGCAGTGCTGCGGTGTGATCCCATACTTGTCACCGGAAAGGGAGCCGGGTTAAGTGAAGAAGGGCTCTTACGGAAGCAACAGTTGATTGCAGAGGCAATCCGGAGCTATGATTTGTATGAGGCAGATCCGTTCACGGTCTTAAGCACGGTCGGAGGCTTTGATATTGCAGGATTGGTTGGAATGTGCGTGGGAGGTGCGCTCTTTCACCTTCCCATCGTCTTAGACGGGGTGATCAGTATGGTGGCAGCCCTCGTTGCAGAACGTCTTTTTCCGGGGACCAAGGAGTATCTGCTCCCCTCACACAAGGGAAAGGAACCGGCCGTAGAGTTACTGATGAAGGAGCTGCAGATGGAGCCGGTGATCGATGGGAAAATGGCACTGGGAGAAGGAACGGGAGCGGTCATGCTCTTTGCACTACTGGATATGGCGCTGCAGTTGTATGAGACCGGAACCACCTTTTCCGGGATGCAGATTTCAGCATATAAGAGGTTTACATAATGTAGAATTACCAGAAAGCAAAAGAACAGGAAAAAGGATAAGGATTATGGTAGTTTTAGTCACAGGTGGCAGCGGAAGCGGAAAGTCCGCCTTTGCGGAAGAATATCTGATGCGTCTGTCCACGCAGGCAGAAACAAAATATTATATCGCGACCATGCAGCCGTTTGGGGAAGAAAGCCTTGCCAAAATCAGACGTCATCAAAGGCTCCGTGCCGGGAAGGGCTTTACGACGATTGAGCAGTCAAGGGATCTTACAAAAGCAGCGCAGAGAATTGCAAAGCTGCCCAATCAATTTCAGGAGGAAGCTATGACAGTCAATCGACCGGAAAATTCCGTACCGTTCATACGGGATACGGCACTCCTGGAATGTATGTCCAATCTGGTTGCAAATGAAATGTTTGCAGAAAATAAAATCCGGTTAAGGGATGAGGTGACCGCACAGATTCTTGATGGAATAGAAGCACTGAACCGCCAGCTTGCCCACTTTCTTATCGTGACAAATAATGTATTTGAGGATGGCATTTCCTATGAAGAAACGACCGCGGAATATATCGAGGCGATGGGGCAGGTCAATGAAAGGCTGGCGGCCATGGCCGATACCGTGATTGAAGTTGTGGCCGGTATTCCGGTTGTCTGGAAAGGAACGTTATTATGAAACTGTTAAAAGCGCTTGTCATTTCTTTTTCCATGTATTCGGGGATTCCGATGCCGCAGTTTGAGTGGAAAGAGGAAGACATGAAATATATATTATGCTTTTTTCCATGGATTGGGGCGGTGATCGGACTTGGTATTGTTCTTTGGTCTATGTTATGTAAACAGGCTGAACTGGGAATGCTTTGCTATACAATGGGAGGGGCAGCTATTCCTCTGCTCATTACCGGCGGTTTTCATGTGGATGGCTTCATGGATACGATGGACGCGTTCCACTCGTACCAGCCGAAGGAGAAGAAGCTGGAAATACTGAAGGATTCCCATATTGGAGCGTTTTCGGTGATTATGCTGGCACTTTACGGCCTGATTTATCTGGGCGCGTTCTCAGAGATTAAAAAGGAAACCGGACTTTGGATTGTCTGTGCCGGATTTGTGTTGTCGAGAGTATTAAGCGGCATTGCAGTGGTTACCTTCCGCTCCGCGAAAAGTGATGGCTTGCTTTTCCTGTTTGCAAGCCGGGCGCAGAAGCGGATTGTGAAAGCCTCCCTTTATGTACAGGGAATCCTGTGTATCGCATTCATGCTATGGCAGTCGCTTTTGCCGGGAGGGGCGGCGGTACTTGCGGCGCTTTTGATATTCGCCTATTACCATCACCGGACAAAAAAGGAGCTCGGTGGAATTACCGGGGATACCGCAGGATGGTTTGTGTTGTTGTGTGAAGAAGTGGTGATGGTTGTAGTGGCAGTAGCGGGTAAGTTGATATAAGAGGAAAATCATGAAATTAATTATAGGTGGTCTGGCACAGGGAAAATTGCATTATGTCCTGCAAAAGGAAGGAAACGGGAAGAGTATTATCTTTGATGGGGTACTTCCGGAAGAGGGACAGATACAGGAAGCCTGGAAAAAAGCAGGCGGTGAAAAAAAGACGATGATTATCAATCACTTCCATCATGTTGTGAAGAAGGAACTGGCAGGAAAAAGAACCCCGGAGGAACTGGAAGCGGATGTGATGGAGTTTGTGGAGAAGCATCCGGAGGTTATTCTGATTTGTGATGAAATCGGAAACGGAATCGTTCCGGTGGATGCGTTTGAAAGAACCTATCGGGAGCAGACCGGAAGAATTCTGATCCGGCTTGCACAAAAAGCAGATGAGGTGGTGCGTGTATTATGCGGAATCGGTCAGAGAATCAAATAGAAGTTTATCTGATCCGGCACGGAGCAACGAATGCCAATCGTGAGCACCGGTATCTGGGGAGGACGGAGGAACCGTTAAGTGAAGAAGGACGGGAGGAATTAAAGGCTTTTCAAAGGCAGGGCATCTATCCTGATCCGGCATCCTTACAAGCCTTATTTGTCAGTCCTATGGAACGGTGCCGGGAAACAGCGGAGCTTTTGTTTGGGGACTGTGAGCAGCACATAATTCCGGAATTCCGGGAGATGGACTTCGGACTCTTTGAAGGAAAGAATTATCAGGACCTGCAGGGAGATGTCCGGTACCAGACATGGATTGACAGCAACGGAACAATCCCTTTTCCGGAAGGAGAAAGCCGGGAGGACTTTATTGCACGGTGCAGGAAGGGATTTGAAGAGATGCTCCGGATTGCAATTGCCGGGGTTATAGGTAGAAATGAAGAAGACAAAAATGCAGAAGATAAAAATGCAGAAAATGACAGGAATGTGAAGAATCAGAAGAATACAGACAATCAGAAGAAGTTAGAGAAGCTGGAGAATACAGAAAAACAGCAAAATGCAGCAAAGCAGAAAACTATGGATGAGAATCTGAGAATTGCTGCCGTGGTTCATGGAGGAACGATAATGGCAGTGTGCAGCAGCTTTACGGACGGTGAGTACTACGATTTTCAGATTGGAAATGGGGAAGGTTACCGCTGCAAAGTAACCGTCGGGCAGTCATCCGGGGAGATATATATGGATAAGTTATGTAAAATAGTTATGTAAACTACATAGACATAATGAATGATTGTAATTATGCGGTACAGCTTGAAGCATTTACCGCTGAAGACATAAGAACATGATTTGAGAGTGCAAAATTCCATAGGTGAAGCTGATCTTAAATGAATTTTGCATTGTAACTGTGAAGGTACTGAATAGTTATGTATGATCGAATATATCATATGGGGAGAATACCATGCTGAAATATCATATGACAGCGTTCTTTCTGGGTTTCCTTCTGGATCTTCTGCTGGGAGATCCCTACTGGCTGCCGCATCCGATCCGGCTGATCGGCAATCTGATCGCGGCACTTGACCGGAAACTGCTGGGGAATCCGGAAGAAAGTAAAAGAAATGATCGTAGAGAATTTCATAGAGGAATTGAGTTGGTTGTACTGGTGCTTCTTAGTGTAACCGTGGTGACCGCAGCTCTTTTGTTTGGCGGTTATGCCCTGCATCCTTATATAGGTCTGGTGCTGGAAACCATCATGACCTATCAGATTCTGGCAACGAAATGTCTGAAGGTTGAGAGCATGAAGGTCTATGCCTGCTTAAAGAGGCGAGATCTTCCGGCGGCAAGAAAGGCGGTATCCATGATTGTCGGAAGAGATACGGACGTACTCGATGAGACAGGAGTTGCCAGGGCGGCGATTGAAACGGTAGCGGAGAACACCTCGGATGGGGTGATTGCACCGATGCTGTATCTGGCACTGGGAGGTCCGGTGCTTGGTTTCTTTTATAAGGCCGTGAATACGATGGATTCCATGGTTGGCTATAAGAATGACCGTTATCTCTATTTTGGAAGGGCTGCAGCGAAGCTGGATGATGTGGTGAATTTTTTTCCTGCCAGAATCAGTGCTTATCTGATGATTCTTTCCGCTTTTGTCGGTGGAAGTGCATATGACGGAAAAAGGGCGTTTCAGATTCACAGGAGGGATCGTAGGAACCATGCCAGTCCGAATTCGGCACAGACAGAATCGGCATGCGCGGGAGCACTTGGAATCCGGCTTGCCGGAGATGCCAGTTATTTTGGTAAAGTGGTGAAAAAACCCTATATCGGAGATGCGGTGCGGAAGGTGGAATTCGAGGATATCAAACGGATCAATCACCTTATGTATCTTACCGCATGGCTTTGTGAGCTTTTGTGTATAGGATTGATGGGAATTGCATTTCTACTTTGGATAAGCTAGTACATCGATTTGTAAATAACTATACCATTCACGTAGAATATTTTTCTGAGAGTGCAGGATAAAAAACGTAGGCGTAGCGGGCTACGCTGAGGATTTTTATCCTGTGCTATCGGGAAAATAGGCAAGTGATATGGGGTAGTTATTTCGAAAACGATGTACTAGAAAGGAGCCGGAGAAACACGATGAAAAACAAAGCAATACACGGTGGAGACATCTACCGGAATCAGGTCCGGCTTGATTTCTCGGTCAATGTAAATCCGCTCGGAATGCCGGACGGAGTCGAAGCGGCGTTGCATGAAGCAGTCTGCAGCGTGCAGGAATATCCGGATATGGAGGCGTTGGCACTGAAGGAAAGCCTTGCGGAGAAGCTTGCTGTTCCGGAAGAGAAGCTGCTTTTCGGAAACGGAGCTTCGGAGCTTCTGATGGCGGTTGTGCATGCCCTGTATCCAACGAAAATCATGATCCCCTCTCCTTCCTTTTATGGTTATCAGCATGCGGCGAAATCAGCAGGAAGCAAAGTGATTCCACTTATGCTAAAGGAAGAGAACGGGTTTTTATTAACAGAGGAACTGTTTACTGTTTTGGAACAGGAAAGACCGGAGCTTCTTATTCTGGCAAATCCCAACAATCCGACCGGAGTGCTTACTTCGAAGGAGTATCTGAAACAGCTTTTGGAAAAATGCAGGAAAACGAATACCTTTCTGTTACTGGATGAATGCTTTATTGAATTCTGTGAGGGGCAGGATTCCATGCTTTCTGAAATCGGAAAAGAGGACCGGCTGCTTTTGCTGCGGGCCTTTACGAAAAGTTTCGCTATTCCGGGAGTACGGCTTGGCTATCTGGTTGGCAGCACAGAAGAGCTTCTTATAAAGATCCGGGAGCAGCTTCCGGAGTGGAATCTGTCGGTTTTTGCCCAGAAGGCAGGACAGGCATGCCTTTCTTCGGAAAACGAAGCTTACCTTACAGAGACCGTCCGCTATGTGAAAAAGGAGCGGCAGTTTCTTACAGAGGAACTACAACAAATGGGGATCCGGATATTGCAAGGAGAAGCGAACTTTCTTTTGTTTTACTGTGAGGAAAATCTGTATGAGAAATTGTTGCGGCGGGGAATTCTGATCCGTGACTGCTCGAATTTTGAAGGACTGTCCCAGGGGTATTATCGCATTGCCGTGAAGCGTCATGAAGAAAATCTGCAATTACTGGAAGCAATAAAGGAGTGTTTAAAACCGTGATTGAACATTTATTACCGGAACAGATTGAACAAAGAAGCTTTGAGATCATCGATGGGGAGCTTAAGAAGCGCGGAATTGTGCTGCCCAAAGAGCAGGAAATGATTACGAAAAGAGTCATTCATACGACCGCAGACTTTGAATATACGGATACCCTGACCTTTTCGGAGGGAGCAGTAGGGATTGCCAGGGAGCTTCTGAAGAAAGGAGCCGATATTGTAACGGATACGAATATGGCGCTCTCCGGAATTAATAAGAGGTCACTGGCCGGACTGGGTGGAGAGGTACATTGTTATATGGCAGATGAAACCGTTGCAAAACTTGCCAGGGAGCGCGGAACAACGCGCGCGGCTGTCAGCATGGAAATGGCAGCGAAGATTCAAAAGCCGGTGATCTTTGCCGTAGGAAATGCACCGACAGCGCTCATTCAGATCTATGAAATGATGCAGGGCAGTGACTGGAGTCCGGCGTTTGTGATTGGTGTTCCAGTCGGATTCGTGAATGTGGAAGCGGCCAAGGAGCTCATTTTGCAGACCGATGTTCCTTTTATTATTAACCGGGGCAGAAAGGGCGGCAGCAATGTAGCCGCAGCAATCTGCAACGCATTGATCTATGAACTCACAAGAAACAGATCATGAAAGGATTGGCTGAATTGTTGCTATATAAAGGATTCATATAGGTTGAAATATGGTTGACAGATGACAGAAACAAACCAAGGTATAGAGGATAGATTAAGGACAAAGAGATGAGATACGGTTTTACGACAGGAAGCTGTGCCGCAGCCGCTGCCAAGGCGGCTGCCTATATGCTTCTTTCCGGAATGGAAAAAACAGAAATCACGATCGAAACGCCCAAAGGAATTCCTTACACCGCACAGATTACCGATATTCAGAGGAAAGAGTGTGCCGTTACCTGTGCAGTCATAAAGGATGGCGGGGACGATCCCGATGTCACAACCGGTTCCCGGATTGTTGCCAGGGTAACGCTTCCGGAAGAACAACCGGATTCCGGCGAAAAAAGGATACAGGCAGAGGTTCTTATTGACGGTGGAACGGGCGTCGGGAGAGTGACAAAGCCGGGACTCGATCAGCCGGTAGGAAATGCTGCGATTAATCATGTGCCGCGGGAAATGATTACGAAGGAAGTACTGGAGGTGTGCCACCTCCTGGATTATCAGGGAATCCTGCAGGTCGAGATTTCCGTGCCGGGAGGAGAGGAGCTTGCACAGCAGACCTTTAATCCCCGCCTTGGCATTGTCGGCGGTATTTCCATTCTGGGAACCAGCGGAATTGTAGAGCCGATGAGCAATCAGGCAATATTGGATACCATTCGTGTCGAGCTCAACCAGCGGAAAGCACAAGGGTATGATTATGTGGCGGTTTCTCCCGGAAATTATGGACTGGATTATATGAAAAAGATCTATCACTATGACCTTAACCGGAGTGTAAAATGCAGTAACTTTATTGGACAGGCGATTGACATGGCGGTGGAGCTTGGCTTTCAGAGGATGCTTCTTACCGGCCATATCGGAAAGCTGATTAAGGTAGCGGGCGGCATCATGAACACCCATTCCAGGGAAGGGGACTGCCGGATGGAGCTGCTGACTGCTTTTGCGGTAAAGATTGGCGTAGAGCTTCCGGTGGCACAGCAGATTTTAACCTGTGTCACAACCGAAGAAGCTGTAAGAATCCTTGATTCATGCGGCAAAAGAGCACCGGTCATGGAGGCAGCAATGGAGCGGATTTTTTATTATTTGAATAAGCGTGCCGGGGGAAAGATGCAGGTCGAATGTCTCATGTACGCGAACGAATTCGGAGAACTGGCAAAGAGTGAGGGAGTGGAAGAATGGTTTACTTTGTTGGCGCAGGAACAGGAGCAGCAGATTTAATTACGGTACGGGGCATGCATCTTTTGGAAAAAGCAGATGTGATTATCTATGCAGGTTCTCTTGTGAATCCGGAGCTTTTACAATATGCAAAAAAGAATTGTGAAATTCATAACAGTGCCAGGCTGACGCTTCCGGAGGTCCTTGCGATTATGGAAGAGGCAGAGAAAAGCGGAAAAGTGATTGTACGGCTGCATACCGGGGATCCCAGCATTTACGGGGCAGTGCGGGAACAGATGGATGCACTGGAGAAAAAGGGAATTGCCTATGAGAGCTGTCCGGGCGTAAGTGCCTGCTTCGGAGCGGCAGCATCGTTGAATCTCGAATATACCCTGCCGGATATTTCCCAGACACTGATTATTACCCGGATGGAAGGAAGGACAGGCGTGCCGGAAAAGGAACAGATCGAAGGGCTTGCCACGCATCAGGCCTCCATGGCGATTTACTTAAGTGCCGGAATGCTGGAAGAACTAAGCAGGCGATTAATAAAAGGCGGATACCGGAGAGAGACACCGGCAGCTCTTGTCTATAAGGCAACCTGGCCGGAAGAGCAGGCTTATGTCTGTACAGTGGAAACCTTACCGGCTGTTGCAAAGGAGCATAGAATTTATAAGACAGCACTGGTGCTTGTCGGGGATGCAATCGCGCATCAGCATTACCGGAAGTCCAGACTCTATGCGCCGGATTTTTCGACGGAATTCCGGAAAGCAAAGGAAACACAAGAATGAAGGTAAGTATTATCAGCTTTACGATAAAAGGAATCGAACTGTCCTTAAAAATCAAAAAGGCATTTTCCGGGGAGACAGAGGAGGATCTCTGCCTTTATACGAAGTGTTCCCATGCGGAAAAGAGTTTGACAGAAAGAAAACTTACAGAAAAGAATCTTGCAGAAAAGGACCTTGTAGAAAGCGAACTCTCTTATGTGGAACAGCCACTTACGGAATGGACCGGTGAGCAGATGAAGAAGCGCAGAAGCCTTCTTTTTATCGGAGCCTGTGGAATAGCGGTCCGGGCCATCGCTCCGTTTCTTACGGATAAATTAAATGATGTGCCGGTGCTTGTAATGGATGAACAGGGACGCTTTGTGATTCCCGTTCTGGCAGGGCATGTGGGAGGAGCCAACGAACTGGCGGTTTCCCTTGCAGAGCGCATGGGAAGTACCCCGGTCATTACAACGGCAACCGACTTGAATCACTGCTTTGCGGTCGATCTGTTTGCCAGACGGAATGCACTGCACATCGTAAATAAGGATGGCATTGCCAAGGTGTCTTCCCGCATTCTGGCAGGAGAAGAAGTGACGATGGCAGTGGAAGAAGGGCATTTGCAAGAAGGAGAAGCGGGGAGCACGGGAGGAAGAAAGGTTCCGAGAGAAGGTAATGTTCCGGAAGGGATCCGGATTGTTCCCTGTTCAGCAGAATTACATACAGATGTCCCGGTTATGCCGACAGAAGTTTCAGAAGATGTTCCGGCTGTGTCGGCAGAATCAACTGAAGATGCTCCGGCTGTGTCAGCGGAATCAACTACAGATGCTCCGGTTGCTTTTACAGAATCGTCTGCCGAGATTCCTGGTGTTACAGAGGCTCCTGTCGATGTTTTAGTAGCCCAGGCATCGTATGGAAAGGGACGTCTTCTTACCCTGCGTCCGAAGGAGTATGTCATCGGAATCGGCTGTAAGAGGGGAAAGGCGGCAGAGCAGATCGACTATTTTGTGCACAGAGTTCTTAAGGAAAGCGGCATTTCCATGGAGCAGGTGGCAGCTTTCGCCTCGATTGACCGGAAAAAGGACGAGGAAGGAATTCTCTGGATGAGCAGCCATTATGGCATTCCCTTTGTTACTTATTCTGCAGAGGAATTACAGCAGGTAGAAGGAACCTTCCATGCATCGGAGTTCGTGAAAAGTCAGGTGGGTGTTGATAATGTCTGTGAACGGGCAGCCTTACGGTTTAGTAGTCCGGATGGAATACTCATCACGGGAAAGCAGGCAGAGGATGGAATTACAGCAGCGATTGTAAAACGAAGATGGAGCGTGTCTTTTGATGAAAAATAGAATTTATATCGTAGGAATGGGCCCGGGAAAAGAAGAAATGATGACAGGAGAGGCTCTTAAGGCGCTGGAGGAAGCGGATGTCATTGTCGGCTATCCGGTTTATATCAAGCTGCTTGGTGGACGGTTCAGGGAAAAGGAGCTGCTGTCAACACCGATGCGGCAGGAGAAAGAACGCTGCCGGATGTGCTTTGAAAAGGCGGCTGAAGGAAAGCAGGTGGCATTGATCTGCAGCGGGGATGCCGGTGTCTATGGGCTCGCTTCCTTAATGTATGAGATTGGAAAAGGTTATGAGGACATGGAGCTTATTGTGGTTCCGGGAATTACCGCAGCCTGCAGTGGGGCAGCGGTACTGGGAGCACCACTCAACCACGATTTTTGTGTCATCAGTTTAAGTGACCTGTTGACGCCGTGGGATAAGATTGAAAAAAGGCTCCGGGCAGCAGCCATGGGAGATTTTGCCATTGCCATTTATAATCCGTCCAGTCATAAACGGAAGGATTATCTGAAACGGGCCTGTGATATACTTTTGGAAATACTGGAAGAGGACCGCGCCTGCGGTTATGTGGAGAATATCGGCAGGGAAGGAACGAAAGCGGTTGTCTGTACGTTAAAGGAGCTGCGGGATACGCAGGTGAACATGTTCACAACCGTGTTTATCGGAAATGCAGGATCGGAAATCATCAATGGAAAACTGATTACGAAGCGGGGGTATCAAGTTGAAAGAAATACTAATCTTTGCAGGGACAACGGAGGGAAGAGCCTTATCTGAAGCTCTGACAGATGCCGGAATCGCGCATACCGTGTGTGTGGCAACGGAATATGGAGAAATCGTGTTAAAGGAGAATCCTCTTGCGAGCATCCACCGGGGCAGAATGGATCAGGAAGAAATCTGGCATTTTGTTGAAAAAGGAAATTTCCTTGCTGTGGTAGATGCGACCCACCCGTATGCCACGGTGGTAACGCAGAATATCAAAGCGGCGATGAAAGATCTGTCCATTCCTTATCTGCGGTTAAAAAGAGAGCGGGAGGAAGGAAGAATCGAAGGCGTCCGCTATTTTGAAGATCACGAAGCCTGTGCGGAAGCTTTGCGCCAGACCGTGGGCAATATTCTTCTTACGACAGGAAGCAAGGATCTGTTCCGGTACTGCGCGCATGAGAAGTTGAAGGAGCGTCTCTATGTCAGGGTGCTTCCGGGCATCGAGAGCATTCAGCTTTGTATGGAGCAGGGAATTGCCGGAAAGCAGATTCTGGCGCTGCAGGGACCATTTACCGAGCAGATGAATGAAGCCATGCTGCGGCAATATGACATTCAGTGTCTTGTGACGAAGCAAAGCGGAAAAACAGGTGGCTTTCTGGAAAAGCTAAAGGCAGCAGAACGTATCAATATCCCGGTTTATGTGGTTGGAACGATGGCTGAGGAAGAGGGGGATTCCTTTGAAGAAGTGGTGACAAAGCTTGAAAAGCTCAGCGGAAAACCGATTCGTAAAGAAATCCGTTTTGAAATTACGCTGGCAGGAGTCGGTATGGGGAATCCAAAGAGCCTTACCGTAGAAGTGAAGGAAGCGATTGAGCATGCGGATGTTCTGCTTGGAGCAGAGCGTATGATTGCGCCATACGAACCCCGGATCGAGAAGAAACCGTATTATATGGCAAAGCAGATTCTGCCGTATCTGAAGGAGCTTTCGAAGAAGGAATATGACCGGAATCCGTGCCGGGTGGTGATTCTTTTCTCTGGGGATACGGGATTTTACAGTGGCTGCAAAGCCATGTATGAAGCACTGACTACCGAAATAGAAAAGGGAGTTTTGCAGGCAGACGTTTCGATCCGGCCCGGAATTTCTTCGATTGCCTGTCTGGCGTCCTGCATCGGAGAGCGTTATGAGGATGCGCTGCTTGTCAGCATGCATGGAAAAGAGGTGCCGGATCTTGCACAAAAAATCCGGGCGAATGAGAAGGTGTTTCTATTAATGTCCGGGGCTTCGGATCTGCAGGCATTAGGAGAGCTGCTGATCAGGGAAGGACTTACGGATTGTGTTGTAACGGCAGGATTCCAGTTGTCCTATCCTGAGCAGGAGATCCGGACACTGACGCCACAGGAGTGCCAAAGCAGCCACAAGGAGGGCTTATATACCTGCCTTATTTTCAATCCAGCTCCTGATAAGGCGATCTTAACGCCTTACCGCGGGGATGCGGCATTTATCCGGGATAAGGTTCCCATGACCAAGGCAGAAATCCGTGAAATCAGCATTTGTAAGCTGCAGCTGTCCGAAGGAGCAGTGGTGTATGATGTAGGAAGCGGAACCGGTTCTGTAGCGGTGGAAATGGCTGGGCTTTCGGGCTCGATTGCGGTTTATGCGATTGAGCAGAAGGAAGAAGCCGTATTTCTCATCGGACGGAACAAGGAACAGTTCGGACTTCCCAATCTTCATGTGGTGAATGGAAAGGCTCCGAAAGCCTTAGAGACTCTTCCTGTCCCGACCCATGCATTTATCGGGGGAAGCAGCGGGCAGCTTAGAGAAATTCTGGATTGTCTTTATACAAAGAACCCACAGATGCGGATTGTGTTAAATGCCATCAGCTTAGAGACTATTTCAGAGCTGAAAGAGATCCTGACACAGTTCCGGGTAACAGAGGAAGAGGTCGTGCAGGTGCAGGTAAACCGCATGAAACCGGTTGGTTCCTATCACCTGATGCAGGCAGAAAATCCGGTATGGATCTGTTCGTTTCGATTTAATGCATGTGAAAATGATTTGGTAGATTTTTTGTTTTAAAATCAAAGGGACAGAAGAATCAGAAGATGAGCAGGCAAACATTGCAAACGGCAAACACATTGATGTTGATTTTTTGAGTAATTACGTGCATAAAAAGCTAGTTGCCTTTAATTGAGTATTAAATGTTCGAGAACTCAAGCAAATTGATTGTATTATCGTTATGCCCTTGGTATAATTATCCTATGATTGTCTATTGTAGAAATGTGGAGGAAAATGATGACCGATAATAGGGTGAATATTAGCTATAAACCTTTATGGAAGCTTTTAATAGACAGGGAAATGTCTAAAACAGATCTAAGAGAAAAGACATCTATTGCGAGAAGTACAATTATGAAGATGACCAATAATGAGTACGTTGCATTGGACGTTCTAGTGCGAATATGTGTAGCACTTGATTGTGATTTGGATGACATTGTTGAAATAGAAAAATAAATGGAGGTATTTATGGCAGACAATAAGAAGACAAAAGAAGTATCAATGGAAGAGGCGTTGTGGAAATCGGCCGATAAGTTGCGTGGTTCTGTCGAACCTTCAGAATATAAGCATGTTGTATTAAGTTTATTTTTCTTAAAGTTTGCGAGTGATAAATTTGAAGAACAAAGAAGTAAGTTGAAAACGCAGGGGATGGAAAAATTTATAGATAATATTGCATTTTATATAAAGGACAATGTTTTTTACCTGCCGGAACAGAGCAGATGGTCATATATTATGGACAACGCAAAGCAGGATGATATTGCGTTGAAGATAGACACTGCACTATATACGATAGAAAAGACTAATCCATCTTTAAAGGGAGCATTGCCGGATAACTATTATTCAAGATTGCAGATTGATACTGTAAAACTGGCATCACTTTTAGATGAGATTAATAAGATTGATACAACAAAAGATAAAGAGAACGACATTATCGGTAGAGTATATGAATATTTTCTTAGTAAGTTCGCTATTGCAGAAGGAAAAGGAAAGGGAGAATTCTATACACCGAAGAGCATTGTAAATCTGATTGCAGAACTGATTGAACCGTATGATGGAACATTATACGATCCCTGTTGTGGTTCAGGTGGTATGTTTGTACAATCTATAAAATTTATTGAGGCACATCATGGTAATAAGAAAAAGGTTTCAATATATGGACAGGAATACACCAATACGACATACAAGCTGGCAAAGATGAATCTTGCAATAAGAGGAATATCAGCAAATCTTGGAGAGATGGCAGCTAACACATTCACAAATGACCAACATAAGGATCTTAAAGCTGATTATATAATGGCAAATCCGCCTTTCAATCAAAAAGACTGGAGAGGTGTAGACGAACTTACACAGGACAGTAGATGGGATGGGTATGAAGTACCGCCTACAAGCAATGCCAATTATGGTTGGATATTGAACATTGTATCAAAGTTATCCTGTAATGGTGTGGCAGGATTTCTTTTGGCGAATGGTGCTTTATCTGATGATGGAACAGAATTGAAAATCAGACAGCGGTTATTAGAGAATGATTTAGTGGAATCAATCATGATATTGCCAAGGAATCTGTTCTACACTACTGATATTAGTGTTACACTTTGGATACTAAATAGGAACAAAGAAAAACGAGAAGTAGAGCAAAATGGAGTTGTAAAAAAATATAGAGACCGAAAGAATCAAGTTTTATTTATGGACTTAAGGCAGATGGGATCTCCATATGAAAAAAAATACATAGAGCTTACACCAGAAGATAGAGATAAAGTTACGGAAGTATATCATAACTGGCAGCAAGAAGGTTATGAAGAAACTTATAAAGACATACCGGAATTCTGTTACAGTGCATCTTTAGATGAGATTGCCGAAAAAGGGTACACGCTTGTTCCAAGCAGATATATTGAATTTGTAAACAGAGATGAGAATATTGACTTTGATACGAAAATGAAAACATTGCAGGTGGAATTAAAAGATTTGTTAGAGCAGGAAGAAAAGTCAAAAGCTGATTTGCTGGATGTGTTTAAAGGGCTAGGATATGAAATTAAATTATAATAGGCATAATAACGGGAAAAATTGGAAGGTGCATAATGTATAAGTCCATAGAAGAATTGGTGGAAAGAGTAGATGAAAGAAATATTGATAGCAAAATAAATAATCTAATTGGTGTCAGTATTGATAAGTGTTTTATAAAATCTGTTGCGAACACTAATGGTACAGACCTTTCAAAGTACAAAATAATTCGCAGAAATGATTTTGCAGTAAGTCTTATGCAGGTTAGTAGGGATTCTAAGATTCCGGTAGCGAGATTAGATGACTGTGATGTTGCCATAATGTCACCTGCTTATCCCATTTTTAGAATTAAGGATACAAGTGTATGTTTACCAGAATATCTGGATATGTGGTTTAAAAGACCAGAATTTGATAGAGAAGCTGCATTTATTGCTGTTGGTGGAGTGCGTGGAAGTATGCCTTGGGAAGAGTTTGCAAAAATGCGATTACCTGTACCAACAATGGAAAAACAGAAAGAAATTATAGCGGCTTATAAGGTGGTAACTGATAGAATTGCTTTAAAACAGAAGATAAATGATAATTTAGCGGCTTGACAAAGTCATTAAAACAAGATTTTTTAACTCTTCAAGATGTTGTATTTCTAATTGATTAAACCTGATTTCTTCAAATAAAGGAGCAACCTCATTATGAAATACTAAAAGTGATTCTTCATCTGGATAGAGAATAGGGATTTCTCCAAATAACGTTTTATTGACATTCAACGTGGTACTGCCACCAGCGCCTAACTGCTTCAGATATTCTGTAAGTGTTGTCATTTTTAAATAAACATAAAAAGGACTAACGCCTTCTCTACAGATTACAGAATTTATCTGTTGGTTAGTTTGGCTTGGTTCAGCTGTAAGACATACTAAACCTACAGTTGCAATGCAACTAACGCAGATAGCATTTTCTGGTAAAGTCTTGGTTGATTGAGTAGCAACACCAGCTGCTGATAAATATCGGGAAGTTTGCAAAGTGTATACACTTCCATGCATATCGGGAATTGTTATAAAAGGAATATGTCCTCCATAGTTTGCTTGATTGTCGGTAGGTGGTGTTTTTCCACATACGATATCTATTGCCAAACTGGAAAGAGGAACAGTTTTCCATGAAGCAGGTTGAGAACCACTGTATGGTTCAAAATCCTCAAAGCGATTTTTATATATAGCTTTAGCAGTTGCTTCTAAATTATCATTTATCTTCTGCTTCAATGCGATTCGGTCTGTTACAACCCTATA
>OGNQ01000723.1_pt1 | contig 30274 bp, 27 predicted proteins | sample 1573481 | NCBI WGS metagenome assembly OGNQ01 (sample SAMEA2581920, study PRJEB24529) | metagenome | biome: Human gut stool | place: China | collected 2011 | reverse complement strand
TATTCCAACAGTTCATCTCTTAATGCTTTGCCTTCCATTGTAAGCATGAACTTCACTGCTTTCATAGGTGCAAGCACCGCCTTTGTAATTGGGTGTTTCTGCTCTTTCTGTGAATAATCTACCTCCGGTTTGTCAGCAAAAATACGGAATGCATTAGCTGCTGTATGACTAGCTTCACGAAATCCTTTTGCAAGAAGTGCTGTCTTTGCTATATCCTTATATATGCAAGCATTTCCAAATAACTTGCATTTCTCGGATTAACACCATTTATCTGTACATTTGTATCTGTGTAATTTTCTTCTTTATCCCAATATCTGACTCTGTATTCCGGTTTTGCTGGATCAAATGCATCTGCTTTATATACAGATGCACTACTGTCATTCGGAATCTATTCTATTGCCTTTGCACATTTTACTTAATATATGTATCCTGTTACAATTGGTCTTCCATCAGATGTTGTAGAAGCTACGCTACACTGCATTCCATCATATGTCGTATAAATATTTTTTCCATATCCAGCTACCTTAACACTAACATACACATATCCATTGCATTTTTTGCTATTTTATCTTCCCTTTATAGTAACAGCCGAATTATTGTTCGCCTCAAAGGGATATTGTCAAGTATGTATGTACGAATTTTCAGTTAATAAACCTATAATTAAATTTTTACTTTTAGTTTTTCTAATTTTTCCAGAAAAGCAACATAAAACTCTCTTTCTTTCATACAAGCTCGCTGAACTTCGATACTTTTCGGAACATATTCCCGTGGGTGATCTAAATCGTAAAGAGCCTGACTCGTTGCCTGAATTGCAGACTCTGTTGTATTTCCCAAAATGTCGATGTTATCCACATCTCCCTCTCCGTTAAGCTGTTTATTCAGCCTTTGTACCATCATCTGCGATATATGGCTCAACATTCCATTTTTCTTTATTCCAATGCCGTTTGCATTAACTTCCTTAGCAGCTTCCATCCATGCATCTTTTACATCCTGCGGAGCATTCGGACCAATCATATCAAATGCTTTTTCGTTAAAATCCGTATCTTCCTTGTGACGATAATCTCACCTGTCTGACAAAGATTGCAGAGAACAACAAAATCAAAGTAGGCGACATTGTTGTAACCTCGGGAACAGGCGGAGTTTATCCGAAAAATCTCATAATCGGCAAGGTTAAAGAACTGAAGTTTAATTCTTATGACACAACCCGTTATGCTGTTGTTGAGCCGTATGAGGACATCCGCACCGTGACCTCTGCCGCAATTATTACCGACTTTGACGGCAAGGGCGAGGTTAAAAAATGATGAGAGCTTCAAGAACTTTTTTTCGATTTTTCGGCTATTCCCTGCTGTTAATAATTCTGTATGTTTTTCAGGGTTCGGGTTTTATAATTCCCGAAATTTTCGGTGGCAGACCGCTTATGTTGATTTCACTTGCACTCTGCATTGCTTCTTTTGAAAACACTTTGCCGTCGGTAATTTTCGGTGCGTTGTGCGGTGTGCTGACGGATATTTCATTTGACGGCAGTATCGGCTATTTTGCCTTTGCACTTACGATTGTCTGCTATGCGGAAAACTTTGTATTCAGCAAATATTTTGTACCGTCATTTGTTACCGTTATCGTGTTTTCGTTTGCGGCGGTGATGACGGTAATGTTGATTTATTATCTGCTGTTCGTCTTGATTGCAGGGCTTGACAGCGGTTGCGTGTTGTTTGTACGGCACTACATTTCAAGAATACTTTACACATTTGCCGTGACAATTCCGCTGTATTTTCTCACGGCATTTTTAAACAAAAATCTTTAATCTTTGTGAAAGGGAGGTTCGGTATGAGATTCGGCAAAAGCAGAAAAAACGGCAAAAAAAGTAAAAAGAGCAGAACAATAGTCTGCATAATAATAACAGCCGCAATTTTTGCAGGCTTTGCAATCAGGCTTGTCGATTGGCAGCTTGTACAGGGAAAAAGCTACAAGAGTCTTGCCGCAAAATCAACGGGATATACCGAAAAAACCGACGCAACAAGGGGCGAAATCGTTGACCGCAACGGTGTAGGTCTTGTTGTAAACACCACAAAGTATAAAATAGTCCTCAATAAGCTTTATATTGAGGAGGACAGGCTTGACGGAATTTTACTTGAACTTGCTGATATTCTCACAAAAACAGGAGATGCAAGAACAGATTCATTGCCGATTTCGGTTGGCTCGGACGGCAGTTGCGTTTATAAAACAAGCCGTGAAGAAGATGCGGAAAAACTTCTGTCATCGGATTTTCTTGACATGGACAGGAACACAAGTGCCGATGATTGCTTTGACGCACTTTTAAAACGCTACAAAATTTCCGACAGGTTAAGTCTAAGTCAAAAAACAACGCTCGTTTCAATTCATTACAATATGGAACTTGAAAATTATTCAAATTCAAACCCGTATGTTTTTGCAAAAAATATCAGTCGAAGTGCCGTGAATGCCGTCAGCGAAAATACTCAGGGTGTGAGCGGTGTTGAAATTCAGACCTATCTCACACGAGGTGCTTCGGACCCCGACCTTGCACCACACATCCTCGGCGCACTCGGTTCGTTGTCGGAAGATGAATACAATGAGCTGAAAAAACAGGGCAAAAGCTATTCCTATGATGATAAGATAGGCAAATTCGGAATTGAACTTGCCTGTGAAGATGACCTCAAAGGCAAGGGCGGAACAAGGGTTATTCAGCGAAATGCCGACGGAACACTTGTTGAAAGCATTGAAACCGAGAGTGCAAAACCGGGTAACACGGTCTACCTCACAATTGATTCAAAATTGCAGAAAACCGCTGTAAAATCGCTTGAAGAAAATGTCAAAGCGGCAAAGCAGGCAGGCAAGGAATCGGGACAGAAAAATAACGGTGAGGACTGTGAAACAGGTGCAGTTGTAATGCTGTCGGTCAAGGATTTTTCGGTACTTGCGGCGGCAAGCTATCCTACATACGATTTGAACAGATACAGCGAATACGGCTCGTACTATGTCAAACTTTCCGAAAACAAAAATTCTCCGATGTATAACCGTGCAACAGTCGGAACATTCGCCTGCGGTTCGGTGTTCAAGCCGTGTGTTGCGGGTGCGGCTCTTGAGGAGAAAATCATAACCGATAAAACGAAAATCTACTGCAAACAGGACTATGATTTTTACCCTACCAATGTGGTAAGATGTATGCACTATCACGGCAGTCTTGATGTTACGGGCGCAATTGAACAATCGTGCAACTACTTTTTTGCCGACACGGGCAGAAGGCTCGGAATTGAACCGATGTATCTGTATGCGCAGAAGTTCGGACTCGGCGAATACACGGGTGTTGAAATTGAGGAATCAAAGGGAACTCTTGCAGGCAGGGACAGCACAAGCTGGCAGGCAGGCAACACGGTTTCAGCCGCAATCGGTCAGTCCGACAACGCATTTACTCCCGTTCAGCTTGCAACCTATGTTGCGACAATCGCCAACAACGGTGAGAGGCTCAAAACACACCTTGTTGATAAAGTTACAAATTATGAGCGGACGAAAACCGTAAAATCGACAGATGTTGAAAGCTACGGTGATTGCGGAATTTCAAAGAAGAATCTTGATATTGTTCGCAAGGCGATGCTCGGAGTTACTCAGAACGAAAACGGCACGGCAAATTATATGTTCGGTGATTATAAAGTTAAGGTTGCCGCCAAAACAGGTACGGCTGAAAACTCGGGCTCAGACCATACAACATTCATTTGCTATGCTCCGTATGAAAAGCCCGAGGTAGCAATTGCCGTTGTAATCGAACACGGTGCAAAGGGCAGATATTCAATGCAGGTTGCAAAGGATTTACTGGACGCATATTTGAAATAAAAATTGAAATTACGGTTGTAAATACACTGTATAAAAACAAAGCCAAGAATTTTTGACCGCATAATGTGGCTGAGTGCCTAAACAATAAAAACTTATTTTTTGCTTTTAGCATTAAAAATCAATGAAATTATTGTGCAAACCGTTAAAAATGAAGAATAATTTTATTAACTATCACTAAAATATCAACAAAAATTTTGGCTGATAAAAATAATGTTCGTTTCTTGCTCTTTAACGGATTTTGTGATAGAATATAGCAGAGGTAGAATTTATTATGGATAATGTTATAGTTGTAGCGTCGGGAAAAGGCGGAACGGGTAAATCAACCGTCTGCATTTGTCTTTCCGTTGCTCTTGTAAAGCAGGGCAAAAGAGTCTTGCTTATTGATTGTGACTGCGGAATGCGTGGTCTTGACATTATGCTCGATATGGAGCAGGACATAATTTTTGATGCGTCGGATGCCGTATGCGGCAACTGTACATTCGGTGAGGCTGTTTACAAAAGCAAAAACAATGAGAACCTCTACCTTATGGCGGCTCCCTTTGATACCGAAAACGAACTCAGTCCCTCGGTGTTTACTCAACTTGTCAATTCAGTAAAGGACAGCTTTGATTTTGTCCTTATCGACTCCCCTGCCGGAATCGGTTCGGGCTTTGAAACTGCGGCGGCTCCTGCCGACAGAGCCTTGATTGTTACCAATGCAGAGCCGACGGGCGTGCGTGGTGCGGTTAAGGTGAGAAGAAAGCTTGAGTCAATGGGAAAAACAAATATCCGACTTGTTATCAACCGCTTTGACCGAAAGCTTTTTACACAGCTCGGTTTTTATGAAGACCTCGACAGCGTTATTGACGCAACACAGACACAGCTTATTGCGCTTGTGCCGTTTGACATCCGTATTTCGGTGATTGTTCAGCGAGGTGTTGCCGGACTTAACTGGAGTGCGGCGGCGTCCGTTTTTGACTGTCTTGCACAGAGGCTTGAGGGAAAACATATTCCCCTTGCGTTCAAAGGGTAGTTTGTGCGGGGTATTTTGAGTTAAAGTTTTGAAACTAATTTGATATGAAATAAATGTCTGGAGGAAATATATATGAATATAGCCCTTATAGCTCATGATGAAAAAAAGGAACTGATGGTGCAGTTCTGCATTGCTTACTGCGGTGTTCTCAGCCGCAACAACCTTTGCGCCACCGGCACAACAGGCAAAATGGTGTCAGAGGCAACAGGTCTTACAATTCAGAAATTCCTTGCAGGCTCTCAGGGCGGAAGTCAGCAGATTGCGGCAAGAATTGCGTGCAATGAAATTGATATGCTTCTCTTTTTCAGAGATCCGCTCAATCCAAAGCCGAACGAGCCTAACGATATGAATATGCTCCGTCTTTGCGATATGCACAACATTCCGGTTGCAACAAACATTGCAACTGCCGAGGTGCTTATCCACGGTCTTGAAAGAGGCGACCTTGACTGGAGAAATATTCTCAAATAATTTAATTATTTTCGCTTTACATATCGGGTGGTGTAATACTGCCCGATCGTTGTGTTTTTTAGGGAAATTTTTTCGTTTCCCTTTTCTATAAAAGATTGTAATTTTCGGAGGAAAAAATGGCACTTATAACCAAGAAAATCAAGGGTACGGAAGATGTTCTTCCGAAGGAAAGCTATAAATGGCAGTTTGTTGAAAAGATTATGCGTGAGGAGGCTCGCTCCTACGGTTTCAGAGAAATCAGAACTCCCGTGTTTGAACACACAGAGCTTTTTGCCCGTGGCGTTGGTCAGACAACCGATGTTGTTCAGAAAGAAATGTACACATTCGACACAAAGGGCGGTGAAAGCGTAACACTTCGCCCCGAGGGTACATCCGGTGCGGCAAGAGCCGTTCTTGAACACGCTCTTGAAAACGAAGGACTTCCGATTAAGGCAAGCTACTTTGTTTCATGCTACCGATATGAAAAGCCACAGGCAGGCAGACTTCGTGAGTTCCACCAGTTCGGTATTGAGGAGTACGGCACACAGGACCCTGTTGCCGATGCAGAGCTTATCAGCCTTGCAAGCTCCGTAATCAACAGACTTCAGCTTGACAGCGTTCATCTTCAGATTAATTCTATCGGCTGTCCGACCTGCCGTGCGGAATATCACAAGGCTTTGAAATCATATTTTGAGGGTTATAAGGACAAGCTGTGCGACACCTGTCTTTCCCGTCTTGACAAAAACCCGATGAGAATTCTCGACTGCAAAAGTCCTATCTGTTCCGAGATTGCAAAAGACGCACCTAAGATTACAGACTATCTTTGTGACGAGTGCAGAAACCACTTTGACGCAGTTCAGAAATATCTTGATGCCGCAGGCATTGAATACACGGTTGATCCCACAATTGTAAGAGGTCTTGACTACTATACAAAGACAGTATTTGAGTTTGTAACCGATTGTATCGGTGCTCAGGGTACTGTTTGCGGCGGCGGTCGTTATGACGGTCTTATCGAGGAGCTCGGCGGTAAGCACCTTCCCTCCCTCGGTTTCGCAATGGGTATGGAAAGACTTCTCATGGTAATGGATAAGCAGGGCATTGAGATTCCCGACAATGACGAGTGTATGCTCTACATTGCAACAATGGGCGATGCCGCAAAGGTTAAGGCTTTTGAGCTTATCAAACAGGTTCGCAGCTGCGGAATGATTGCCGAAACCGATGTTATCGGCAGAGGACTTCGTGCTCAGATGAAGTATGCCGACAAGATTGACGCAAGATATTCAATTGTTTTGGGCGACAACGAAATCGAGCAGAACACAGCCAAGGTTAAGAATATGGAAACAGGCGAAACAGCCGAGGTTACTCTTGACGGGCATTTCATGGAGAAGTTCATCGAAATTCAGCTTTCCGACGAACAGAAAAATAAGTAATAAAAGAAAATTTTCGGTCGGTCAGGCATTGTGAGATGCCGACCGATTCATATAAAGGAGCATATACAATGGCAGAATTTATGACAGGAATGAAACGTACCGATTATTGCGGAGATTTGCGTATCGGTGATGTCGGCAGAGAGGTAACTGTCTGCGGTTGGGTACAGCGTTGCCGTGACCTCGGTCAGCTCATTTTCATTGACTTGCGTGACCGCACAGGCATTGTTCAGCTTGCATTCAATGACAAAACAGACAAAGAAATTTTTGATAAGGCATTTTCATGCAGAAGTGAATTTGTTCTTGCCGCAAAGGGTGTTGTTTGCGAAAGAAGTTCAAAGAACAGCGAAATTCCCACAGGCGATATCGAGGTTGTTGTAAGCGATATGCGTGTGCTTTCAAAGGCACAGACGCCGCCTTTTGAAATTGTTGACGATACAAACACAAACGAGGAGTTAAGACTTAAATATCGTTATCTTGACCTTCGTCGCCGTCCTCTTCTCAACAATCTTATGATGAGAAGTAAGATTGCAAAGGTTGCAAGAGATTATTTCCACGACAACGGCTTTGTTGAAATTGAAACTCCTATGATGATCAAATCAACTCCCGAGGGCGCAAGAGATTACCTTGTTCCGTCAAGAATCCACAACGGCAAGTTTTATGCTCTCCCTCAGTCACCGCAGATTTACAAACAGCTCCTTATGCTTTCGGGCTTTGACCGTTACATTCAGCTTGCAAGATGCTTCCGTGACGAGGATCTTCGTGCAGACCGTCAGCCTGAATTCACACAGATTGATATGGAGCTTTCATTTGTTGATGTTGATGAAATTCTCGAAATCAACGAAGGCTTCTTCAAAAAGCTTTTCAAAGAGGTTTTAAACATTGACCTTGAGGAGCATTTCCAGAGAATGACCTACAAAGAGGCTATGGAAAGCTACGGTTCGGACAAGCCCGATATCCGTTTTGACATGAAGATTCAGGACATTTCGGATCTTGTTAAGGACTGCGGTTTCAGCGTATTTACAAGTGCAATTGAGAACGGCGGTTCTGTAAGAGCAATTGTTGCCAAGAATGCGTCGTCGGTCTACACAAGAAAAGAAATTGACAAGCTCACAGAATATGCAAAGGGCATCGGCGCAAAGGGTCTTGCATATGTAAGATGGGTTGACGAGCCTAACGCATCATTCAAGAAGTTTATGAGCGAAGAAGAGCTTTCTGCAATCTACGAAAGACTCGGTGCGGAAAAGGGCGATGTTATCCTCATTGTTGCCGACAAGAACAGCACGGTTCTTTCAACACTCGGCGCACTTCGTCTTGTTGTTGCAAAGCGTCTTGACATTATCCCCGATGTATTCAAGTTCCTCTGGATTGTTGACTTCCCGTTCTTTGAATATGATGAGGAAAGCGGTGAATGGCTTGCAATGCACCATCCGTTCACAATGCCTAAGGAAGAGTGCCTGCAGTACCTTGACACAGATCCGTCAAAGGTTATCGCAAAGGCCTATGACCTCACACTCAACGGTGTTGAGCTTTCAAGCGGTTCAATGCGTATCACAGACTATGAACTCCAGCAGAAGATGTTCAAGGCTTTGAAGCTCACCGATGAAGAAATCGAAGCAAAGTTCGGATTCCTTGTTGAAGCCTACAAATACGGCGCACCGCCGCACGGTGGTATGGGTATCGGTCTTGACCGTGTTACAATGCTTATGTGCAAGGCTGACAGCCTCCGTGATGTAACGGCATTCCCGAAGGTTCAGAATGCAAGCGAGCTTATGTCTGCATGTCCGGCAGAGGTTGATGACGAAAGCCTTGAAGTTCTCGGAATCAAGGTTGTCAACAAAGAAGACTGATTAAGGGTATAATCTATGAGTCCGGATACAATTGCAACCATCATCTCTGTGTCGATAGTCGTACTTGCAATAGCAATTATAGTTACGGTAATTGTCAGTAAGATAAGACATCTTTCAAGAACATTGTTCGGTACAAGCTCCCTTATAGAGGGTATTCAGGGCGTGAAAGAGGATCAGGAGCAAATGCGTGAAACTCCCCGTTCGCTTCACGGAATGACCTCGGTTTATATGCCAATGATAAAAAAGGATTTTCCTGAGCTTGATGTTGAGCAGTATATGAACAAAACCCGTTCACTTTTGCGAAACTACTTTTCAGCGGTTGAGTCAAAAAGGCTCGGCGTTATTGCGGAGGAGGTCACTCCGAATTTTACAAACTATGTTCAGGGAATTATTGACCAGCTTTCATCTGTTGCAAATACACAGCACTATGAGGATGTCAATATTTACGATGTTCAGATTGCCCGCTATATAAAAAACGGTGCAACGGTAACGATACTTTTTGAGGCGTCTGTCGGTTACTTTTCGTATGTTACCGATATGAACAACGAGGTGGTCTTCGGCAGCAGAGAGAACAGAATGCAGACAATCTACGAGGTTGGGTTGATGTATGTTCAGGACGCTGACCGGCTTCATAACAGAGCAACCGCTCTCGGAGTGAATTGCCCCAACTGCGGCGCTCCCGTAAAAACGCTGGGAGAAAAATTTTGTCAGTTCTGCGGAACTGCAATAAAAGAAATTAACATTCGTTCATGGAAGTTTAATTCCGTAAACGAACAGACACTTCAACAGAGAAAATTCTGAAAGTTTGACGGTCGGGTTGTCAGGGCCAAATGCCCTCTTCCCGACCGTCTTTTTGCATTATTTATAATGGCAAAACATTGGAACAATAAAAAAACATATGCCATTCAGCCTGTTTTTTAATAATAGTATTGAAATTTTTCTTCAAACATATTATTATTAGTGTAACAGCAATATCTGAAAAATCAGCTATAAGCTACAAAAATTAAGGAGTTAAATTATGGGTATTATTAAAGCAGCGATAAATGCAGTCGGAGGCGGACTCGCAGATTCATGGCTCGAGGTCATTGAACCGTCCCCCATGGGCGACAACACCCTCATCTGTCCCGGTCAGCTTGTTTCGCAGAACGGCAAAAGTCAGAACAAAAAGGGTTCTGAAAACATCGTATCAAACGGTTCTGTAATTCATGTTTACGATAACCAGATGATGATTCTTATTGACGGCGGTAAGATTGTTGACTTTACTGCAGAGCCGGGTTATTTTAAGGTAAATAACAGCTCAATGCCGTCACTTTTCTGCGGTCAGTTCGGCGATTCGATCAAGGAAACATTTAACCGTATTAAGTATGGCGGAATCCCCTCACAGGCTCAGAGAGTTTTCTATATAAATCTTCAGGAAATCAAGGGTATTCCTTTCGGAACATCAACTCCCGTAAACTACTTTGACAATTTTTACAATTCAGAGCTTATGCTCCGTGCTCACGGTACATATTCAATCAAGGTTGTTGAGCCGTTCAAGTTCTATCAGGAGGTTATTCCGAGAGAGGCTGTTACGGAAAACAAGTCTGTTGATTTCGCAGATGTAAGAGCACAGTATAACGAGGAGTTCGTTGGCGCTCTCGGTTCTGCAATCAACCAGTATTCCGCTGACGGTGAGAGAATCAGCTTTATCAAGTCAAAACAGCGTCTTATCGGTCAGTATATGGCACAGACGCTTGATGAGGAATGGACACAGGCTCGTGGTATGGAAGTCTTTGCCGTTGGTATGGATGTTTCCTACACAGAGGACAGTCAGGAGCTCATCAATATGCGCAACAAGGGCGCAATGCTCTCGGACGCAGCAGTTCAGCAGGGCTATGTTGCAGCCAATATTTCAGAGGGCCTTAAAGATGCCGGCTCAAATGCAAACGGTGCAATGGCAGGCTTTATGGGCATGGGCATGGGTATGAATGCCGGCGGAAATATCATGGGCGGTTATCAGCAGAATCCGCAGTACCGTCAGCAGCAGCCGACTCAGCCACAGCAACAGGCTCAGCCGCAGCAGACTCCCGCTCCGCAGGCAGGCGGTGCAGCCGCAGGCTCATGGACTTGCTCATGCGGTGCGGTAAACACAGGCAAGTTCTGCTCGGAGTGCGGTTCAAAGAAGCCAGAGGCTCCCAAAAAGCGTTTCTGCACAAACTGCGGATATGAGCTTTCTGCAAATGCAAAGTTCTGTCCCGAGTGCGGTACAAAGACAGAATAAGCTGAATTTTAAGTACAAACAATCCCTCTTCTCAAACGGAGGGGGATGCTTCAGAATTTAATTATAAGGGGTAAGTTATGGCAACTGTAAACTACACCTGTCCGAACTGCGCCGCTCCGCTGAAATTCAATCCCGATAAGCAGATGTTCAGTTGTGAATACTGTATGTCCGATTTTACGGAAAAGTATGTTCAGGATTTTTTTGCCAAGAAGGAGCAAAAAGAGAACAGCGCAGAAAAGCAGGAGAAAAAGGAACAGGAAAAGGCTAAAGAGAATGCCGCCAAGCAGGCGCAGAGCAATGACAGCGCACAGGCAGAAAACAAAACTGAGGAAGAGGCTGTTATCTACAACTGCCCAAGCTGCGGTGCTCAGGTTGTTACAACAGCGTCAACTGCGGCAACAACCTGCTTCTATTGTCAGAATCCTGTTGTTCTCGGCGGCAGACTTTCGGGTGAATTTAAACCCGACCGTGTGATTCCGTTCAAGCTTTCAAAGCAGAAGGCAATTGACAAGTTTCTTGAAATGTGCAAAAGGAAATGGTTTTTGCCGAAGAATTTTGTCAGCGAAAAGCATTTTGACAAACTCACGGGTGTGTATTTTCCGTATTGGTATGTTGACGAACAGCGTAGCGCACAGATGGTTGCAAAGGGCGAAAAGGTTCGTTCGTGGACTGTCGGAGATGACCGTTACACGGAAACAAAGGTTTTTGAACTCCACAGAGCAGGCGATCTGATTGTAAATAATGTTTTTGAAAGAGCGTTAAAAGGTCAGGACAGAGATATGCTCCAATGCGTACACCCTTACGATTTGGGCGAGGCTCACCCGTTTGCAATGTCCTATCTTTCGGGTTTTCAGGCAGAAAAGCGTGACATTGAGCAAAATGAGGTTGCACAGGCAGTTCAAACAAGAATCAACGGATACTGTCAACAGCTTATGAAAGACACGGCAAGCGGATACAGTGCCGTTCAGATTCAGAACTACAACGATAAAATCGACCTTGAAAATTGGAACTATACCCTCTTGCCCGTTTGGGTTGTAACCTATAAATACAGGGGTAAAATTCTGCCGTTTGCAGTTAACGGTCAGACGGGCAAAACCTACGGTGAGCTTCCTACCTCCGCAGGAAAGCTTCTTGCTTTCGCTGCAATTATTGCCGCAGCGCTTATGGCACTCGGCTTGTTGGGAGGTCTGTTGTTCTTATGATGAATGTGACAAAAAGACTTTCCGCAATACTTGCGGCTATGATTATGGTTTTCTGCACTCCGCTCTTTGTTTTTGCGGCGGGACAAACAGAACTCCGTGATGATGCCGAACTGTTTACCTCGGAGGAAGAAACACAGCTTCAGGCGGAACTTGACGCTTTTGCTCAAAAAACCGGCTGGGTTGCGGTTATTTATACTAACAACGAGGGCAAAACCGAGGACAATATCAAACCGTTTGCAAACCGTTATTATGCCGACAAATACGGCAAAACTACGGCGGGCGTTATACTCACGATTGATATGAAAGGCAGAGCAATCGACTTCAGAACAAAAGGCGATGCAATGTATTATTTCGGCGATGGCCGTGTTAATACTCTTCTTGATGATGTTCAGCGTGATATGAAGCAAGGCAACTATTACAGTGCTGCCGAACAATTCCTCTATTATGTTGACCACTACTATGACGAGGGTATTGACGATGACGAGTCAAACGAAAATATTGATTTGCAGGAAAAAGAGGATAACAAATTCCTCTATGTCGTAAAGCATTACGGCATTATCATTGCAGCCGGTTCAATCATTGTTGCCGTTATTGTTGTTATTGTAGTGAAAAATCGTTACAAGCACAACGGCAAAGCAGGAACTTATGACCTCAAGAAAAACAGCAAGACTATGCTTACCGACAAGCAGGATATCTTCCTGACAAAGCATGTTTCCGTTACGAGAATCCGGAGTGATTCCGATAGCTCGGGTGGTTCATCAAGCAGCTCCTCCGGTGGCGGCGGTTCATCGGGCGGCGGAAGCAGAAGCTTTTAATGCTGAAAACTATTTGAATTTTACGGAGAATGCTGTATTCTCTGTTTGGGGGCGGCAGAAATGCCGTCCTCTTTTAATGTGAAAAATTATGAGGAATATTGAAATTATTCAAAAACTGAATACCATGCACACAGCCTGTGAAAGCGAACTTTTACAGCTGATTACAACTTATGACGAAAAAGATTTTGAATATCTTCGCAAATGTGCAAGAGATACTGCCGACAAAATTTTCGGCAACAAAATCTATATCCGTGGTTTGATTGAATTTTCAAGCATATGCAAAAACGATTGCTACTACTGCGGACTTCGCCGTTCAAACGGCAATGCCGTGCGTTATAGGCTTACCAAAGATGAAATCCTCTCCTGTTGCCAAAACGGACACGAACTCGGATTCCGCACATTTGTGTTGCAGGGCGGTGAGGACGGATTTTTTACAGATGATGTAATGTGCGACATTGTGTCGGAAATAAAAAATAGATTTCCCGATTGTGCCGTAACGCTATCGCTTGGCGAAAGGTCGTATGAAAGCTATCAAAGACTTTTTGACAGCGGCGCAAACAGATATCTTCTCCGTCACGAAACAGCCGACAAAAAACACTATTCCATGTTGCATCCGCCCGAAATGTCACTTGAAAACCGAATGGAATGCCTGTATAATTTAAAGAGAATAGGTTATCAGACAGGCGCAGGATTTATGGTCGGCTCACCGTTCCAAACTCCCGAAATGCTTGTCAAGGATTTAAAATTTATTGAAAAATTAAGTCCCGAAATGTGCGGAATAGGTCCGTTTGTACCGCACAAAGACACAAAATTTAAAAACGAAAAACATGGCGATGTAAGCCTTGTGCTTATGTTGCTTTCAATTATAAGGCTTTTAAAACCGAACATTCTTTTGCCGGCAACAACCGCCTTGGGTACGGTCGATCCGCTTGGTCGGGAAAAGGGCATTCTTCACGGTGCAAATGTTGTAATGCCCAACCTTTCCCCTGTTAAGCACAGAAAGGATTACTCGCTCTACGACAACAAAATTTGTACGGGTGATGAGGCGGCACAATGTATCGGCTGTCTTGCAGACAGAATGAAAAAAATCGGCTGTGAAATCGTGACCGACCGAGGAGATTATACAGAGAAATAGTGTGAAAAATCACACTATTATAATATATTGCCCTCAAAATTTGCCTTTGGCATAATTTTGAGATGGCTGAAATCATCATTTACGCCTGTTCAGGCAACGCAGGTTAATTAGGTGATTTTTAATAAACTGTTTGTTGCCTGAAAGGCTATGATGATTATTATGAATAGATACGATAAAAATTCGCTGAAAGCGGAGGAGTTTATCAATGACGGGGAGATTCTTGATTCCCTGAAATTTGCCGATGAAAATAAAAATAACCTTGAACTTGTCGATAAAATAATCGAAAAGGCAAGGCTCAAAAAGGGTATCAATCACCGTGAGGCAAGCGTTCTTTTAGCTTGTGAAGATAAGGAGAGAATCAAAGAAATCTACAACCTTGCCCGTCAAATTAAGAAGGATTTTTACGGTGACAGAATTGTTATGTTTGCCCCTCTCTATCTTTCAAACTACTGCGTAAACGGCTGTGTCTATTGTCCGTATCATGCAAAGAACAAGCACATCTGCCGTAAAAAACTCACACAGGATGAGGTCAGAAAAGAAGTTATCGCACTTCAGGATATGGGACACAAGCGTCTTGCAATTGAGGCAGGCGAAGATCCCGTAAACAACCCGATTGAGTACATTCTCGACTGCATAAAGACCATTTATTCGGTCAATCACAAGAACGGTGCAATCAGACGGGTTAATGTGAACATTGCCGCAACAACCGTTGAAAATTATAAAAAGCTCAAGGAAGCCGGAATCGGCACATACATTCTTTTTCAGGAAACCTACAATAAAAAGAGTTATGAACAGCTCCACCCAACAGGTCCCAAGCATAACTACAATTACCACACCGAGGCAATGGACAGAGCCATGCAGGGCGGTATTGATGATGTGGGAATCGGTGTGCTTTTCGGGCTTGAGCTCTACCGATATGAACTTGCAGGACTTCTTATGCACGCAGAACATCTTGAGGCTGTTCACGGTGTCGGTCCGCACACAATCAGCGTTCCCCGAATCAAGGCGGCAGACGATATAAATCCCGATGATTTTGACAACGGAATTGACGATGAAACCTTTGCCAAAATAGTCGCAATTATCAGAATTGCAGTTCCCTATACGGGTATGATTATTTCAACCCGAGAGAGCGAAAGCGTTCGCAAAAAGGTGCTTGAACTCGGCATTTCTCAGATCAGCGGAGGCTCACGCACAAGCGTAGGAGGATATGACGAACCCGAATCGGAAGAAGAAAATTCGGCTCAGTTTGATGTTTCCGACAACCGCAGTCTTGATGAGGTTGTAAGGTGGCTTATGAACCTCGGTTATATTCCGTCATTCTGCACCGCCTGTTACCGTGAGGGCAGAACGGGCGACCGCTTTATGTCGCTTTGCAAGAGCGGTCAGATTCAGAACTGTTGCCACCCCAACGCCCTTATGACGCTTGAAGAATATCTTGTTGATTATGCAAGCGATGATACAAGAAATGTCGGTCAAAAACTCATTGAACAGGAACTCGAAAAAATCCCCAACGAAAAAGTCCGCACCATTGCAAAAGAACATATCTTTGACATAAGAAACAACAATAAAAGAGATTTCAGATTTTGACGGAGGGCGTAATGGGAATGAATGATACACCGTTGTCGGAACGACTGCACATCGGATTTTTCGGCAGACGAAATGCAGGAAAATCAAGCGTTGTGAATGCGGTCACAAATCAAAATATGTCGCTTGTATCGGACAAAAAAGGCACAACAACCGATCCCGTGGAAAAGGCAATGGAGCTTCTACCGCTCGGTCCTGTTGTGATAATCGACACGGCAGGCTTTGATGACGGAGGAGCTCTCGGCACAATGCGTGTTGAACGCACAAAAGCCGTGCTGAACCGTGTTGACATTGCCGTGCTTGTGGTTGACGGAACAATCGGAATGACCTCGGTTGAAAACGAACTTGTATCGCTTTTTGAGGAAAAGAAAATTCCGTATCTTATTGTGTTCAACAAATGCGATTTGCTTGACAATACAACTGACGGTAAAATCTTTGTAAGTGCAAAAAACAACACGAATATCGAACTTTTAAAGGATAAAATCGCAAAAGTTGTAAACGCACAAAAATCCGATAAAAGGCTTTGCGGTGACCTTGTTAATAAAAATGACTTTGTTGTGCTTGTAATCCCGATTGACTCCGCCGCCCCCAAGGGCAGAATAATTCTTCCGCAGCAGCAGGTTATCCGTGATTTGCTCGACAGCGGAGCAATCCCTGTTTGTGTGCGTGAAAGTGAACTTGCCGATACTCTGAAAAATCTCGGCACAAAGCCAAAGCTTGTCATAACCGACAGTCAGGTATTTAAGCCTGTTTCGGAGATTGTGCCGAACAATATCAAACTGACCTCGTTTTCAATTCTTATGGCGAGGTACAAGGGGTTTCTGAAAACTGCCGTAAACGGTGCAAGGGCAATTGAGTTGCTTAATGACGGTGACAAAATTCTCATCAGCGAGGGTTGCACTCATCACAGGCAATGCGATGACATCGGCACGGTAAAACTTCCCCGATTGCTGAAAAATTACACGGGTAAAAATTTTGAAATCGTGACAAGCTCAGGCAAAGACTTCCCGAATAATTTGTCGGAATTTTCACTTGCAATCCATTGCGGTGCGTGTATGCTCAATTCAAGAGAGATAATCAGCAGAATGAACCGTTCGATTGAAAGCGGAGTTCCGTTCACAAACTACGGAATCGCCATAGCCTATATGCGTGGAATTCTCGACCGTTCAATTGAAATGTTTGATGAATAAAATAAAAATTCGGTATGTAAAAATACACACCGAAACAGATTGACATATTAAAAAATTGATGTTAATATATAAGTAAGGAAACGGCTTTAGCTGTTTCGCATCATCAATTTAAGTTTTTTCTAAAAAACCGTCTTGTGCTGCAACACAGGGCGGTTATTTCTTTATATTCTTAATGACTTCATTAAAAGCCACAAAAACAATTGCAAGTACAACTAAATATGTAATCTCTGCCATTGGAATATACACCTCCTTTCCAGAGGTGTCGAAACAGCCGCCGCCGTTTCCTTACAAAGTGATTATATCAAATATATTGTTTATGTTCAAGTGCCGATTGTATATTACATAGCATCTGTAAATTTGCAATATTATTCTAATAAAGGCAATCCTACTTTACCGTAAGATTGCCTTTATTTTATGCTTTGTGATTTTCTCTTAAATCTGTTCTCTTGATTTTTCCGCTGATTGTTTTTGGGAATTCATCGACAATTTCAAGGTGCTGAATCCACTTGTAGCTTGCCATACGCTTGTTGCAGAAGGTTTTGATTTTGTTTTCAAGCTCCTTATCATGCGGTGCGCCGTCTGTCATCTTGACAATCGCCTTAATTGCCTGACCTCTGTCTTTGTCCGGAACACCTATAACCGCACATTCAAGCACATTCGGATATTGCATAAGAACATTTTCAACTTCAAACGGACCTACTCTGAAGCCTCTTGTTTTGATAAGGTCATCGGCTCTGCCGACATACCAGAAATATCCGTTCTCGTCCTTATATGCCGTGTCGCCCGTGTGATATACACCGTGTCGCCACACCTTTTCATAAAGATTTTCGTTGTTATAATATGTGATGAAAATTCCGTGTTGTTTTCTGTCCTTTGGAGGGAATACAACAACTTCGCCAACCTCACCCTGCTTAACCTCGTTGCATTCATCGTCAACAATTCGTACATCATAAAGCGGAGTAGGCTTGCCCATCGAACCTGCAATCGCCTTGTCACCTTTGAGATTTGCAAGCATAAGAACCGACTCAGTTTGACCGAAGCCCTCGCAAAGTTCAATTCCCGTCTGCTTAAACACCTCTTCAAAAACTTCATTGTTGAGTGCCTCGCCTGCTGTCGTAAGGTGAGAAAGTGCAGAAAGGTCGTACTTGTTCATACCTCTTTTAATGAAGTATCTGTAAACTGTCGGCGGTGCGCAGAAGGTTGTAACCTTGTACTTTTCCATTATACGCAACAGCTTGCCCGGAGAGAATTTGTCAAAGTCATAGACCATAACAGCTGAACCGCAGAGCCATTGACCGTAGATTTTGCCCCATGACGCTTTTGCCCAGCCTGTTTCGGCAACGGTGAGGTGAAGTCCGCCGTCTTTTACACATTGCCAGTATTTTGCCGTGATAATGTGTCCGAGTGTGTAGATATGATTGTGTTCAACAGCCTTAGGATAGCCTGTTGTGCCTGAGGTAAAGTAAATTACCATAGGCTCTTCTGCTTTTGTTTCAACTCTTTCAAGGGTATCGGGAGCGTTTTCAACTTCTTCGGTAAAATCAACCGCACCGAAAATCTGCCTTCTCGGAACAAAAACGGTTTCAAGTGTGTTCGGCTGAGATGCAACCGCAAGCGTATCTTCGGCGGTAGTTTCATCGGGAGTGCAGACAGCTGCCTTTATCCCTGCCGTGTTAACACGATACGAAATGTCGCTTTGAGTCAGAAGATTTGTTGCGGGAATAATAACCGCACCAAGCTTGTGGAGTGCAGGGGCAACATACCAGTATTCGTAGTTTCGTTTCAGAATAACAAGAACCTTGTCGCCTTTTTTAATGCCGTGATTTCTGAAAACATTTGCAGCCTTGTTGCTCAGTCTGCTGATGTCGGAGTATGTGAAAATCTTTTCCTCTTTTTCGGGATTTGTCCACACAACTGCCGTGTCATTCGGCACAAGTTCTGCCATTTTGTCAACAACATCATAGCCAAAATTATAGTTTTCGGGAAACACAAGTTCAAAGCTTGTCAGTTTTCCGTTTTCGTCGGTAGTTTCTTTACAGAAATTTTTGTATAACTGCATTTTTTACATCCTTATTTAAGTCGTTTTTTTGGGTTTGCTTTTTCAATTAATATTGTATAACACAAACCCTTTTCTATACAATACCGCCCATTATGAAAAAACACGGACTAAAATTTATAATTATTCATCCACGGAATGTAGCTATCCAAATTTGCATAACACTATCCGCATATCGGTATATTGTGAATAACAGGAGCAAATTATTAACATTTTCAACACATTTATTCACATATCGTTTCAAGGAGTTGAAAGCCGTAAATCTGAATATTATACAGTTTTTAAACGGCAAAACAGTATGATGATACCCTGTTCTACAAATTTGCTTTTTTGCTTGCAATCGGATAAATAAAATATTATAATATAGGTTACAGTCTTGTTTCAAAAAGGTAACAGACTGACAGAGTTAAAGAGAATAAAGAAATAAAAATAGAAACAAAACATTTCAGAGGGAGAAATATATATGAGAATAGTTGTTCTTGCAGGCGGACTGAGCACAGAGCGTGAAGTTTCAATTTCATCAGGCACACTTGTTGCCGAGGCTCTCAGAAGCAAGGGACACGAGGTTGTTTTGCTTGATGTATTTATGGGCTATGAGGAAAATATCTGTGACATTGACGCACTTTTCAAGCAGAACTACAGCTTTACCGACGGAAATTCAATCGGTGACGATGTTGAAAATACAATCACAAATATCAAAGAGGCAAAGGAAAATCGCCTTGACAAAACATCACGCTATATCGGCAGAAATGTAATTGAAATCTGTGCCGAGGCAGACATTACTTTCCTTGCACTTCACGGCGGTGAGGGTGAAAACGGTCAGTTACAGGCAACGCTTGATTTGTTCGGAATCAAGTACACAGGTTCGGGATATCTCGGTTCTGCGCTTGCAATGAACAAAGGTCTTACAAAGAGCGTGTTTATGCAGAAGAATATCAACACTCCGTCAGGTGAACTTTACAAGAACGAAAAGGACGCTCTTGCGTGGAATATGTTCCCGTGCATTGTTAAGCCATGCTCGGGCGGTTCAAGCGTGGGCGTTTCAAAGGTTGAGAATGCAGATCAGTATAAAAAGGCTGTTAAAGAGGCCCTCAAATATGAGGACGAAATTGTTGTTGAGCAGTTCGTAACAGGCAGAGAATTTTCCGTCGGTCTTATCGGCGGCAAGGCACTTCCGCCGATTGAGATTGCTCCTAAGTCGGGAATGTACGATTATGCCGCAAAATATCAGGCAGGCGCAACAGTTGAAACCTGTCCGGCAGACATTGACGAAGAAACCGACAAAAAGCTCCGTGATGCCGCAACAGAGGCATACGAGGCACTTCACCTTGAAAGCTATGCACGAATCGACTTCCTTCTTGACAAGGGCGGTTTTACATACTGCCTCGAGGCAAACACTCTCCCCGGCATGACTCCCACAAGTCTTCTTCCTCAGGAGGCGGCTGTTGAGGGTATAAGCTATCCCGATTTGTGCGAAAAGATTATTGAAATTTCACTTGCAAAATATCCCAAAGAAAAATCTGATTTTTAATAAGAGGTTAGTATGAAAGACTTTACTCTTGCCGAAATCGCAAAGGCTTGCAACGGCGAATATGTCGGCGACGAATCGCTTAAAAACACAAAAATAACCTCTGTTGAGCGTGACAGCCGACAGGTGAAGAACGGAAGCCTGTTTCTTGCCATAAAGGGCGAGCGTGTTGACGGTCACGATTTTATCGAAAAATGCTTTGCACAGGGCGCTGTGTGTGCATTGTGCGAGAAAGCTCCCGAAAATGCGACAAAGCCTTGCATTGTCGTTCCATCAACACTTGATGCCGTTAAGAAAATCGGCAGGGCATACAGAGAAAAATTCGACATTCCCGTTATCGGAATTTCGGGCAGCGTCGGAAAAACCTCTACAAAAGAAATGCTCTATGCCGTTCTTTCACAGAAGTTCAAGACCCACAAAACACAAGGCAATCTCAATAACGAGCTCGGTGTTCCGCTAACGCTTCTTTCAATGCCCGAGGATACCGAGGCGGCTGTTATAGAAATGGGTATTTCCGATTTCGGTGAAATGACAAGACTTTCCGAAATGGTTCAGCCCACAATCTGCGTGCTTACAATCATCGGCGAATGTCATCTTGAAAATCTCGGTGACCGTGACGGTGTTCTCAAGGCTAAAACAGAAATGTTCAGAAATGCCCGTGAAAATGCAGATTTCATTCTCAACGGCGATGACGATAAGCTTTCAACCGTTAAGACCGTAAACGGCAAAAAGCCTGTTTTCTTCGGACTTGACGCAAAGAACGATTTTTACGCAAAGAATATAAAAAACAGCGGTGACGGCAAGGTTCTTGCAACACTCTGTTTTGACAATAATAATATCGATGTTGAAATTCCTGCAATCGGCACATATATGGTAACAAATGCTCTTGCGGCTGCCGCCGCAGGCAAGCTTCTCGGACTTACCGATGAAGAAATTGCAAACGGTGTCGCCTCGTACAAAACAGTAGGCAGTCGTGCCAATGTTATTAATACAGGCAAAATCAAAATCATTGACGATTGCTACAACGCAAATCCGACATCCGTCAGAGCATCTCTTGACACACTTTCCAACCTTGACGGCAGAAAGGTTGCAATCCTCGGCGATATGAAGGAGCTAGGAAGTGAGGAGTTGAAACTCCACTTTGACACGGGTGTTTATGCAAAATCAAAGGGCATCGGTACGGTCATAACCGTAGGCGAGCTTGCAAAGGAGCTTGCAAAGGGGATAAGTCCCGTTGTGGAAAGTCCTGCCGCAACCGCGACCATGTTGCCCTCTGCGATGCCGCAGTCGAAGAATCGCTCGGGAATTGCTCTTGGCAGACCCACTGGCACAGTCCCACCAGCCAGGTCGGCATCCAGCACCACGACGTTCTTATTCTGTTCACCCAGCTCTACCAGCGCCTTGCCGTAGGCTTCACGGGTGGCGATCTTTTCACTCATGGCTCAGTCCTCCAATTCCTTCAATGCCTGCTGCCGCTGTTCCTCGTTGGGCGCCTTGCCGTGCCAGCCCACCTGGCCTTCCATGAAGGATACGCCCTTGCCCTTGACCGTGTGGGCCAAGATAGCCTTGGGCCTGCCAGGCGTCACAGGCGCGCCCAGCGCTGCTTCAATGGCGTCCAGGTCATGGCCGTCGATCTCGTGCAGATCAAAGCCAAAGGCCCGCAGCTTGGCGGGCATATCGCCCAGAGACATGACCTCATCGTTGCTGCCGTCGATCTGCAGGCCATTGTTGTCCACGATCACGGTCAGGTTGTCCAGCTTATAGTGGGCAGCGGACATGAGGGCCTCCCAGATCTGGCCCTCCTGACACTCGCCGTCGCCCAGCAGCGTAAACACCTTGGTGTCCTTGCCCTGCACCTTGGCGCCCAGCGCCATACCCACGGCAATAGAGCAGCCCTGACCCAGGGAGCCGGTGGAGGCGTCCACACCAGGGACCTTCTTGCAGTCCGGGTGGCCCTGCAGGATGCTGTGCAGCTGCCGGAAGTTCATGAACTCATCGCGGCTGATAAAGCCCAACTCTGCCAGAACCGCGTAGTAACAGGGGGCAGCGTGGCCCTTGCTGAGTACAAAACGGTCACGGTCCGCCCAATGCGGATTTTGGGGGTCGATACGCATATGGTTATAGAATACGCTGGCCACCAGCTCCACCGCAGACAGGGAGCCGCCGGGATGACCGCTGCCGGCGTTGGCGGTCATGTTGATAATGTCACGGCGCATCTGACGGCACACGCCGGACAATTCTGCTTTATTCATGGGAAACCTCCATTCCATGTTCTTCTGACCTAATAGGATATAGTATTTCCCATATAAAGTCAATGCAGGGCGACAGAAAAGTCACAGAAAAGTAACGGAAAATATCACATCAGAAGGGGAGGGCACATACAATAGGGCGGAGGGATGCCAGATGCTTTTTCGTCCGTATGACAGACTGGAGGCCGTGAGCTATGCCCATCGCTGGGCCTACGGCCGCAATCCGGCCTTTTACGATTATGAGGAGATCGGCGGCGACTGCACCAACTATGCCTCGCAGTGCATCTACGCCGGTACCGGTGTAATGAACTATACACCTACCTTCGGCTGGTACTACATCAACAGCAATGACAAATCGCCCTCCTGGACGGGTGTTGAATTTCTGCGTGACTTTCTGGTGCGTGAGGAACGCTCTGCCGGGCCGGTAGCCCAGGAGACGCAGGACCTCTCCCGGGCACGGCTTGGAGATGTGATACAGCTAAGGTTCAGCGGGGATGCATTCCAGCATTCACCGGTGGTGGTACAGCCCAGCTCTGACGGTGATCCGGCCAAAATACTGGTAGCCGCCCACAGCGCGGATGTGGATTGGCGGCCGCTGAGTACCTACGACTATCAGGCGTACCGGGTCCTGCACATACTGGGTGCATTCGTGCCGTAAATGAACATCCCCCGGGGAAGCCTGGGGGATGTCGTACAATAAGCTGTCCCCGGCAGAGCCGGGGACAGCTTATTGTTGCGGCACTATTTGTCAAAGGATGGGTTCATAAAATATACGTTCTTTTCGTTCAGCCGGTCTTTGGCCAGGCGCAGACCTTCACCGAAGCGCTGGAAGTGGACGATCTCCCGGGCACGCAGGAACTTGATGGCATCGTTGACGTCCGGATCATCGGACAGGCGCAGAATGTTGTCGTAGGTCAGGCGCGCCTTCTGTTCGGCGGCCAGATCCTCCGTCAGGTCGGCGATCATGTCGCCGGTAACGCCGATGGAGCCTGCCGACCAGGGAAAACCGGACGCCGCGGTGGGATAGACTCCCGTGGTATGATCCACAAAGTAGGCGTCAAATCCGGCAGTCCGGATGTCCTCGTCGGACAGGTTTCGCGTCAACTGGTGAACAATAGTCCCCACCATCTCCAGATGTCCCAGTTCTTCTGTGCCGATGTCGGTAAGCAGGCCCTTCAACTCAGCGTAGGGCATGGAGTACCGCTGGCTGAGATAGCGCAGAGAAGCGCCCAATTCGCCGTCCGGGCCACCATACTGACTGATAATGACCGCTGCCAGCTTAGGGTTGGGATTCTTGATCTTCACAGGGTATTGCAGCTTTTTCTCATAGACAAACATGGCTCAGTTCCCCTTTCCATCCCACGGCCACGGGTCGTTCAGCCATTGGTAGCTGCCCGGCGTGATATCCGTCTGCATCAACGGTCCGCACTTTTCCTGATAGCGTTTACGCCCCTCCTGGCCCAGCCGGATGTATGACCAGTACAGCTCCAAAGCCTGCTGGTCATCTGCGTGTGTGGTCAGGTACAGCCCCAGCTCATCAATGGCAAAATCCAGCGCCATCAGCTCCAGCAGGGGACCGTCTACCTGTGGAAAGCGGGACCGCAACTCCTTGTGGAAGGGAAGATCAAGGCCGGGAAAGAGTGTGCCCTGCCGCAGGGCCTCCTGGTCATCGTAGCGCACGGGGTCTGTACCCTGCATGGCCACATAGGGGAAAGCCAGCGCACCGCAGGCCGGAAGCTGGCCGGTACCTTCGCCGCAGGCGGGCTGTGTTTCCGCCCGCGCTGCCGCCGTTTTCTCTGTATACAAGAGAATTTCCTCCTTTTGTCGGTAGTAGAGCCGTTCACAGCGGCTCGCTATATCTTATGCCTTGGCGGTTTGGGCGGTGAAGAAAATCGTTTTCAATTTTGCTATGCTGTGTTACAATGAAGAAAACACACATAAACTCTCCCGGAGGGGAGGGAGGTCCATGGTGTTGCTGCTTCGCAAACGACATCTGCTGACAGTTGTGGCCGCGGCAGCGTTGTGCGGTGCACTGCTGCTGACCGCGCATCCCGGGGCGGCGGCCGTTTCGGGCAGCGCTTCGCCACAGCGGGCGGTCATCTTGGATGCCGGCCACGGCGGCGCGGACGGCGGGGCGGTGTCGGACAGCGGCGTGGCCGAAAGCGGCCTGAATTTGGCCATTACCCTGCGCCTGGCGGATGTGCTGACCTTCTGCGGCTATGAAGTGCTGCTGACCCGGACAGGGGAGGCGGCCCTATGTGACGATCCTGCCGCTACGCTGCGGCAGCAGAAGGTATCCGACACGAAAAAGCGTGTTGAGATCATCAACAGATACGCTGACGCTCGGCTCATCAGTATCCACCAGAACAGCTTGCCGGGTCATCCCGGTGTCAGCGGTGCACAGGTCTTCCATAACGGACAGGACGGTGCAGAAGCGCTGGCGCTGTGCATTCAGAACGATCTGAATATGGCTGTTAATACCCGGGAAAAAGCAGCAAAGCGTATCGACGACAGCATTTACATCATGAAGCATGCGGACTGCCCCGCCGTGCTGGTGGAATGCGGATTTCTGTCAAACCCGGAGGAGACGGTGCTGCTTCAGCAGCCAGACTATCAACTGCACATGGCCGCTGCCATCGCAGCGGGTTTTTGCCAATACTGTACAAATGAGGGATGAAATATGAAGGCTAAGACCGTGTTTTTCTGCACCGAGTGCGGCAGCGAGAGTCCTCGCTGGTCCGGACGCTGCACGGTGTGCGGCGCATGGAATTCCATGGTGGAGCAGGCGGCGGAGCGTACGTCCAAAAACAGCAAAATGTCCCGTGTAAAGGCGCCTGTAAAGGTATCTCGCATTACGGATATGCAGGCGGACGAGGAAATACGTTTCTCCACCGGAATGGGTGAACTGGACCGCGTGCTGGGCGGCGGTGCGGTGAAGGGGTCGCTGGTGCTGGTGGGCGGCGCACCCGGTATCGGCAAATCTACCCTGATGCTGCAGATATGCCAGCAGTTGGGGAAGTTTGCTAAGGTGCTGTATGTATCCGGCGAGGAGTCTACCCGTCAGCTGAAGCTGCGGGCGGAGCGCCTGCGTGTGGACAGCGAAAACCTGTTTGTCCTGTCCGAAACGCGGCTGGGTGATGTGTTGGAGTGTGTACAGCAGGAGCAGCCCGACATCCTGATTGTGGATTCGATCCAGACCCTGTATAACGAGGAACTGGACGCACCCGCCGGCGGCGTGGGACAGGTGAAGGACTGCACCATGGCGCTGATGCAGCTGGCGAAGGGGCAGGGGGTCACGATATTTGTCATTGGCCATGTGAACAAAGAAGGCTCTATCGCCGGACCCAAGGTCTTGGAACACATGGTGGACTGCGTGCTGTACTTCGAGGGCGACAGGCACATGACATACCGCATCCTGCGGGCGGCAAAAAACCGCTTCGGCGCCACCAACGAGATCGGCGTGTTCGAGATGCTGGACGCCGGGCTCCGTGAGGTGGAGAACCCCTCAGAAATGCTGCTTTCCGGCCGCCCCGCCGACGCCTCCGGCACCTGTGTTACCTGCGTGATGGAGGGCGCGCGGCCCGTGCTGGCGGAGGTGCAGGCCCTGCTGGCGCCCTGTGCCGGGGCACGTCCCATGCGCAGCAGCAACGGCTTTGACTACAACCGTGCCTCCATGCTGCTGGCGGTACTGGAAAAGCGTGGCAGCCTGAAAGTCAGCCAGTGTGATGCCTATCTGAATATCATCGGCGGCTTGACTTTGGATGAGCCTGCCGCCGACCTGGCGGCGGTGGTAGCCATCGCCTCCAGTTATTTGGATAAACCTGTCCCCAGCACGATGGCGGCGATAGGGGAGGTGGGTCTTTCCGGCGAGATACGCAGCATCACCCACATGGAACAACGCCTGTCGGAAGTAAAGCGTTTAGGCTTTACGCAATGCATGGTGCCAGCTCACAAGGTCAAAGATCTGAAGGCACCCGTTGGTTTGGAGCTTCTTCCTGTGGCGAATATCTCCCGGGCGTTGCAGCTGCTGGCTCGGGGACAATAGGCACATAATGGAGGCAAGGGTGGGAAGCGCTTGGTTGGCCAATCACGTTGTCGCAGGTGTCCAGCGTGCACACGCCGTCCTGCTGCCAGCGACAGCTGTCGATGCAGGGTATCATACCATCACTCCTTTGCCGTAGTTTGGCCTATCATACGTCATTCTATGAAATCAACTGTTACTGCCGCGTAACCCTTTTGTAATTGACATTTTTTTGTATTTTGATATACTTTCTATATAGCGAGATGCAGCAATATCGGTATGTATCGGTATACAAGGAGGAACAAATATGAAACGTAAAAGTCTCTTCATTGTTCTATTTGTTGTGGTTTTTGTTGCGGTATACATGATCATGAGCTTTGCTATCCCCGGATTCCGCATCAAATTGGAGGCGGAGCCGGCCGTGGTCTTTGTGGAAACGCTGAAAATCCTCTGGCCCTTTAAGGTAGCAGTCTCCCTGATCGCGGCGGTACTTGTCGGCGGTCTGCCGCTGGTACTCGGAAAACGGAAATAAGAAAAAGCATCCCCCGGCGCATGCGCCGGGGGATGCTTTTCGCTTATTTTTTCTTCTTGTCAATGGGCTTGCCGTCCATGCCCACGGGCCCCTTGCCGTTGATGGCGCGGTAGTGGTTCAGCTTGTCCACGCGCTTCTGGCGCTTGAGCTGCTTTTCCTTCTCCTTGGCCTTTTGAGCGGCAGCTTTTTTGTCTGCCTCTTTTTTCTTGCGATACTCGGCCTTCTGCGGATCTTCGTCTTCCACCAGGTCCTTGTACTTTTCCGGATGGCGTGCCCAGTCGATGCGGTAGATCGTCAGAGATACAAATAAAATCGCGCCCACGGCGATCATCCCGTAAAAAATAAAATTCCAGAACATGGTCAGCAGCGCCCTCCCAAACCTATTTTGTTCAGTATACCGTAAAATTGGCGGCAATGCAAGTAGTTTTACAAACAGGGAGAAGGCCATGTGGAATTTTCGGTTGTTTTTTGCGCCGGCAGGGGGTATAATGGGCCCGTCAAAAGATGGTTTCCGGGGAAATGGGAGCCAAAAACGGAGGTAAAAGGAAATGTTTACATCTTTTAAAGAATTGGAAGCCTATGTGCTGGGCTGCGGCATGAAGAAGCGTATCGCGCTGGCCAATGCCCACGATGAACCGGCGCTGAGCGCGGTGGTCAACGCCCGCCGCAAGGGCGTTGTCGAGGGTACGCTGGTAGGTAAAAAGAATGAGATCATCGCCATGCTGCATGAGATGGGCGAGAGCGAGAAGGACTATGAGATCGTGGATTTCGATGGCGAGGAGCTGGACGCCGCAAAGCTGACGGTGCAGCTGGTGCGCGAGGGCAAGGCGGATATCCCCATGAAGGGTATTCTCCAAACCTCCAACTTTGCCCGCGCCATTCTGAACAGAGAGACGGGACTGATCCCCGCCAGCGGCAAGCGCCTGGTGAGCCAGTGCGGCATCTTCGAGTACGAGGGCCGCTTCGTGATGATCACCGATGCCGCCATCAACATCGCCCCCGATGTGGATACCCAGATCGGCATTGTGGAGAACGCGCTGCCTGTGGCTAACGCGCTGGGGATCGAGTGCCCCAAGGTAGCGGTTCTGTCCGCCGTGGAGAACGTCACCGAGAAGATGCCCTCCACCGTTTCCGCTAAAGAGATCGCGGAGCGCGGTGTGCCCGGCTGCATCATTTCCGGCCCTCTGGCACTGGACGGTGCTATTTCCATGGAGTCCGTGAAGCACAAGGCCATCCATGATCCCGTGGCTGGCCAGGCGGACATCCTGCTGGTGCCCTATATTGAGATCGGCAACGTGCTGTATAAGGCCTGCACCTACATCGCCGGCAAGACCATGGCCAGCACCATCTGCGGCGCGTCCTGCCCAGTGGTCATCACAAGCCGCGCTGATACGCCTGACAGCAAGTATTACTCCATTCTGATGGCCGTTCTGCGCTGCCTGAAGGCGTAACATGGCCACAAAAGGGGAGAGGGACAACGTAATGTGACACAAAAGGACGGCTTGCGCCGTCCTTTTGCCGCATACAGGCCCTATGTAAAAGGAGAATTGCTTTACATTTTGCGGTGCTGTCCGCATACTTGAGGGCAGGAGGTGATGTTATGAGTATCGGAAATCAAATCATGTCTATCCGCAGAGAGCGGCAATTAACGCAGGAGCAATTCGGCAGCCTGTTCCATGTGACGCGGCAGACAGTCTCGAACTGGGAGAACGGAAAGAGTTATCCTGACTTACAGCTTCTCGTAGCCATCAGCAACCAATTTGGTATCTCACTCGATACACTGCTGAAGGAGGACACAAAGATGGTAAAAGCCATCGATAGGGAAAGGGGATTGGGAGTGGCCAAGCGGGAAAAAGCTGTAAATCACTTCTTCACAAGCGCAGGTACAGGGCTGGTCGCATCTTGTGTAATTTCTCCGGCGTCTGCAACTCGGACGGCAATTTTCATGGCAGGCTTTTTGATGATACTTATCGGCTGGTGGAGACAGTCGCGTTGGGAAGAGAAAATGCTTTCCGGCTTGGCGGAGAACCAGGATGAGAAAACCTGATTCTGATTTTGTTCAAACTTGACTTCCTCACATCCGTCTGCTACGATGTTGCCATTGATACCCGCAGGAAGGAGGGGCTTTGAAAAGATAGATATGATTGAACAAAATAAAAATTTTGTTCAATCGAGTGGAGGGTAACCGCTCTTTTTTATATAGCAAGTCCGTTTTGGACTGATCTCGCCCTGAGTAAGCTATACAAGCCATTACCGGCGATCTGTAGTTGCCGCATGACAGTCTTGTACAGAATACTGACCCAAATACCCGCCACACCGCAGTTTTTTCAAGGCATTGTACATATGGATTACCGTACCGATTCGCCCCAGCTGCTGCTGGATTTTCTCAGCTACCACGAAACCATCAAAGCGCATTCTCAGCGCACCGTGGATGAATACTATCTGGATATGCGAAATTTCTTTCGCTATCTGAAGCAGCAGCGTGATCCGGCGCTTGCCGGCAAAGCGTTGGACGAGATCGACATCCGTGACGTGGATATTAACTTCATTTCCCGCATCACATTGACGGACATTTACAGCTATCTGACCTATCTTAGCCGTGATCGTGTACAGCACCAAAATAGTGAAATTTCTAACAAAGGTCTGAACGCTGCTTCTCGCGCCCGAAAATTGGCTACAATTCGTTCGTTTTTTAACTACATTTGCAATAAACGGCATCTTTTGGAAGACAACCCCTGCAAGGACGTGGATACGCCCAAGCAGATGAAGTCCCTCCCCCGCTATCTGACGCTGCATGAGTCCCTTTCCCTGCTGGAGAGCGTAGATGGCGCCAACCGTGAGCGTGACTACTGCATTCTGACGCTGTTTCTCAACTGCGGTCTGCGTATCTCGGAGCTGATCGGCCTGGACAGCACGGATATTCACGATGATGCCCTGCGTGTGCTGGGCAAAGGCAATAAGGTCCGTGTGGTCTATCTCAATCAGGCCTGCAAGGATGCGCTTGCGCGGTATATGGCGGTACGCCGGCCCATTACCGGGCGGGATAAAAACGCACTGTTTCTCTCCGGGCAGAATAGGCGCATCAGTCGTTCCATGGTCCATGCGCTGGTGAAAAAACAC
>OGNQ01000710.1_pt1 | contig 30547 bp, 18 predicted proteins | sample 1573481 | NCBI WGS metagenome assembly OGNQ01 (sample SAMEA2581920, study PRJEB24529) | metagenome | biome: Human gut stool | place: China | collected 2011 | reverse complement strand
GCCCTTAATACAAGCATAATATAAATTTTTACCAACACGTTTTGTCCTATAACCCCAAAATGATTACACATTTTGTCATAGCCCCTTTTTTGTCTGTAATTCGCCCGTGAAAAAATCCCTGCCGGAAGGCAGGGATTCTGGTGCGAGCGAAGGGACTCGAACCCTTATGCACGGGGCGCAGGATCCTAAATCCTGTGCGTCTACCAATTCCGCCACGCTCGCATGATATACTTTCTATTATAAATCAGGAGAGTGAAAAAGGTCAATAAGACAGGCTTTTCCGAAGGATTTCTGCATAAGCAGTAGAAAAGAATACGAATTTTTTCTATCGAAATTGATTTATATAGAATGAGATTATGGTATAATAGGAACAGGAAGTTTTTTAGGAAAGGGTTTAAGGAACGGAGGCTTTTAAAATGAAAAAATACGTTTGCAAAGTTTGCGGCTGGATTTATGATGAAGCTTTAGGTGATCCGGACAATGGAATCGCTCCGGGAACCAAATTCGAAGACCTGCCGGCTGACTTCGTCTGCCCGCTGTGCGGTGTAGGCAAGGATGAATTCGAAGAAATCGAATAATTTTTGCTGGTGAAGAGCGGCGTCCTTACGGGCGCTGCTTTTTAGCTATCTTGATTGTCAATGATTGTTATTTTATTTCACAAAATTACTTGACAATAATTGTTAATGGCGCTATTATAATAACGTAAACAAAAGAGAGGCCGTCAAGGCCGTGATGACCTCACTCATTGTTGCCGTTCTTTCTCAACAAGTCAACACCTCGGAAAAGCCTCCTGCCAGGAGGTTTTTTCAATGCATGAAAACAGAAGATCCAATCAAAAAAGAGGCTATAGCAAAATGATTCTTCATTCTGCTATGGCCTCTTTTACGTTCAAGTCCGCCTCCTGTGCATGGCAGAGGAGGTATCAGGATTCCGCTGGGAAGGGGAATTCATAGACTATTATCATCTTATTTTTGCGATTTGTCAATCTCAAGAAGGAGCTGCGTCCTGCTGTGGACGTGGAATTTCTTGTACAGCTCTGTCAGATGTTTCTTGATTGTAGTGAGTTCATCGGCGATTTCCTTGTTCGTCCAGCCATCCCTGACGCGGCTGATGATCAATTGTTCTCTTGGTGTCAGCGTCGTCTCCTCCAGTGCTTTTTCTGAGATCGGAGTGATTGCCATTTTCCTTGCCTGCTGCAGGAATTGGGCGTAGACAGGATCAGAAGCGAGCGGAAGGAGCAGGGGCTTCAGTATGTTGTAATGTTCAATGAAAGGCATGATGAAGTAGTCCTGCAGGGACTCATGCGGAGCGGACTTCAGGAGCGCTGATGCTTCCTGTGCTTTCCCGAAGTACTGGAGCGCACCGATGCGTGCAATGGCATCGTAGCAGCGGCTCATCTGCGAAGCATTCGCTGACGGATAGGGATCCTTCGTTTCTGTCGTATGGAGGATCAGATTATACTTCCTGAGGCTCAGATTCAGCCTGTGACGGACAGACTGTCGCATCGTCCGCAGGGCATTGTACTCAGGGAGCTCATTGATGGTGTCGATCAGGTGCTCCTGCTTGGGAGACGGTTCTTCCAGAAGCGATGACATATGGATGGCAACCATATCGAGGGATGTTTTCGTCAGGTCATCAGAGATAGCAGCTTTGAGCTTCTTGTACAGCTTCTTCCAGTCCTTGAATTCATAAGCTGTTTTTCGGATGAGAGCAACGCGCGGGTAAAGGAACAGGGCTATAATGGCGCGCTGCTGCCGATCGATGGTATTCCAGGGAGACTTGAGGAAATGAAGAAGGATTTCGTCAGCTGTATCAATATTTCCCTGCATATAGTTCAGTTCGGCTTCAGCGGAAGAGTGCCAGAGTCGTCCGTCGCAGTCTTTGATGATAAGGCCGCAGATATCATAGATGCTCTGCAGTGTGTGGACATTTTCCAAAAGTGTGCCGCTCCTCCTGTAATAAAAGCCAAGCTGTCCCACGACGCCCCTGAAAATGCCCTGGAAGTAGCCGCGCGGCAGCTTCACTTCATTTTCCTTGCAGAAGGAAAGGAGTTTCCGAAGATCAGCTTCTACCATACCTGAATCAGGCAGGGAATCGAGAGCTTCCAGAAAGAAAAAGCGTGCATTTTCTTCCGATGATGGTTCCCAGTCTGCCGGGAGATTGATCATCAGGATGTCTCTTTCTTCGCGGGCATCCTGCGGCGAAGCGATCAGGTTGATAGCCAGGAGGATGAGAGCGCAGGCATTGAAATTCCTTGCTCTTTCAACAGGCGTCGCATTGCGAAGAATTTGACGAAGTTCCTGCGGAGAATGTTTGTATAGGACAGAAAGCCCGCCTTCTGAAATGATGCGGAGCGCCGTGGGATAAGCTTTCCCCTTAAGCGCCAGTGTCAGTGCATAGCCGTAATTCTTTTCATGCAGTTCCTATTTGGCTGCCCGCATGTATGCGTTCTTCTGCCAGTGCCAGGATTCAGCCTTGAATTTTCCCTGCAGGTACTCGCGGAAGACGGGATGGAAAGCGTACGTTCCTTTGGAATGCTCGTAAGCCATGAACGGATTTCTTGCCCAGTGGACGAGAAGACGCTTCATCGTCTTTGCATTCTGGCAGATGAATTCAGCCTGCGTCTTGGAGAATCTGGGGAAAAGGGAAAAAATCGTGCAGACTTCCTGCTCCTTCTTTGAGAGAGAGGGATGTCTGTTCAATCAGGTGGTAAAGGGTATCCTTATCCTTGGAAGAAAAGAGAGAAATATCAGGCGTGCGAAGTTTCCTGAAATTTCTGATGCCTTTGCTGATTGCGAAAAGTTCATTGTCCTTGACAGCTTCATAGGCAATAGAATGGTTCAGATAAGCGATTTCCCATTTTCCTTCAGAATTTTTGCGGAAGACAAAAGCGCAGCGCTGGTAAGCCTGCAGGTACATTTTATAGGATGGGTCTGTTTCCTCAAGAGCAGAAATCTAGACAAGCCAGAGTTTTTCATCAAGAGGATAAATCAATTCCCTTTCTTCGCTCATGTGGCAGGGAATCAGCTGGTCTTTTCCCTGACGGAAAATGCGGGCGACGGTGTCCCGGCCGACCGCATTCATTTCACGTCCGGCGCCAAGCCAGACGACATCGGGTGCAAGATGGTCTATGAGCGGTTCTATATCCATGTCCTCGATATAGGCATGAAGGATATGCCTGCCAAGGATTAGAACTTCTTCAGAGGTATCCATGAGTCCTCCTTTTTGCCATAAGTCTGGTCATTCATTGAGAGAGCAATCGTGCTCTATTCTAAAAGTGTATACTAAGGTATACTACCTAAGTACTTTTTCTCTTTATATACTTATAAATGGAAAACTAGGCTTTGTCTACAAATTATATGTTTTGTATGACTAAAAAGTTTTAGTACTTATCAAAAAATCAATTGGAGGAGTGATTTTTTACGATAAGTCAAGTGGGGGGACGGAGGATGCGGCAATAAAAAAAGATGATCTCTGGAAGTGGATCATCTTTTTTTATTGTATTGATTGTATGAACTGCAGGAAAAAACCGCCCTGGCCTGGGCGGTTTCAATGTTTCAATTATTTTGCAGCTGCTGCATCATCAATGACAGCGGTGCAGTGCGGGCAGCGGGTAGCATCGTCAGCGATAGCTTCGCGGCAGAACGGGCACTTGCGGACTTCCTTGGCCGGAGCCTTCGGGAAGAAGTGATTCATCTGCTTGATGATGAGGAAAATAACGAATGCAACGATCAGGAAGTCAATGACGGAATTAATGAATTCGCCATAAGCGATGACCGGAACGCCAAGTTCCTTTGCTTCTGCTACGGTGGAAACCGGAATCGAGCTCAGCGGGATGAAGAGATTGGAGAAATCAATCCCTCCCAGAAGATAGCCGATTGGCGGCATAATCACGTTTGTCACCAAGGACGAAACGATTTTCCCGAAAGCGGCACCGATAACAACGCCGACAGCCATATCGACTACATTGCCGCGGAGTGCGAACTCCTTAAATTCTTTGAGCATACCCATGAGGGAAACATCTCCTTTCACTCTTCTAGAGCGTATTGATATTGTTAAATTTATTGTAGCATACTTTTTTACAACATAGTAATAGAAAAATTGAAAAAATTCGAACAAGTTTTTAGTTATTTTTATGAAGTACAATAAAAAACGCATAAGTTGACAAATTTTCAACACGAAAGTTATTATTTATTAGAAAATAATGTGAATGAGGGAGGAGGGCAATGGATAAATCAGGATAAGATGTCTTGTAAAACCGCCTCAAAAGGTTGAAACGATTTATTGTAACTTATGAATCACGCAATCCATAAATGCATATCCATAAAAATGCATCAATTCATATTGAACACTAAATATTATTTTCATATATATTATTTATTAAAATGGAAATTAATACCAATTTATCACAGGCTATTGAATTTAGCGTTTTGAGTGGGTAAAATGTGAACATAAGCCGTGCACAAAAGGAGTGAAAGATCAACCGGTGCACAGCAGGCCGTCCGGAGGAATGGACGGCTCTGCCTTTTGTTGATCACGAGGGAGGACTCTATGAAACATATACGCAAAGTATTGGTAGCAAACAGAGGCGAAATCGCCATTCGAGCGTTCCGAGCCTGCAGGGAACTTGGCATCCGCACGGTAGCCATTTATTCCAAGGAAGATATTCTGTCCCTGCACAGAAACCGCGCTGATGAAGCATACCTGGTAGGCGCTGGCGATAAGCCGGTCGATGCTTACCTGGATATTGAAGATATCATCCGCATCTGCAAGGAACACAATGTAGATGCTGTCCATCCGGGCTACGGCTTCCTTGCTGAAAATGCGAAACTGGCTCAGCGCTGCGAAGAAGAAGGCATTACATTCATCGGACCGCACGTAGAACACCTCATCATGTTCGGCGACAAGGTCAATGCCCGCATCCAGGCTGAAAAAGCAGGCATCCCGATGATTCCGGGTACCAAGGGCGCTGTCCATGATTTCTCTGAAGTCAAGGAATTTGCTGAGAAGTACGGTCTGCCTGTCATGATCAAAGCTGTCAATGGCGGCGGCGGACGCGGCATGCGTAATGTCGACAGGATGGAAGATCTGGAAGAAGCGTACAACCGCGCTCGTTCCGAAGCGAAGATGGCATTCGGTGATGATGAAGTCTATGTAGAAAAATGCATCATGAACCCGAAGCACATCGAAGTCCAGATTCTTGGTGATGAACACGGCCATGTCGTTCATCTTTTCGAAAGAGACTGCTCCATCCAGCGCCGTCATCAGAAGGTCATTGAAATGGCTCCTGCATGGTCTCTTCCGCAGAGCCTGCGCGACAAGATCAATGAAGCAGCTGTCAAACTGATGAAGAATGTCAATTATGTCAATGCAGGCACTGTTGAATTCCTCGTCGACCAGGATGAAAAGCATTTCTACTTCATCGAAGTCAATCCGCGTGTACAGGTAGAACATACCGTCACTGAAATGATCACGGACGTCGATATCGTAAAGACACAGATCCTGATTGCAGAAGGCTACTCTCTGGAAAGTCCGGAAATCGGCATCGGCAAGCAGAGTGAAATCTGGTTCAAGGGCGTTGCCATCCAGTGTCGTATTACGACCGAAGATCCGCAGAACAACTTCATGCCGGACACAGGCAAGATCATTGCATACCGTTCCGGCGGCGGCCCGGGCATCCGTCTCGATGCCGGCACCGCATATACAGGCGCAGTCATTACGCCGTATTATGATTCCCTCCTCGTAAAAGTCACCGCGCATTCCCTCCATGCAAAGGACACGATTCACAAAATGCTCCGCTGCCTGGATGAATTCCGCATTTCAGGCGTCAAGACAAATATTTACTTCCTGCAGAATATGCTCCGTACCCGCGATTTCCAGGAAGGTCTCTGCGACGTCAACTACATCGACAGAAACCCATGGCTGCTGCAGGAACCGGATACCGTTTCCGACAGAGGCACAAGACTTCTGACCTACATCGGCGATATCACGGTCAATGGCTATGCAGGCGCAGGCCATCAGGACAAACCGGACTTCGCTCCTGCTCCGGTGCTCGATGCTTCTCATGAAACTGCACCGAAGGGCACCCGCCAGCTCCTTGATGAACTGGGACCGGAAAAATTCGCTAAATGGGTCATGGACCGCAAGGAAGTCATGTTCATGGATACCACCTACAGAGATGCGCACCAGTCTCTGCTCGCTACCCGCGTAAGAACGCATGATATCATGAACGCCATCCATTACACCGCTGTCCATGTACCGCAGCTTTTCTCCTTTGAAAACTGGGGCGGCGCTACATTCGACGTAGCTTACCGTTTCCTCGATGAAAGCCCTTGGGACAGACTGCGCCAGATGAGAGAAGCAGCTCCGAACATTCTCTTCCAGATGCTGATACGCGGCGCCAACACGGTCGGATATACGAACTATCCGGAAAATGTTGTCCGTCACTTCATCGACCAGGCTGCTGATGCAGGCGTCGACGTATTCCGCGTATTCGACTGCCTGAACCAACTGAACCACATGACCGTCTCCATCGATGAAGTCAGAAAGAAAGGCAAGCTCGCAGAAGCATGCTTCTGCTACACCGGCGATATCATGGATCCGAACCGTCAGAAGTACTCCCTGAAGTACTATACGGATCTCGCCAAGGAAATGGAAAAAGCCGGCGCAAACATCATTGCTATCAAAGATATGGCAGGCCTCCTCAAACCGGAAGCTTCTTATGCCCTGATTTCCGCACTGAAGGATGCAGTAGACCTTCCGATCCACCTCCACAGCCATGAAGGCGGCGGATGCACGCTCTACTCTTATGCAAAGGCCGTCGATGCCGGCGTAGATATCGTCGACGTCGCAACAGGCGCTTTTTCCGGCGGCACAAGCCAGCCGTCCATGACATCCATGTACTATGCGCTGCAGGATAACCCGCGCCAGCCGCACCTGGATATCGATGCACTCGAAACCATCGATCGTTACTGGCAGGGAGTACGCCCGTACTATGCAGGCGTCGATTCCAAGATGTGCAGCCCGAACACCACACTCTACCAGCATGAAATGCCTGGCGGACAGTTCAGCAACCTGCGCCAGCAGGCAACCGCTGTAGGCCTCGGCGAACGCTGGCCGGAAGTCTGCCGCATGTATGCAAGAGTCAACATGCTCTTCGGCGATATCATCAAAGTTACACCGTCCTCCAAAGTTGTCGGCGATATGACACTCTTCATGGTTCAGAACAACCTGACCGAAGAAGACATCTATGAAAAGGGCGCAGCACTCGATTTCCCGCAGTCCGTTGTTGATTTCTTCGACGGCAAGCTCGGCATTCCGTACGGCGGATTCCCGGAAAAACTCCAGAACATCATCCTTCGCGGAGCCAAACCGCACCTTGAAAGCCATCCGGCTGATGTAGACTTCGAAAAAGTCAAATTTGAAATGAAGGAAAAACGCCTCCCGACCAGGGAAGAAGACGTATCCTCCTACTGCATCTACCCGAAAGTATTCTCCGACTACATGGAACGTTACCATAAGTACGGCGACCTCTCCATCCTCGACACACCGACATTCTTCTTCGGCATGAAACCGGGCGAAGAAATCTGCGTCAACGTCGAAGAAGGCAAGATGCTGCTCCTCCGTCTGAACAACATCACAAAACCGGACGCAGAAGGCAACCGCGAGCTCCAGTTCGAACTGAACGGCATGCCGCGCGAAATCAAGATCCACGACAAGCACGTCGCAGAAGCAAGCGCTTCCTCCCAGAAAGCCGATAAGGATGTTCCAGGCGAAGTAGGCGCAACCCTCTCCGGCTCCGTCGTCAAACTCCTCGTTGAAAAAGGCGCCTCCGTCAAGAAAGGCGACCCGATCGTTGTTACCGAAGCCATGAAGATGGAAACCACCATCACCGCTCCGATCGACGGCATCATCAGCGAAATCCGTGTCAAAGCAGGCCAGAGAATCGAATCCGGCGATCTGCTCATGATTATTGAATAAGAATAAACATTCAAGTGAAAAGGCTGTGAAATGCAATTACGCATCTCGCAGCCTTTTTGTTATGGCTATAAGTATATAAGAATAAAGGAAGCAATCGCCGTGAAGAATAGAAATGAAAAAGAAAGGTGTGAAGACAGAAGAGCGAACACGGATCCGCATCGCTTATATCTTTTACTATTTATAATGCCAAAAAGGAGGGCATGAGCTCTTTTGAAAGAGGGGATGTCTTTTTTTTATATTTCCTCCATCATTTTTCTTTGGAAATGCCGGTTCAAAGTCAATATAGTATCTTGCGTTTTGACAGTTTGAATGCTAAAATGAGCTAGAACATTTCAAATTGAATTTGTCAAGAGAAAATTAAGTATAAAGATAAATTCAATAGCAAGAAAAAACATTTTTATAAAAGAAAATAATTTAAGCTCATTATTCAAGTTTTCTCGATACTATTTAAGAATCGAAAGGTTGCAATTTTATGTCTTTTATAGTAAAATTTAACTTTGCAACGGTTCTTATTTGTATATAGTAAATAGTCAAGAGTCTTATAGGAGAATAGCAAGGTACATGAATTTCTGTGGCCCTTGCTTATTTTTTCCGAATAAGCGCGAATTGAGTGTTTGAAATGAAAGGGTGAGGCGAGGAATGCCCAAAAGCAAGATGTTCAGACCTGTGCAGGTTGGCAAGAAGAAGAGATACACCTATGCCAGATCGCAGGAAGTCCTGAAGATGCCACATTTGCTCGATCTGCAGACAAAGTCCTATGAATGGTTCTGCAGAGAGGGTCTCAAAGATGTATTTGCAGATATTTCCCCGATTGAGGATAGTGCACACAAGTGGGCACTTCATTTCGGCGATTATTATTTCGGTCAGGGCAAATACAATATTGAGCAGTGCAAGGCGAAAGATGTGAACTATTCTGCACCTCTGTACGTCAAGGTCCGTCTGGAAAACAAAGAAACCGGCGAATTGAAGGAACATGATCTGTTCATGGGGGATTTCCCAGTCATGACGGATACGGGCACGTTTATCATCAACGGTGCGGAACGTGTAATCGTCTCCCAGCTCGTCCGTTCCCCGGGCGTCTACTACAAGAAGGAAAGAGATGCCTTTGATAAGGAAATCTATTCCGCACAGCTGATCCCGAACCGCGGTGCCTGGATTGAACTTGAATCGGATCCGTCTGGTTCTCTTTCCGTTCGTATCGACCGCAACCGCAAGATGCCGGTTACTGTCCTGATCCGTGTTCTCGGATACTCCACCAATGAAGAAATCCTTGAATTATTCGATCACGACATCCACATCGAAAAGACGCTGGAAAAAGACAGCACAACGGACAGAAAGTCCGCTCTGATTGAAATTTACCACAAGCTTCGCCCGGGCGAACCGGCAACAGAAGAAAGCGGCGCTACACTGCTGCACAATTTCTTCTTTGACCCGCGCCGCTATGATCTGGCTAAGGTTGGCCGTTACAAGCTGAACAAGAAGCTGTCCTGGAGAAACCGTCTCCTCGGCCACAAGACTGAAGGCCCGATCGTCAACATGGAAACCGGCGAAGTCGTCATTGAAGCAAACAGCATCATTGATGATGAAGCTATCGCAAAAATTGAAGAAAGCGGAGTATTCAACGGCAACGGCCAGGTTGAAATCATGACCCAGAAGGATGACGGAACACCGGTCAAGGTGATCTGCTCTTCCGGCAACCGTGAAGATAACTTCCGTACACTGGAAAACTGCGACATCATCGCATGCATCGATTACCTGCTGAACATGATGCAGGGCTATGGCAAGAGCGATGATATCGACCATCTCGGCAACCGCCGCGTACGCTGCGTAGGCGAACTGCTGCAGAACCAGTTCCGCATCGGCCTGACCCGTATGGAAAGAGTCGTTCGTGAAAGAATGACCACCCAGGATCAGGACAAGATGACCCCGCAGGCTCTTGTCAACATCCGTCCTGTTGTTGCAGCTATCAAGGAATTCTTCGGAAGTTCCCAGCTGTCCCAGTTCATGGACCAGACTAACCCGCTGGCAGAACTGACTCATAAACGCCGTCTGTCCGCATTGGGACCTGGCGGTCTGTCCCGTGAACGCGCAGGGTTCGAAGTCCGCGACGTTCATTATTCCCACTATGGACGCATGTGCCCGGTAGAAACGCCTGAAGGCCCGAACATCGGTCTGATTTCCTCGCTGTCCAACTACGGGATCATCAATAAATACGGCCTGATCGAAACGCCGTACCGTCAGATCGTTGATGGAAAGGTTACGAACGAATGCAAGTACGTAACCGCTGATATCGAAGAAGACAAGATCATCGCGCAGGCCAGTGAACCGCTGGATGCAGAAGGTTATTTCGTTCATAAGAACGTAGCCAGCCGCCGCGGCGCTGACGTGCTCGAAGCTGAACCAGACGAAGTCGACTTGATGGACGTATCCCCGAAACAGGTCGTTTCCATCGGCACATCCCTGATTCCATTCCTCGAACATGATGATACGAACCGCGCACTGATGGGTGCTAACATGCAGCGTCAGGCAGTTCCGCTGCTCCGTCCGGAAGCTCCGCTCGTCGGAACCGGTATGGAATGGGTAGCCGGCCAGGACTCCGGTGTCTGCATCCTCGCCAAGAGAGGCGGCACTGTTGAAAGAGTCACCGGTCGTCAGATCATTGTCCGCGCTGACAATGGCGAGCTCGATACCTACGATCTCATTAAATTCATGCGTTCCAACCAGTCCACCTGCATCAACCAGCGTCCGGTAGTATTCAAGGGCGACCGTGTTGAAGTCGGTTCCACACTGGCTGACGGCATGGCAACAGACGGCGGCGAACTGGCCCTCGGCCACAACGTGCTCGTTGCGTTCGTATCCTGGGAAGGGTACAACCACGAAGACGCCGTTCTGATCTCCGAACGTCTCTGCAAGGACGATCTCTACACCTCCATCCATATTGAAGAATACGAATGCGATGCAAGAGACACCAAGCTGGGCGCAGAAGAAATTACCCGCCAGCTGTCTTCTGTTTCTGAAGACGCTGTCAAATACCTCGACGAAAACGGCATCATCATGATCGGTGCTGATGTTCGTCCTGGCGATATTCTGGTCGGCAAGGTCACCCCGAAGGGCGAAACCGAACTGACTCCTGAAGAAAGACTCCTCCGCGCTATTTTCGGCGACAAGGAAAGAGAAGTCCGCGATACATCCCTGCGTGTTCCGCATGGTGAATTCGGCAAGGTTGTCGATGTCAAAGTCTTCACCCGTGAAAACGGCGATGAACTGGCTCCTGGCGTCAACAAGCTCGTCCGCGTATACATTGCTCAGAAACGTAAGATCCGTGAAGGCGACAAGATGGCCGGCCGTCACGGCAACAAGTGCGTATGCTCCAGAATTCTTCCAGTCGAAGATATGCCGTTCACACCAGACGGTCGTCCTGTCGACCTGGTTCTGAACCCGCTAGGCGTACCATCCCGAATGAACATCGGACAGATTCTGGAAATCCACCTGTCCTGGGCCTGCCACATGCTCGGCGAAGAAATTCACGAAGCACTGAAGGATCCGGCTCAGTACAAGATCATGGAACAGCGTCTGCGCGACTGCGGATATGATTTCGATCAGTATGGCATGCCTGAACCGACCGAATCCGGTATCCATATCGCAACCCCGGTATTCGACGGCTGCCGCGATGAAGACCTCGCAGCAACACTGAAAGCAGCTGGCCTGCCGGCTAATGCAAAGACTGATCTTTATGACGGCCGTACCGGTGAAAAACTGGACAACCAGGTCACCATCGGCTGGAAATACATGCTGAAGCTCCATCACCTCGTTGATGACAAGATTCATGCTCGTTCCACTGGTCCATACTCCCTCGTTACCCAGCAGCCACTGGGCGGCAAGGCTCAGTTCGGCGGCCAGCGCTTCGGCGAAATGGAAGTCTGGGCACTCGAAGCTTACGGCGCAGCTTACACACTGCAGGAAATCCTGACCGTCAAGTCCGATGATGTCATCGGCCGTGTCAAGGCATATGAAAAGATCTTCAAGGGCGAAAACATCCCGAGCCCGGGCGTTCCGGAATCCTTCAAGGTTCTCATGAAAGAACTTCAGTCCATCGGCCTGGATGTCCGCATCCTGAACGAAAATGGCGACGAAGTCGTTCTGAAGGAACTCGACGAAGAAGATATGGAACAGGGGTACGGCGGCGGAGAACGCTGGCACAGAGATGAAGTCAAGGAAGCTATGGAAGGCGACACTGCTGTCACCGAATCCAGAAATGCCATGGAATCTTCCATGACGGGCGCTCCGGCTGAATCCCTCCATGATGATGTAGCATCCTTCAACGATGCCCTTGAAGCTGAAGTCACAGCTCCCGCTTATGAAGAAGCAGGATTTAATGAAGAAGAACTCAATGGCGATTCCGGTCACGACGATGACCGTGACGAATAAGTCCGGAAAGGAGCGGTACACAATTGTTAGATGTAAACGAATTTGATTCCATGAAAATCGGCATCGCTTCTCCGGAAAAGATCCTCGAATGGTCCCACGGCGAAGTAACGAAACCGGAAACGATTAACTACAGAACCCTGAAGGCTGAAACCGATGGTCTCTTCTGCGAGAAAATTTTCGGACCGACAAAGGATTGGGAATGCAAATGCGGCAAATATAAGAAGATGCGTTATAAAGGCACCATCTGCGACAAGTGCGGTGTCGAAGTAACGAGCTCCAAGGTTCGCCGTGAAAGAATGGGCCACATTGCCCTGGCATGCCCCGTTTCTCATATCTGGTATTTCAAGGGTACCCCGTCCCGTATCGGATTGATCCTTGAAATCGCTCCGCGTCAGCTGGAAAGAGTTCTCTATTTCGCAGCTTACATCGTCCTGGATCCGGGAGACACCAACCTCTCCAAGAAACAGGTCCTGAACGAAACTGAATACCAGACTGCCGTTGCTACTTACGGCAAAGGCTCCTTCAAGGCTCAGATGGGCGCTGAAGCTATCCAGTACCTTCTGAAGGAACTGGATCTGCCGGCTCTCGAAAAAGCCCTGAAGAAGGAAATCGAAGAAGGCAGCGGCCAGCGCAAGGTAAAATGCATCCGCCGTCTGGAAGAAGTCGAAGCATTCCTTCATTCCGGCAACAAGCCTGAATGGATGATCCTGACCGTTCTTCCGGTCATTCCTCCGGATCTGCGCCCGATGGTTCAGCTCGATGGCGGCCGTTTCGCTACCTCCGACCTGAATGATCTCTACCGCAGAGTCATCAACAGAAACAACCGTCTGAAGAGACTTCTGGAACTCGGTGCTCCGGAAATCATCATCAGAAACGAAAAGCGTATGCTGCAGGAAGCAGTCGATGCGCTGATCGATAACGGCCGCCGCGGCAGAGCCGTATCCGGCCCGGGAAACAGACCGCTGAAATCCCTCTCCGATATGCTGAAGGGCAAACAGGGCCGTTTCCGTCAGAACCTGCTTGGTAAACGTGTCGACTATTCCGGCCGTTCCGTTATCGTCGTAGGTCCTGAACTGAAAATGTACCAGTGCGGTCTGCCGAAGGAAATGGCAATCGAACTCTTCAAGCCGTTCATCATGCATGAACTGATCAAGAGAGGCATCGTCATCAACCTGAAAGCTGCCCGCAAGAAAGTCGACAAGCTCGCTCCTGAAGTCTGGGATGTCCTTGGCGACGTTATCAAGGAACACCCGGTTCTCCTGAACCGCGCTCCTACACTTCACAGACTCGGTATCCAGGCCTTCGAACCGATCCTCTGGGAAGGCCGTGCAATCAAACTGCATCCGCTCGTATGTCCGGGCTACAACGCCGACTTCGACGGTGACCAGATGGCATGCCATCTGCCGCTGTCCGTAGAAGCGCAGGCCGAAGCAAGAACGCTGATGCTTTCCATCAATAACATCCTTTCGACAAAAGACGGCAAGCCGGTTGCTATTCCTTCTCAGGATATGATCCTCGGATCCTATTACCTGACCATCGTGGAAACAGCAGCTGACAACAAAGTCGACTTCACGCCGGAAGAAAAAGCTGCTCATCCGGATGCTTCCTTCGATCCTGCCAAGGAATGGAAGAAGGCTGAAGATGAGATGGATACCTCCCATCTGCATGCTTACACTGGTTATGACGAAGTCATGCTGGCTTATGCACTGCACGAAATCCGTATCCATGATTTCATCAAAGTTCACATCCCGAAGGAAGACCGTCCGGACGGATTCAACGATGATGATTCCGATCTTGTCATTTCTACCCCGGGCCGCCTGATTTTCAACTATGCGATCCCGAGAGAACTCCGTTATTTCTACAAGCGTCATGAAAAGAGAGTCGACGAAAACGGCAATGTCACCGAAGTTGTCAACAACGGCCTCGGCGTCACCATCGGCAAGAAGCAGATGGGCAAGCTCGTCAACGACTGCTTCAAGAAGCTCGGCTTCAAGGCAACCGGCGATCTGCTTGACTCCGTCAAGTCCCTCGGCTTCCATTACGCTCTCGTATCCGGTATTTCCATCGGCATCTACGACGTAGCCGTTCCGCCTGAAAAGGATGGAATCCTCGAAGACGGCGATGAAAAGGTAGAACAGATCAAGAGATACTTCAGACGCGGCCTCATGACCGACGACGAAAGATACAGAAGAGTCGTCGAAATCTGGAGTGCAAAGACCGACGAAGTCGGCGCTGCTATGAAGAGCTCCATGAGAAAGTTCAACCCGCTGACCATGATGGCACAGTCCGGCGCCCGTGGTAACGACAACCAGATCAGACAGCTGGCCGGCATGCGCGGCCTGATCGCCGATACATCCGGTAAGACCGTTGAACTGCCAGTTAAGGCAAACTTCCGTGAAGGTCTGACCGTACTGGATTACTTCACATCTTCCCACGGCGCCCGCAAGGGTCTGGCCGATACCGCACTGCGTACAGCAGACTCCGGTTACTTGACCCGCCGTCTCGTCGATGTCTCCCAGGACGTCATCGTCCGCGAAGAAGACTGCGACGTACAGGTACTGAACTTCGACCGTGAAGAAGGCATCCTTGCATCCCGTCCGGATGTAAAGAACACCATTCTCGGCCTGAAACCGACACTCCTCGGATCCGTACTCGATGAAGACATCATCGACCGCAGAAGCGGTGAAATCCTCCTCGTCAAGGGCAAGACCCTCGATGCTGACGATGTCACCCTCCTGAACCGCCATCTGGTTGAATCCGTCACTGTCGTTATTCCAAGCGCTGATGCTGAACCGGAAACGAAGACATTCGACCTCGGCACCGCTGAAGCTGTCAAGGAATATGATTACGCTATGCGTCATCACCTGACCGTTCATTTCGCAGGCAAGGCTCTTGAAGAAGACGCTCTTGACCGCAGCGGAAATGTTGTTCTTACAGCAGGCACCGTCATTGATGCTGATGCTGCTGAAAAGATTCTGGCCGCTGACGTTCCGGTCATCCGTGTACGCATGGATGAATGCGAAGGCGTCGAAGTCATGAAGATCGAAGAAAACAACCGCCTGATCGAATCTCTGGCAGACCGCATCTCCGGACGCTGCCCGCTGGAAGATGTCGTGAACCCGCAGACTGGCGAAATCATCGCTAAGAAGAATGTGGAAATCACTGACGAACAGGCTTCTGAAATTGAAAAGTACTATGACAGACTGAAGATCCGCTCTATGCTGACCTGCCACTCTGCACACGGCGTCTGCGCTAAGTGCTACGGCAGAAACCTGGCAACAGGCCGTCACGTAGAAATCGGCGAAGCTGTCGGCATCATTGCCGCTCAGTCCATCGGCGAACCAGGTACACAGCTGACCATGCGTACATTCCATACCGGCGGCGTTGCTTCCGCAGAAGATATTACACAGGGTCTTCCACGTGTCGAAGAATTGTTCGAAGCACGTAAGCCGAAGGGCAATGCTATCATCTCCAAGATCAGCGGTACTGTATCCATTACAAGTGCTGAAGATAACCCGAACGTCAAGATTATCACGATCTCCAACGATGAACAGTCCGAAAGCGAAAAGATCCCGGTTGCCAAGAAGATCATTGTCCAGGATGGACAGCACATCGAAGCTGGCACACGTCTTTTCGAAGGCAACATCAACCCGCACGATATCCTCGAAGTACTGGGTGTCCAGGCTACTCAGGATTACATCGTCAACGAAGTCCAGAAGGTTTACCGCAGCCAGGGCGTTGAAATCAACGATAAGCACATCGAAGTCATCGCTCACCAGATGCTCCGTAAGATCAAGATCATCGAACCGGGCGATTCTGGCTGGCTCCCGGGCGAAGTCGTCGACATTGTCGCATACCGCGGCATGAACGGACGTCTGGAAGACGAAGGAAAGAAACCGTCCCAGGGCATCAACCTGCTCCTCGGCACGACAAAGGCAGCTCTTGCTACCGACTCCTTCCTCTCCGCCGCATCCTTCCAGGAAACGACCCGCGTTCTTACCGAAGCCGCTATCAAGGGCAAGGAAGATCCACTCCTCGGTCTGAAGGAAAACGTCATCATCGGCAAGCTGATTCCTGCCGGTACAGGCATGTCCCGTTACCGCAAGCTGAAAGTCGTTCACAATGCTGAACCTCCGGCTCCTGCAGAAAAAGCTGAATAATAATGACGCAAATACCGCAGCGCAAAAGGCTGCGGTATTTTTATTGCGGAAGAGGCGCCGGATTTATTTCCTGCGGGAATCTTTTTCACTTGAACAATCTCCCGTATTTCTCTAAAATAGAGAGAAAGGCTGTAATTGTATTGATAAAGGAGCCATTATGCTGCGTAAATATATAATCCGTCTGGCTCTTTCTGCTGCGCTTGTCTTAGGGGGCGCGGCCGGAGCCAGGGCGGATGATCTTGTGATTGACGGGCTGGGAAAGATTCCTCTGGGGAATGCGGTTACTGTACAGAACGGCAACGGGACTGACATCCAGAATTTCCTGAAGAAGGGCGCTGAAAGAAAAGGATATGGCAAGACGTCCAATGCTGCCATGTGGACGCTCATGACGGTGCCTCCGGGAATGAATGTGTATCCGGAGAAGCCTCCGTACCCGTATGAAAGCATGGAGCTTTACCAGCTCCGGAAGCGGGATGTCCGCGGCGTCTATACGGCAATCGTCCTCGTCCTTTCCGGAACGCCTGAGGTATTTTTCCATGAAGGAAACCGGAGAGCTGAGAAATTCTGGAGTGATGTTTTCCGCGAAGATGCCAAGCGTCCTTCGACACTCTTTGGTATGCCTAAGATCCAGCTGAAGGAATTCCAGAATGTCGTCGATGAAGTGTTGAAGGACAAGAAGGGCGGAGCCAACAAGGTGAAGGTCCTGACTGTCAGCCCGTGGCGCGCTTACAAGCAGGAAGACGGGGAGTACCGCTGGGGACAGGATGCCAAGATCATCATGACGATGCCAAACGGCCTTTCCTTCCCGCTGTGGGTGGAAAGCTCTGTTTTCAAGCAGGGAAACAAGTACTACCTCGTTATTATCAACGGAAGCCATGTAGCGGCTGATCAGCTCGGCGATCCGCTTCTCTATGGGTTCTACCGGATGGAAAGGAGCAGCCAATGAAATGGAAGACAGCGGCCCTGGCCGCGCTTTTGACAATCGCAGCTTCCACAGGCGCCATGGCGTATGATATGAATACGCTGGCGGAAAAGACGCTGCCGAAGAGCTTCAAGTACATGGCCATTCCGGGTGAGCAGACCATGGAATTCAATGGCGCTGAAGTTCCTTACAAGATGGGGCAGCTGCAGATTACGCTGAAAAGAAGCCAGAAGTTCTACTCCGGCTATATCATCCGCACGACGCTTCCTCCTGAAGTGGCTGATGCCATGCATCCGTATTTCAGGCTGAATCCGACTGTAACGGAATGGAGGGGGCTTGCTCAGCTCAACCGCGCTCTCATGAACCCGTCCTCGCAGCTCAGGAAGGGAATCGACAAGACGCTTCTGAACCTTGCCGTCAATGCACTCGGGCAGGTCGCAAAGGAAGATGTCAAAGTCGAGATTTCGGACATTGAACCATTCCGCCGCCTGGATGCCGGCGAAGCGTACGTGTATACGGCAGGCGGCCGTATCGTTTATGATGCGCAGGGGCTTTTGATGCCGATGTATGCGCGTTCCTATTTCTTCCTGGGTGAAAACGGACTTGAAGTCATGATGCTTCTTGCTCCGGATGAAGGCAAGGACATCCTTGTCTATGCCATCGATGATCTGGCCAAGGCAGCCGCTAAGGAAGATCTTCTTGGCGCAGGCGGCTACGCGGATATCAGTGTCATCCTCGGCCGTCAGGAAATGGGTCTTGAAAAGGATTTCGAAGCAGGGGAAAGTGAAGCTGACGAACAGAAGGAACAGGAGCAGATCACACAGAAAGCACAATAAGAAGGACGGAGGCCGTATCGGCTTCCGCCTTTTTTGACCATTTTTGACTATTCCAATTTGGTAAAAAACAGGCTGTTTCCTATGCCTATTTTGTGGAGCAGGTTTTGTTTTTGTGGTAAGATAGGATTGTGATTTTCGGAATTGACGCATAGTCCGTCGCCGCAATATTTTGCGGATTTATTGGAAGGAGTGTTGAACTTTGTCTGCTATCAGACGTTTATATGTACGCAAGAAAGAAGGATTCCGCCAGGGTGAGGAAAGCCTCACTTCCCAGCTGAATGAAGTACTGGGAAACCGCCTTGCGGAAACCGCTGTGTACCACCGCTACGATGTGGACGGGCTGACTGAAGAGGATTATGAAAAGGCTGTCGCAACTGTCTTCTCTGAACCTCCGGTCGATTCCGTAGAGGAAGCGCTCCCGAAGGGAGACCTTGTCATCGGCGTAGAATTCCTGCCAGGCCAGTATGACCAGAGAGCAGATTCCGCTGAACAGTGCCTTGCCATCGTTACCGGCAAAGACGGCGCACGCGTACGCTGCGCGCTCGTTTATACATTCAATGGCGATTTCATTGAAGGCGACCGTGAAAAGATCGTGAAGTTCCTCGTGAACCCGGTCGAATCCAGGGAAGCAAGCCTTGAACCAGCCAAGACGCTCGATCTGCCGATTGAAGATCCGAAACCGGTTCCTACCGTTGAAGGGCTGACAGGCCTCGACGACAAGGGCCTTGACGAACTCATCGCATCCATGGGACTTGCCATGAGCCATGACGATCTCGTCATGATCCGTGACTACTTCCGTGATGAAGAAAAGAGAGATCCGACTGTCACTGAAATCCGCGTACTCGATACGTACTGGTCCGATCACTGCCGTCATACGACATTCTCCACAAGCCTGACCGATATCGGCGTGGAAGAAGGCAAATTCACGGCTCCGATCGAACGCGCTCTTGATGAATATAAAGAAACACGCATCACCATTTACGGCAAGGACACCAAGCGTCCTGTCACACTGATGGATATGGCAACGGCTGCTGTCAAAGCGCTCCGCAAGGAAGGCAAGCTGGAAAACCTCGATCAGTCCGAGGAAATCAATGCATGCACCATCAAAGTGAAAATCGAGACAGAAGCAGGAATCGAAGACTGGCTGCTCCTCTTCAAGAATGAAACGCACAACCATCCGACCGAAATCGAACCATTCGGCGGCGCAGCTACCTGCCTTGGCGGCTGTATCCGCGATCCGCTTTCCGGCCGTTCCTATGTATATCAGGCTATGAGAGTCACCGGCGCAGGCGACCCGAGAGCTCCTCTTTCCGATACACTGCCAGGCAAGCTCCCGCAGAGAAAGATTACTCTGGAAGCTGCCAAGGGCTACAGCTCTTACGGCAATCAGATCGGCCTTGCTACCGGACAGGTCCAGGAATACTACCATCCGGGATTCATTGCCAAGAGAATGGAAATCGGCGCTGTTGTTGCAGCAGCTCCGGAAGACCATGTCATCCGTCTCCGTCCGGAGCCGGGCGATGTCGTCATCCTTGTCGGCGGCCGTACGGGCCGTGACGGCATGGGCGGTGCTACCGGTTCTTCAAAGGAACTCAATACCGAATCCATTGAAACCTGCGGCGCAGAAGTACAGAAGGGCAATCCTCTGACTGAAAAAAAGATCCAGTGCCTCTTCAGACGCGGCGAAGTTACGCGCCTCATCAAACGCTGCAACGATTTCGGCGCAGGCGGCGTATCCGTCGCTGTAGGCGAACTGACTGACGGCCTTGATATCGATCTCGACAAGGTACCGAAGAAGTATGAAGGCCTTGACGGAACAGAGCTTGCTATTTCCGAATCCCAGGAAAGAATGGCTGTCGTCGTCAGAAGCGAAGACGCTGAGCAGTTCATCAAGTTCGCAGCAGAAGAAAATCTCGAAGCTACCATTATTGCTGATGTCACCGATACGAAGAGACTTGTCATGAAGTGGAGAGGCGATACGATCGTCGACATTTCCAGAGCCTTCCTCGATACGAACGGCGCTCAGCAGATCAAAGAAGCTTATATCAAGAAACCGGCAGACGAAGGCTTCTTCGGCGTGCCGCAGATCAAATCCATCAGGGAAACCTGGCTTGAAGGCATGAAGGACCTCAACAACTGCTCGCAGCAGGGCCTTTCTGAACGTTTTGACTCCACTGTCGGAGCTGCTACCGTCCTGATGCCGTTTGGCGGCAAGTACCAGAAGACACCGACCGACGGCATGGTTGCCAAGTTCCCGGTCAGAAAGGGTGAAACCGATGCAGCAAGCTTCATGGCGCACGGCTTCGATCCCGATCTTGCTACATGGAGCCCGTTCCATGGTGCTGTCTATGCAGTCCTCCTTTCCGTCGCACGCCTTGTATCCATGGGTGCTGACTGGAGACAGGCATACCTCACGCTGCAGGAATATTTCGAAAAACTGACGGACAAGAACAGCTGGGGCAAGCCGGCTGCCGCTCTCCTGGGCGCATTCCATGCCCAGATGGCTCTTGGTCTTGGCGCTATCGGCGGCAAGGACTCCATGAGCGGTACCTTCAATGACCTCCACGTTCCTCCGACACTCGTATCCTTCGCTATCGCTCCGGGCAAAGCTTCTGAAGCTGTCAGCCAGGAACTGAAGAAGGAAGGGGACACGCTGATTCTCTTCGGCCAGCCGAAGGATGCTGAAGGCATGCCTCTCCTCGACGTATTCAAGGCTCATGCTGATTTCCTCTATGAAGAAGTCAGGAAGGGCCATATCGCTGCCATGAAGGCTGTCGATCACGGCGGAGTCGCTGTGACGATTGCAAAGATGGCATTCGGCAACCGCCTCGGCGTGACCTTTGACAGCAAGCTGCCGCTTCCGAAGTATTTCGCAAACTTCTACGGCGCTATTGTTGTCGAAACGACACCGGAACTGGCTGCTGAATATGCAAAACAGCCGCACACGAAGATCCTTGGTACCGTCGGCGGAGATTCCATGAAGCTTCTGGGCGAGGAAGTCACACTGGACGAACTCCTCAAGGCTTACGAAGGCACACTGGACCCGATCTTCCCAAGACGCGCTGAAAATATCGATAAGGCAGATCCTGTCATTGAAGAAACAAAGGAAATCCCGGATTTCTACGTACATACCAATGTAGCAAGACCGAGAGTCTTCATCCCGACCATGCCTGGCAATAACTGCGAAGTCGACAGCGCAAGAGCTTTCGAAAGAGCAGGCGCTGTTTCCGATATTTTCATCTTCAGGAACAGGGATTCCGCTGAACTCAAGGCTTCTGTCGATGAAATGGCAGAACGCATCAGCCATGCGCAGATTGTCATGTTCCCGGGCGGCTTCTCTGCCGGCGACGAACCGGACGGCAGCGGCAAGTTCATTGCTGCCGTATTCCGCAACGAAAAGCTCAAGGAAGCCATGGAGCAGCTCCTCCACACCCGTGACGGACTGGCTCTTGGCATCTGCAACGGCTTCCAGGCTCTGATCAAGCTGGGACTCGTTCCTTACGGTGAATTCAAGCCGCTGACAGATACAGCACCGACACTGACATTCAACACGATCGGACGCCACCTGTCCCGTTTCGTAACGACCAAGGTCGTTTCCACCAAGTCCCCGTGGTTTTCTCTCTGCAAGCCGGGCGACCTCTACAGCATCGCTATCAGCCACGGCGAAGGCCGCTTCATCGCATCCGATGAACAGATCAAGGCTCTTGCCGCTAATGGCCAGATTGCTACCCAGTACACGGACCTTGAAGGAAATCCGACTTACGACAGCAGCTTCAACCCGAACGGTTCCTCCTGGGCCGTCGAAGGCATCACCAGCCCGGATGGAAGAGTCCTGGGCAAGATGGGCCATACAGAAAGAAGCGGCTCCAACATTGCCAAGAACATCTCCGGCAACAAAGCGCAGCCGCTCTTCGAATCCGGCGTGAAGTACTTCAAAGGCTGATTCTTGAAACAGCACTAACTGCATAATAAAAATCCCGAGGGCATGTGCCTTCGGGATTTTTTTATAATGTGTCTCAACCAGCCTTCATCGTTATGGAGAAGGTGATTTTTCCATCCTTGTACGATACGGAAAGGGGAGCCTGCAGCAGGGAGGATAGTTCTCCTGCGATGGAAAGGCCGATACCGTAGCCTGCCTTTTCGCTGTTATGGGATTCATCGTTCCGGTAGAACCTTTCAAAGAAACGGGAGTAGTCGACGCCCTCGCCTTCCTTGTAATCGTTCGTGACGGAGACGGTGACATTCTTCTTCGTGCCCGCTGCCGAGACGGAGATGGTGCCGCCCTTGTCGCAGTACTTGACGGCATTGTCGAGGAAGATATGGATGAGTTCGTTCATGCACTTCCAGTCGCTCATGCCTTTCAGTCCTTCCGGGCAGGAGACGGCGAGTTTCTTGCCGCCGTCTTTTACAAGAAGGTCGAATTCACTGGCCGCCGCGGAAAGGAGTTTCTTCACATCAAGCGGCTCTATCTTGAGCTGCAGGCGGCTCATTTCACTTGCCTTGGAAAGAAGGATGAGGTGATTGATAAGGTTGGAGAGGTGGCGCACCTGTTTTAAGATGCCCTCTGTCCAGTCATTCTTGCCATTCACCATTTCAATCGCTTCTGCATTGACGGAAATGATGGCAAGAGGAGTCTTCAGCTCATGGCTGGCGTTCGTGATGAACCGTTTCTGTGCTTCCAGGTTATGCACGAAGGGCGCGATGGCCTTGTTGGAAAGGAACGCGAAGATAGCGACATAGAGAAGGATGCAGAAGAAGCCGAACCAGATGGAATAGCTGAGGAAGGTATGGAAATCGGCAAAGTCTCTCGTGCAGTCCATGACGACGATGAGCTTGCTGCCGTCAGGATATTCCGTCTTCATGAAACCGTAACGCGCCTTGTTCTTCTGCATGAAGCCGGTCGCAGATGGAGACTGGAGCGCTGTCTTGGAAAAGGCGATGGCCTGGTCCTCAGAGAAGGCGACGATGTTCTTCACATTGACGGAAGTCATCCTGTTCTCCGAATCAAGATGAATGGAGAAGTAACGTGTCTGGTAAGCAAATTCAGGAGTATCTGCCGGGGAATTGGCACCGGGAATCGGGAGCCAGCCGGCAGAGGTGGTATCGTTCTCATGAATCCTTGAGGGAAGCGTGCCGCCGTTCTGCGTGATGGCTGTCATCGTATCAATGACGTGCGAGCGCATGGCCGCATAACCAAGCGTATTGATGAGGCCCAGAGCCCCGATCACGATGATGAGGACAGCGACCGTTGCCAGTAGGATGAACTGGCGGCGGAGCCGTTTGATGAGGTTCATGCTAATCCCTCCTTGGCATCAGAGTGAATGAACCGCCTTCCTCTCCATCGATCTGCAGATCCGACATGACGGCAAGGAGCTTGCCGCGGAGGTAGGAAATGTAAATCCATACGACGCTTTCATCGACATCCTCTTCCTTGCTCCAGATTTTGTCGAAAATGAATTTCGTATCCAGACCCTTCAGCGGATTCAGCATGAGGAGCTTCATGAGCTTCGTTTCCTTGCCGGAAAGGCGGATGGAATTATGGCAGGACAGTTCCTGTTCTTCCGAATCAAGGGAAGTGGAGCCTACATTGAGTTTGGATGGCGACATGTCCTGTCCGCGGCGCGTGAGCGAGCGGATGCGGGCGAGGAGCTCGCCGACGGAAAACGGCTTTGTCAGATAGTCATCAGCGCCTGAATCAAGGCCGGAAATGCGGTCGTCGATTTCAGACTTTGCCGTAAGGAGTATGACAGGCGTCACGTCCCCCTTGCTGCGAAGGATTTTCAAAGCTGTCAGGCCGTCCATCACGGGCATCATGATGTCCATGACCATGCAGTCATAATTGTTTTTCATGGAAAGGTCCAGCGCTTCCTGTCCGTTCTCGGCAAGGTCGACTTCATAGCCGCTGTGCTTCAGGATTGTGGTAAGAACGTTGGACATGTCCCTTTCATCTTCTGCAAGAAGAAGTCTCATACAATCACTCCTTTATGAAAAAGGATGCGTCCCAGGCGCGGACAGCCCGCGGACGCACCGCTTAGTGTTCATCACGGATAAGGTTCCTGATCGTCTGCATGGAGAGGTCGCAGGAAGCAAGCTCGTCAGCGCAGCGCTTCAGCTCGCGGACGATCATTTCCGGATTCTTGATATCTTTCTTGTACTTCATCTGATGTTCCAGACTTGCCCAGGAATCCATGGCAATCGTGCGCAGCTGGATTTCTGCAAAGTACTGGCCCGGATTCTGTCCCAGGACGTCCTCAAAGGGCACGTCCATGCGGAGAATCATGTGGAAGCTCCTGTAGCCGTTCGGCTTGGCGCTTTTGATGTAGTCCTTGCCGACGATGACTTTGGCTCCGGGAATGGATTCGATGAATTTGATATTGTCGTAAATGTCATTCAAAAAGCAGCAGACGATGCGGATGCCGATTGCGTCATGGATATCATAGAGCACAGACTTCGGCACGGGCGGAAGGCCCTTCCTCTGGCATTTCTCCCGCATGCTGTCTTCTGGTTTGATGCGGTAGATGAGGTGCTCGTAAGCAGGCTCGCCTGTTTCTTTTTTCTTTGTTTCGTTGTAGTTTTCTATCTGGGATACGAGGTGCTTGAGGACGGCGGGAAGTACCTCTTTGTGTTTTCCATAAATTGATTCAGCCATGTATGCCTCCTGAAATAGTATATCTTTTATTATATCACGGAATGAGGGCGGGCGAGGAAAACGGCTAATAATTTATAACTTGTTGAAGTTTCCGAAAAGCTTGAAAAATCTAAGAAAAAATGAATGGGAATACGGTTTCTTTATACTATGCGGACTTTTCAAATTTGCGATAATATGGTAAAATTAATTGTATTTCTAGTATAATCGTATATAAAGACAGGTAGTCCTGCGGATTTGTGCAGGAGCCGTTGTTTTTAGAAGTAGTACCCGAGGGGGAAAAGGAAAGAAATGAAAAGAGAAGATATTCGTAACATTGCCATTATCGCGCATGTCGACCATGGTAAAACGACTCTCGTAGATGCCATGCTGAAGCAGAGCCATATTTTCAGAGACAACCAGAAAGTGGCTGAACGTGTCATGGACTCGAATCCTCTGGAAAGAGAAAGAGGAATCACCATCCTCGCCAAGAACACATCTGTGATGCATGACGGTGTAAAAATCAATATCGTCGACACCCCAGGGCATGCCGATTTCGGCGGCGAAGTAGAACGTATCCTCAACATGGTTGACGGCGTTCTTCTTCTGGTAGACGCACACGAAGGCCCGATGCCGCAGACGAAGTACGTACTGCGCAAGGCCCTTGAACATAAACTGAAACCGATCGTTGTCATCAATAAGATTGACCGTCCGGATCAGCGTATCAGCGATGTAGAAGGCGAAATCCTTGAACTGTTCATGGAACTCGACGCTACTGACGAACAGCTTGATTTCCCGCTCGTTTATGCATCCGCAAGAAGCGGCATTGCAAAACTCCATATGAATGATGAAGGAAAGGATCTCACTCCTCTCTTCGATACCATCCTGAAGTACTGCCCATGCCCGGAAGGCGATGCTGACGGCGGACTGCAGGTCATGGTCACCACCCTTGAAGCTGACGACTACCTCGGCAAAGTCGCTATCGGCCGTATTACCCGCGGTACAGCTAAGCAGGGCATGACCGTTGCCATCACTGACGGTGAAAAGATCCGCACCGACCACATCGGTGCTCTCTTCAACTGGCAGGGAATGAAACGTACACCGGTCACCGAAGCTAAGATGGGCGACATCATTGCTATGGCCGGCTTCAAAGACATCAACATCGGCGAAACCGTTGCTGACGCAGCTAATCCGGAAGCTCTTCCGGCTATCCATATCGACGAACCGACCCTGTCCATGGTATTCCATGTCAACAAGAGTCCGTTCGCAGGCAGAGAAGGCGACTTCGTCACCTCCCGCCACATCCGTGCAAGACTCTACAAGGAAATCGAGACCAACGTGGCTCTCCGCGTAGAAGACACTGATACATCCGACGCATTCAAGGTATCCGGCCGCGGCGAACTTCACCTGTCCGTCCTGATTGAAACCATGCGCCGTGAGGGCTTTGAACTCGAAGTTTCCAAGCCGCAGGTTATTTACAAGGAAATCAACGGCAAGAAGTGCGAACCACTCGAACGTCTGACAATTGAAGTTCCGCAGGAATTCATGGGTGCCGTTATGGAAGGTCTTGGACCGAGAAGAGCAGAAATGATTTCCATGGAAGAAATCGCCGGCTACATGAGAATGGAATTCTCCATTCCGGCCCGCGGCCTCATAGGCTTCAGAAATGAACTGCTGACCACCACCAGAGGCACAGGCATCATGTACCACGTATTCCAGGGCTATGCTCCATACAAGGGCGATATTCCGGAAAGAACAAAGGGTTCCCTCGTCGCATTCGAATCCGGCACGACGACCGCTTACGGCCTGAACTCCGTTCTCGACAGAGGCGAACTCTTCCTTGAACCGGGCGTAGAAGTTTATGAAGGCATGATCGTCGGCGAAAATGCCCGCGACCAGGACATGGACGTCAACCCGTGCAAGAAGAAACATCTGACCAACACCCGTGCATCCGGCTCCGATGATGCCATCAAGCTGCCGCCATGCCGCAAGTTCACTCTGGAAGGCGCTCTCGAATGGATCAACGACGACGAACTCGTCGAAGTGACACCAAAGAGCATCCGCATGAGAAAGATGGTTCTTTCCCGCCAGGCTCGTTATAAGGACGCAAACGTTAAAAAAAGCCAGCAGTAATTGCTGAATGAAATATCCGCGCCATCAAGACGCGGATATTTTTATGTCATTGAGACTTCGGCAGACCTTTGAATGATTGAAATTCATTCCGAATATCTTTTCCGTCTGTTCCAAGAGTGTCAATTTCATGTATAATAAGTTAGGATTTCATAAAGGCCGGACGGACGGCGGAAGGAGAGTGCCATGGAAGAGAAAATCACTGACTCTACAGCGGTGTATTTTCTGAAGCGCATGATCAATCGTTTCAATGACGATAATGTCACAGCGCTGGCGGCAGAAAGTACATACTACTTCATACTGGGACTGATTCCTTTCATGATCTTCTTCGTGAACGCCATGCTTTTCTTCGCGGCACCGCAGGTCGACCTTATTACAAAGGCAGTCCATTACTTACCTCAGCAGGTCGCTGTCACGCTGCAGGCCAACATCAACCGTATCCTGCAGGCAAGAAGCTCCATCTGGCTGGTTGTCGGTCTTGCTACCGCCTTGTGGACAGCCTCCCAGGGGGTCACGACGCTGATCCGGTCCATGGACTGCGCCTTCTATGGAGACAGGGACAAGCAGTCTTATATCAAAGTCAAAATCAAGTCACTCATCTTCACGATGCTCATATCATTTGCGATGATCCTTTCCCTTGGTCTTATCGTTTTCGGAAACGCAGTCGTCTATGCGATTGCCTACTACTTCAATGTGGCGGATGTATTTCTTGAAATGTGGACGATGGCCAAGTTCGGCATCCCGTTCGTAATCTTCACCTTTTCTCTGGCAGGCTTCTATCAGTTCGCGCCGGCAGGAAGGAGAAGCGAGTGGAAACGCATCATTGCGGCATCCTTCATCGTGACAGTCGTACTCTTGGGACTGACAGCCGCTTACGGGTACTACATCCTTCATGTATCATCCATGGGCATCACGTACGGCTCCCTGATCGGCTTGATCGTCCTCTTCATCTGGTTCCACCTGACAGCCATGACAATCATCACAGGCGGTGAATTCATCATGGTATGGGATGAAACAGCAAGACGACATGATCTGGACGAAATCATAAAAAGTGAATAAAAAAATGGCAGTAAAAAAGATGTGATCGAAACCGGTCACATCTTTTTCGTTTCTATCATGGAAATCAGGGTTTCATGTTCAGGTTGATGAAGCTCTGCATTTCTTCAAAGGCATCGACACTGTCCTGTATCTCAGGGACGCAGAAGGGGAAGTCGTGGGACATGTAGGGATAGACGGTGAGCGTCACTTTGACATCGTCAGAAGCGGCTTTCTCAGCAAGCTTCATGCCTTCATCCAGAAATACTTCGTATCCGCCGGTCTGGATCAGCATGGGAGGAAGGCCCGTGAGATCGCCGTAAAGAGGGGACAGGTAAGGGTCATCCAGCTTTGCGCCTTTGGCGTAGGATGGATGATTGATTTCGTAGAACATGTTTGGATTGATTTCGCCAAGGATCAGATCTTTTTTCACGCTGCCCTGTCTCGATGGAGAAATCGTTTCCATCGTCGTCCACGGGGAGTCAAGGATAAGGAGTCCGGGCTGGGGAAGCTTTTCATCCTTCAGCTTCAGCGAAAGAGCCAGGGCAAGGTTTCCTCCGGCAGAATCGCCAAAGACGATGATGCTCTTGGGATCGCAGCCGCCTTTGAGGAGTGACTGATACGCCGTGAAGGCATCATCCAGTGCAGCCGGATACGGATACCTCGGCGCAATCCGGTAGTCTACCATGTAGGTGTCCCTCGCATTGGAAAGGACAGACTGACGCATGCCGATCCTTCTGTATTCAGCATGGAGGGGCGTGGTGTATCCGCCGCCATGAAGCTGGAGGACGGTCCTGTTCGGCGAGCCCTTGGGATTCACCAGTTTTTCCATGTAGAAACTGCCCATATCAAATCTTGTGTAGGTCCAGTCATCCGGTACTTCAAAGGGATGGCTGACAGGCTTTGCATCCTTGGCAGGGTGGAAGCTGGCATACATTTCCTTATAGATATAGGCCTGCTTGGAAGCATTGTCCATCTGAAGGCCCGATTCAGGCAGCGACCAGGCAGGTGCGGCAGAAGCGGAGAAGCTTCCTGTGAAAAGGGCAAAGCCCATAATGCCGGCAGCGGCAAGACGTGAAAGTTTCCTGTTCATAAAATCCTCCTTGACCTGTTTTTATAATTTGTATATATCATACCCCAAAAAGAGTCGCCTGTGTCAAGGAATCAGATAAGGAATTAGAAAGAGGCAATGAAAAAAGATGTGACCGAAAATGAAGGGGCACATCTTTTGTTTCTGTGATGGGAATCACGGTTTCATGTTCAGGTTGATGAAGTCACGGATTTCTGCAAAGGAAGCGATGCTGTCCTGAAGCTCCGGCAGGCAGAGCGCAAAGTCATGCGACATGCCGGGATAGACAGTGAGCGTCACTTTGACATTGTCAGCAGCGGCTTTCTTCGCCAGCTTCATGCCGTCATCAAGGAAAAGCTCATAGCCGCCTGCCTGAATCAGCATGGGCGGGAATCCTGTGAGATCGCCGTAAACAGGGGAGAGGTGCGGGTCGGAGAGATTCATGCCTTTTGCATAGGTGGGGTGATTGATTTCGTGGAACATGCCCGGATTGATTTCACCCAGGACAAGATCCCTCTTCACGCTCTCCTTCCGGGAAGGGGATTCTGTCTCCAGCGTCGTCCATGGCGAATCAAGGATGAGAAGCGCTGGCTGGGGAAGCTTTTCTTCCTTCAGCTTTGCAGAGAGGGCGAGTGCCAGATTGCCTCCGGCAGAGTCTCCGAAGACAATGATATTTTCCGGCTTGTATCCCTTCTTCAGCATGAACCGGTATGCAGTCATGGCATCATCAAGAGCGGCCGGATATGTATGTCTTGGCGCGAGCCGGTAGTTCACCATGTACGTATCGCGCGCGTTCGAAAGGACAGCCTGACGGACGCCCTGATTCCGGTACCCATTGTGAAGAGGACCTATATAGCCGCCTCCATGAAGCTGAAGGATGGTGCGGTTTCCTGAGCCTTCTGGGTTTGTCAGCTCTTCCAGGACAAGTCCGTCCTGAGAATATCTGGTGTAAGTCCATCCGTCCGGCGCTTCGAAGACAGCAGGCTTGGCAGAAGAGGCTGCAGGATGGAAGCGTCCGTACATTTCCTTGTAAATGTAGGCCTGCTTGGCAGTATTTTCCATCTGGACGCCCTCAGAGGGGAGCGTCCATGCCGGCGCAGCATAAGCGGGAAGGCTGCTGCCACAAAGGGTCATTCCGAGAAGGCCTGCAGCAGCCAGGCGGAGAATTTTCTGATTCATGATAGTTTCCTTCTTTCTTCAAACTAACTGTAATTATCATAGACCTTAGAGTCAGCTTGAAGTCAAGAAAATTAAATGGATCTTGTCTCAGCGGCGGGAGCCATTTCCTCCTTTTCATCCTTTCCTGCACACCAGGAAGCGAAGAGGGATCCGGAAATGTTGTGCCATACGGAGAAGATAGCA
>OGNQ01000698.1_pt1 | contig 30961 bp, 40 predicted proteins | sample 1573481 | NCBI WGS metagenome assembly OGNQ01 (sample SAMEA2581920, study PRJEB24529) | metagenome | biome: Human gut stool | place: China | collected 2011 | reverse complement strand
GACGTTCGGAGAACAGGCCGTTGCAATAATAGGTATCGTAGCCGCATGACTCGTGGATCGGGAAATGGCAATATTTCGGGCCAGCTTCCTGACCCTTTAGGCTCGACATGATCGTTTCTTTTCCAGCGTCAACGCCGAGCGTGTAGAGCCAGCAGGTGATCCGCTTGTTGTCCTTGATCGGAACCTTTGACGGAGGCGTCACGAACGGGATCCCGTCGCCGCCCTTGCCCTTGATAGCAAAAACACGCTTGTTTTTACGCTCACGGCAGCGAGTGTATACCTCTTGGGTGTAGTGGCCGCCGGAGTCCACGCAGGTGATTGAGATCCGCAGCCCTTTTCCGTCATTGAAGCGGTAAACGTGATCGATCACGTCGTCGAGCTGCTGCCATACCTCGTCGGTGTCTGGCTTTCCCATGATGTAGCCCTTTTTTATGCCCCACGTTTCACCGTAGAAGCCATGGCCCACGACTTCATACTCCAAACGGTTGTCCTGAGTATCTACGCCGCAGGTGAGAACGAGAACGCCCTCCGGAACTTCGACGGGAGAGCCGTCGGTATTGGTGCCGTAGTCCTCGCGCCGGGCCAGCATGGTGTCCTCGTCGGCTATGTCGCCGCGATCCTCCCAGAGCTCACCCAGCAGTGTGTTGTAAACTACTTTGAGCTTTTGCGGATCGTCCTTAGCTTGCAGAAATTTGAGCGCGATCTTTTCCCACGGAGTCCATGGAGAAGAAAAAGCGTTCAGCCAGAAGGAACGGACGCCCTCGTCGTAGGCCGCCGGGTTCTCGGCGATCCACTTTGCGGGCTGCTTCCGCATCTTTTCCTCCGGTACTATGCAGCCGCAGGAGGGGCAGCACCATGTAATCGGGCCCACGATCTTGTACGCCTTTTTCCCGCGGACTTTGGCCACCGTATGTTCAAAGTGTATGCGGTCGAAGGTGATCTCGCCGTACTCTCCACACTCAGGGCACTGGTGGCACCAGCGTTCCTGTGTTCCGAGGTAGTAGCTGCTTTCGATATTTGAAGCGCCTTTTATGGTCGGAGTTGATACCTCGACGGCCTTCGCATTGTAGAACGTGGCCTGTCTGGCTTCGGCCAGAGCCCACGGATCACCCTCAGCACCGGCAGACACGGCCCAGCGGTCGCGCTCGTCGCCGAGAATGTAGCGGGCGGGAGTGGAAGCCAGAGCGGAGGCGCTGTTGGATCCTGTGATCGTGAGCATACCGCCGGGGAATGACTTCTGGAGGATTGTGTTCCCGGAGTCTTTGCTTTTGACGTCGGAAACTTTCGCCCTCAGCACCTTGCTGTCTCGTATCATTGGAGCGATACGGAGGCGTGAGAACTTTCGGGCGTCGTCGAGGGAAGGCTGGACGAACAGGATCGAGCCGGGATCTTGGTCGATAATGTAGCCGATTATGTTCAGCTCCAGCTCAGATTTTCCCACCTGAGACGCTGCCACCATTACGATCTTACGGATCTTCGGATCCGTGAACGCTTCCATAGGTTCCCGCAGGTACGGCGTGCGCGAAGTGCGCCACGGGCCAGACTCCGCGGAGTTCTCCGGGGATAGGCGGCGGTGTCTATCGGCCCATTCGGCCACCGTCAGATCTTCGGGTGGCTTAAAGTTGCGAATGGCCGGTGCTATGGCTGCGTTGAGTTTCGCGGTGGATTTTTTAGTCGTCGGCTTCATCAGCGGCCACTATAACGTCGCTCCAGCCTTCACGATCCCGCACCCGCCGCTGATATACCGCCGGATCGTAGTTGTAGTTTGCGAGCTCGTTCAGAATTTTGTAGCACTCCGCCCGGATCAGTGCCGAGGCTTCGTTGGCGCTTGCCACCTGCACAACGTCCATGGCCAAACGTCCGGGGAGTGCCATTATCATGCTGCGGACAGTGTAAACGAGGTCATTCGTCACGGCCTCCACGTCCTCGCTGCGGTGCAGTTTGCCTTCGAGCTCTTTCAGTTGCATGGCTGCCATGTCTGCCTTACTGCGTTTCATGTCAGCCTCAGCCCGCAGCTTCTCCATTTCAACCTGAGCGGTGTCGGCGCTTTTGGCCTCTCGGCCGTTGGCTTTGTCACTCAGGTAACGGATGTAAGATTGCACCGTCGGAAGCAGGTCGAACATATACGGCCGCTTCTGGGCGGCTGGAATAATTCCCTCTTTTGCGAGCTGCTGGATCCGGCGGTCGGTGACGCCGAACAGCTTCGCAATAATGGCAGCGTTTTGGAGATTCTGCTTGCCTTCCGCCATGGCGCCACCTCCTTTCTTTGAGGCAAACGAAACGAAACGGCCTGAAAAAATTTTTCTGAGTCTGCGCGTGTTTTGGGCTCGCCAGCACCGCAGGCGTTTGGCGGCCCGGACAGTACCTTCGGGCTGCGGAAAAATTTCGGCGCGGTTGCTCGGTCGAGTTGCTTTGCCTTTTGCTTCTTTGCTTTGGTCGCTTTGTTTCGCTGTTCTTTGTTGCTGTTGCTTTTGGTTTCGCTTTGGCTTTGCTGTTCGATTGCTTCGCGCTTGGCTTGCTGCTTGGCGCGTGATCGTTGGCTTGGCTTTGACTCGTGAGCTCGGAGCGTTGGTCTACTTCATTACCTGATCTATGTAATGGTTGAAGCGTTCGCCGAGCTTCTCGGAGATTGTTGTCTCAATGGTCTGGCGCGCTTTGCCGTCGATCATCTGAGGCACGGACAGAGTACGCACGGCCTCGATCGGGGAGCGTCCCCTCCCAGTCTTTTGAAACGGAAGCATGGAGCCGCCGTTTCCACCGGTGAGGAACACGTTCGAGCCGAGGCTCACGCGGGAGCCTTTGATGATCGTCGCCTTGACTTGGTACGGACGCGGTGGTCGAACCATTGCAACGTCACCAGCTCCGGCGATCAGTTGGCCGGGGATTCTGATCGGCTTCTTTTGCTGAGCGCTTGGTCTGGACTTTGGGCTCATTTTGAAATGCGTTGGCGTCAGTGTCCGCCCCTTATAAATGAGGGAGGCACTATCAACTTGAACCCCCGCCACTTGGATTGAGCTCTGCCCCCTCCGAGGTTGCTGTTTGGCCTCGTTGATTGCGGCAGTGTCTACCCCGTAGTGTTCGCGGATTCCCTTCGATACCCACGCAGGCGCACGGCTCATAAAGTCGTTGACGGTTTTCTTGATTGCCGTCTGTCCGCCGTTCTCCAGTTTGTTGAGTCGCTTCACAATGTCCTCAGCTCCGGAGCATGTCACGGTGAAGCTGCCAGAGGTTCGGCGGCTTTGGCCGGTATAGAATAGACCGCCCATGTGTTTGCTCCTTCCTGTGGAAAATTTGCACCCCTCCCAGTTCTTTTCTGAGGGTAGGCACATAGGAAAAACCGCCCGGATCTTTATCATGTCCCCGGACGGCTTTCGCTGTTATACAGAGTAGCACGGTGGTTTATCCCCTTTTATCCCTTTTTGTCCCTTTTTATCCCCCTGTGTGCTCGTGAGCGCTCCGTCTGCGGCTTTCTCCTGAGTGTGTGCGTATTTCTTCTGGCACACAAAAAAGCCCGCCGTCGGCCTTCCTGTGGCTTCTGGCGGGCGTTGTTATCCCTGTTCTTGTTTTGCTCTGTATATTTTGGCCAGCGATTGAAGCGCCGAGCCGTGCAGCTTGAATGTTCTTTTGAGGTAGCGCTGCTCGTGTTCGTCGTAGTCCTCCCGGCTACCATGAAGGGCGGCGCATACTGTCCACCAGTTTGCTGCGTCGAAGTAGTGCATTTCTAACACGGTCTGCTCGTCTGGCTTTTCCATTTCGGAGATCATGGCCTCCAGTTCGCTGCGTTCCTGATCCTCGTCTGCGATCATGCGGCGGATCGTTTCCTCCAGTGTTACCTTCTGGATCACTTGCCGTTCTTGTTTGCTGGTTCCGTCGCCACCGCCTCCGGATATTCCGTCGAAGCTCGGCGAGGATATGGAGCCCATGACGGCCTCCAGATTCTCCAGCCGTTCGATCTGGTTGTCGATCCTGCGGTGGAGTGCTGCGTAGCTTTCCAGCTTTTTCTTGATCTCGTCGGTTTTCTTCGGCTGTTTTGCCTCACTGTTCTGGTGCATGGGTTCCACCTCCTTTCGCTGGCTTATTCCGTGAACATTCTCTCGAAGTGCTCGCGGCCCAGCTCTTTGCCCTTCCTGAACAGTCGGATCCCGGACGTCTTGCCGGTTGTCCTTATGTAGCGTTTTACGATTGTATCAACAAACTGAGGACTCAACTCCATGAGGTACGACTTCTGGCCTATACTTTCCGCAGCGATCAGAGTCGTGCCAGATCCTCCGAAGGCGTCCATGACTCCCTCGGCCCACTGTGTATTGTCCAGCAGTTTCTCCAGTATCTCCACCGGCTTTTGCGTCGGGTGGAGCTCATTTCCGGAGCGGGTGGCTTCGATCACGTTCCCGTAGCCCTTGTGGTTGTCCCATGCTGGCTTTGTACGGTGTGCGAACATTATCAGCTCGTGCTGAGTTCTCCAGCCCATACCCATGCCCGGCGTTTTCTTATTCCAGACGATCATATTCTTGACGCCGAACCCGCTTTCCTCCATTACGTCGTAGAGATAGAGCCACATTCTCCAGTCGGTGAAGCAATAAACCACGGTACCGGTGAACTGTTTCAGGATCGAGCGCATGAGCTGCTGGTACCCGCGAGTGCTGAGGGTATCGTTCGCGATCGTCACTTTGATTTCCTTCCCGTTTGCGTCGTAGCGTTTGGTTCCGATACTTCCGGTGCTGCGTCCTGATTCCTGAAAACCACCGGAGCAGTACGGCGGATCCATGAGAAGGATCTGAGGCTCGGCCCCGTCGAGCAGGAGAGCACGATCGGCTTCGTTTGTACTATCTCCGCACACGAGGCGGTGATTTCCGAGGATCCAGAGATCGCCGCGTTGCGTGATTGTCTGATCTTCCTCCGGAAGCTCTGGGATCTCGTCCGGCTCTGTGAGGTCATTGTGCAGGGCTTCGGCCAGTCCAGTGACGAGGCTTTCCACTTCCTTGTCGGTGTAGCCGGTCAGCTCCATGGGGATCTCGCCGGTGTCAATGTCGGCGAAAATGTCAGCCAGCAGCTTGTTGTCGATCTCTGCCAGCTCTGCGATCCGGTTGTCGGCCACCAGATCGGCGTATTCCTCGGCCTCGTTCGTGTAGTTCTGGTAGTCCACCGGCACTTCGGTGAGTCCTTCGAGCTTGGCAGCAGCGAGGCGGCCGTGGCCCTTTACTATGAAGCCGGAGCGCTTCGACACTGTGATCGGTGCCCTCCACCCGGTCTGGCGGATAATGCGGCCGAGTGCTTGGATCTGTGCGTCCGGGTGTGTGTTCGGGTTCTTCGGGTTGGGGATCAGCTTCTCAATGGCCACGATCGCGTCATGGGCGCAGAATACCGGTACCCCTCCAGCGGTTGCCTTTGGCTGTGCTTCTGTTTTATAGTCCATGTTTTCGTTCCTCCTTTATTTTGATAGGCCGGTGGCAATACGGGCACGTCCCGGCTTTGATATTCTTCTTTGTGACCGCGCTCGCGATCTCGTAGTACATGTGGCAGCTCGTTGAGTACCACTCTTTAAAGCCGAGCCCCGGCACCCATGAGCAGGCGCCGGTCTCTTTGCTTGGCCAGCTCACTTTTTGTCCTCTGTCCGGCGGTCGCCCGGTGCGCACTTGCCGGTTGGTAGCTGTACGGTATCAATAGTTTGGGCTGCTTTCAAGATTCTGCGGCGGTAGTGCTTCCAGCTTTCGTCCTGTTTCTTTACGACGCCATAGATCGGGCCCACATTGGAGAGTGTGAGCTGTTCCATGGTTTCGTATTTCGGCAGACTGCGCGGGGAAAACCCCAGCTTTTCGCGGATCCTTTTCTCGTAGTCGGTGTTGTTTTCGCCTTTATTTCTTCTGATACCATAAATGGGGCCGACGCCGTTTAGCGTGAGCCCTTTCATGGATTCGTCCAGAGTGTGGGAGATCTTTCTCCTGCGATTGTATTCCCTGATCTTTTTCCCAGTTTGCCCGATCCAGATCAGGAGAGTGGCCACCCAGAGAGTGATCAGCAGCAGCGCGGTGGGTACCCACACGAGCCCGGCGATCACCACCGGCCAGCTCATTGATATAACGCCGCAGACTTTCAGGATTGCCAGCATGACCACACCTGCGAGTGTGGCCAGCCCATAGGCTTGTTCTTGTTATCGTCCATTTCGTCCTCCTTTTCTTTTAGCTGCTCGTCTGGCTGCACGGTTCGGCCGCACCGGTTCTTGTCTGATAGGCCAGAGGGAGAGTGTGGCCTGTTTTTCCTGCTTGCTCCGCAGCATATCTCCGCCGATCTTGTGGAGTGCTTCCGAGTAGCTCAGCGCGGTGCTTTCCGCGAGTCTGCGAGCTTGTTTTTCTATGTCGTCGAGGTCACGCTCCAGATAGAAGGCCAGTATTTCGGCGTATTGCCTGCACCGGATCGCCTCCAGCACGTCCCCCGGTATAGTCCCGCCGGGGAAGTAGTGCCTCGCGTCTATTGTGAGAGTGTAGAGCCCGTCCGTGTTATTTTCTTCTTTCACGTTTTGCCCTCCTTCGCTGCGCGCGGTTTGGGCCTTCCTTTCGGAACGGTGACAGAAGCCCGGCTTTGATCGCGCACTCAGTACAGAGCATTTTCGCGCCCTGTTCTTTTGCGAGGCGGCCAGCTTCCGGGTGTTTCCAGCATTTCCGGCCGCATGTCGGGCACTCGACTGGCTCCCAGTCCGGGTGCTTGGCCTGCACGTCGCCGTTCAGGTTCTTGTCCAGTGGTAGGCAGATGATCCCGCCCCTGTCAGTCTGCTTTCTCGGTGTCAGATCGAAGCCGTGAGCCCGGAGCTGTTCGCGGGTGTTGTTGGTGCTTTCTTCCTGCTTCACCTCCAGCACTTCCACCTTGTCCAATGGCAGGCAGAACGAGCCCTGCGGTTCCCATTTCTTCGCCTTCCAGTTCTCTGCGAACTTCTCCAGCGTATCGAACAGGCAGAGGCCCGCCTCGGTTTCGGTCTGGAATACGGTCTGCATGACTCCCTCGTCCTCTGAGTCCTCCCAGCCGTAGAGGTGCCAGCTCTCGCGGTTGTCGTAGTCCCACTGTGAGAACCAGAGCACATGGCCGTCGATCGGCCAGCCGGTGCCGGTTACTTTTCCGGTGATAACTTTCGGTTTATATTCCATGGTTTTGTCCTCCCTTAGAAAAATCTATTTAATGAGATAATGAGCACGATCACGGCCACGAAGGCGATCGTGATGTTCTGCTGTTTGAGTCCGTCTTTTCTCCGATAACTCCAAAAAGCAGGAGAGCGGCCACGAGGGCCAGCACTATGTTTATGATCAGCATGTTCTTGTCCTCCTTTGGTTTGCCGGGAGAGCTTGGCCCTCCCGGTATGTTCCCGACATTTATGTCGGCCACATTATGCAATGATCGTGATTTTTTCGCGATCCGGAACGTCTGCCAGTGCTTCGGTGAGGTAGTTCTTTACATTGTCCACCGCCTGAGACTTCCAGAGGCCGCCGTCGGCAGCCACCAACTTGAAGGCAGGGGCTCCGCCGCGTCCCTCGCTGATTCTGAACACGAAGTCGCTCGCAGGCTGCGGAACTTCCAAAAATGTGCGGTACGGGATCAGGCTCACCGGGTTAGGAACGAAGGCGGCGTCCTTTGTGGTCACTCCTGTTTTAATGATCGCCTGCTGGCTTACGCCGTCGTCTGAGAAGGTTCCCTGCTGTGTGTTCACGATATTGCTTGCCATAATGGTGACGGCTTCACGGTCGTCTGTTTTCTGGAAGCATGACTGCATGGCCACGAGGAAGCTCTCCTGATCATATTCGCGGCCGTATTCAAACTGCGGCAGCAGGGCGTTGACCTCGAACAGAGTCTCGCGGTCACGCTCGGCCAGCAGCCCAGAGTAGAGCAGCACCTTTGTGGCACTTACCACCTGAATGATCATTCTGTCGCGGAGTTCCTCGCGGCTTTCCTTGATGTAGTCCACCAGAGAGGTGAGAGTGGTCGCCTTGATCGGCTCGGCCTTGTCGGCTGCGTCATAGCGTCTGAGATCCTTCGTGCAGTATGTCCGGCCGTTGATCTCGATTGTTTCCGGCTTCTCAGCCTTTACGGCCAGCCCTGTGATATATGCGATTGCTTCTTTGATTCCTTCCATTTTCTTGCCCTCCTTATGCTTCTTTTGCTGGTGCGATTTTTCCCCCCTTCATGTTATGGCGTCCGCCGGTTGTCTGGCGGTCGTCCGTAGGCTGCCCGGCGGTTTCGTATACCTCGCCGGTGTCCGGATCATAGTCGCGGCCCGGAACTAACTCAGCAGCGGCAGCAGGCGCCTGTTTTCCTCTGTTTTTCAGATCCAGAGGTTTGCCGGTTGGATTCTGTACCGGTGTAGGAGCTGCAGCCTGTGTTTCCTCTGGTTCAGGATCCTGATCAGTGTCCGTGAAGTCGGAGAGATCCATCTGTCCGCGGATCTGCCCGTCGTATTCGGCGATCTCGATCTGGCCGGTTCTCATATTGACGCCCATCACCATTTGCGTGTCGATCGCTTCGGTAGCTGCGAGCTTTGTTGTGACTGCAATCTGGGTTCCTACCATTTGGCGGGTTTTATTCGGCGTGAACTTGATATTTACAGTGATCTGGCGCTTGGTTGTGGCGTCCGTGTTCGGATTCTGGATATTTTCGGCCACCTGCATGAGTGCCTCGTTGAGCTTCTCGGCGAAGGCTCCACCTGCGAGGGTTTCGAGGTTGATCTTTGCCTGTACTTTCTGCTTTTTCATGTGCTTACCTCCTTACCGCAGCCCATACGGCTGTATTTTTTCCGGTTCTTTTGCTCGGTTTCTTTCCGACGACTTCCAGAACTCCGGCACCTTTCAGCTCTGTGAGTCTCGGTGCCACGAAGTTGCGGTCGTAGTATTTCAGTTGGCCCGCAGCCACCAGCTCGTCGGTGATTTCTTCCACTGTCATTGACCGGTTTCCGAGGGTTTCTAATATTAGCTTGCAGCGTTCGCCGCTGCGTGTTCGTATGCCGTCGTAACTTTGGCGGCGTGTCTGTTTAGTGATCCCGTCCATGGTTTCCTCCTTATCTGAACCGGCGGAGCAGTGGCTCCGCTGGTTCTGGTGCTTTTATATGTGCCATGTGGCAAACTCGCGCCCGGTGTTTTCCGGACTCCGCCACACTATGACGGCGGAAGGAAACGGAGCTGCGTCCTCGCCGTTTCCGTCCTCGTCGGTGAATTTCAGGCGGCCGCGGAGGAATCTCACCTCGCTGGCCTTGCCGAAGATCCAGTCGTGAAAATATGCTGTGTCAGTTCGCGAAGGAATGAGCATAACCACGGTGGTGCCGGGCTTCCGGCTTTCTTCGTAGCCTTTGCGTACCCAGTCGGCGATCGCTCGGCCGTATGGCGGATTGCAGAACACGCAATACCCCCCCAGTCTTGCTTTAGGCCGTCGTCGTCCGGTGTGAAGTGTTTCGCGCACTTGGCGCTTTTGTCGGTGCTGGCCGGATCCAGTTCAAAATGAAACTCGCGATTCAGTTCCGCGAAGAAGTCCGGCGGAGTACACCAGCACATGTTCTTACTGCTCAGTAGTGCGTCGTTCATTGATTCGTTCTCCTTTCTGTGCTTTGTAAATCCCGCAGCCGTCCCCGTTATTCATGCACGGATCCGGGAAGGTCGTGTGGTGCATACAAATTTTTAATGGTTCGCCCGTCTGTTTGTTTAAGAGCTTTCCGCTCAGTATGGTGCATGATTTTGGGATTGCAAAAGGCCCGATTCTGCGGAGTTCGCAATATTCGCATTTCATGGCGTGCCTCCTTCCTCGGTGTAGTCGATTTCCACACCTTCCAGCAGTTTGAGGATCCCGGCGATATATTGCACGCGGTACGGCTCCAGATCTTCGAGCTTCATGTGTTTGCGCCCGTAGAGTTGTTTCATGTCTCGCCATACTTCCCACGGCACCCGGTAGAAGTTTTCCAGCCCCACGCTCACCATGATGAAGGCAGCAGCTCCGAGCTTGTGGTGGAGCGTCAGGCTTTCCACCTGCTCAGGGGTGAGGCGGCTCTGGTCGATCTTGTCGCTGTCGGTGTGCTTTGCCTCAAATACAACGGCTCGGCCGCCAGTGAGCGTTCCCTTGAAGTCCGGCTGCCCGGCTTTGGTGTAGCGGGCGAGGAACCGGCCCTGCCGGTCTGGCTTCCTGAGTGGCTTCATGGGCTCTGGAGTTTTTTCAACGAAGGCCACACCCTTGTCGCAGTACCAGTTCAGACTTGCGGTGATCATATTCTCGAAGTGTTCACCGGCGCGCTTGCTCTGGAGGCCCTTCTGGCTATGCTGTACCCGTGCAAGGGCTGTGCTGGCTGTTGGATCCGGGTAGCCTTCGCTGTTTCTTCCCGGAACCGTGTCCCAGCTCATTGATCTACCTCCGGGCTTGCGTCTTTGTCGGCCTCCAGTGTGATGTCGTGGCCGGGGTGGCGTCTGAGCTCGATCGCAAGGTCTAAGATCATTTCGCCATTGATCCGCACGGTGGTGGACTCGATCGCGGCGACTCCGTTCAGGTGCCCGACGTGAGAAGGGAGAACGATCAGTGCGTCACCGATTGGAAGTGTTTCGGCTTCGCGGTTCCGGTAAAGCTCGGCAGCGTCCCGGATCGGGATCTGGTGCTGCTTTGCGTATTCGATCTCGCTTCTCATGCCCTCGCTCGGATTTTCGATACCGTAAACCCAGAGCTCGTCACACATGGCCAGAAGTGAGAGGCCCATGTCTATGCCCGCGGTGCGTTCCTCCGGCTTGGTGTCGTCGAGGAACTGGGTAAAATATACATGTGGTGCGATCGGGATCACATCGTCCCAGAGTTCGACGGCTTCGCGGCAGTAGTGCTGGGCCTTTTCTATGTTCTTTTCAATGTCCCCGCGGCACGGGGAGCAGATGTAAACCAGTTTTTTTCTCATGCGCTTGCTCCTTTCATGGTTTTGCTCAGCAGCTCATTGTATAAATTCCGGTAGAGATCGCGCTCAGTTTCGAGCTTGATCTTTTCAATGTCTGGATCCTGCTGGACGATCTGGAGTGGCTGCTTGCTTATTTCTCCCAGTAAATGCTCCGCTTCTTTAGCTGCGGGCTTCGGATCCATGAAGTCGATCCCCAGAGAGATTGCCAGAGCAGAGTCCACGGCTGCAAGCTCGCTCTTTGTCAATTTTCCGATCAGCGTCCCGATCCTTTTCGTGCTTACGCTGTTTACCTGTTCGCATAAGACGGTAGAAGGGGAGAGTGCGCTCCGGATAAACACATGAGTGGGGAGGTCGTTCTTTGGTTTGGTGGTCATGTATACCACTTCCACAACCTCGCTGTTTTCGTTGTTCTTGTCATTGGAGACGATCACCGCAGGACGGCCGCCTCTCTGCTCGCTTCCGGTTTCCCGGTATGTGCTTTCGATATAATAAATTTCACCGCGTTTCATGGTTTGGCTCCTTCCTGAGCAGTCTCAGCGAGTCGCTGCTCTTGTATTTTGCAGGTGTCAGGGTTAATCTCTATCCCGATATAGTTCCGCCCTTCTTTGAGGGCTGCGGCTCCTGTGGTTCCACTTCCTGAGAACGGATCCAGAACCGTGTCGCCCGGTTTGCTCCCATATCATCATCTGATAATGCATCGTCATTCCCACCAGCTGGAGAGGTGGGCGCCTTTATATGGCCGTGTGGCGATCGTCCAGACGTCCCGGCGGTTTCGTTTGCCGGTTTCATTTCTCTGGAGCCCGTGGCTGCCTCGATCTACCTCGGCGCTGTTGGTTTTGGCCTGATCGTGAGTGTAGGCAGTGCCGCCGCGGAAGGTTTTCGCGTTGCCGCGCTTCCGGCCGGGCTTTTTCGGATCGTACCCGACAGCCAGCTCCTTGACGGCCTCGGCGTCGTAGTAATAGGCGGCCGCTTTACTGAGCAGAAAAACATACTCGTGAGATCTTGCTGGTCTGTCTTTGGCACTTTCCGGCATGGCGTTGGGCTTGTTCCAGATAATGTCCGCCCGGAGGTACCAGCCGTCACTTCTGAGAGCCAGAGCCAGCAGCCACGGGATCCCGATCAAATCCTTGCGCTTGATCCCTCCGTCCTCGATATGTCTCGCGTAGCTGTCGCCGATATTCAGCCAGAGAGTGCCGTCGTCTTTCAGAACTCTGGCGACTTCCCGGAAGATTTCCACCATCTTGCGGGTGTATTCCTCCGGAGAGCTTTCGGTTCCGAGCTGATCGGCCACGCCGTAGTCTCTGGCGTTGTAGTAGGGCGGAGAAGTTACGCAGACGCTGCAGCATTTGTCCGGCAGCTTTCTGAGTTCCGCCAGCGCGTCGCCTTGTAGGATCATTCCGGCACCTCCCCTCTGAGTTCGAGCTTCGTCTTTTCGACGATCTGGCTCTCCAGCCGGAGGGCTCCGCGGGTGAGCGCTTCCATTTCCTGTTCTTTCCTGCGGCGTTCGCTTTCTCGGTACCCGATCAGGTGTTGGCCTTTGTCCGGAAGGGATCCGGCCACGTTGTCGATCTTCTCAGTTAATTGTGCCGGTGTCATGCTGCGGGTCTTTTCCCGTTCGTACATTGGCGTGTACTGTTGCATGAAGGCTACCCGATCCATGCCGGGCTTGCCGCCTATGTATGCGCTGCGGTGCATTTCCCAGAGGGAAGTCCAGCCGATTGACTCAACGGCCCGCGCCACCAGAGGCGGGAGCTGGCGGGAGAGATCTCCGTGGTTGAATTGTCCGGCGCTGTACATGAGGTCGCTCACGGCCAGCCATGCCTTGTCCGGCTCTATGAGCTCCGGGTGCTGGATCTCCAGCATGATCTCCCGGATTTCGGCCACGCTCGGCGGCCATTTGTTTGTTGCAATGTGTTTTTTGACCGCCAGCGCTACGATCCCGGATTCGTCTTGTTCAAACATCATAGCCCAGAGGTTCACCGTGGCCTCGATTGCTTTCGCGTCCTTGAACTTGTCAAAATTCGGGTAGGCGGTGACGACGATCGCCACCAGTCGAGCCGCGTCTGCTTTTGTCATATCTCGAAGCCTCCTTCCTCGTCTGCGATTATCCCCGCGAGTACGTCCATGGTGTCAGGTTTTCCACAATTTCCACCCGGTCGCTGTTGATAGCTTCCGGATCCGGCAGGTGGGAGAGGTTCGTCGTCCCATCGCCCCTGATTGATCCACGTTGACGGGTTGGGAATGAAGCGGCCACCTTCTCGCAGCCATTGTTCCGAGGTTTTAGCTGTTGCTACTGCCTGCATGATCTTCTCGAACAGTTCGGCGTCGGGTTTTGCCTTTTCCCATGCCTTCTGTGCTGCTTTCTTGCCGACTTTCTTCGGGTATGCAGTCCAGAACTCTGCGAAACGTCGTTCCTGAGCGCTTGGCTGCTTCTCGGCTGCGGGGGTTATGGGGGTGTCCCCCTTATTTTCTGGTCTACTCTGGTCTACTCTGGTCTGGTCTACTCTACCTGCGGTCTTTTTCTGGTCGCTCTTGCTTACGTCCGCAGACTGTCCGGTGGTCGTCCTCCGGTCGTTTGACTTAGCAGCAGCGCGGCGGGCTCTCGAACGGTTTTTCTCATTTTCTCGTTGTTCGATCAGCTTTCCGGTGTACTCGCTCCAGTCGTGGATCTCCAGAACGCCGTCCTCCGTTACGTCCAGCAGAGACGCAGAGGTCAGGGCGGCCACAAATTCCTCCGGATCTTTGTCCCACTGGGCCGCTCTTGCGATCATTCTGTCGGATATTCCAGCGAGGGATCCGTCCGGTGCGTTATCAATGGCCCAGAGCCAGAACGAGATCAGCAGGCCGAGCATGTGAGCCGGTTCAATGTCGAGCTCGTCAGCAGCAGCCAGCACCTTGCGGTGATCTTTCAGTTGTTGGTGAATTTGGATCCATGCCACTGTCGGCACCTCCTTTCGTGGTTTGTTTCTGGTTTGGCCGTAGAGTTCCGTCGGTCTGTCCGGCGGTCGTCCTTCGGTCGGTGTGATTAGTTAAAAGGAAGCTGTCCGTCGTCCGGTATGTCCATGAATCCGTCGTTGTTGGCGGGCTGAGGATTGCCATTTGCGTTGCCTCCGTTGCTGTCTGCGAAGTAAATGTTTGAGGCCACAACTTCCACGGCCTTGCGGTTCTGCCCGGTTTTCTCGTCCTTCCATTTACGGGTGGAGATCCGGCCCTCAACTACGATCTGGCGGCCTTTGGAGAGGTAGCGGCCGCAAAACTCGGCGCGTTCTCTCCAGCACACGATCGGGATATAGTCCGGAGCGGCGTCTTTGTTCTTACTCGGTACCTGCACGGCGAGGTCGAAGCTCGCCACTGGTGTGCCACTCTGTGTGTATCTGATTTCAGGCTCCTGAGCCAGACGGCCCAGAAGCTCCACATGATTAAGCATTGTCTTGTCCTCCTTGCTGCTTTGCGTTGTCCATAGCGGCGCAGGCTTCGTCGTACTGGGCCCGCGTCAGGTTGTGCGGATCCTGCTGTCCGTATTTTTTCAGGATCCATTCGTTGATCGACTGCTGAGAGTACCCGGCGTCCTCTCCTTTACGGTAGAGGCGGGAGAGCTGAGCGTCTGAGAGTGGCCGTGCGGCGCCTGAGCGCCCCGTCTGGCCGTTCTGCGCCTGCGGCTGGGTGTTTCCCTGCCGGTTCCCGTTCTGAGCTCCTGTGTGCTGCTTCTGGCTCTGCTGAGGGGGCTCGCTGCTGTGGTCGCTCATGTCTGGATCGTCGTCGCCCTGATCAATGCCGAACTTCTCGAACAGGTAGTATTTGAGGCAGTACGTCCACGCGGAGCCTTTGGCCTTGTCCGGCCCTCCGTCATTCGTTCCGATCGCGTGGAGGGTAACTTCCAGAGTCTCGTCCGGGTTGTCTGCGTTCGTCCAGCGGATCGTGAGGTCGGCCTCGTATACCCAGACAATGCGGTCGCCGTTTCTGGTGTGCTGCGTGAAGTTGGAGTAGTAGATCGGATCCCCGTTTTCACTGTGCCGGGTTGCCTGCTCGCCTACAATGTCAAAATTGACGCCGAACTCATTCATGGCCGGAGTGAGAAGCTGGTACACGTCGAAGATCTTCGCGAACTTGTACTTTACGCCGTCGCTGTGGGCCTTCTGGGTGATAGAGGGAACGGCTTCGCGCAGCTTGATGAATTTTTGCTGCAGCGTCAGCGGTACCGGTGGGGTTGTGGCCGTTTTAGTTGCTGTTGTGTCCTTGGTTGTTGCCATGCGCTACCTCCTTACACGTCCACCGTGAAGGTGTCCGGCTTTTCAATGATCTGCACGCCCTCCACCAGCTCGCCGGTGGTTTTGTCTACGATCTGGCCTCCTACGATTTCGAGCCGCTTCTTGAACTCGCCCCACTTTGGTTTCTCTGTGGTCTGGATCATGTCCTCGTTGTCTGAGGCTTTCAGGTAGGCCAGCAGTGCGTCGTCGTCCTGTTTCATGGTGCGGCCGCCGATTTTCTTCACCAGAGTGCCGGAGAGAAGGCGGTAGCTGTGCTTTGTCTTGGTTGTCTTGTGTGGAACTGTCTCGAAGTATTCCGCGAGCTTTCCGGTGAGAAAACGGGTGCCGTTTTCATATCTGCGCTGAGCTGCCTCGACGCGCTGCTGGATCTTTTCGATCTGGCTGTCTGCCAGTGAGGTGATCCGGTCGAGCTCAGCCTTTTCTTCTGCGATTTTCTGGCAGGCCCAGTCGGCGCAGCCGTCGTCAGTGATACGCCATACCGGATGCGGAGCGCTTTCGGTTTCCTCCACATCGAACATGTTCATGTCCATGCCTTCCAGCTCGTCCAGTGTTACGGCCGGAGCTTCCGGCTCTGCGGTAGGTGCTGCGGTTGCTTCTTTGATTTCTGCGGCCTGTTCGGCCTCAGCTATTGCTTTCTTTGTCGTTGCCATGGTTCTGTTCTCCTTCCTTTGCTTCCAGAGCTTCGAGGGCTTTCTGGAGTTCTGCCTGCGTGTCTCTCAGTTCCTTGTCTTTGCTGGTGAAAAACTGATACCACTCGCCTGAGCTTTTCTTGTACTGCTCGGCTTTGGCCTCAGCAGCGGCGGCACGTTCCGCCATGCTGGCAAGTGCAGCCGTGAGCTCTGCGATCACGCTTGGCTTGTTTTCGTTATTCATTCGGTTGCCTCCTTAAAAAATCGGTGTCCGTTAATGGTCATTACATAGATCTGGGACTCGTGCCACTCGCTGTCCACGAGAGCGGGAGCGTAAAAGTATTTGATCGGCTCGGTCGTTGCCACGATCCCGAAGTCGAACACGTCCTGCACGGCTTCGAGGGCTTCCTGAGTCGGCTCCGGTCGGCGCTTGCTATATGCGTACACGCGCAGCGCTTCGTCCGGTCGGATCCCTTCGTCCTCGCAGGTCTGGAGAATACACTGAGCTACTGCGATCTTTCCGGCGAAGGGTTCGCCTCCGGCTTCGGCTGTGAGCACCTGAGCGATCTCCAGTCGCTCGGCGTCGGTGAGAGTGTAGCGCTTCTGGAATCCTGCCTCTGCGGCCCATGCGTCTGTGACGTCCTCCCAGTTTACGGCCTGCCCGTCTTTGTAGTAGAAAACGTAGGATTGAGGTTCTTCGGCCGCCGGGCTGCTGGTTGCGGTCGGGGCGTTTTTTGTCTGGGTGTGTTCCGAGAACATACCCACGGCGCCGCGTACTGCGAACACGATCACCACTGTGGTGACTGCCAGCCCGCCGATCCTTTTCCAGTTCAGGCGCTTGCAAAAACGGCGCAGCCGGTATAAAATAGGCTTAGGCTTTCGCGTGGTTTTTCGATTGCCTGTGCGGCTTCCCGGTTCCGACGGGTGGCCGCTTCTTTTTTCTTTGTACCCGGTGTATTCCACCGGGCTGTATACTTTCAGCGAGCTGCTTCGCATTTCTGTTACCTCCTTCTTTGTCTGAGTTTGGCCGGGAGCGTATAGCTCGGAGCCTGCATGTATTTGTTGAAATTCTGTGGCCAGTAGGCCACCTTTTCGATCCGTTTTCCACTTACTCCATACTTCGGGTTATATCCGAACACGTTCACATAGCTGAGAAGATCAGAGCGTTCCGCGTCCATGGCCTTGCACACCTCAAACAGTGCTGCCACGTCGTCGATCGCTCTGTGGGAGTTCTGAACCTTGTCCTCCAGCTTATAGGTGAGGATCGCGTTCGCCAGCTTGTGAGGATATGCCCGGCGGTCTTTGTAAACGGTTAGGCTGTCCAGATAGTCGGCAGCTTTCAGGGCTTCCGGGCCACCGTTTCCGTGTCTCCGGAGCATTTCAGCAGTAAACAGGAGATCAAATTGTGCATTGTGGGCTACCAGAAGGACGCGGCCGCCGCCGATCAACTCAGTGAAGCGAGCGGCAGCCTCAGCCTCGGTGATTCCTTCGTTTTCGAGCTGCTCGTCTGTGATTCCTGTTAGCTCGACGATCTTCTGAGGGATCCGCTCACCTTCCGGCAACTTCACGAACACGTCGGCGCTGTCGGCCATGCGGAGGGTGCCCCGTTCGGTTTTCTCGACTCTGATCGCTGCCAGTTCAATGATCTGGCAGCTTTCAGCTTCGAGCCCGGTTGTCTCAGTGTCAAAAAATACGACTGCTTTGTATTTCGTGAATACGTCCCGGAGCTCATTCATGGTCGTTCACCTCCGTTTTAATCGTGATCAAGGTCGTGGCTGCGAGCTTTAACTGCTTAGAGGTCAGCTCGTACATGTCCACGGCTGCGTTCACCTGAGCCAGTGTAGCGCTGAGCCTTGCGGCCTTGGCGAGTTCTTCGTCTGTTGCCTTCTCGGCCAGTTCAGCGAAGCCTTCCGGATCCTCGCCGTGCGCGGCTTCGTAGAGCTTCTGAAACTGCCGGGCGAGTGCCTGCTTGATTCGTCCGATAAAGTCCGGAGCTAAAATGCTACGCTTTTTCGGTTCTGGCTGCTTCTTGTCAGAGTCCAGATCGTCCAGAGTGTCAGAGTCGCAGATAAACCGAACGCAAGCGGCACGGAAGCCGATGGACGCGTTCGCATAGCTGCGGGAGTAGTAGCCGGAGAGGCAGAACACACCAGCGTACGAACCGTCGAGCCAGTTGCCCCCGCGATAAATAACCCGCTCGCCGTTAGAGTCGAGCCAGAAGTATTCGTCGCTTTCGTAGTCGTCGGCAGGATAGAGGCCGAGTTTTTTCAGCTTGTCCGGTGCGTCCATGTCGCTGCGAACTTCCAGATCCGTGAACTTTACGCCGTCGTAATCGGTGCCGTCCGGGTGTACCGGCTGGAGAGTGATCTCGCCGTTGTGTACGTTGTAGTAAACCGGATCTCCGTCCTCGGTGTAGATTGCCTCCCACTCTGGAGAATCTTTGGACTGATCCGCGCCATAGGCTGCGCCATTGTTCGGGATCACCTGTGGCATACCGTCCATAAACCGAACGCCGCCGACGTGCTCCCAGATGTTACCGCACATGTCAGCTACACCGTAGGCCGTGCCGTCGTGGTTCCACTGAACCGGGCCGGATCCGGTCAACGTCTTGCCGCAGCCTCCTTCGTATGTAATTCCAGTCTGTTCTGGGTGGCTGTGGCTTTTGCCGCTCGCAGTATTTCCGGTCGGCATGGTGTCGTTGTCCCAGCTCCAGAAGCCGAGAGCCACCCATTTATGAAACCGGCTGTGATCAGGTGCCAGCCTTCGCCCTTGCTCTCGCAGAGGCGGATCGCTTCGTCGTGGCTGATATTCACAGCCGGTTTCATAAATGGGAGAGAGTACGGAACGCCGTCGATCAATGTGTTCTGGTACTTGCTGATCGCGTATTCCTTAACCTTGCGGCCTCTCAGGGTGTCAGGGAGTCCCAGCTCGGACGGGTTAAAAACCACCATAATGTCCGGGCGCCCGTTTTTGTCGTAAATTACTTCGTTTCTCATGGTTTTGCTCCTTTTCTGTATTTGCTGCGGCAGATCGGGCACTTGTAGCCGTACCACGGGATCACCGCCTGCTTGCTTACATTCCAGTCCAGCCCGCACTCTTGGCATACTTCATAGCGGCAGCCGTCGCGCCGGGCATGAGTACGGGCCCGCTTAGGTTTCGCGAGTCGTTCATGGGATCACCTCCTATCCAGCGGCCAGCCTGCTGCATAGCTGCCTCATAAGCAGCCGCTTGTATTTCTTCCGGGTTCTCCATTTCCGTGCGTGTTTGTATAGGTGCCACCATTTCGGGTGGGTGTTGGCTTTATATAGTAGGGAGTCCACAAAAGTGTCCACGGCTTTTCGTGCGTATTGCCGGAACTTCTGGAACTGTTCCGCGAGCTCGTCCATGAGTTGCCGGACTGCGCGAGCTGCTGCCTTCATTGCGTCGGCGAGAGCACCGAGCAGAGCAGTGGCGGCAGGTGGGCCGATCTGGATCGTGAGCTCCGTGTGCTGAGGTTCTGGTGGTGACTCGTCCGGGAGTAGCTCGCTTCGCGCCTGATCCGCAGCTATGAGCTGTTGGCGCTTCTCGTAGTCCTCGACACTCATGTAGCCGTCAAATATATAGGGATCCGGTTCCTCGGTGGTTTCCTTTCCGTACCATGGAATATCTGCCGGGAGGTTTTCCGGGCGTGGTATCGGCTCAGGAGGGAAGGCCGTCGAGTCTTTCAGGAGATTGCGGCCGCCTTCGTAGTGCCAGAGAATACCGGCCTCCAGTTCTGCGATCGTCATGTTCTCGCCGAAGTGTCCGCAGTAGTAGCCGTTCACCATGACAGCGTTCGGATCCTGCTCCAGAATTTCGGTGGCAGTGCTCAGATCGTCTAGCTCGAAGGTGTCGGAGTCCGAATTGAGCCAGACGCTTTCGGCGTGCCAGCTTCGGCCTGTTTTCCATATAATCACCCACGCTATACCGTCGCGGATTTCTTCGGCGTACTGCCGAGCTATTTCATGTAATGCTGCCATGTTGTCGCTCCTTTCTTTTTATATAGTGGGGGATTTTCGCCCGCGGCACTTAAAGCTCTCAATGAGTCGGCGCTGGGCGAGTTCGGCGCTATACTCTCGGCGCATGTTCTTGTCGAGCTGGCCGGTGTCGCCTCTTTTCAGTTCTTTATAGATAGTCGCCACATGGACGCCGAGGTCGATCGCAATGTCGGCCGGACGTCCTCCGGCTGCGTATTCCGTCTCGATTTTCTCGCGGTCGCCGAATGTCAAATATCGGTAGTTTCGCACGTTCTCACCTCTCTTTCTGTGCTTTTCAGGTAAAAAAATAATGCGTCCGGAGGCTTTCGCTTCCTTTCGCATTTAATATTATCTTTTCCGCACTTTTGTAATATGATAAATAATATTGACACACATGAAACAAAATGATATACTGTCAAAGTGTTTGCGGGCATGGCGGAATTCTTGACAATTGAACTGCTAACGTTCAATTGTAGGCAGATGCGCTACTGTACGCGGCATATATATGCGGGCATGGCGGAATTGGCAGACGCGCTAGATTTAGGTTCTAGTGGGAGACCGTGCAGGTTCAAGTCCTGTTGCCCGTACTGTTTACAAGGGTTTCAGAGGTTTTTATTACTTCTGAAATTCTTATTTTTTTATCATTTTTTCCTATACGAAAGGATACCACAATGCAGGCTTACAAGGATTTAGTAAAAGCACTTCCCGGCTTAAAAGAGGATATGCCACGCGCATTTTACATGCTCGCAGAACTCTTTGATTACGGTTCATTTGATATATGCAGAAGTGATGACAAATATATAATCCCATATATCATGAATGACGCGGTGGAATGCTATCTGACTGTGGAAAATGCAGTGTTAAAGGGCGATTATCATAGCGAGAAAGAAATTATTTCGGCATCGTTGGTTTTAGGAAGTGAAAAAGGTTATGGACTCATTCTTCACCAGCAGGACAATGTGGTCACACTCTGGTTTGATAATTTGAATGTGCATGAGGCATGCTTTAAATACCATGAAATAGGACATTTCTGGGTAAAGGGACAGGAGCAATGGCGCATGCTTGTATATATGGTAGGAACCATCGCGGACAAGTATATGTACATGGGGAAGGAATACTGCAACGAGACAGAATGCTTTATCCAGAGCCTTATTTACTTTGCACCGTTTCGTAGATGGACACCGGTACCCGGCGATTTGATGGAGTATCATTTTCCGGCCCGTGTAGAGGGAATCGACATTATGGAGGAGCTTTGCAGGGAGGTTTCGGACACTGATTATCTTAAGCTAATTGCACGCTACAGGGCAAATCCATGTGAGAAAACGGAAAAGCTTTTGAGCAGACATTTAGCCGATGCAAAAAGAGTACCGCTTTATCAGTATATTTATAAGCTTGTGATAAAGGCATCAAAGGATTATCCTGAGAGAAATTACGGAAATCAGATAAATGAACGCATAAAAGAAAAGCGTAAAGCGCTTGAAAAGGAGCTGCTTCAAAAGGGATACACCGGAAAATACCCTGTGTTTTCAAAGAAAAATACGACTGTGCGTGTAATGGAGGAACAGCCCTACGTCACAGCAATTCTCGAGTGGGATGATTACAAATATAAGCAGCAGCTCATGGTTTCTGAGTGCAGTGCCAAAAAGTATGATGGAATAAATGCGGGATTTTTTAAAGGAATAGGCAGACACGGACGCATTGTGCAGGTGTAGATACACATAAAACAAAAGCCACGGAGCAATCCGTGGCTTTCATAATACGCTTATTACAAGGATGGGCTTGAGAAGACTCGAACTTCCGACCTCACGCTTATCAGGCGTGCGCTCTAACCGGCTGAGCTACAAGCCCTTGTGTTTTGCACAAAACGTATACTACAATATTTTTGGTGAGAAGTCAAGAGTTTTTTAGAGGTTTTCTCCATCTGTTTTATTTTTCGGATATTCGTTTGAGTGTGCACTAATGACCTCATTAATCCAGTCTACACACTGTTTTTTTCCGTCATCTGTAAATGGAAAGGTATTGTCAGTCTTTTTGCTGTCGTCGGTCAGGTCAAAAATATACGGCCCCGGCCATATCCATGCATGAAATATTGGCTCACCCTTTTCCTCGGGAGTATCCTCGGTGGCTTCCTTTATGACTGGCTCCTCACGCTTTATGAGAAAGCGCATGCCGTTCATCCAGCCGGTAAAGGTTGTTTTTTTATAATAGTTGAGATTGAGTGCATCGTCGTATGTAAGCATAGGTGGCTCCTTGATATATAATGATATGTAATTATACACCAAATATCCGTTTAATGCCAGAATAACGCCGGTACTTAACAATTCAAAGTAATCATGCACTGAAAATTAATATTTTAATGCAAAAATAAAAATGAATAAAAATGTATAAATAATGCTTATAAACTGCATAAATTACCATTATTAATGAGTATTATAAAAAATGACTAATTTTTATGCAGAAATGAAAATTATATAGGAAAATATATCCAATTGACAAAGTATGATTTCTGTGTATAATAAAAAGGAATTGTTCGCGTCAGAACGACAGTTGTATCAGACAGCAAGATTAGGGAGTGTGTAATGACAATGAGGTCATTCGCACTTTTTTGCGTATTAGACAAAATACTTTGACGTGGTGCAGTGATAATGCTTTAAAAAATCAAAATAATGCATTATCGATACAAATCCAAGAGGGAGAGAAAAATATGGGTAAGTACATTGTAAAGAGAGTTATTCTCGCGATTTTTACAATCTTCATTATCAGTCTTATTACATTCTTTGCCATGAATGCAATTCCGGGTGGTCCATTCAATTCGGAGAAGGCAAAGAGTCCGGCGGTAATGAAAGAGCTTGAGGCACGCTACGGACTGGATCAGCCACTTATAGTCCAGTACAAGAACTACATGGCAGGCGTGCTGCACGGAGATTTCGGTGTTAGTCTTAAGACAGACCGTCCGATCTCAGATATCATCGGGGAGAGCTTCCCGATTTCAGCGAAGCTTGGACTCTTAGCGGCGCTCACTGCGATAGTATTCGGAGTGGTGCTCGGTTCGATAGCAGCGCTGATGCGAAACAGGTGGCCGGATCGAGTTATAGTATTCTTCGTCACACTGATTACGTCGATGCCGTCATTTGTCATCGCTACGTTATTACTTTATTTCTTCTGTATAAAGCTTGGCGTGGTGCAGGCCTTCAGCTCAGGAAGCAACATGATATTACTTCCGGTGCTGTCACTGTCACTTTCACCGATGGCATATATTACAAGACTTACAAAGACTTCAATGCTTGATGCACTCGGACAGGATTACATCCGTACGGCAAAGGCCAAGGGTGTACATCAGTACAAGATTATATTTGTACATGCGCTTCGTAATGCGCTCATTCCGGTCATCACATATGTGGGACCTATGATTGGTGGTATCCTCACAGGTTCAATGGTTATTGAGAGTATTTTCAATATCGGAGGACTCGGTTCCAAGTTCGTAAGCTGTATCACAAACCGTGATTACACAATGATTATGGCTACAACGCTTTTCCTTGCTGTCATCATGGTAGGCGCGAACCTCATTACAGATATTGTATACAAAGTGATTGATCCACGTATTAAGCTTGATTAAGGAGAGATAAAGATGAAAGATAATATGAAGAGAGCTCCTTTCTCCACACAGATTGACCTTAGCAAGTTCGATATGAAGGATTTTGCCAAGGCATCAGATGAAGAGAAAACGCCAGCAGGAGGTTATGGGTGAGTCAACTACCTTCTTTAAGGATGGTCTTAAGAGACTCCGTAAAAATCCACTGGCTATGGGTTCTATTATAGTTTTGGTTTTACTTATTTTGGTTATTCTTCTGGCACCAAAGATTGTGCCTTACGGCTATGCAGATATCGTTAAGGGTGCACAGAACTTAGGACCTTTCCAGTACAGCGATGCTGAGCAGGCACAGATTGATGCAGGTGAGAAGCTGTTCCCACACATTTTTGGCACAGATGAGCTCGGAAGAGACTATTTTATCCGTGTTGTTTACGGAGCTCGTGTTTCGCTGGGAGTCGGTGTGTTTGCATCACTGCTTGTGCTTATAATCGGTATCATTTACGGTTCCGTATCAGGCTTCTGCGGTGGCAAGGTAGATATGGTTATGATGAGAATAGTAGATATCATTTATTCATTGCCGGATATGCTGCTCATCATTTTACTCGCAGTTGTATTAAATGAGGTGCTAACACCTGTAATAAAGGGTACAGTGCTTTCAAAGCTCGGTGTCAACATGATTGCACTTTTCATAGTGTTTGGATTGCTTTACTGGGTAGGAATGGCAAGACTTATAAGAGGTCAGATTCTTACCATCAAGCAGAATGAGTACATTCTCGCAGCAAAGTGTATCGGAACATCATCAGCCCGCACTATCAGAAAACACATTTTACCGAACTGTCTGTCAGTAATCATCATTACTACAGCGCTTCAGATACCATCAGCCATCTTTACTGAGAGTTATCTGTCATTTATCGGACTTGGTGTTTCGGCTCCTATGCCTTCACTTGGTTCGTTGGCAAATACAGCGCGTGGTGGACTCCAGAGTTACCCATTGCGTCTTATTTTTCCGGCGCTTACGATTTGTATCATTGTTCTTACATTGAATCTTATCGGCGACGGCTTAAGAGATGCATTTGACCCTAAATTATCGAAATAGTAAGGAGTGAGTAAGATGGAAGATAATAAGTTTGTTCTTGAAGTATCTGATCTGCACACTACCTTCAAGACCGATAACGGAGACGTATCAGCTGTAAACGGTGTCAGCTTTAAGCTTGAGCCGGGAAAGACTCTTGGAATCGTAGGAGAGTCGGGCTCAGGAAAGTCAGTTACAGCATATTCAATCATGCAGATTCTTGCTGAGAATGGTGCCATCACAGGCGGCTCAGTAAAATATAAGGGTGAGGATATCACCAAATGGAACAAAAAGAAAATGGCAGATTTCAGAGGAAAATGCTGCTCAATCATTTTCCAGGATCCTATGACATCGCTTAATCCGGTATTTACGGTAGGCTACCAGCTTGAGGAAGCAGTGCTTCTTCATACAGATCGTACAAAGAAGGAAGCAAAAGAGCGCGCTATAGAGATGCTCACACTTGTAGGAGTAAATGAGCCTGAGAAGAGAGTAAATCAGTATCCTCATGAGCTTTCAGGTGGTATGAGACAGCGTGTCATGATAGCTATGGCATTAGCCTGTGAGCCGGATATCCTTATCGCAGATGAGCCGACAACAGCTCTTGATGTGACTATCCAGGCACAGATTCTTGAGCTTATGCAGTCACTGCAGGAAAAGCTCGGCATGGCAATCATCATGGTTACACATGATCTGGGTGTCATTGCTTCAATGTGTGATGAGATCATAGTTATGTACGGCGGCCGTGTGTGTGAGAGAGGAACAGCAGATGCCATATTCTACAGCCCGGCGCATGAGTACACAAAGGGACTGCTTCGTTCAATCCCTACAAAGACCAATTCAAAAACCAGGCTTGTTCCTATCGGGGGCACACCAATCAATATGCTCAACATGCCAGAGGGCTGTGCATTCTGCCCTCGCTGTGATGCCGCTATGAAGATATGTCTCACCGAAAAGCCGGAGGAAATCTGGGTTGGAGAGGATCATCTCGCATCATGCTGGATGAATATTAAGAATATGATGGAGGAGGGAAAATCAAATGAGTAATGAGACAAATAACAACGAGTACCTGCTCAAGGTAGACCATTTGAAGCAGTATTTCCCTGTTCATGACGGATTTAAAAAGATGGAATTAAAGGCAGTCGATGATGTGTCATTTGCCATAAAGCCGGGTGAGACGCTTGGACTTGTTGGCGAGTCAGGCTGTGGAAAGACAACCGTAGGACGTACTCTTTTACGTCTGTATCAGCCTACAGCAGGACGCATTGAGTTCGACGGCAATGTATTGTTTGACAGTGAGAAGAAGATAGATGTGGATATGCATCCTTACCGTAAGCAGATGCAGATGGTATTCCAGGATCCGTATTCATCACTCAACCCTCGTATGACGGTTGAGGATATCATTGGAGAGCCTCTCGATGTGCACAAGCTTTACAGTAGCAAGAAAGAGCGCCATGAGATGATTATGGATCTCATGGAGACAGTTGGATTAAACGCAGACCATGCCACACGCTATGCACATGAGTTTTCGGGTGGACAGAGACAGCGTATCGGAATAGCAAGAGCGCTTGCAGTAGATCCGAAGTTTATCGTATGTGATGAGCCGGTATCGGCACTTGATGTTTCAATTCAGGCCCAGGTAGTCAACATGTTTGAGGATCTGCAGAAGGAGAGAGGGTTATCATACCTGTTTATAGCGCACGATCTGCTTGTAGTGCAGCATATCTCTGATAGAATAGCTGTTATGTACTTAGGTCATATGATGGAGCTTGCAGATGCGGATGAGCTGATGGACAATCCAATCCATCCGTACACACAGTCGTTGCTTTCAGCGGTTCCGATCCCGGATCCTGAGACTGCCAGACACAGCAAGCGAATCGTGCTTGAGGGAGATGTTCCTTCGCCTCTTCGCATGCCTAGCGGCTGTCCATTCCGTTCGCGTTGTAAATATGCGACAGAACAGTGTGCAGCAGCACGTCCGGAGCTTACAGACAGAGGAAACGGACATATGGTTGCATGCTTCAACCGCTAATATAAGGTTTTTACCGGCATATAGCTTAAGCCACATGTGCCGGTTCTAACATAAATTTATTTTTCATATTAATTAATTAGGAGGAAGAAAGATGAAAAAGAGATTAGTAGCACTTACTCTTGTTGCAGCTATGGCACTTGGCATGACTGCTTGTGGAAGCAAGAGCGAGGGCAAAATATCTACTAACGACACATCTGCTAACGGCACTTCTCATACTGCTGTATCAGCAGGCGTAGACTGGACAGGCTATGATGAGTTAGTAGATTCTATCCGTACAGAAGCAGATCTTGCAAAGCGTGCAGAGATGATGCACCAGGCAGAGGATATGCTTATGGATACATGGTGTGTTATTCCACTTTACTACTACAATGACCAGTATATGCTCAAGGATTATGTCACAGGCGTATACTCAACAGTAGAGGGTATGAAATACTTCTACAATGCAAAGAACACAAAGAATGCTGGAAAGTTAAACATCTTCATGGCATCAGAGCCTGATCATATCGATCCTGCATTAAACAGTACTGTTGACGGCGGATGTCTTGCAGTAAACAGCTTTGAGGGTCTTATGCGTTACAACGCTGAGGGCAAGCTTGAGCCTGCATGTGCAGAGAGCTATGAGGTTTCTGAGGATGGCCTTACATACACATTCACAATGCGTGACGGTCTTAAGTGGTCAAACGGTGATGAGCTTACTGCAAAGGATTTCGAGTGGTCTTGGAGGAGAGCTGCAGATCCTAAGACAGCTGCAGATTACAGCTACCTTTGCGCAGTATTCGCAGGATATGATGATACAAAGGGTCTTGCTGCTGATGATGTAGTAGCTTCTGATGATGGAAAGACTCTTACTGTCAAGCTTAAAGCAGTTACACCATACTTCCTTGACTTATGTGCATTCCCATTCTTCTTCCCTGTAAACCAGAAGTCAGTAGAGGGAAATGATGACTGGGCAAACGATGCAAGCGACAAGTTCGTTACAAACGGTGCATTCACACTCAAGGAGTGGAAGCATGATTCAAGCATGACATATGTTAAGAATCCTAACTATTGGGATGCTGACAATGTAACAGTTGATGAGATGAACGTAATGCTTACATCTGATGATGTTTCAGCTTACACAGCTTACCAGAACGGTGACCTTGATTTTATTGATTCAATTCCTACAGCAGAGATTGAGGCAGCTAAGAAGACAAGCGAATTCTACACAGTAGACAACCTTGGAACATACTACGTAGGCTTCAACATTAACTCTAAGCTCTACTCAGAACTTGGATTAGATGCTGACCAGGCTAAGGTATTCAGAAAAGCAATCTGTCTTCTTATCGATCGTCAGTACATTATCGATACAATCGCCCAGGGCGGACAGAAGATTGCCACAACATTTATCCCAGAGGGCGTTACAGATGGTAACGGTGGCGAGTTCAAGAACAAGGACTACTACGGCACAGATTACGATAAGAACTTTGAGGAGGCTAAAGAGCTTCTTGCTTCTATCGGATTATTAGATGAGAGCACAGGCCAGGTAAACCAGACTGTCGAGTTCTCATACCTCGTAAACAACTCAGAGGCCAATGTAAAGATTGGTGAGGCTATCCAGGCTGATCTTTCAAAGGTAGGTATCAACTTAAAGGTTGAGCAGCAGGAGTGGAACGTATTCCTTAACAGCCGTAAGGACGGACAGTTTGATTTCGCCCGTGAGGGATGGCTTATGGATTACAACGATCCAATCAACATGCTTGAGATGTTCACAACAAAATCAGGTAACAACGATATGCAGTTCGGTCGTTAATCTGATTTTGCTATCATAACAAAGCCGCTCGTGCCATTTGCACGACGATGCGAATAACATGAAGAGTATATAGGAAGTCATACAGTTATTGTATGGCTTCCTTTTTTGCGATTAAAGTAGGCTTTTCAGAGCGAAAAAAGGCTCTTTAAAAAAATATGATAATGGTGTAGAATTGTTATTATATAGTTTTAGAATGATGTTTGAGGGTGTGTGATGATTTTAGGACTAAGTGATACGGAAAAGAAATTTAAGACAGCGATGGATACGGCAGGTGCCGACATGACAGTGGTCAACAGCTGGCTTAAGCTGTATGTCAAAACCAAAAAGAATTCCTCCGGTGTTGCAAAGCGCTATTATGGCGTGAAGACAGGCTTAAGCAGCCTGCTTTCAGATTTAAAGGAGCTTGAGCAACAAGTTATCGGGTATTGTGAGCTCACAGGAACAGACCGGAAGCACTTTGGAGAGCTGATAAAGGCTTGCAAAGCGAAAAGCGGCATGTTTGACGATGAATTTTTAATCAGCAAGGTGGACACGGATTTTCACACGACTCTGGACTCTGTTGTAAAGCAGGGGGAGAGATATCTGTCATCCTTTGACAACGGTATCATTTTACAGAGTGAGATAGAGAATCTGATACACCTGACAAATGAGGGGCTTGAAAGGAAAAAGCCTGATTTGTTTGCTCTGTCATATTTCTATTTGGGGCACAGCAACAAAGAGCTTGCAGAGCTAAATTTCACACAAAAGACTAAGAGAGTGCATGAGATATATTACGAGGAGTTCTGGAAGGATATATTAAAGCAGCTTGAGGCATGTGTGAAGCAGGCTGAGGCCATAAACGATAAGTATGAGGGCACGACAGACCGGCGCACGGCAAGGATACTGTCGGAGCTTAAGCCGCTGCTTGTGGGCGTTGCAAAGCAATGGGAGCCGGAACAGACAGCAGAGTACATACTGCGCGATATGTGCAGGATATTCAGGGATTGACATAGAAAATGCAGATTGATAAAGGAGCAGAATATGGATGTTATAATTTGGGCAATTATCTTAGGAGCTGTTTTTTACATTAACAAAAAATCAAAGAGCGCAGGCAGCAAAAACACGCAGCCAAACAAACCGAGACCGCAGCAGAAGCAGATACAGCAGATATGGAACAGCATGCAGAATACAGTTCAGTCGGGTATGAATGCATTGAACCAGACATATCAGCAGAAACAACAGCCACAGATGCAGCAGAGAGCACATCAGCCTCAGAGACCACAGATGCAGCAGAGAGTACAGCCACAGCAGAGACCACAGCAGAGCAATCCGGATATAGTGCAGAGGGCCGTGAAAAATAACGCACGCTTTGCGGATGATACGACACAAAAAGAGCTTGAGGCTATGCACGGACATAGCGAGGCACAGCAGAGGATGGCTCAGGAGCACTCAAGAAACTGCCAGACACTGCATACCAAAGCGGCAGACGGTGCAAAGATTATAGAGGCTGAGACACAGAGCATGTTTGGCAGTGTTGAGGATCTGATTGCCATGGGATACAGCGGTAATCTGGAGTTTGAGAGAGATTTCCTTGGAGAAGGCTTAGACATGATTAACAACTTTTAAATAATAGGAAAAGAGGCAGAAATGATGGACAGAACACCAAAGCCCGGAGAGCTTTACAGGCACTTTAAGAATAAGCTGTATCAGATAGTTACAGTGGCAACACATTCAGAGACAGGGGAAAAGCTTGTGATTTATCAGGCTTTATATGATGATTTTGGGATATACGCCAGACCACTCGACATGTTTGTAAGCGAGGTGGACCATGAGAAATATCCTGATGTGAAGCAGAAATACAGATTTGAGAAGATCACACTTAAGGATAAGCCGGAGGATATGTCGGGAAAGAGTATCTCTTCCAACAAGAGTATCTCTTCCAACACTAATGAGATTGCAGCTAATGCACCTGAAGCTGTGAGTGTTCAGACACAGGCATGTTATGAGCCGGCACCGGATGCAGATGAAGGCCAGGCACCGGATCCGCGTTTGCTGGAGTTTCTTGATGCGGATACCTTTGAAGAGAAGTACAATATACTTATTTCAATGAGGGATATCATAACCGACCGCCTTATAGATGACATAGCGGTGGTTATGGATGTTGTAGTTCCTGAGGGTCCATTGCAAAAGCGGTATGATGATTTAAAGAATACGATAAAGACCAGGCAGTACTATGAATTTTCCAATCGGCTCAGATAGCTGTTGTGATATTTGCCGGATTCAGTGACATCCTCGCCAAACCAGTCAGGCGCTGTGAATTCATTTGCTGCGTCGACAGAGTCGAATTCAACCTCCACAAGTGTAAGAGGAGCCAGATCACCCTCAAATACATCAAGCTCTGCGGTCAGACCACCGTCAAGAGGTATGAGATAGCGTGTCTTTTCGATGAGACGACCGTCAATCTTTTGGACAAGATGGTCGTAGGCTTCTTTTGTGAGAGGAAGATTGTACTCCTCGCGCACCATAAGACCGGCTCCCTTGTAGGTCATATAATAGCTGTCATTTGAGCGTCTGACTCTGACAACAGGCGAGGTGCACAGATAGCCCTGGGCGATTTTTTTGCTCGCGTAGCTGTCTAAATTGGAAGGAAGCTGTTTAAGTAAGTATTTTCTTTCGATTTCCATGGTTTATCCTTTCATGTTACTGGTAGATTT